>Ga0208872_1002609_pt1 | contig 10403 bp, 5 predicted proteins | sample CryBogCBH12Aug08_FD_185508 | JGI IMG/M metagenome (GOLD analysis project Ga0208872, IMG submission 185508) | Freshwater microbial communities from Crystal Bog, Wisconsin, USA - CBH12Aug08 (SPAdes) | ecosystem: Environmental > Aquatic > Freshwater > Lake | place: Crystal Bog, Wisconsin, USA... | reverse complement strand
CTACAGCTACGGTTACACTGCCAATTTGAGCATGCTGATGTGGACCACCCGGCTGCTCGGCGAACAGGAATGGGGCGTGGATGCCTTTGTGCCAATGGCACCCAAGGATACTACCTCCCATTACAAAGCGGATCCGTCCATTCCGATGAAAGCGCGCCTGCTGCGGATGATCGACGCCCAAGCGATCACCGGCGGGGAGGAATACGCCTCCCGCCCTTACGGAGCCGCCAACCTCGGCCCGATCCTCTGTTTGTCGCAGCTCGCCAAAGATCCCGAACTGAAAACCCATGCGCTCATCGCCCATGAAGCCACCCTGACACGTTACGCGCCTATCTGGCTGGAGGGCGCGATGATCATCACCAGCCGGCGCAGTTATCCCGATCTATTCAATGATCCGATGGGTCTGGCCACCTGGTTCTGGACTTTCTTCGGCGGCAGTCTGCGCCCTGATGCGGGCACGCACGCCTTGGAATCCGCCGTAATGGGGGAGCCGGTTCCAGCCGTTATTGAACATGCGGCCACCGACCGGACAAAACCTTACACGGTGCTCAACCGTTTTCAGGAAAACTCGTCCGGGCGGCAGATTTCCTGGATTGACCGGACCTACGGCGTGTTCAGCGAGTCCTTCCACACCAAGCCGGGTCCTTTCGGACAGACGTATCCTTTTGGGGTGCGTTGGATTGTGCCAGGTGCGCCGAACTATACTTTATTTTGGTTCTCCGTGCCCGTGGTGGATGAGCCGATGAAGGGCAATTTCCCCGGCAGCCACCCACATGGATTTGCTGTCAATGCGCAAACGACTTTCCAACACGAAGGTTCGCTGCTTTACGTTGTCAACACGGCCGCCGAAAAAAAATCGCGTTACGATTACGGGCTGGCCTTCGTTCCCGGTGGCGCGTTGGCGGTTATTGACGAATCCGCTGCCAACGGGCGGGTCTTTCTGAATTATCCCGGTGTGCTCATCGCCTTCACCGCCACCAAACCGTTTTCTTGGGACCGCACTGCGCGAATCAAATACGCCAGCGGCACACCGCATTCGGGCGACTCCGAATTTCGTGTGCCCGGCCACCAATTTGCTGCCGCCATCGAGGCGACAACGGAAGCCGAATTTTCCGGCGGCACGCCGATGGAACGGCTCCAGAAATTTCACGATACCATCATCGCCAAAACCCGGTTGCAACTCGACACCGGCAAGACGCTTACCGGAACCTACACCGACCGGCAGGGTAATGTCATCCGTCGCGCTTTTGACGGTGAGGCCGAGGTGAATGGCCAGCGCGTGGACTTTGCCCACTGGCCCTGGGCAGAAGGTCTTTGGGTTCAGCAACCGACCAAGACCGCCCCGTTAAGTGTCACTGACGGTCAATCAATCCGCTTCTACAATTTCACCAATTGGACGGTGACGGAAACAAAGGTTGCGGGCAGTTCCGCCGCGAAGTTTACGCCTACGACCTATTGCGAGCCTAAAATTCCCTCGATTCTGGCCTTGGATAACAAACCTTGAAATACGTTTTATCTTCATCTCATCTCCGGCATTTGCACCTGCACCACCGGCGGCGGCGCAATGGCAAATTTAATTGGCGGTGGCAAACCGGCTGACGCAAATTGACCCCCCCCTGATGCAACTTCGCCCCTAGCGGAGCGGCGGCGATGGGTTTATTTTATGAGCAGCAACCAAGCCGACTTTGAAGCCCGTTTTGGGCGAACGGTTTTGCTTGATGCGCTGACAGCAATGAAAAAAAAATTCCGTCCCACCACCGGCAGCCGCGGTTTTACCCTGATTGAACTGCTGGTGGTCATCGCCATCATCGCGATTCTGGCGGCGATGCTGCTGCCAGCCTTGAGCAGCGCCAAGCAGACGGCATTACGGATTAGGTGTGTCAGTGGTTTGCGCCAAGTGGGAATGGCGGCACACATGTATGCGGGTGATAACAACGACCATTTGCCCTATGCCTTTGCCATGTCTGGAAGAATCGGCACCTATCAAGGCACGGCTCCATATACAGCTGCATGGTTAACATACTTTGGTATGAACAACACGAACTCAACCTACACCAACGGTTTTTCTTGTTGTCCAGCCGCTCGTTTGATGGCAAAGAATCAGGATTTCCCCACTTATGTCGCCAACCGGAATATTCCATGGGATCCCACCCAAGCAACAAATACCACCGGTTTAATCAAATTGAGTAGTTCAGCCACACCAAGTGAGACTTCATTGGTGATTGATTCCTCGGTGGCTGACAATAACAACACGCCGACTCCTCCCGGTGGTCCGATTTCCGGTTTTTGGACCGATATTGATGGAATGTGCTGGTATCCGCCGCTGTTCGCGCACAATGCTAAGTCGGCGCAGGTGCCCGCTTGGTCACTGAATGGATATTATTGTTTTGTGGATGGACTCGCAGTTACAGTTTTTTTTGATGGCCACTCGGATGCGCGTAAAGCTGATCCAACTGGACAATCCGGAGGCTTTATTCCTGTTGGCCGACCAGCGTCAGGTCAACGCACTGAATGGAACGCTTATTGGAGCGGAACCGCCAGCGCGCAGTGATGGCCGTGTAATATTTTTTAATCAATTAAATCATGACAACCAAAGCTTCCAATCATTCCACCGGTTCACGCGGTGGAGCGTTTACCTTGATTGAATTACTGGTGGTCATCGCCATCATTGCGATTCTGGCGGCGATGCTGCTGCCGGCGCTGGCCAGTGCCAAGTTGAAGGCGCAGGTAATCGGTTGCCAAAGCAATCTGAAGCAACTCGGTTTGGGCGTGCAGCTTTACGCCGGCGACAACAATAGCAAGCTGCCCAACGGCTATCCCTACGCTGGCGCACAATGGAATGGGCAAACCGTCAACATGGATTGGACGCGACAGATATTTGACCAAGTTGGTTACAACGCTGTTATTTATCGTTGCCCGGCAGCTCAATACACTACTACTGGCATGGGTTATATCACTTATAATGGACATACCTACTCGAACAAATTGTCGTATGCTGTCAACAATATGGATGGCGGAAGTTCTTTTCCAAAAATAGCACCATTCAATGCCACCAACATCAATTGGAAAATTGAACAAGTCTCGCCGGAAACGCTGATGATCATGGACCATATGCGTGCGGTTGGAGAGGAATCGACCTCGCAGTTTGGAGTTCCGGGATCTCTGAAGGGGCAAAACTACACGGATCTTCGTTCCATCAATGTCAGCAATCATCGCGGGCAGTCATGTGGCACGGTTTTTTTTGATGGCAGTGCCAAAATCTGGACTGTAAATCAAATGAAGAACGATCCTGGATTTGATACCACCGGTAATCTTTCAACGGTATTAAATGATAATCCCAATAACCTAAAAGTTAACAGCGAGGGTGGGGGTGGGCTTCATGGATACTGGACAGCTGTGGCTGGTGATTAAAATTCTCGCACCACCGGCAATGGGTTAACAGGGCTTCGATACTTTCATTTTGTTGTAATCAAATTATGAAACCAAACGTCCTTATCCGGGTGAAAACTATTCTTCTCGCTGCGCTGTGCATCGCGCAATCTCCGTTTGCCATCGCTGCGACCTCACCCTTCGCCGACAAACCTTGCAAATCCTACTCTTCCTATCGGGACGAAGCTGGCAAGGAAGTCGAATTGCTCTGGGGGCGCGCACCGCTGGAGGATTTCGGCTCGCGCGCGGTGGCGTTTGATTTCACCGGCGTTCGCCCGGTGCATCAGGTGCCCGCGCCGGGCGTGCATCCGCGCATTTATTTCACGCCGGACGATTTGCCGGACTTGCGCCACCGGCTCAAGCAAACCCGGTGCGGTCAGGCCGCGTGGAATAATCTGCTGTGCTGGACGGAAATGATGAAAGGCCGCTACGACGACAAGGCGGCTTACGCGAAGAACGACGTGTGGCAGGGCGGCTTCGGCGGCTTGCACGGGCCGGTGCCGTTGTTCCGGCTCGGCATCCCGCGCGAAAAAGGTTTCGCCTACAACCATCATCCGGCAGCGGCGAAAATTTACCGCGCGTTGGTGGACGGCAGCGCGACCAGCTTTCCTGATTATTACTGGAGTGTTTTTTCGCTCGAAGCTTTCCGCTGCCTGATTGAAAACGACGAAGCCGGCGCAAAAGATTTGGCGAAAGCCGTCGTCACCGCGATGAAGCTGGATCAGGCCAAGCGCGCCGCCGACAAAAAATCTAGCAATCCGCCCGACGAACCGGCGGGGCGATTCCAGCTTGCATTCGTCTATGATTTTATTTTCAACTGGCTCACACCCGCGCAGCACGCCGCCATCCATGACGAATTGGCCAACGCCACCTGGCATCACGATAACTACGGCACATTCAACACCGCCGAGGGTTCGCGCAGCAACTGGGCCACTTTCAGCTACTGGCTGTTTGAAGTGCTCGGCATCGAGGGCGAGCCGGGCTTCAACGCGTTGAAGGTGCGCGGAATGTTTCGCGGCTGGCGGAATCTCTTTACCTATGGCTGGTTTCAATCCGGCGCGACCTACGAGGGCGAGGCAAAAAACCAGCTCGGCATGGACGGCGTGATTCCGTTCGCGATGCGCGAGAAGGAATACGGCTTCCAAAATCTCTGCGGCCATCCGTATCTGCGCGCCTACGCCACGAAATTTTTGCCGGCGAGTGTCATCCCGACGCTGGATGGTTTCATCAAATACGATTTGCTCGGTGGTGCGCACAGCCGGCCGATGCCGCCGGACAGCCTCGGCTTGAAATACATGTTTCCCAACGACAAGGTAATTGACTGGATTTTCCGCTGTGCCGTTGGTGAGCATTACGAAAACGTTCCTGACCGTTGCGACGGCTATCGCAACGACCTGTTGTTTTTTCTGTGCTACGCGACGGATTTTGAACCGGCCAACAACGATCCGGCGAAACTGAATTTGCCGCAAACCTTTTTCTGCGGCGAACGCGCGTTGCTGATGACGCGTAGCGGTTGGGACAAAGACGCGCTGATGATCAACCTCCACACGCGCGAGGCCAACGGTGGTCATCCGTTCGCCGACCGCAATTCGATTATGGTGGCTGGCGCGGGGCGTGTCTGGTCGCCGCCGGGCTATGCAAGTTTTCGCACGCCGGAAAACAGCGCTGTGGTGATTGACGGCAAGACACAGGACGAACATTCGCCCGGCCGGATGGTGGATTTTGCCGACGCGCCGCTGGCAACCTTCGCGGTGGGCGACGCGAAATATCCATGGGATTGGAACCTGTCCTTCGTGGACAAAACCGGTGGCGGGTTTTACACCGCCGCCGACGTGCACGCCGGTAAAGTAAAAGCACCGAAAGGCACCGGCTGGATGTTGGAAAATCATAGTGTCAATGATTTTGCTTTCACCAAGCTGGCATTCGCGTATCTCAACACACCGCTGGCGGAAAGTGCGCACTGGATATTACCGGTCGGCGCGGTGCGGCCCTATTTTCGCCAGCCGAATTATCCAGTGCAACGCGCCTTCCGCACCGCCGGTCTCGTGCGCGGCGCGAAACCCTATGCGCTGGTGGTGGACGACATCCAGAAGGACAGCACGGTTCATCATTACGATTGGACGCTCGCGCTGGAAAACGACATCCAGATTGCCAAGGTTGAAAAGCACGGCGATCACGGGCTGGACGTGATTCTCACCGGCAATGATCCGCAGCAGAAAAATCCGCGCGGCAAAACGCCGTTGCCATCGAATGCCACCGGCATCATTCCCGTCGGCCAGCCGATGCTGCTCGTTCGCGTGCTGAACGTGAATTCCACCCAACCGGTGGTGCCGACGATTGTCGAGTTGCCGAACTTGGCCGACGCCAAAAAATATTCGCCGATTCGTCGGCTGCTGATTTCGGCCGCTGCCATGTCGCCGGATTTCAAGGTGCTGCTGTTTGCATTCCACCAAGGCGAAGCGCTGCCGCAGACGACTTGGAACGGTGACTGCACGGCGGTTTCGATCGAAGCCGGTGGCGTGAAGGATCGCGTTGAATTTTCGCCCGGCAAATCCGGCAAGACATCGGTGACTGTCGTGCGCGCTGGAAAGACGTTGGTGCAACTGGAACGCGAAGTTGCGCCGTTAAACTGATGCAGACCCGCGCCAAAATATTTTCGGGTTTCATTTTCACCGTGTGTCTGTTTGCACCGTTGACGGTAGTGCAAGCTGGCGAAGCTGTTGCCAAGAATGTCGGGGCAGGGGTGGTGGAGGTAAAAATTGACTGGGAGCATTTCCTGCAAAAACAGGATTTGGTTTGGGAGCGCCTGCCGACGAATTGGAACGATGGCGCGTTTCTCGGCAACGGTCAGCTCGGCGACATGGTCTACGCGGACTTAAAGCAGAACGGTTTGATCATCCATCTAGGTCGCGAGGATGTGACGGATCATCGCAACGAGCCGAAAGATTTGCCGCCGAATCTCAAGGGCAAACGACCGGACAACCAGGTTTGGGGCAGTGGCCACACGGAGACTTATCGGATTGATATCGGCGATTTGGTGCTGCATCCCGCCGGCAAAATTCTTTCCGGCACGATGCGGCTAGATTTGTGGAATGCCGAAGCGCGGGGAACGCTGGTGACGAGTCTGGGTCGGATCGAATGGATGGCACTGATTCACGCGAACGAAATGCTGACGCTATGTGAAGTCGTCTCGACGGAGAAAACGTCTGATGGCAAACCGGCGGCGTGGCGCTGGGATTTTGTTCCTGCTTCGCCCAACTCCGGGCGCTGGCTGCTGAATCCCAAGGACAAGATGTTCGCCAAAGGATTTATCCCGAATCCGCCACCGGTGGCGGGCAGCGACGCGGATGTTTCTACCTGCACCGAAACGTTGCTCGCCGGTGGTGACTTTGCGACGGCGTGGAAGGAAATCAAAAACACCAGCAACCACGGGCTTTTGCTCGCTACCATCGCCAACGAGGTTCCCGCCACCGGTTCCGCAAAAAAAGCGGCGGTGGTCATCCGTCAGGGCGAAGCGCAAGGTCTCGAAACCTTGCTGGCGGCGCACCGACAGTGGTGGCATTCCTACTGGCCGGAAAGTTTTGTGTCGCTGCCCGACGCCAAGCTGGAAAGCTATTATTGGATCCAAATGTATAAACTCGGCTGCATCACGCGCGCCGACCGGGCGTTGATTGACAACACCGGCCCGTTCTTCAAGGTCAACGGCTGGCCCTACGCCACTTGGGATCTCAATGTGCAGCTCTGCTATCGGTCCATGGAGGACGCCAATCGCGGTGAATTGGGATTGTCGCTCGCGCGCTACATGCGGGAATGCGGCGCTTACCGGATTGAGGGCAGCCGGAAAAATCCGCGCAAGCTCGGCGACTGGTTGTGGGTGTGCTGCGATTTGTGGAATCACTACCGGCACAGCCCCGATGAAACTTATCTGCGTGATACGGTTTATCCGCTCTTGCATCAGTGCATGGACATCGGCTTGAAAGCGTTGATTCCTGGCGCAGACGGCAAATTTCATCTCCCGCCGATGCAGTCGCCGGAATACTCGCCGACGGGCGTGGATTTTCCCGACAACAACTATGACCTCGCGCTGATTCGCTGGGGCTGCCAGAACCTGATTGACGTTGCCTCGACCTTGAAAATTGAAGACCCGCTCGTGCCGCGTTGCCGCGAGGCGCTGACCAAGCTGATTGATCCGTCGCTGGACAAAGATGGCACGCTGATGATCGCCAAGGACGTGCCTTACGCCTATTCCCACCGGCACTACTCCCATCTAATCGGAATTTATCCGCTCCATCTCTATAACTGGGAAAATGTCGCCGAACGCCCCATGATTGAGCAGTCGGTTCGCCGCTGGTTTGAGACGGATCACGGCGGGCATCTGGCGGGCTACTCTTTCACCGGCTGCGCCTCGATGCTGGCCGCCATGGGCAAAGGCGATGAAGCGGTCAAGGTGCTGACCAGCTTCATTGATGGCGTGAAGAACCGTTATATTCTCGGCGCCAACACGCTTTATTTTGAAGGAGGTGGTCAGGCGGAGGTGATGGAAACACCGTTGTCCGCCGCGCAAACCATCCATGAGATGCTGCTGCAAAGTTGGGGCGACAAGCTTCGGATTTTTCCGGCGGTGCCCAGCGCTTGGGGTGAAGTGGCATTCCACGATCTTCGCGCCGAAGGAGCTTTTTCAGTAAGCGCCGTTCGCAAAAACGGACACACGCAGTTTGTGCGCATCAAAAGTCTGGCCGGTGAACCTTGCCGCGTGAAAACGGACATGGTTCAGCCGGTGACGATTGTCATTGGCGGAAAAAACAGCACGCAGTCGGCAGCCGACGGCGTGTTCAAGTTGCCGCTCGCCAAAGGAGAAGAGGCGGTTCTTTATCCGTCCGGTTCTCATCCTGCGCTGATGATTGAACCGGTTGTTACTCGCGGCGACAGCAATCACTTCGGATTGAAAACTGAAACACCACCATGACCCGCACATTCATATTTACCGCTCTGCTGCTCGCGCTGCCGCTTGGCGCGGCTGAAACTACGGCGGAACACTTCGCGGCCTTGACCACTGCCGCGCGTCAGGCAAACGTCAAGGCGGAGCCGGTGGCGCCTGGAAAATTCCAGCCAACTTGGGAATCGCTCCATCAATACGAATTCCCCGAATGGTATCGCGACGCCAAGTTCGGCATCTGGGCGCATTGGGGCGTGCAGGGCGTGCCCGAAAAAGGTGACTGGTATGCGCGCAATATGTATGTCGAGACCGAGAAAAGCGGCAAGCCGGGCGAGATCTGGGCTTACCACCGCGAACACTACGGCCATCAGTCCGTGTTTGGATTCAAGGATATCATCCCGTTGTGGAAAGCCGGGAAATGGGATCCGTCGGCGCTCGTGGCGTTGTATAAAAAATCCGGCGCAAAGTATTTTATGGCGCTCGCCAACCATCACGAAAACTTCGACAACTGGGATAGCCAATATCAGCCGTGGAATTCCGTCAACCTCGGTCCACACGAAGATTTGATTGCTGGCTGGGCAAAAGCCGCGAAGGAGCAGGGCTTACCGTTCGGTGTCAGCGTCCATGCCGCCCGCGCTTGGGGCTGGAACGGTTTTACGCTGGCTTCAGACAAAACCGGGACAAAAGCCGGGGTTCCTTACGACGGCCATCTCACCGCCGCTGATGGCAAAGGTCTTTGGTGGGAAGGTCTGGATCCGCAGGTTGATCTTTACGCGCAGAACCACGGGCCGAAGGACAAGCCGAGCGCGGATTACATGAGGAAGTTTTATAACCGCACCATGGACTTGATCAACCGCTACCATCCCGAGCTGCTTTATTTTGACGATGATATTTCGCGCGGCCTGCCGCTTTACGGCGACGATCCGAGCATCGGCCTGCGCATCGCCGCGCATTATTACAACGACAATCTGGCGCAGCACGGCGGCCGATTGACCGGCCTGATTGCCGCAAAAAAACTTTCGGAAGAACGCAAGCAATGCCTTCTCTACGACATCGAGCGCGGCAGCGCGGACGAAATCCTGCCGGAACCGTGGCAGACCGACACCTGCATCGGTAACTGGCAATACAACCGTGCGCGTTATGACGGCCACGGCTACCGAAAACCGTCCGAAATCATCCCGATGCTGGCGGACATCGTCAGCAAGAACGGCAACCTCATGCTCAACATCCCCGTGCGCGAGGACGGAACCATTGACGAGCAGGAGGTGCACATCCTGAACGAAATTGGCGGCTGGCTGCAGACGAACGGCGCGGCTATTTACGCCACCCGGCCGTGGAAAATTTTTGGCGAAAGCCCGCCCATTACCGGTGGCACCACCGGCGACCGGAAATTCACCGCGCAAGACATCCGCTTCACTGTGTCGAAGGACGGCCGGACGCTTTACGCCATCGTGCTGGGCGTTCCGAGCCAACCTGTTCGCATCAAGTCGCTCGCCATTGAGAAGATTTCCAGAGTGACGTTACTCGGTAGCGATACTAAACTGGATTGGAAACAGGATACCGAGGCCCTGGTCATCCAGCCGGTTAAAAAATGGCCGTGTAACTACGCCGTCGCTTTCGCAATCGAATTGTTAAAATGAAACTCACAAACCTCACCATCGCAGGTTTATTAATTGCGCCGTTGCTGGCAGTGCCGGCGGCGGAAATTCATCTCTCGTCCGGCGGCGATGACGCCAATCCCGGCACGGTGGCGCGACCGCTCGCCACGTTGACCGCTGCGCAAAAAGTTGCGCGTCAACTGGCCGGTCGTGAAGCGGTGACGGTGTGGCTGCATGCCGGTGTCTATTATTTGCCGGAGACGGTGGTGTTCACGGCGAAGGATTCCGGCACGGAAAAATTTCCGGTGGTTTATGCCGCCGCGCCGGGCGAACAGCCAGTCGTCAGCGGTGGTGAACGGTTGCAGTTGGACTGGAAACCTTTTCGCGACGGAATTTTTCAAGCCAAGACGCCATCCGGATTGGTGATGGATCAACTGTTC
>Ga0208872_1002608_pt1 | contig 10403 bp, 19 predicted proteins | sample CryBogCBH12Aug08_FD_185508 | JGI IMG/M metagenome (GOLD analysis project Ga0208872, IMG submission 185508) | Freshwater microbial communities from Crystal Bog, Wisconsin, USA - CBH12Aug08 (SPAdes) | ecosystem: Environmental > Aquatic > Freshwater > Lake | place: Crystal Bog, Wisconsin, USA... | reverse complement strand
ACCGGCGGCGCAAGCTTCCAAGCCAGCAATGGCGCAGGCCTGCGTGTCGGCCACCGGCGGCGCAAGCTTCCAAGCCAGCAATGGCGCAGGCCTGCGTGTCGGCCACCGGCGGCGCAAGCTTAGTGTGCGTGATACTAGACTCGCACACTCTATTTTTTCAAACATCTTTGCCCGACGATTGGCCCGGAAAAAAGAACAGGCAGCAAGACGAGCCAGACGATAGCGTAAAAATGCGTCTTGAAAAAGATCATAGCGAACGGTCTGGTAACGGCATAGCAGGAACTTCACCAAATTCTGCTATACGGTCCAAATCATTAAAAACACCCAATCTTATGCAAATAGCATTAAAACATTCTTCCATAGATGATTGAGGATAATAATGATCATTATCCGACACAAAACAAACATACCACGTATTTAAATCTAACCGATATCTAATCGTGGCAACGTGCAATTCCGCAAATAAAACACGCAGATTACCCGGCAAATCATCCTTACTATGATAAAATTCAAAAAAAACAGAAGGAACAAAAAAGGTATCATTAAACATTTTCATACCTAGAACCTGACGCTGAGCATTAGAAAGTGCAGCCATCACACACCCCCACGCAAATGCGCATGTAGAGGGTATAAAGGGCCATTTTGGAGAAATCCAAAAGTACCGCAGGCCAAGACTGTACGGCGAGTGATCCGATAATGAAACCGGCGAGGAACGGCGGTAATGAGAGTACGAGAGCGTTTTAAAGGCATGGCGTTTACCTCCATATCAGAGGAAAATTGGCAAGATAAAGACACTTTGTGCGCCTCATTCAAAAATTTGAACGCCGCATCCACATCAGGCAATAAAGAATCAAAAATTTTTCTAGTTTTTAGAGTCCATTGTTTTGGATTTAATAACGCTCTTAATTCCTGAATATCGGTTCCTGCTTCAACTGCGTCCATCAAATTTGGCTGGTTATTAAATAATCTATTTACAACATCAACATTTGTTATCATATATTCTCTCGATTCTAGATGGAATAGGATTGGTTTTTTGAAACCAAGATTCTGGAAATTTACAGTATTCAATTTCGCCATTTGTCATAGCTTTCCTCTTTTCCAGTTCGCCGCCCAACCCACCGCTCAAGGGGACGCGGGGTTATGCTTTGACCTGTTTTCCCCCAGTTTGGTCCGCCCACGCCACTTAGATTAGGAATTAGGCTTTATCTTGTCGGAACGCATAAATAAGCATAAGCATCTTTTTTTAATGATAAAAAAATATTTTTAGCGCATTTTAACGCTTCTTTTTTGTTCGATGCTTGGATAAAACAAAATACATGTTTATCATTTTGATGAGAATATATTGCCCATCTGTGCATAACTTCTCCATTATGATTTATATACCGTCCAAACATATCTTTATTCATATTCTCGCCTTATTATCTATCTATATACCAACCAGACTAACCCGTCATTTAAGTGGCCGAACCGATCCGACAACCGACCTGACCAAAGTGGCTTTTCTACATAAGACCAAGTTGTGCGCATGAACTTCAAATCCATTTACCATCATGGATACATTCAGCCGCAAACCCAAAAATTGGATGATCTACTAGATCATGTCTAATTTTCATGCCGCAATGTAAGCATTCACGGGCAGTTCCACCATCATCTAGATAAGCTATGGTTTGAAACCCTTTACAAGCCATCATGCAGCCCAACCCGCCATTCAAGCGCACCCGCCCATCGTCTACTACTTCAAGTTTGGTATCAGTCATACTCTTTTCCTCGTTCTAGCTAGTCTTGTCGTTGGGCGGCGGATTTGAAAAGAGCGGCTGTTACTCTTTCGCTCTTGGTTTTTAAACTTTTAAGCCAGCAGATAAAATCTTATCCGCCAGAAGATTTTGAGTTATGTTTAGTTCCTCGGCACGGGCTTTTAGTTTTACGATGGTTTGAGGACTAAGCCGCAGGGTTTTGCTTTCAGTCCCGTAGGGCTTGCGCCCTGCCCCACGGGGGTTTTTTTCGGTTTTGGGTTTCATTTTTTATATACATCAAACCCTTCTAATAGAGGATGATATTGTGTAGCGTCTACAGTTGTATTTGCGTAAAACCCTAAATTGGACCATTCGCAGTTTTCGGCAAGGAATTTCTCAAGCCGTTTTGCTCCGCTTTGAGTTACCCCAATTAATTTTGATTTATTCCAAATATTCTGTATATGTGTTTCGGCCTTAACCGTAATTTTTTCTCCGTTGGGTGCAGTAATCGTGTATTTGCTCATTTTCGCTATCTCCAAAATTGTCTAGGCTGGATTGCCTTTGACTTGGCTTAAATTATACGCTTTCTTTTTAAAAATAGCAAGTCCTTTTTATTAATTTTTGTAAAAATTTACATGCGCCCAACCCTTGCCTAATATCTCCCTTACTTTATTAGTTGTCGGTTTAATGCCCTTTTCGTTATGTACAGTTTAATTTTTATGCTGAACATAATTACTGGCACGGTTTTTGCGGTGGGGAATTTTCCCTATTTTAAATAATGGGAAAAAGGAACAATAGGAGACAAATACGTATCACGTATAAATTCAGATTCATACCAATGATTATCAAAATGATATTCGATAGGTAAGGGTTGAAAAAGATTAGATAATGCTTGAGGCATCATCTGGTGTGATGAATAATCAAAACTAGAATGTTTTGGTATAAAAGTACAAGATAATAAAGATGTTGGCATAATCAATGCCCATGCCAAGTACAACAATGGTGCAATTTTTGTAATATTCATGAAAATGGTACAGGTTTGTGATAACTACCACGGATGACCTCAATACCCGATGATGTAAGAATGACTGCATAACCCATAAGTTTAAGATTATCATAAGACAAGTAACGAACAAGGTCATTATTCTCATCCCTAGCCTTGATATTAAGCGACAAGATTTTATTACCATCCCTAATCATAGATGAAACTACAACATAAGTAGACTCAAGTACAGTATGTATGTAATCAAACTTTTCATTAGAGGAATCAGATACAACATTGTTTTTTACTGGTAAAACTGCATCTTGTTTTTTTTCAATAGGTTTAAGATTATCCGTCTTCGGACCAGAAAAAAGGGCAATAACACTTGATTTAGACAGTTCATTAGTTTGTTGCAACGAATGATAGTAAATCAAAACAATTGATATTAATAAAGCTAATACTGGAACAAGAAATTCCCGATACTTAGATGTAAATGGCTGTGATATATCAGGTTTAGAACCTTTTTTTCTCTTAACAATAACAGATGATGAAGGCTTAACAGCAACATTTTGTAATGCTCTCATACATTCAATGCGACGCTCTAATATATCAATGGTTGCATAACCAGATGTATAATAAGGCGGTAATAACGAATAAGTTGCACGAGAATCATAAGGTTGACCATTTAACGTAATCATACCATCTGAAAACTTTTGTTCAGTATCATAACAAGAATATAAATGAGTACCTCTATACCACCATCTACCCTTCTTGAATTCACTAATAGCAGATTGAGAATAGTAAATAGTTGCAATATGCACTTTAGGCAATATGGTATTAAAACCAGCAATATTAATAAGCCAACCTAAATAGGGTATAGGAAATTGATCTAATCTACGACATTGAACGAAATGCTCACAAAGTGCATTAACAAGCTGACCGTCAACAGACTCAATGTCTTGTGCAAGAAAAATAATGTCCCATCGAAGCTTGCGAGCATGACGAAACCAATTTATAAGGTCTATACGCTCAGAGGCCCTCCACGCACGAGTATTGAACTGCATAGCAAGTTCATCCAATACGATAAGCCCATATTTGGACTCATCAATTTTACGAACATTGGCAAATTCACAACCATAACCAAGAATCTCAAAATCTTCTAACCGAGGATAATCAGGCAAACGCACAACATTACACTTGGACTGTGGAGCCACAAGACCATCTAAGAAAAGATCAAGATTCGTAGCAATACGGCGACCTGATTGCAAATATTCATGTATGCGACCAACAGCACAGAGCGACTTACCAGAGCCAAGCTTTCCAGTCAAAAAGTGTACAGTCATGAAAACATGCTACCAGGCAGCACCTTTGCCAGGAGGGACATTAGCCGCCATAGCAGCTGCAACCAAGTTACGATTAAAAACCCATCGTATCGTATGGGCAGTAAAGTATATCGTTAGTAACGAGATGCTATTAGAAGGAAGAAACCATGTCGCAGCCATAACAACAGATGACGGCATATAAATAGACAAACCAGCGATTAATGAATGAATAGCAGCAATATATCCTAATGTCATCGTAAAAAAAAGAGATATGTAGACTGCTACCAAAGCAAAACGGCGAGTTAAATACTGAAAAAAGAACTGAAAAAGATAACCAATAAAAGCAACAAAAGCACCCCATAATAATTGCATATAATTTACTCAACTATCATTTCATAAAGATGAAATACAAGCCACAAAGCAAAGAAATAACCTAATATCTCCCGTAATGGTGCAAGTTTTGCGCATATATCAAAATCCAAATTACCATATCCATGTGGTAATTGAACAACATAAGGTTGACACGTATCAGGAGAAGGAACCAAACCGGTAATTATAGAAGAACCCGGCAATGTAGACGAATTAAATAATGTTGATGATGAATTAACATTAGTATTTGCAGAATCAAATATTGAATTTAATGTTCCAATATATGCAAATTGAGTATTATCAGATGGTCCCGTAGTATTAGCTATGAGTTTATCTAACCTTTCAGAAATGGCGGCGGTATTATTATCAGTTGGATTAGCTGGATTAGTGGCAGAATCAGCAACGCAAGAAAGTGATTGATATTCATAATGCTGTAATATTGAACAATTTCCCGCTTTAGTGTCAGAACAACCACCCGAGGGTGTTGAGTATTGATTAGGCAAACATTGACCAGTCTGCGGACAAACAATTTCACCAGCAGAAACATTGCCAGAACCAGGCTTACAAAGACAAAGCCCCGTAACACATTTTCCGGCGGATGTAGAAGGAGATGAAGGAACTGAACCAACAGTCCCTTGAACAGATGGACCAGTTGAACCGTCAGAATTAGGCGAGGTAGGCGATTCCGTACCGGTAGGAGTAGGCAGGCCACCAGTGGGCGGATTACCAGAAACAGGAGCCGTAGGAGTAGGCGGATTACTAGAAATAGGCGGTGTACCAGCCGGAGGAATTATTGGATTAGACGGCGCAAGCTGATTTCCATAACACGAATAAACACCATTGACAGCACCCCATGACTGACCGCTCGGACAATTCTGAGCACCAAAACAGCCGCAATTGCCAGCAACACAACCGTAAGACTGATTTACACCACAAGTCGGATTATTCTCGCAATGGCTAAGACCTTGAGCAGACGTATCACCCACCAAATGTTGATTAGCCGTACAAATGGGCGGATCGCCAACACACTCGTTGTAAGTCGAACTCCAAACCATACCAGCCGCACAGGTAGGACCGTTACAAGAATGCTGATCAGCAGATAAAGTAGAAGGAAGATTGCAGGTAGGCGGAGTAAAACAAGAACCCGTTGTCTGATCATGAACTGAACCAAGGCCCGGACAAGTTAACGGAGTGTCACCAATCGAACAGGTAGAAGGATTGTCACTATAAGCTGTACCAGATGATCCACAAATAGGACAAGGAACAGCAGATGGAATACTCAAAGAACAAGAAGAACCACTTATGACATATCCTACTGCACATATAGGAACAGATTGACTACAATTATGACCATAAGCACTACCAGTCTGGTACGATCCTCCGTCAGACGATTGATAAGCACATGAAAAATTACCGTTATTAGTGTCTACCCATGCCAAACCTGTAGGCGTTGCAGTCGAACCTTGAAAAAAAAACGAACATGTAGACGCAGCACAAGCAGAAACAGATGAACCAGTGAAACCTAAATCATTGGTATAACCCGGAATACTAGGAACATTAGAAGGAGCATTATAACCCGGACATGAGACATTGTTAGCTGGCAGAACGATCGAAGAGTATCCAACAATTACAATCAATAATACAACCAGCAATGATGGCATAAAATCACCAATAAGCAATACGCAAGCTAAAGCTTAAGCTTTATTGCCAATCCGCTTGAAAATGCGAATTAGCAAAAGACCAGCAAAGACCATTGCAACATAAGGCCACATCAACGAAAACAAGGATTGAGTATCAGTTGTTAGACCAGTGACGGCAGTCGATATGGCAGGGTCCAATGTTGCAGAAGCATCGGTCGCATAAGCAAAAAAGGAGAAAAGAAACAAAATAACAAAAAACGAAGAACGACTAAATAAAGCTTTCATAAAAGACCCTATATTTTGTCAAAAAGTTTTTTGACGGTGATGTGAAAGTAACCCATAAGAAAACCCAACCCAAAAGCAGAAACTGATGTTCCGATTAAATCAAGTATTTGGTCTGTAGTCATCTTTGATTACCAGCAATGAAACCAAGGAAAAAAGATAGAATCAAGACAGACACCCATATAAGATGGAAGTAATCAGTCATTGAAGTATTCCCCAAAAAAAGGAATGATAGGGCGTTCCTTGCCATTTGATTTCTTGCACATTGCGTAACAGCAATTTTTCGCAATCGAAAAAATGAAATCCTTGCAAAACCGTTCGCATGGCGAAACCCCCCGGCTTGCAGCCGTGCGGGTTCGCCATGCGAACGGGTAAGAGAAGGATATTCATGAAATCAATCTAAAAAATTAAATGTCGTCAATGGTTTTGAAATCAATGCATCAAGCTGTAGATTTGTTCAAAAACGATTTACCTGAAGTAGAATCCTCCGAAATTTGAATTATTGGCTTACAGTCATCAATGAAGTTTAATGACACATTGCCGTTATAGGTTCCAAATTCAACGGGCAATAAAACCTCATGACCCTTTAATTTTTCATATTCTTTAGTTAAAAGAATAGCCCTATCATTCATATATATGTCATAGGTTTTAAGAAGATCGACACGCAAGAAATGATGTTGTTCACCTGTTTTGCGCGATGTAATAGTCTCTATTGATTTAATGCGTACTTTTTCAAAAGACATGATAAAAACCCCAAAATGTTAAAAAGGAACTTCAAAATATTCAGGAAGAGTATTCAATGAATCGCCATTTTTTTCTATCTCCTCTTCCACAAGACGGCGACCAGCAGAGCAACCACAGTAACGAAAGCTATAACGATCAGAATGAGTAAGGCCAGAATTATTACAAAATTCACAAAATAAAGAAGAATGAATAGATTGCTTTAAATGAATATCAAAAAAATGAAGAGAATTCATTAATTAAACCCTCCGATTCCACAAATCTACCAGAGATTGAAAAGGTTCAAAGGAATTAAAAGAACATTCACAACGTTTGCAAAAAACACGTGTAGAACCAACAAAAGGATAATACATACAAGCTGGAACACCACCACAAAATGGGCAAGGCAAAAGCTGAACTGAAAGTGATTGAGGATATCCAACGACACTAACCGTTACATAACGTTGCAACTTCTTAGCGTGTGCGCCATCATTTAAAGGAGGAAATAAATCCCCAGTATGATGACGCTCACGCCACCTAGCTTGTCTTTGAGCGTTAGTCATAGCAGCCATCAACGGAACTCCTTTGCTGAAACAACTGGCAAAACAGTACGCCGCCAAATGTAGTCAATAACGTAAAGGGAAAATACAGATTTCTTTTGAAACAAATCGCCACGAAAAACAACCCGACGGCGGTATTTCAAAGACCGAATAGGAAAATTAACACGTTTGGAACTTTTTAACATTTTCGTTCTCAATTACATAATGGAAATATTGGATTTCAGCAAAATCATAAAATGACCTATCAGTTTCACAAAATCCGCCAGACTCGGCATATTGCACATAAAGGTTGTCATGATTAACATCAAGCCAGTCATCAAACTCAAGCAGAGATAAAGCTTCAAGTACAGTTAGCATAAAATGCTATGCACCCTTCATAAGATCATAACGCCGAGACACACGGCTATATGAACGGTCAAGCAGACGAGAAAGTTTAACTGGCGGTAAACCTTTGGAATAATATTTAGTTTCCAAGTAACGCAACTTGAAATGTAAAAAGTTGGCCTCAGCATAAAGCTGTGCATATGAGCCAATAGGTTTTACCCTGAAAACACCTCTAACCCGATGAACCATATCACTACTTAAACAACCAAAAGATAAATTAATCATAATAGTTACCATCTACCCTTGATAATAAAAAGAAACAGCCAACATGAAGGCAAAAACAACCACAAGAAGCCTAAATTGCCACATCAAAATAATTTCTAAAAAAATATCCAAAGACATGACAACCCCCTAAGCCGCTATCAAACCACGATCATAAGCCCACTGGGGATAAACCACCGGCACGGCCTCAATGATGCGAAACAGCGGCACCACGTTGTTATGCTCAGGTGCCAACGGCGAAGCATTAATGTCAATGCCGTATTCCTTCAATACTTTGCGATGACGCTTAAAAGTTGAATCAGAAAGCAGACCGCGAACATCCGCGCCTTGCCGCCAAAGTTGGTAAGTGCCCAAAACAGTACGGGGCATGGAAAAAAGCTGTTCATCAATCAAAGTGGCTTGAGTAGTCATGTCAATCTTCCCCAGATAGTCGTTGAAAAGTAGTTGAATTTTAGTAGGGGTTAAATGGTAGCCATGCGTAACGGCGTAACGGTCTTGCAGTTCTTTGGCGTGAATCCTCAGTTCCGCCCGAAGCTTGCCCTCGATAAATTCCTCAAGACCAATGCCCTTGAGGTCATCCGGCAAGGCATGGGACTTGCCCCCGGATAGTTCTTTGAACTTGTTATAAAACTTGAGCGACCAACGGCGAGAATGTTGACCAAGGTAGACAGTACCCTTGTCCCGATTAGCCCGACCATGACGCGACACGGCCCTCATGTGCGCCGCATGTAGCCAAGCTTCCACGCTGGCATCATTGCCCACCTCATACAATTGGTTGATGTCGAGCATCTTGACGAGGTAATCGCCCTTCTTGATCTTCGCCATAGTGAGTTCAGGCGATGACGACCCGGCAAAGTGGTCTATGTGCAAGGAAAGTATCTTGCGAAACGTGAGCAACAAAAGCTTGTTCAGGTCACGTGAACCCATGATGTTGTGGCCCTGTAGGAACTTGCAGAGGTTGCCATCAATCATAAGTGAAGTCGCCCTACCCTGCCCATCACCGCCAGTCGAGTGAACCTTGATGGAAGAATCATGCGAACCCCGGCAAACGACCTTTTTGATGGACTCCCATTCAATAGAGCCATCCGGTTCAATGGACAGCACCCGACCCGCCGGAATCGGCATGTGTAAGAACGGGATTTCACCTCTAAACCAATCAATCATGTCGGGATTTCTAAGTTCTTAAATACTAAACTTAGAGGAAAATGTAAGTTCTTAAATTATAATTGTCAAGAAATTAAGAAAAACATTTCAAAATAGTAAATTTTTTAGAAAAAACGACAATGGCAACAAAACACATAGAAGACAAATTATGGAGGAAAATTCAAGACCTTACGGTAAAGGTAGTCATAGCAACCCAAAGACCGATAAAAGAAACCGAAGTCTTGAACTATCTGATAAAAAAAGGACTAGAAGAAACAAATGTTGAAGAACTAAAGACACTCGCAAAGGAGAAATAAGGTCAAAAATGGACCAAAAGGACAGTACTACTTACCCTGTCCTTGAAAAAAACCGACCCGACCAGCTTAACCAACCTAGCTGAACTAGCCAAAACGGATAACCTATGCGCCAATCGCCGGAAGTTGGAGCGTTACGTAACGGTCAAATCTAACCAACATAGCCAAACTAAAGAAAAACTGCGCATAATGCGCGTTATATAAAAAAGCCACGGTGTAATGAAATTTTACACCGTGGCTTTTCTACATAACGCTGCCAATTATGCGCAATTCAAACCGTAGAAACACAATTTAGCCAAAGGCCACCCGGAAACCTAAGCAAAGAAAGGGAAAAATAGGCGGAAAAGCGACCACGCGAACGAAATCTTTATATAGCGTAGATCAAAACCACGACCAAACAACTTTAAGCGTTCTAGCTTTGGGTCCATCCCAGAGACGGTCTGACACATCCATGTGTCAGCCCTCCTCGACTTTTTCTTGGCATAGCACCCGTCATGCCAGCGCAAAGAGCCGCGCTGTCATGCCGGCCGCTAATGCCAAGAAAAAGTCCGAGGCTGATTTAAGAACATAAAAGCAAAAATAGAAAACATACAGATACAGGAAAGGCTATCAACAGGCCACCGGCGGCGCAAGCTTCCAAGCCAGCAATGGCGCAGGCCTGCGTGTCGGCCACCGGCGGCGCAAGCTTCCAAGCCAGCAATGGCGCAGGCCTGCGTGTCGGCCACCGGCGGC
>Ga0208872_1002607_pt1 | contig 10408 bp, 5 predicted proteins | sample CryBogCBH12Aug08_FD_185508 | JGI IMG/M metagenome (GOLD analysis project Ga0208872, IMG submission 185508) | Freshwater microbial communities from Crystal Bog, Wisconsin, USA - CBH12Aug08 (SPAdes) | ecosystem: Environmental > Aquatic > Freshwater > Lake | place: Crystal Bog, Wisconsin, USA... | reverse complement strand
AGTGGTGCCGCCTTTTACGAAATTTCCCGCGCCGTTGATCGTGAGACGTGGCATCAATATGTGGAACGGCAACAAGTCGAGCAACAGCTTCCCGGCATTCAAGGGTTGGGGGTTTCACTACTGATTCCCCGCTCGGAACTCTCCCAACACATTAAGCAGATTCGCGACGAAGGATTCCCGACTTACTCGGTGCGCCCCGCTGGCGAACGCGAGGTTTACACCGCCATTATCTATCTCGAACCCTTTACCAACCGCAATCTCCGCGCATTCGGTTACGATATGTTCAGCGAACCGGTGCGGCGGGAGGCAATGGAACGGGCGCGCGACAATGATACCGCCGCCTTGAGCGGAAAAGTGATCTTGGTGCAGGAGAACGACCAGGATGTGCAGGCGGGCACGTTGATGTATGTGCCGGTCTATCGTCCGGGTATGCCGCACGCAACGGTGGCGCAACGGCGTGAGGCCATTCAGGGCTGGGTTTACAGCCCTTACCGGATGAATGATCTCATGCGCGGCATTTTAGGGCGATGGGATTTGAAGGATTCACATTTTATTCGCCTGCAAATCTTTAATGGAACATCAACCGCCCAGCAGGAGTTGCTGTATGACAGTCAGCCAAAGGTAACCAATCATGTAGAATCTGTCTCAAAGCTAATCACCTCCGACCAGATTTCTGTGGCTGGCCAGCCTTGGGATTTACGCTTTACACAAACCAGCACCGGCACCGCTGCCTTGGATTATTCCAAAGTCTGGTTTGTGTTGATTGCTGGCAGCATTATCAGCCTGCTGCTGACTCGAATATATTATTCACTCCTGATCGCTTGGGCGCAGGATCGGCAAATACGCTTGTTGATTGAAACCAGTCAGGATCATATCTTATTAAAGGACGGCTTCGGGCGCTGGATGGTGATTAACGATCATGCAAAAAAATTCTTCCAACTGGAGCAAAGATCCTGGCACGGAAAAACCGATGCCGAACTAGCCCGGGACAATCCCGATTTGCAACCGCTTTACGAAGCCTGTATCCGCAGCGACGAGGCCGTCTGGCAAGCGGGCCGGCACACGATCGTTTTCGAATCCGGGCCGGGGCCAGATGGGCAATTTTACGAATTTGAAGTGCACAAAACGCCCCTGTATTACCCGAATGGCGAGCGCAAGGGGTTGGTCATTATTGGGCGCGACGTCACCGAAAAGCACCGACTGGAGTCGGCACTCAAATTGTCCGAACTCGTGGTCAGCCAGAGCCGGGACGCACTGCTGCTCATCCGGAACCACGACGGCCGGATTATTTCCGCCAACGCGGCGGCGGTGGCGCTTTATGGCTTAACCCCGGTGGAGTTGCTGGCGAAAACCATTTACGACCTGCGGCCAAACGATGAAGCCTCAAAGATCGCCCACCAGATGTCATCGGCGTTTGCAAACGGCATCCTATTTGAAGCTGTCCATGTTCGCAAGGACGGTCAGGCGATACCAGTGGAAGTCAGTTCTCACGGTGCCAGGTTTGATGGCGAAGAATATCTGGTCAGTGCTATCCGCGACATCAGCCCACGAAAAAAAGCGGAGGAAAAATTGCTGCAGTTGGAGCAGTCCATGTCTGCCACCGCCAACGGCATTTTTCTAGTTAACTCCGCCGGAAAAATTTTCTGGTGCAATAATGCCTTCACCCAGCTGACCGGTTACACGGCGGCGGAGGCACTGGGCAAAAATTCACGCCTGCTCAAGTCGGGCCAGCATAATGCCGAGTTTTATGAAAAGCTTTGGCAGACCATTCTGGCTGGAAAAGTCTGGAAGGGTGAAATCATTAACCGCCGGAAGAACGGCACACTTTATACCGAGCATAAAACCATCACGCCGGTGGTAGATGCGGTGGGCAAGATCTCTCACTTCATCTGCGTGCAGGAAGATATTACCGAGCAGAAACACGCGCAAGCAGCGCTCCACGCTAGCAACGAGCGGTTTCGCGGTTTGATCGAGAGCACCCAACACTGGGTGTGGGAAGTCAACGCGCAGGGCGTATATACCTATGCGAGCCTGAAGGTAAAGGATATTTTAGGCTACGAACCCGAAGAAATCATTGGCCGCATGCCGTTTGATTTCATGCCGGCGGAGGAAGCCGTCCGGATTGGAACGCTATTTAGCGACCTCATCACCAGCCACAAACCCATCGAACTCTTGGAAAACATCTGCCGACACAAAGATGGTCGGATAATTTATCTGGAGACGAACGGGGTTCCAATTTTCGATGAGAAAGGGGAGTTGGCCGGATATCGGGGCATCGACCGCGACATTACTGAGCGCAAAAAAGCGCAAGCAGCACTGGAAGAATCCCATTCCCTGCTGCGCGCTACGCTGGAATCCACTGCCGACGGGATTTTGGTAGTGGATACCACTGGCAAAATCACCGGCTACAACCAGAGATTTTTGGAACTCTGGCAAATCCCACCCACCATTATCGCCAGTCAGGACGACCGCCAAGTGCTGGAGTTTGTCCTTTCTCAACTGGCTGAACCGGAAAAATTTCTGGCCCGCGTGCAGGCCTTGTATCAAAGCGCGGCGGTGACGCCCCTGGAAGAATTAGTGTTCCGCGATGGCCGCGTTTTCGAGCGCTATTCCCAGCCGCAGCAGATCGGCGACTCGCTGCTGGGCCGCGTGTGGAGCTTTCGCGACATCACCATGCGTAAAAAGACGGAGGCCGACATCCGGAATAACGAAGCCCGCCTGAAAACCTGGTTTGAGATGCCACTCAGCGGTATCGCCATCACCTCCCCTGAAAAAGGCTGGCTACAAGTTAACGACCGGCTGTGCGAAATGCTGGGTTACACCCGGGAGGAACTTTATGGCATGACTTGGGCGCAAATCACCCATCCGGATGATCTCGCGGAAAACGCGGCCAATTTCGACCGCGTTGTGCGCGGGGAAACCGAAGGCTATGCCATGGAGAAACGCTTTCTCCGGAAAAATGGCGAATATCTGGCGACTGATTTAACCGTCCACTGCACACGAAAGGCAGACGGGAAAATGGATTATTTTGTAGCGCTGATTCAAGACATCACCGCCCGCAAACAGGCAGAACGCGAACTATTTGAAGCAAAGGCCAATCTGGAACAGCGGGTGAAAGAACGCACGCGGGAACTCGCCGTGTTGTCGGAGGTGATAGAAACCTCCGAAGTGCCGTTTTCGATGGCGAAGGCCGACGGCACTTTTATCCAGATTAATCAGGCGTATGTTAAACTCACAGGATATACGCGTGCGGAGCTGATGGATAAAAGCGTCGCATGGAACAAAGAACTGACGCCGCCGGAATGGTGGCCAGTCCAAACCGCCAAGCTTGAAGAATGTATTCGCACCCGCCATGAGGTGCGCTTTGAAAAAGAATACCGGCGCAAAGATGGCCAGCACGTGCCGATTGAATTGTTTGTGCAGCCGATCTTTGATTTGGCCGGAAACTTAAACCATCTTCGCGCCTTCATCACCGACATTACCGAGCGGAAAAAAAACGAGGCCGCACTGACAAAAGCTCGCTTCAGGGAACAACAACTCTCGGCTGTGATTGAAAATTCCGAAATGCCTTTTTGCATCGGAACCGCAGATGGCCGTCTTTCTCTGGTGAATGAGGCGTTTGTCAAGCTCACCGGCTACTCGCGGGATGAACTGAAGGATCCGAATTTTAACTGGGTCACCCAACTGACGCCGCCCGAATGGCGCAAAGCAGAAGAGTTGATGGTGCTGGAAAGTATCCGCACCCGCCAGCCGGTGCGTTATGAAAAAGAATACATCACCAAAGGTGGCCGACGGGTTCCCCTCGAATTATTCGTTCAGCCCGTTTTTTATGAAGACAGCCGGCCACCGGATTTACGCGTCTTTTTGACCGACATCACCACGCGGAAAAAAAACGCGGCTGAGTTAAAGGCTGCGCTGGAGAAAGCGGATCAAGCCAGCCAAGCTAAAAGCGAATTTCTCGCCGCCATGTCCCATGAAATTCGCACACCGATGAACGTCATTCTGGGCAATACCCAGTTGTTGCAGCGGCAAACCAACCTGCCGGGCGAGGCTCAAAAAAAACTGGTCGCCATCAACCGCAGCGGCGAACATCTCCTCACCATCCTCAATGATATTTTGGATCTGGCCAAGGTGGAATCCGGGCGCATTGCCTCGCAGCCAGCGGATTTCAGATTGAACGAGTTTTTGGATAACGTGATCCGCTTGTTTGCCGAACCGGCCAAAGGCAAGCAGTTGACATTGACGTTGGCCAAGACCAGTCAGCTTCCTGAAATGATCCGGGGAGACCAGCAAAAAATTGGTCAGATCTTAAACAACCTGCTGGGCAACGCCGTAAAATTTACCCAGCACGGCGGCATCCAATTAACCGCTTCCGTCCAGACCAAACCTCACAATCAGTTGCTGCTGATTCTCGCGGTGACGGATACCGGACCGGGCATCGCCGAGGATGAACTGAAACAGTTGTTTGACAGTTTTCAGCAAGGTCAGGCCGGCCGTAAAACCACCGGTGGCACCGGGCTGGGACTGGCGCTTTCCCGAAAATACGCCGAACTGATGCAGGGCCACATCCGCGTCCACAGCGAACTCGGAAAAGGCAGCACTTTTCAATTGGAAGTCCCCGTGGAAACCGTTACCTGCCTTGCCCTTTCCGGCCAAGACATTTTTACGGAAGCCGGTGGCGTGCGGGCAGACGCGTCGGTCAGCCGGATTTTAATAGTAGATGATGTCGTTGAAAACCTTGAACTGCTCAAAGATATGCTGGTGACGAGCGGGTTTGCCTGCCGCACTGTGACCAGCGGAGTGGAGGCGCTGAAAGTTGGTCCGGCGTGGCAGCCGCAACTGATTTTGATGGATACCCGGATGCCGGAGATGGACGGGCTGGAAACCATTCGCCGGTTGCGGGCGGATGCCCGGTGCCGGTCCATTAAAATTATAAGCGTCAGCGCCACGGCTTATCCGGAAGACCGTGCTGCTGCCGCCGCTGCCGGGGCCGATGCCTTTTTAGCCAAGCCGGTAGCGGTAGATGAATTGCTGAAAATAATCGGCGACCTGTTCGGGCTAAAATGTCTCGCCAAAACGAAACCCATTGCAGCGGGAAACACTGTCTCAAGTCTGGGCAGTCAGGTGGCATCGTTGCCTCAAACTTGGCGTAAGGAGTTGCAAAACGCCTTGATGATTGCTGATTTCAACCAAGTGACCACCTTGATTGAAGGGATCAGACCAACGGATGCCAGCACGGCCAATGCACTGCTCAATTTGGCAGATCAATTTGATGCCGCCGGTCTCATGCAAATCCTCAAGGTCGCCAACCGCTCATAATATGACCCAAAAGCTGTCCATCCTTATTGTCGATGACGTGCCGGATAATCTCCGCCTGCTGTCCGCCATGCTGGCCGATGAAAATTACACGGTGCGCATTGTCACCAGCGGCCGGCACGCATTGCAAACGGCCAAGCTGGTTCCGCCCGATCTGATTTTGACGGATATCGCCATGCCGGAAATGGACGGTCTGGCATTGTGCGCCCAACTTAAGGCGGATGAAAATTTGAAGGACGTGCCGGTTATTTTCATCAGCGGCCTCGATGAAACCCAAGACAAGGTTCGGGCATTTGCCGCCGGTGGCGTGGATTATATTGTAAAACCTTTTCAGGAAAGTGAGGTGCGCTCCCGCATTCACACCCATTTGGAACTGCGCCGCCAAAAACTAGCGTTGCAGGAAAATTACCGGCAATTGCGGAAACTGGAGCAACTGCGCCAGGACCTCACCCATATGATCATCCATGACATGAATACTCCGCTGATGGTAATCCGCGGGTATTTGGAACTCCTGGAAACCAGTGAGGCGGAAACCCTTTCCAAATCCGGAAAAAAATATATTACCGAAGCCAGCAACGGCACGCGCCGGCTGATTTCAATGACTCAGGAAATGCTCGTCGTCAGTAAACTTGAAGCCGGCCAATTACAGTTATATCCCGAACCGCTTGACTTGGTGGCTTTGGTGCGAAAGCTGGTCCTTACCACCAACCAATTACAAAATTCCCAGCAGGTCCAAGTAAAGACCGCGCCCGCCACTCTGACCGTATCAGCCGACCGGGAACTGTTGGAACGGGTGCTGCAAAACCTGCTCAACAACGCCTTGAAATTTTCTCCGGAAACCGCCGTGGTTCACCTTGCAATCATCGCCACGGAAAAGCAGGCGCGAATCGAAGTCAGCGATTCTGGTTCAGGTATTGCTCCTGAATTCCACCAAAAAATATTTGAAAAATTTGGCCAGGTTGAAACAGGAAATAAACGGCGCGGGAGCGGACTAGGTTTGGCATTTTGCAAGCTCGCGGTCGCGGCGCACGGTGGTGAAATTGGGGTCGAAAGCGGCCTCAACCAAGGCAGTAACTTTTGGTTCACGCTGCCCCGCTGAACCATCCAGCCAACGGGCGGTGGCACCGCCGCGTTTAGCATCCAGCACCGGGGCATCCGGGACTTCCGGGCGTTGCAGGCACAACCGCTTAATCTTCTCGCCGGGCCGGGATGTTTTTTCAATCTCCCGGCACCCGGCAATCGCCGCATAGATGCTTGTTGAACAGATGCCCATCTGTTCTTTCAATATGTTGACAACATCAATTAACAAGCATTCGCCGGACGGCTCATCTTGCACAAGCCGCTTGGCTTCCGCCACGATTCTTTCCGATTGCAACGGCTGGCGCCTGGGCTTGCCCACATTCTTAGCCGGCCGGTTTTGCCAGTTCGCATGATAGGTTGCCAGCTGCCGCCGCTCAGTGCCCGAGCCGGTGGCCGGATGCATTTCCAGTGCAGGATGTGCGGCCAAGCGGTTGGCGGCCGCCCGGGGACACAAACCGGAGACTTCTTCAAAGGCTTTGCGAAGATGTCTGAAATTAACGGCCCCACCCCCTTGGCCCTTAAAGTAATCTTCAATAAACTCCCCGATGGCCGCCGGCTTGGTTGTTGCAGACCCAATTTCACCCCAACTTTTCAAGCCATAGATGCCGCCGGAAGCCTGCTGAAACCGGTCCGGATTCATCCTCAAGGTTAAGAGAATCGAGCCCTCGGTTCCCGGGCGTCTAGTTAAAACTTTTCGGGCGATTTCGTCGAAGGCCAACGGCTTACCCTCACTCATGAGCACCTCATCAATGACTTCAATGAGTGGCCGAGTTTCCATTTTCCACTCTGTCAACGTCCACTTGCCGCTTTTGCCGATTGGTTGTAACCGGTCATCTTTACAGAGCTGATTTACAAAGCTAAATTTTCCTCGGATTCGTTTACATTCGGGAAGCCGGCCATTGATTTCTGCGATTAATTGATGATGGTGCAAATGGATATTCGCCTCATGCAAAACGCGGATTGCCTGATTCGTCCGGCCCGCCACAAACTCGAGTTTGAGCCGATATTTGACACCATGCTTTTTAACAGTTTCTACCGTCGAACATAAATCGATTAGCGTGGCAAGGTGCTTGGGGCTAATTCCGTCAAATCCCCTTTGTCTGAGGGCTTGCAACAGTGCGGAAGCCTCCAACCCCAACAAGTTGCCGGTCAGGATTTCATGGACAGCGTAAACCTGCTTGCAAAGTTTTTCCGCCTCGCTACGGGAGATTGCGCGATCCATGATGATCGGTTCAAGCTGGAAGCCGTCCAGATTATACCGGCGAAAATTTAAACACTCAATAATGAGCCGATCATATTGCCGCACCTCGGCTTCACTTGATTTCCATAGCCCAGCCAATTCGGCGAGCCAGCGCGATTCCCGCAAGGCTGGGGCACTCAAAGTCTTAAGCTGAAGCCGTGATTGCCGGAAGGCTGCTACGTAATCCCCCCGGATTCGGAATTCTAACCCGCAATAATTATCGTTCAGTAATGGGTTGCGCACGGCGTCCAGACACGATTCCTCAATTTTTCGGATGCGTTCGACACAAACACCATGGGACATCGCAATGTTTCTTAATGTGCTCCGAGTGGTCTTCAGGCATCGTCGCTGAAAAACGTCCCAGCCTTGTTTATCAAACTGATGGGGAATCGCTTCGTTGCATATGGCCAGCAGGGTGCCTAGCATTCCGCCCTTATCCGAAATATCCCCGCCGTTTTTAGGAATCATAGGATAACCCCGGTTGGTTGCGTAAAGCTCCCAATTGACCGAACCGGTTGTGGCGATTGAACTCGACAAGGCTTTCAGGGCCGTAACGACTTGCCGTTGGGCAAAAGTCCCGAAGTTGGGAATTGTTCCAATCCCGATTCGGGCGGCGTCAATCAACCCTCCCACCGTGGTGATATGTTGCGATTCAAGCACCCAGCAAGCTTTTCCTAGATGGAGCACGCCCAACCCGAACTCCCTCATGCCGGGAGTCAAGCGTTCCAACGCACTGGAAGCCATCGCCAAAGTCGGCAATGAAACCCCCCGCTGCGCCCAGATTTTTTCCCAATCCACCCGACCATCCACCGTCTTTGTTCTTAAGACCTCACGCAGGGCATTCTGAATCTCTTGCTGTTGTCTAAGGCTAAAGGATTTGGATGCTAGAAAATTATTTCGCCACGCCCAATACACGTCCGCAATCTTGACCAACCCCATGGAAAAGCAGAGGTTTTCTGTAATCGGATGAAGCTGGAGATGGACCAGATTTAACGCGGAATCAGACAGACTCAAGCCCATCGTTGCACTTAATCCATAAGTGCTCGCCGGCACCATTTTCATTTTATCAGAAACTGGAAGTTTTTCAATTTCAGATAGCAGAATACTCATGCCGGTAACCTATCACCTCCAAGTGGCCAATTCTCCCACCATTCATCGGGCGCACATAAAAAAGCAGCAAGCGAAGGCTTTTTACATATAAGATGTTATCTTGCCGGTTCCGCCGCCTGCTCAATCGAATGCAGCTTGCCCGGTCGCTTCACTTAATGGCGACCACCAGGCCGAGACAAAGTAATAATCATTAAGATATAAATGCCATTCACCACCAGAAGGACCAAGGTAACAAATAGCCGGTTGATTCGCTGGCGCACGACTCTCACCCCGCCATAATATACAGGATTGATCGCATCATATTTTTCCGTGAAGTAGTCTTTTACAACCCTCATGTTTGCATTCAGACATTTAACGCATTGCTATATACCGGCCGGGCCGTCGCCAAATTCTGATTGGCCACAATGACCTCGGCTGGTTCGCTCCAGCGACCAATTCGTTTGATCCCCGACCAAAAAACTGCCCGATAAACCCATCGGCTCTGAATTGACGGAAACGGAAATAGGTCGAAGTAGCATAAATTTTTTGGATTAACCATCACTCGCCCTTGCATCCGGGATTCTTCGTTCCTATCAATGATGATTTCCATCATGCTAAATTTTGAATCGCTTTCATCAAACTGCCAGACTACTTTGACACATCGGTTCACTACTTCGGCCTTAATAACTGGCTGTGGATTACCCGTTATACCTTTGGCAGTTGGCTGGTTGCTTTCTGTAAACAAATCGTTTAAGCTGTTCCCATTAGTCATATTTCTATAATCTTTTATAGCACAAGTTAGAACTTATTGGATAGTTCCGGCCAATACTTACGGCGCCTATATCAAGAGTTATAAAGCCGTCACAGCGCATTGGTTTTACCACGGATATACAGCCGGTAATAATCAATAAACTGCCATAGGCTAAACACGCATAATAATGCCACAAATGCCCAATCCACCGTATTTAAACTGGCATAGCAGATAACATCATAAATGGCACATATGAAAAACATCACAATACTGCTTACAAAAAGCACTAGAGAGGCGTTAATGGCATCAGTCTGCCGAGTTTCGCGCAGGGCATACGCAAGCGTCGGCAGGTAAATCAGGAACAACAATATAATATGTAAAATCGGAAATATCATGTGTCACTTATTGTGCTGCTCAAATCTTTAATATTTATTTCCGGCGGCGAACCGCGAACAAGCCGGCAACACCAATGCCGACTAATGCGATGGTTGAAGGTTCGGGGACAGCCACGACTTGGAACAAACCGCCTCCCGGAGATCCGCCAGAAGAATAACTAAAGATATCCGGCCCTTGGCCTTGCCAAGTTCCAAGATGAATGCCATACGATGCCCCAGTGGGTGAGTATTTATAATTCAAACCATAAGGGTCGAGCGTGCCATCAGTCAGCAAAAGATAGTCCGGCAAAGTTTGGCTGTCACCAGTCGTCCGCCATGAATCGCCAAGAGCTATGGCCGACCCCTGGACAAGGCCAGTCATGGCCGTAATCAGATAACCCGTATAGCCGTTAGTGGTGGTGGTGGTGTCCTGCGTGGTTAAAGTTCCAGAAGTTCCAGGATCTGGACTGCCAGACCCCCACCATGTAAATGACCAATCCCAAGTTAGCGTGCTTTGTGCTTGAGCCGCCAAAGTAAGAACCGACACGGCGAGGATGG
>Ga0208872_1002605_pt1 | contig 10414 bp, 8 predicted proteins | sample CryBogCBH12Aug08_FD_185508 | JGI IMG/M metagenome (GOLD analysis project Ga0208872, IMG submission 185508) | Freshwater microbial communities from Crystal Bog, Wisconsin, USA - CBH12Aug08 (SPAdes) | ecosystem: Environmental > Aquatic > Freshwater > Lake | place: Crystal Bog, Wisconsin, USA... | reverse complement strand
GCTCGCAGAATTGGCCGTTGCGGCTTCGCTTGTAATGATTTTGGCGAATCTCGTGTTATTCTTTTGGAAAAAGGAGTTTCCGCGCCGAACGGAAAAATCCATTTCGCCGTGGACTCCGGAGTTCAAACAGTTTCTCATCGTGAGCGCGGCGTGGGCGATTGGATCCAATCTGTTCGCACAAGGAGATTTGCTGGTGGCCAAAAAATATTTCTCCAAAACGGAGTTGGATGCCTACGCCTCTGCCGGTTTATTGGCCCGCGCCTTGACCACTGCCGCCGGTCCGCTGCTGACCGTTTTATTCACCTACCGTTCCAGCCGTCCGCACGGTGATGCGCTCGCCGAGCAACTCAAATTGATGGGATTTTACGCCGCGAGCCTCGTGGGCGGCGCGCTTTGCCTTTACTGCCTGCGCGGGTTTTGCCTGCAATTGTTGCATCGCAACACCCCGGAAGCTGCCGACATGATCGGGCGTTTTGCCAGCACGATGGTTTGGGTGGGGCTGTTGCAAGCGCTGGGCACGTGGTCGCTTGCCAGTCGGTGGATAAAAATATCACTACTCTACGGCGGCCTTGGAATCATTTATTGGCTGGCGCTGTTTTTGTTGGGCCGCTCGCCGGTAAACATGTTGCACGTCATGCCGCTGGCGGCTGGTCTGGCGTTCGGAATTTTATTTATCGTCTGGGTGGTGGCCATGCGCACTCACCAAATCAGCGCGCCCGAGCAAACGTGATTTGATTTTGCCGCCGCGCGCGGCAATACTGCCACCATGCCGTCCGAAGTTCCCCATTGGCCGCGAGTCAGTTTCATCATCCCGACGCTTAATGCCGAGGCGATTTTGGAAAACTGTCTAGCGTCCATTGCCCGGCAAACGTATCCGCGCGGTCACTACGAAATCATTCTGGCGGATGCCCATTCCACCGACCGGACCCGCGAGATTGCCCAAAAATTTGGCGCCATCGTGTTGGATGACAACGGCAAAAACATGGAGGAAGGCAAGCGCTTGGCTTTGCGCTACGCGACTGGGGAGTACATAGTCTTTGTGGACGCGGACAACGAAATTACGCACGCAGATTACATTGAATTAGCCGTGCGTTCGCTCGCCGCCCAACCGCAGGCGCTGGGGGTGGAAAGCTACTATTTGCCGTCGCCGAAGATGACTTCTTTTTGTGCGTACATCACCCATCGCTTGCACATCAGTGATCCCATCGCGTGGCTGATGAGCGCCAATCCTATTTGTATTGAACGCGTTGGCGAAACGGAACGCTGGACGCTGCCGGCGAATTCCTTCTCGTATCCGCTTGGCGCCAATGGCTTTGTTTTCCGCCGCGCCGACTTGGAATCGGTGCAGGCGGACGAAAAATTTCAGGACACGCACATCGCGTTATTTCTGATGAAAAAAGGCCGGCGCGAATGGCTGCGCATCCGTGGTCGCGGCGTCCACCATTATTATATTCAATCGTTGGCCTTGTTTGTGCAAAAACGCCGCCGCGCCACGGTGCATTTTTTGCGGGTGCAGGAAGAAATGCCGGTGAATTGGATGAAAGAAAGTCCCCCGGTGCCGCTCTGGCTGGCGGCGGTTTATTGCGTTACATTTTTCGGTCCGGCATATCACACCTTGAGCGGACTGGTGCGCGACCGCGATGCTGCTTGGTTGTGGCACCTGCCGACTTGTCTTGGCAGCGTGGCTGGCAATGCATGGGGCGTCTGGACTTACAAACAACGTGGCAAAGATAAACGACTCATTGCCGAACTACAGGTAAAACAGAAGTTGAGAAAATAAATCCTGCTATGCTATTTTGGCGGTGCCATGCTCCGAAGCAACTTTGCGGGCACGCCGGCAATCACTGAGCCGTCCTCAAACGATTTCGTTACCACCGAATTGGCACCGACTATGCAGTTTACTCCAAGTCGCACCCCCGGCAGAATGACGGTGTTGCACCCAATGAAACATCGGTCTCCAATCTCCACCGCCTTGCCTGCGGTGAGTCCGCTGGTCACCGGGTTAACGTCCCAGCCGGCCACATGGGTGTGATCCATGATGGTGACGCGGTAAGCGAGGAGACAATTACCGCCTATTTTAATTGAGTCATTTGCGGTGATAACAAAATCATTCCCGATAGCCGTGCCAGCACCGATCTGAATCCGAGCCTGCCGGTTGTTCAATGGCAGGTAAAACCAGCCGCGTTTGCCAAGGCTCACATTTTCCCCAATTTCAATATTTCGCAGATTGCCCAGCGGCCATTCAATTCCGCTGCCGACACGTGTTCCGGCCCCGGTCCGCAAACTGAGGCAACGAGGCAAAAGCAATCGAAAAAAACTCACGCCTGCGTTCCATCCGCTTAGCAAGCGGCGCAAGAAATTCACCAGCATAATTCAATTCTTGGGCTGGAAAAACGGTTTAGCGTCTGGCGCGATGCTGCGTTCGATGGCGTCCCACATAGTCTTGGCTCGCGCATTCCAGTCCCATTCCAGGCCGGCGGCTAGGGCTTCCTTGCTCGTCGCAGCGTAAAGTTTTTCGTCCGTAAGCAGCCGATGGATGCAATCGGCCAGTCCCGGGAAATCACCCGGCGGCGCCTTGAGCCAGCCGCGCGGATAATAAACCCGCAGTGGGGGCAAATCAAATGATACGCCCGGCAACCCGCAGGCCAGCGCCTCTGCCGACGCCATGCCGCCGACTTCAAACACCGCGGGATACACCACGACGCGCGCGGCTTTGATGATTTTGTATTTTTCCACGCCGTCGCGGAAGCCGAAGAACTCCACGTTTTTTTCGATGCCCAGTTTTTTTGCCTTAGATTTGCACTGCGCGTCGAGCGGGCCGGAGCCGATCATGGCGAGACGGGCGTCCGGTTTTCTTTGCGTTAATATTTTCCAGACATCCAATAATTCCAGAGGACCTTTTTGCGGATGCAAGCGGCTGATAAAAACTGCATCAAATGTCTTGTTCTTCGGCTCCGGCACGCTCTGGGGAATGGCTAAATCCACGCCGCCCATGACAGCGTAGACGGATTCCGGCGAGCGCCCGTCGGCGATCATCAGGTCGCGGTCCTGCGGCACGGTAGTCAAAATCATTTCCGCCTCGCGCAAGGTGCGCCGGTAGATTTGTTGTTGGAACGGACGGTAGGCCGTGAACATGAATCCGGGGCCAGGTTGGCCGGAAAACCATTTCGGCGCGAAGAAATAAAGACCTACCGCGAGCGGAGCATCCGGATAGCGCTTTTTCAGCCGCATTGCTGGAATACCGCTCGGATGAAATTCCGACGTGGCCATGATAAGATGCTTTTCGTTCGGCGAGAATTTGATTTTGTCCACGCCGCGCATGCCTTTGATCATCTGCATCAGCCACCATAAAGGGCGACCATATTTCTTGAAATGATCGGCAGGCCAAGTGACATGATTGACACCCTGTAGTTCATACCAGTCGCACAAACCTTTCGCGCCTTCATTGCCATAGACCGTGACCTTGTTTTCCCGGCTCCATCGCCGGATGCACTCGACCATGATGCGGTCGCCTCCGCTCATGATGGTCGGCGGCGGCGTGATGGTGTTGGCTATCCAGTGGATGTGCATAGACTTGTCGCAGTTTAGTAAGACGAAACCTTTGGTGTCCACCGATAATTGTTGGACGAGGCAACCGTGGCGGATTAACCTTTCCAAGAACAGCTCGAAATATGGAACACATTCTAGTTACCGGCGGCAACGGTTTGTTGGCGCACGCGTTCAGAAAGTACGGGCCGTGCGGCTTTGAATTTTCCTTTCTCAGCCACGCGGAATTCGATCTGGCCAGAAAGGATGTGATGGCGCAACGGTTGGCGGAACTACAGCCGCTGATCGTCATCAATACTGCCGCTTACAACCTCGTGGACCGTTGCGAAACCGAGCGCGAGCATTCGTGGTTGATCAATGCCGTCGCGCCGCAACAACTCGCCGAAATGTGCGCCGAAAAAAACATTCGACTCGTCCACTACGGGACAGACTACGTTTTTGATGGCGCAAAAGAAGCTCCCTATATCGAGACGGATGCACCCAACCCGCTGAACCATTACGCGGCTGGAAAATTCTTCGGCGAGCAGGCGGTGCTGCGTGCCTCCCCCGATAATCTGGTCCTGCGCACGAGTTGGGTTTTTGATTGGCATCCAGCCCAGGCAAAAACTTTTGTGCACACGGTGTTAAAGGCCGCTAGCCAAGGCCGCGAATTAAAATCTACGACCGACCAGATTTCCGTGCCGACGTTTGCCGCCGATTTGGCCGGGTGGACACTAGAACTTATTCGGGCGGGTGCCGGTGGTTTGTTTCACGCGGTTAATGACGGGGGCGTCAGCCGCTTCGCCTGGACGGAAATCATTTTGGAAGAAGCTGTCAGCGCAGAATTGATTTCTGCCGCGCCGCCGGTCGGGCCGGTGTTGAGTTCGTTTTTCAATTCCACTATGCGGCGACCGGAATATACGGTTTTGGATAATGATAAACTAACAAAATGTCTTGGTCGCCCGCTGGGTTCCTGGCGACCCGGCTTAAAAAAAATGCTCGCACAGATGAAATGATTTCGGGTAGCTTTTGCGCCCATGTCCACTGTCTGGCAGCAAGTCGAAGTGCGCGGAATTATTGAAATTCCCGGGCTGCCGGGCGTGCGCGTCGAGGCAATGCCGGTCTTTAAAGACCCGCGTGGCAGTTTGCACGAATTGTTCCGCGTGGATGAAGTTCCCGCCGGTTTTAAGCCGCTGATGGCGTGTTCCTCGTGGTCGCATCCGGGCGTGGCGCGCGGCCCTCACCAGCACGTCCGGCAGGACGATTATTTCACCTTTGCCGGGCCGTCGAATTTTCGCGTTTATCTCTGGGATGATCGGCCTGGCGCGGCAGGCGCGGCCAAGGGCTGGTTCATCAATACCGGCGAACAGGCGCCGACGCGCATCCATGTTCCGCGCGGCGTGGTTCACGCTTACCACAATGTTGGCAATACCTTTGGGCTCGTCGTTACGGTCACCAGCCTGCTGTTCAAAGGCGAAGGCCGGCGCGAACCGGTGGACGAAATTCGCCACGAACTGAATCCGCAATCACCCTACCAACTTCCGAAATCATGATCCAAGAACGCACGCACTGCCGCACCTGCGGCTCGAAAAATCTCAAGCTGATTCTCGACCTCGGCAAGACCGCGCTCGTGAACGATTTCCTCAATCCTGAGGAAGTCGCGAACTACAAGATCTCGTTACCATTGCGGGTGGTACTATGTCCAGATTGCTCGCTGGTGCAGTTAGCCGACACGGTGGATCCGAAAATCCTTTACTCGCATTACGCATACGTCACCTCCACCTCAAAAACGATGGACACGCATTTGAACAAAATGATGACCCATCTGCTTTCGACCGCCCGGCCTGGGGCCGGCTCGAAAGTTTTGGAGATTGCGTCAAATACCGGCGTGTTTCTGAAGAAATTTCAGGAGCAAGGCTGCGAAGTGCTGGGTATCGAACCGGCAAGCAACATCGCGGACGTCGCGTTGGCCACGGCGATCCCGACCCGGAAGGAATTCTTCGACGCAACCAACGCAAAAAAATTGCGCGCCGAATGGGGGGCGGCAGATTTAATTTTAGGCCGGCATGTGTTCGCGCACATTGACGATCTGCGCGACTTGGTCGCGGGTTTGGAGGCGGTTTCTCACGCGGACACCTTGATTGCTTTTGAAGTTCCTTACGTCGTGGATTTCTTTGAGCACACTGAATTCGACACAGTTTATCATGAACATTTGTCCTACATTTCCGCCACGGCCATTGAGGCGCTGGTGAAGGACTCGGCGCTCATGTTGGCGCGCGTGGATCATTATCCCATTCATGGCGGCTCAATTTTATTTCACCTGCGGCATCGCGCCTCCAAAGCGGAACCGCACGCGAGCGTGGCGCAGGCGCTGGAAAAGGAAAAAGCAATGCGGTTGGCGGAGCCGGCGACTTGGGTCGCCTTCGCGCAGCGCGTCAATCACATCCGCACGGAACTACCCTTATTAATTCGCAGGCTCAAAGCGCAGGGCAAACGGATCATTGGCTACGGCGCGTCAGCCAAGGGCAACACGTTGCTGAACACCTGCGGCCTGACCTCGAAGGAACTGGACTACATTATTGACAACACGCCGTTTAAGCAAAACAAGATCGCTCCCGGTTCGTGGATTCCTGTGCGACCGCCGGAAATGCTGCTACAAGACCAGCCCGATTATGCTTTGCTCCTGGCTTGGAATTTCGCGCCGGAAATTATCAAGCGCGAAACCGAATTCCAGGTGCGCGGCGGTCGGTTCATACTGCCGATTCCCGAACCAAATATCGTTGAACCGGCACCTTGAAGAACCATCATGTCCGCCGAAATCAGTCTCGTCATCCTCAACTACAACGGCGCGCAGTGGCTTGACCGCTGTTTGGAATCCATCTGTCAGCAAACGGCTGTCAGCCGGCTGGAGGTCATCATCACGGACAATGGCTCGCAGGATGCCTCGCGTGAAATATCCGAAAAGTACGCCTCGCGCCTGCCGGCGCTACGTTTCATTAACCATGGACAAAACCTTTGGTATTGCGAGGCAAATAACATCGGCGCGGCCGCCGCGCGTACGCCGCTGATTTTCATTCTGAACAACGATCTCTGGCTGGAATCGAATTGCGTGGAAATATTATTGAGGTACTCGCAAGAAAGGCCAGACGTACAATTATTCTCGCCTCGCGTTTTGAATTATGATGATGACACTTTTCAAGGCTTTGGCGCCCGCGGCCTTGACTGGTTCGGGGTTTGTTCGAGCTCGCCGGATCATGGTACACCCCGGGAATTGTTTTCGGGTTTTGGCTGTGCGTTTATGATCCGTAAGGAGTTCTTTTTCAAAGTGGGAGCTTATCCCCCGGAATTGCTGATCTACGGTGATGAACTGGATTTAGGCTGGCGAGTGCTGGCCGCCGGTGGTCGGGTCATCAGCACACCGGCCGCAAAGATACATCACCGTGGCTCGGCGGTGGTAAATCCGGCGGGGGGAACGAAGCGTATCGAATTGCGCACGAATGAGATGAAACGCTTTTTGTCTGTACGCAACGGCATTCTACTGCTGCTAAAAAATTGTCAGCATATTTTGCTGCTGATGCTAATCCCGCACCTGCTAATGTTATTTTCCGAGGCGTTGTTTTTTTTGGTGCTAACGCGCAACTGGCAATTTGTGCGTAATTCTTATGTCGCGGGCATCGTTCATGCCTTCGGTATGTATAAGCATGTGCGCGAGTGGCGAAAAAAAAATCGAACTTTGCGTCAGCATGGCGATTTTTGGATGCTTCGCTTTCTGTACCTCAAACCCGGACGGTGGGGTGAAGCCATGCAAATATTCCGGCTTGGCGCACCCAAAGTGAATGTTAAATAGTTGCTCCTGAAAACTCCTACTTCCAGAGAGCGAATGAATAGTTGTTATTCAAAAGGCTTGCGATGAGGCGGCGACTTGCAGCCAAAAAAATTGCCGTCTGCCGCCATTTTTCATTTCTTCCCCGCTGCTACCGGTAACAGGTTCAATTAGTCGTCAATTAACCCGTCGAGGAGATGCTCTAAAGTGCGTTATCATCTGCTGACGACAAGAAATGCTCGAATTGCTGCTTGTTAGTTGCCTCTCTCGGTAAGGGTCAGACTTTTTTCGACATGAGTCTAGCCCACGAGGGCGGAAGATTTTTGGCGACTTCAATTCCCTCGAATGCCTGACCTTGCCGCGCGCCGACTTGTTTGGCCCAGACGGCCATCTGGTTCACGCCGGCTTCCAACGACACATTTTTGATGAGGTCGTGAAAATACTGATGAACTTTTTCGTGGGCCGAGTAGGCATGGACCACTTCATTGCGGGCTTCGAGATGTTTGATCTGCGGCGGCACACCCATCGCCTTGGCCACGACATTCGCCAACTCCGCCACGGAATACGGCTTATCGGCACCGACGTTGAAAACTTGATTGTAACACGCCGGTCGCGCGATGCTGGCGGCGATCACGGGAGCGACATCATCAATGTAGCTGAATGCTCGCGTCTGTGTGCCGTCGCCGAAAATTGTCATCGGCTGGCCCTGCATGATTTGGTTCATGAAAATACCGATGACATTGCGGTAGCGGTCGCCGAGATTCTGGTTGGAGCCGTAAACATTGTGCGGGCGGAAAATGACGTGGTTCAGTCCAAACATTTCGTGGGCTTCCTTCAGGTCCAGTTCCACTGCGTATTTGGCAATGCCGTAGGGATCTTCCGGTTGCGGCACGGTGGTTTCGGTCATCGGCAACTGATTGCGACCGTACACGGCGATGGACGAGGTGAAGACGAAACATTTCACCGTGCCCGTGTTCACAGCCGCGTTGATGAGGTTGACGCTACCGAGCAGGTTATTGGTGTAGTTGAACCGCTTGATGAAATGGCTCAAGCCTTCGGCGGCGTAGGCGGCCAGATGAAAAACATAATCAAACCGGTGCTCGGCAAACAGCTGGTCCACCAAGGCCACATCGTTGATCGAGCCGTTCACAAACGAGACGCCGGCGGGCACATGGTCCACAAAACCGCCGCTTAAATCATCCAAGCCCACGACAACATTTCCGGCACGCACCAAGTGCGCGGCGACGTGCGAACCGATAAAACCGGCGACGCCGGTGACCAAAATCTTTGAACTCATGCGCAAAATTTAGGCAAGTCGGTCGGGCGTGGCGATTCTTTTTTCAAACGATTTTGCCGTGCCTGTGTCTTGACACTAATGCCAAGCATAATCAAGATGGCAGTTTGCCGACCGACCATAATCATGAACCCATCGAAGAAACATCCACTGGCAACTAAATCCTGCTTGGTGGCTGCCGCGTTGCTATTACTCGTCCTGACGCTTTTGTTCTGGCGCAGCTTCACGCCGGACTATGTGCACTTTTCCAATGACGGGCCGCTTGGCCAGCAGAATTCGGCCTATTTGAAAATGCCGGCGGGCATGACCGGCATGTGGGGCGACTTGAATTTCCTCGGCAGCAACGGCGGCGCCTATTCGCCGAGCCTGTCCGCTTTTTTACATGTGCTGCTCAATCCGGTGCTCTTCGCGAAATTTAATCCGGTGGTGGCGCTGTTTCTTCTCGGGCTGGCGGCGTGGACATTTTTTCGGCAACTCAAGCTGACCCCGCAAGCCGCGATGCTCGGTGGGTTGGCCGCGATGCTGAATTCAACTTTCTTTTCTGGCGCTTGCTGGGGCGTGGCCGGACAGGAAGTTGCCTTCGCGATGGATTTTTTTGCGCTGGCGCTGATTGTAGGCAGCACGCCGGAAATACCCGCCCTGATCCGCTGGCTGCGGTTGGCCTTGGCCGGACTTTGCGTCGGCATCAACGTCATGGAAGCGGCCGATATTGGCGCATTATTCAGTTTGCTCATCGCTGCATTTGTGTTTGTCAAAGCGCTGGCGGAATCGCGGGACGCGCTGGCAAAACGCTTTGTGCGCGGCGTTGGCCAAGTGGCGATCGTGGCTGTCTTTGCCGGTTATATCGCTTTGCAAACGGTGCAATCGCTGGTCAGCACGCAGATTCAAGGCGTCGCCGGCACCACACAAGATGCAGAAACCAAAGGCCAACATTGGGATTTTGCAACGCAATGGAGTTTGCCGAAAATGGAAACATTTGCCCTCATCGTTCCGGGCTTGTTCGGCTATAAAATGGACACGCCAAAGGATATGGCGCCGTCTTTGCAGGATAGTTATCGCAGCGGCATTTATTGGGGCGGCGTCGGTCGCGATCCGGGATTGGATCGCTTTCTGGATGCGGGCGGGCAGGGGACCGCGCCGTCGGGCTTCATGCGTTTTACCGGCGGCGGCAATTATTGCGGCATTCTCGTGCTGCTTATCGCCGGCTGGGTGGTCGCACAGTCCTGGCAGCGAAAAACGAGCGTGTTTTCGGAAACGGAAAAACGTCTCATCTGGTTCTGGACCTTTATCGCGACCATTTCGCTGCCCATTGCCTGGGGCCGGTTCGCGCCGGGGTCGCATTCCAGCGATGATTTTTTGTTTTACGCCTTTCTCTACAAGCTGCCGTATTTTTCCACCATCCGGAATCCGACCAAATTTCTGTTCTTCCTCTCTTGGGCGGTGGTGATCTTGTTTGGATACGGCGTGCATGCATTGAATCGTCGTTATCTCAACGAAACGGCCCCCGCCGCCGGTGGCTTGGATTCGCAGTTGAAAATTTGGTGGGCCAAAGTCAGCGATTTCGACCGTAAATGGACTTACGCCTCTGTCGGCTTGCTGGGCGCTGGCGTTTTTGCGTGGCTGATTTATTCCGGGCAAAAAGCCGAGGTAATTCAATATTTGCAGAAGGTCGGTTTTCCGGACACTGATCCCACCCACGAAAATTCCGCCGCCAGCATCGTGGCTTTCAGTCTGGGGCAACTCGGTTGGTTTTTGCTGTTTCTTGCCGGCGC
>Ga0208872_1002604_pt1 | contig 10418 bp, 8 predicted proteins | sample CryBogCBH12Aug08_FD_185508 | JGI IMG/M metagenome (GOLD analysis project Ga0208872, IMG submission 185508) | Freshwater microbial communities from Crystal Bog, Wisconsin, USA - CBH12Aug08 (SPAdes) | ecosystem: Environmental > Aquatic > Freshwater > Lake | place: Crystal Bog, Wisconsin, USA... | reverse complement strand
TCGAAAAACATCTCTCAGTTTCTCCAGCAACGCTGTGCGTGCTTTCATCTTGGGCGAATATCGTACACCCCAAACTCCTCGGAGTGTTCGAACTCGCCGAAAATCAAAACCAAGAAATCCGAAACTTGTTCCCTTGGTGAGGTCGAGTCGTTTTGTATTTTCTTCGTTGAGCTTCACATCAAGTTTTGCCCAACTCCTCCAGCGATCTGCCCTTTGAACCAACAAGGCCCACTTGGAGTAACCATCCACTAAAATCACCAGATCATCAGCAAACCTCGCATATTCCAAGTGTGTATAAATCCCCTCCCGCGTTACCTCTTTGGCCCGCTCCAGCATCCGATCTACCTCGTTGAGATAGAGGTTGCTAAGTAGTGGGGAAATGACCCCACCTTGCGGAACACCCCGGGTGCCACTGGCTTTCAAGATGAGCTTCAAGAGATGTAATATCTGATCATCGTTGACACGCGCAGCAACCTTCTCTAAGAGAAGGTCATGACGTACCGTATCAAAATACGCTACCAGATCCACATCAATGACACGGGTCTTGTTGCTCACAATCGCCTTGGCCACCCGCTGCACCGCCTCATGAGCCTGACGCCGCGGTCGGTAACCATACGAACCATCCTGGAAATCTGCTTCGAAAATCGGTTCCATAATCAGCTTTAACGCTCCCTGAACCACACGATCACGGATACACTGAATCCCAAGTACACGGACTTTGCCATCATCTTTTGGTATTTCCTTGCGCCGATTCCGCTGTGGTCTGTAGGTCTCAGAAACCAGTTCATCTCTTAAATCCTGCAGAAAACGTTCCACTCCACTTTCTTCAATGGCCTCGAAAGTTATCCCGTCTATACCGGGAGCACCCCCGTTTGATTTGGCCCGTCGGTATGCTTCGCTTAACGTTTCCTCCTTACAGACATGAACATACAATCCCCAAAAGCGCCAAGTCTTTTCTGCCTTCGCTTTGAGGTATATCCTCCTTCTCAGTTCCTGCAAATTAACAGGTGTGTTTGTCATTCACCCTTGCCTCACATTTTGTTAGAAGAATACCATCAGTAGGGCGCCTTTGCTCCATGGGCATTACCCCACATCATCGCTCCTACACGCCCATCCGCCACCCGCTCGCCGTCAACCCACTTCCCTGTTTCGCCAGTTATAGGGTTTACCCTTCTCCAGAGCTTTCACTCAGGGGCAAGACGGGCTTCTCCAGTTGCTTAGCGTGTCCTTGCCAACATGCCGTCGCTACTACCCCGCCAAAGTGATTGATCGTTTCAGTCAGAATGCAATCAACCATACTGCTTTCACCCTACGGATGGGGGTTCAGCCTTTGGAGCTACGCACTTTCGAGGTCACCTATGCGTTCACTTTCGTTACGGCCTGCTCGCTCACCCCCTCCCTAACGGAGGAGTTGTCGATAGGCTTCAGGATTTTGGTCTCCCGCCACCCTGCTATCCAAGTTACGAGGCCTCTGACTCTTACCCCGGCAGGTCTTGTCTCCTGCTGAACACGCCAGCCTTCGCTGGACGCACAACCGTACGTGAGCGTCTCCACTCATACGGCTCCCATCATCCAGTCGTTGGCGTATACCCAAGTCGCCAGTGAAAAAATACCTCTGGGAAAGATTTCGCAATCTTCCCCAGAGCTTTGACTGCTCGTATTTTATGCCGAGAAAGATGCTTGTACTTTTGCATCAGCCAACGTATCAAGTAGGTATTTATGTGGCTCCAGATTGCTGACATTGCCGATCCATAGAATTTTCCATAGTAAGCTTGCCAACCACGGAGTATCGGATTGTATCTCGCAGCTAATTCTTCGAGATTATGGGCACTCCGTAATTGGATATGCCAGCCTCTTATGGTTTGTCGCATTGCTCGGAGAGCATCACGACTTACCGCGGGACTGAAGTTCACATATACCCTGCCATACTTATCGACCGCCTTGCGCGGCCTGAAGGTATAGCCAAGAAAGGTGAACTGCACATTTGAGTGTGCTTCTTGTCGATTGATATCCTGACAGTACACGATTCGCGTCTTGTCAGGATGCAGTTCCAGTTTACATTGCTCAAATCGCTTGCGTATCTTGTTTAGCACAAATTCCGCCTGCTCACGACTTTTACAGTGAATTACACCATCATCGGCATAGCGGCAGAAGCGCACGCTGGGCAGATTCCGAGTAACCCACATATCGAAAGCATAATGCAGAAAAAGATTCGCCAACAAAGGACTTACGACTCCTCCTTGCAGTGTGCCGCTTGTCCTTTCTTCCAAGTTTCCCGATATAGTTTGCATCGGCGCTTTGAGCCACCTTTCCACATAGAGCAGAATCCATGGAGTTTCACAGTGCTTCCTGAGAGCCCGCGTCAATAATTCGTGATCGATATTGTCAAAGAGCCCCTTGATATCAAACTCTACTACCCAGTCGTATTCCCAACTTCTCCGTCTCACCATGGCCACCGCATCCAAGGCAGATCGACTTGGACGATAACCATATGAATTTTGATGAAATAGTGGGTCAAGGATCGGTTCAAGTTGCCATTTGACAACTGTCTGGGCAATTCTATCCGACACCGTAGGAATCCCTAACATTCTTTCGCCGCCTGACTTCTTTGGAATTGGCACACCTTTAACCGGCGGAGGAAAATAACTGCCGGATGACATGCGATTCCAGAGTTTGCACAAATTATTCTTCAGGCGACCTTCAAATTGTGCTATCGACTCACGATCTACCCCAGCTCCACCCTCAGTTGCCTTGACACATTGATAGGCTTCCCATACGAGCTTCTTGGGTATTTCATAAGACTTGGTCATAACCAACAGTTCCTCCCACTTTCATGGTTGACTTTTGATCCGACCTGCATGACACCGCTCCTTCGTTCTTCCACCATTACAGTGGATTCATCACTACTACGAGCGGTTCCGCCCCTTGATGGCTCATCGCTACTTTCAGCCTTACCTTTACGGCTTGTGCCTTTCGCTTTGCATCGCCACCGAAGGTTCCCGCAGTTCAGTATAAGAGCCCGGATCACGCTCACGCTGCCTTTATGCCGGATACCGCCTGATTCGTAAGCAGGTGGCGACCAGACTATTCCCGGAGCAACTTCACTCCCCGGTTTTGATATCATTTGAGCAATTTCGACACTTGAACGGCAGTTCACTGTTGTTCGTCTTCGTTGATCCATACCTGATACCTTATAGTACCTTTTCCGTAACGCTCACAACACTGGCTTTTGACCAATGCTGCTTACGGCGGTTTGCCACCTGCTCCTGCAAGCCGATGGCGAGGGGTCTTCCCTCATCTCTCATACCGCTTTCTGCGGCACACTGAAGTCCATTGCCCAGCATTGATTCCTGCGTTCCGGTTTCGGCGGCGCAACCCGAGTATCAGCAGCTGTTTTTCTGCGACGTTTAACCCGCAGCATCAGATGCTCTTCACGATAAAGCTGTTCAGCTCGCTTATGGTTGATCAAAAAGCCCTCTCGTCTCAACAGGTAATGCAGTCGCCGGTAGCCCCAACGTTTTCGCTCATCAGCCAACTCCCGTAACCGTTGCCGAATCGGCTCATTGGTATCAGGTTTTGGCTGGTAATGCCAACTCGTTCGGCTCAGGCCAACCAGAATACAGAGCTTTCTGAGACTCCACCCGAAGTGTTCATGCAAGTGCTTTACAGCGTTGCGCTTGACCTCGGGCGTTACCATTTTTTTGAGTTGATCTCCTTGAGCATCTGGATGTCGAGGGCATAGTCAGCGACCAGCTTTTTTAGGCGACGGTTCTCATCTTCAAGTTCCTTGAGCCGTTGTGCTTCACTGACCGACATGCTGCCGTATTTCGATTTCCAGTTGTAAATCGTCGCATCGCTGACACCGTGTTTGCGGCAAAGATCCTTGACGGGCATACCTGAATCGGCTTCTTTCAGGATACTGATGATCTGTTCTGTACTGTAACGCTTGGGTTTCATGCGTGTAACCTCCTTGGTTGATTTTAATCATTTTTTCCACAACCAAGTGGTCCCATTTTACGGGCTCACGTACCAAGGCAGAAGAAAAACTATGAGAACCATTCGTGAAATAGCCCGGCTTCATTTGAACAAGCAGTTGAGTCTGCGGGCCATCGCCGGAGCCTGCAACCTGTCGGTCTCCACCGTACAGGGTTATGTAAAAAAGATCGATGCGCTCGGTCTGGACTATGAGGCATTCACAGCTATACCAGACAAGGCATTAGCGGAACGGCTAAAGCCTGTTCCAAAGATCCGTGATCTGCGACCGGGACCTGACATACAGGGCCTTGTCGAGGAACTCAAGCGCTCAGGCACACACATCACCCGCCAACTGCTGTATGAGGAGTATCAACAACAACATCCTGACGGGTACAAAAAGACCCGTTTCTATGAGATGCTCAATGAATGGGAGATGCAGGACAAGGCAACCATGCGTATGACGCACACGCCGGGCGAAAAGCTCTTCATCGACTTTTCCGGTGACAAGCCTTCATGGATCAACCCTGAAACCGGCGAACTCATGACGCCGGAGCTCTATGTCGGGGTGCTCGGTGGCACCTCCTATACGTTCGCCTGTGCCGTCTCAAGCCAGAAGGCTGAAGACTTTGCCGCTGCGACCGTTAAGGCGTTTGAGTATTTCGGCGGATGCCCACAGCTTTTGGTAATCGATAACCTGAAAAGTGGCGTATCGCATGCCTGTTACTACGACCCGGAAATCAATCCTACCTTCGCTGATCTTGCGCGTCATTACTCGGTGGCAGTGCTCCCTGCACGGGTACGAAAACCGCGGGATAAGGCGAAGGTCGAAACCGGCGTACTCCAGGTACAGCGACGCATTCTGGCTCCTCTGAGGAACCGGCGGTTCTTCAGTCTCGAAGAGCTCAATGCCGCCATTGCCGAAGAACTCGAAGCACTCAACAGCCGCCTGATGTACCAGTATTGCAAAAGCCGCAAAGAGTTGTTTCTGGAGCTGGAGCAGCATCGGCTGGCCCCGTTGCCCAAAGAACGCTTCACCATCGGCTACTGGAAAAAAGCAAAGGTGCATGTCGATTACCACATTTCCGTGGACAAAAGCTACTACAGCGTGCCGTTTCGCCTCATTGGCAAGCAGGTCGACATCAAGTACACCGGCCATTTAGTCTTGGTCTACCATGAAGGCGAGGTTGTTGCTCAGCATATCAGAACCCTCAAGCTTGGCCAGTATATTACCGATGCTGCACACATGCCTCACGAACACCGTTTCCACAGGGAATGGAGCCCTGAGAGGATCCGGTCATGGGGTTCAAAAATCGGTCCGAACACCGCTGCACTCATGGATCGCATCATGCTCAGCAAGGTTCATCCGGAGCATGGCTTCCGCAGTTGTCTCGGTGTCATCCGGCTGGCAAAAACCTACACTCCCGAGCGCCTGGAACGAGCCGCACTGAAGGCTCTGGAACTCAATCTGACCAACTATAAGAGCATCAAGTCCATGATGGCCAAGGGACTCGATGCAGTTACCTTATTCGATCAGTCTGCATCTTTTACTGGCATTGTCCACCAAAACATCAGAGGAGGAGATTACTATGCTACAGAACGTTAAGGAACAATTGGCTGCTCTCAAACTGCATGGTATGGCAGAGGCTCTGGAGATGCAGATCAGGACGCCGATGGCCTCCGAAATAGACTTTGCCGAACGGCTGCTGCTGCTCGTCCAGCACGAAAAGACCGTGCGAGAAAACCACAAGCTCACCACGTTACTGCGTCAGGCCCATCTGCGCTATCCTGGTGCCTGTATCGAAGAGCTGCATACGACACCACAACGCGGGATTGTAAAATCTATGGTAATGGATCTTGCTCGCAACGAATGGATCAAAAGTCATCGAAATCTCATCATTACCGGCCCTACAGGGGCCGGTAAAACCTGGCTGGCATGTGCCTTTGGCGTAGCTGCCTGCCGGGCAGGCATAGGTACAAGCTATGTCCGACTTTCCCGCCTCTTGCATGATCTTGGTATCGGCAGGGCTGATGGCACGTACAAGAAACAGCTGGAAAAGCTATCGAGGACTGAACTGCTCATCATTGACGATTGGGGCATGAGCCCTTTTACCGATATCGCGAAACGAGACATCCTTGAAATCATGGAAGATCGCCATAATGTGCGTTCAACCATCATCAGTACTCAGTATCCGGTCTCAGAGTGGCACCGGCTCATCGACGACCTAACGCTGGCCGATGCTATCTGTGACCGGTTGGTACACAATGCATATCAAATAACCCTGAAAGGAGAATCTATGAGGAAATTGATGGCAAATATAAGCTAACTTCGAACACTTTTGTACATTACTTCTTGCAGACTGAATGGTGGATGTTCAGTGTTCGAAGTTGACCGGAAAAGGTGTTCGATATTGCCGGAATAAGCATTGAACAGCCCGATTCATGATATCGCTCGTCGCCTGCCAGCCAACGTAACATCTTGGAAGCGGCCTGCGTATTGGAACAATGTTGCAGAAGAGCAATGGCAAAGCCTTCAAACATAAGGGTAAACCGTGAATGTCGACCAGCCCATGGAACTGTTATTGTCTTGACGCCACAATCAGTGCATTGTGACAGGGGAATGCGGGCAATGATTATGGTCTCAAACTGCATCGTATCAAGATGCCTCCACCGTTGTTCCGGGGCATGGTCATAGACTGTTCCCTGAAGACCGCACTCAGAACAAAATACTTCATTACCAATAAAACGAAGACGAACCTCAAGACGCTGCCCAATCAGGGATAAATTAACATCTTCGACCTCCCAAGTGGCCGGAAGACCTAACAGTTGCTGGGAATGTGTTGTTAACTTTTGAATAGTCCATAAAAACTGCAGTCTACTGCTTTATCCCTCAATTCCACTAGATTATTTAATGAGCCAAATGCTAAATTAGTGAGAACAAACTATCTCGTGAGCATAATTCATTCAATATCGGAATAGTAAACAAATATTTTTTTCTGAATTAATGCTCGTTTTATTCAAATACAACTTCCAGAATTAGTAATACAACCCAAAAAATTGAAATTGCAATCAATAATATTTATATAGACTCTTATAGTGTTAATATAGTATTTAACCAATTCTTAAGCGAATATAAGTTAATAGAATAATCTTCATTAAATTGTGATTTTATAAATTCGACATCTGGATATACATTATTTTTTAATATAAATATATTGTTATCATTATATATTTTTTCTTTCTGAATATAAACATTATCAGTAATTATTTTTTTTCTCATTGATAATGCTTCAAATACTCGAATAGGTAAGCCTGACTGGATATTATTCTTAATATCTATGACTACTTTTGATGAAGCCAATAATTTGATAACTTTGTTATTCTTAATTACACGAAATTTGATAAAACTGAAATCCTTAAACATTTCAGACATCAAATCAAGACGATAAAAACCAACATATGCATAAAAATAATATTGCAAATTATTATCTTTAGCCCATCTTTTGATTTTAATTAAGGAATGATATCTTTGTATATTATTAATAGAACCGATAAACAGCACATCATACTTTATACTGGAATATGAATTATTATTTATTGGAATAAATTCTTCTCGGTAAAATAATGGTAGATACTCAATCTTATCATTCGCAATACAATCGTTGTAATCGAAACTATATATTTTATCGAACAAATATATATAGCTTGAATAATCATGAGTTTTTATAGAATCCCAGTAATAAAGAATAAACGTTGAAGTAGGATATTGATTTTTGTATTTTTTTAAGATATCCCGGGATATCTGATGAACTTGAATAATAAATACAACATCAAATATCTTGTTTTTAATACGATCTAAAATCTCACAATGATACTTCATTATGACTTTACTGAATTGCTTATCACTCATCTTTCTAAGTATATCATAACGAAGACCTGAAGGACGCAATCCAAAATAATCAACCTTAAGCTTTAAATCATTCACCAATACATTAAATATAGAATTATCATAATCCAAAAAACCAGGACCAAGAAATAATATTTTTTTCATTTGTTTATTACTCAATTTTTGATATACCACTATAACTTATGTAAAGAAAAAAAGGTGAAAACAGCAAAGACTCTGATGATAGGCTTAATATCATTATGAGAAAAAACAGCTTTTTTTCTTTGAAAATTGATTGATTATATAGGCCATATATAATTGGTATCGATAATATTAGCCCAAGCGAATAAAATAGCCTAATAATGGAATTTGAATTGCCTCTTTTAAATTCGCTATTTGAAAAACTGATAACAGAAGTGTCAATATTATCAATAAAATCACCTGCCTCTTTATAATAATTATCATAATTAAAACCAATACCCAGTATTGGATTATTATAAAGCACCTTTAAACCAAGCTGTAGATCAACAGATCGTGACTCATATGAACCGTATTTGTTTCCTGATGAAGTTAGTTTATCATTCATGTTTGTGTTAATTGTAGGGTATATTGCAATAATAGTAGCTATTATTGCAACTTTTAATCTGACACTGGATAATAAACCCTTATCAGTTAATAAATAATACAATATTATAACTCCAGTAATAACATAACCGGTGGTTGACTGTGTTAATATTATCGATAGTATAGTAAGCAATATATATAGCAATGATTTTTTATATTCAAATAATATTAAATACAAATAAATATTTAAATATATTTGTGTGACACCGGGCTCAAAGAATGGCCCCATAAACCTAGGAAATATTACTGAATCATAAGTCACATAATTAAACACATAAATAAAAGAGTTATAATATTCTGTTGTTTGAAAGACCCCTTTATACACTACGTATAAAACAAAGCTTGCTATTATATTATAAACCACTAAACCTAATACTTTATATAAAAAATCCTTATATTCTTGTTTATTATTCATACCTATAAAGAAAACAAAACTTATTATAAATATATACATCTTATCAAGGATATGTGTAAATGATTCCCCCGGATGTAATAAAATAATAGAATGAATAAGAATAATTATCAAATAGAAGATAATATTCCATTTACTGTTATTAAGTATTGGATTAGATATAAACATTTGAAATATAACAAGAAAACCAAATACTATATACAACCCAAGAAACGGAATTATAAACATCCCGCCTGAAATCAGTACTGCTAATACAACAATAATAAATGATAGATTTATAGTTGATCTTTTATCAAACATCATTTCATTACTACCTGCCGAAATAGAACTTTTAATCATTTTCGTATTAATAGTTACATTTACCTGATGGTACTTATCAGCCTAAACAAACTGGCTATTTGCGGAATTTATAAGGAACTTTTTTTCATTTTACTGGACCCGCTATGTATGCATTTTCGCTTTCCAAATTAAAAGAAGATCCTTATCTAGTAGCTTCAAAACTACGAAAAACCGTGGTGTCACTTTAAGTAACTTACTGATGTGAAACCTATCATGAACAATATCTGCTTTTGGATGGAGTTTGTTGACGGCGGTTTCAAAGGGCTTCCACATATCGAGCGATACAGACTTTTCAGTTGCTCTTTATTTTTTGAAAGTGCGTCGACTATCTGTTTAGTCCTAACCGTACTTCGGACCTCAATGGAGGTCATGAACGTGACTTTCGTCAAGATCTTTGAGCCCTGTAATGTAGTGATGACTTGATCAAAAGCTTTTCTCGTCAATACCAATGCGTAGAATAGCTCTATTTTTCTGCAGAAAAAGCCCTCAGTTTAGCATGACAATAAAGTTGAAGAATATTTACGGCCGCATGAAGCTAGGAATGATGTTGGAGTAATGAGACACAACAAGGCCTTAAACATGAACATAAAACGTGAATAGGGAACAGCCAAATGAAACGATATAGTCTTTACACCGGACTTTTCACACTGACATCAAAAATATGAGACGTAATAATAATTACAAACTCCATGGCATCGAGATTAAGCAAGCTTGGTTCCGGAACCTTATCATAAAAAGCACGATCATCGTCACACTTGGGGCATATGACATCATTGCAAACATAGAACAGGTGAACGTCTATCCTCAAACCAGAGCCAAACTAGTGTCATGTCACGTATGTAAAGGCGCATAATGGACTTGCAACAAAAAAATGGACACATCAAGAAGCCATAACTATTGGTTGTTGATTATAACGTAAAAACTCAACGGGTGATTTATACCCTAACGTTGAGTGCTTCCGTTTCCTGTTGTAAAATACTTCAATAAATTCGAATATACTGTGACGGGCCTCCTCTCGCGTTCGATAGTGTTCTGTATACACCAATTCAGTTTTCAGGGTTTTGAAAAAGGTTTCTGTGACGGCGTTATCATAGCAATTACCTTTGCCACTCATACTCTGAATCAGACCGTGTTTCGCAAGCTTCTTCCTGAAGGATACACTCGCATATTGGATACCTCGATCCG
>Ga0208872_1002603_pt1 | contig 10419 bp, 10 predicted proteins | sample CryBogCBH12Aug08_FD_185508 | JGI IMG/M metagenome (GOLD analysis project Ga0208872, IMG submission 185508) | Freshwater microbial communities from Crystal Bog, Wisconsin, USA - CBH12Aug08 (SPAdes) | ecosystem: Environmental > Aquatic > Freshwater > Lake | place: Crystal Bog, Wisconsin, USA... | reverse complement strand
GCCCCGCCCCCCGGTCTTCTGCTTCTGGTGGACGACAATCTGCACGCCCGCGATTGCATCGCCCGGCTGGCGCAAAACCAGGGCTGGCAGGTTGATAGCTGCTCCAGTGCGGCTGCGGCCAACGTCCTCATTGCCGCTCGGCAGCAGCTCGCCCAGCCGCCGTTCGATGTGCTGCTGCTCGACTGGAGCGTAGACGCCATGGATACGATTGTGGCCGGCCCCGATACGCCGATCATCCAGATGGTCACGGCGCACGGCCGCGCGCAGATTGCGCAAGGGCCGGGGCAAGGACAAATTGCGGCGTCAGCCTTCCTCACCAAGCCGCTCACCGCCTCAATGCTTTCCGACGCGTTGCGCGAAGCTGCTGAACAGCGGCACCCGTCCGCCGCTGCAGCCCTTGCCAACGCAGTACCTGAGCGTCGGGCCGGCGGCAGGCGCCTCGCCGGCATGCGCCTGTTGCTGGTGGAAGACAACCCGATCAATCAGCAGGTGGCGCAGGAACTGCTCAGCACCGAGGGCGCGTTGATTGAGGTGGCAGGCAACGGACAGCTCGGTGTCGAAGCAGTGGCGCGGGCCAAGCCACTTTACGACGCCGTTCTGATGGACTTGCAGCTACCAGTCATGGACGGCTATACCGCCGCCGTCACCATTCGCCACGAGTTGGGAATGCACAGCCTGCCGATCATCGCAATGACCGCCAACGCCATGTCCTCCGACCGCGAAGCCTGCCTTGCCGCAGGCATGAACGATCACATCGGCAAGCCATTCGACATCCATAATCTGGTTCAAATGCTGCTCAGGCACACCGGTTTTGTGGCGTCGGCAGCGCAAACCACGGCCCCACACGTGGCCACTAACTCCACCCCTGTGCCGCCGCCATCCGCCGACAGCGAGCAGCTCCTCAACTGGCAACATGCGGTGCAGATGCTGGGCGGCAATCTGCCGCTGTATCAGAATATTGTGCGGTCTTATCTGACAGAAATTGAGGCCTTGCCCGAGTTGCAGCGCAACTGGTTGGCGGCCTCCGATCTGGAGCCCGCACTGCGAAGCCTGCACACCATCAAGGGCCTTTCGCTGACCGTCGGGGCCAACGCACTGGGCGCGCTCTGCAGACAGCATGAAGCCCGGTTTAAGGCGCTTCACAAGGATGGCCAGACCCTGGCGGCAGACGATGGTGCCGCCACCGTAGATGCCCTGAGCCAGATGGTCCGTCTGACGCGGGAGGCGGTTGTTGCGCAACTGGAAATCTGGCAGCCTCTGCACGATGCTTGCGCACCGGCAGCGCCCCCGGCCGACGCACCGCCGCTGAATGTGGTAGCCATGTTGCGCGATATCAGGGCATTGCGCGTGTTTTTGCTCAATGGCGATCTGGCTGCCATTGACGCACACAGCCGCTTGCGCCACGACCATACAGGTGCGTCAGATCAATTAAATCAGCTACAGCGTGCCATGGACGCTTTCGATTTTCCCGAAGCTGTGGTTCAATGTGATGAATTGATCCGGGCTTTCGGAACCAATAAATAAACCATGATTAGTCTCGACAGACCCATTGCCGAGTTGCTCAACAGCACAGTCGGCAAGCCCAAGCTTCTGGTGGTGGACGACCAACCCATCAATATTCAGGTGATGTACCAGGCATTTGCCGGTGACTATCAGGTTTTCATGGCAACCAATGGAGAGCAGGCGCTTGCTATTTGCAAAAACAATCCGCCCGATCTGGTTCTACTCGACGTCGTCATGCCCGCCATGGACGGATTTGAGGTCTGTACGCGGCTCAAAGCAGACGACGCAACCAGCCATATTCCCATCATTTTTGTCACCGCGCATTCCGACGCGGCGCAGGAAACCCACGGACTCAGTCTGGGCGCGGTCGACTTTATTCCAAAGCCCATCAACCCGGACGTGGTACGCGCGCGCGTAAAAACGCACCTGACGCTCAAATTCCAGTCCGATCTGCTGCGCAAACTGGCTTTTCTCGATGGCCTCTCAGGCGTCTTCAACCGGCGCTATTTCGACCAGCAGATCGGTATCGAGTGGGCCCGTGCTGCCCGCAACAACCTGCCTTTGTCGCTGATATTGCTCGATGTCGACTATTTCAAGCTTTATAACGACCGATACGGACATCAGGCCGGGGACGACGCGTTGCGTCTGATCGCCATCACGCTCAAAGCCTGCCTGCGCCGCCCTGCCGACCTCGTAGCCCGCTATGGCGGCGAGGAATTTGCGTGCATCCTCCCCGAAACCTCTTATGAGGACGCGCTGCTGCTGGCGCAGGACCTGGAGCGCAAAATTCGGGATAAGCACATCGTGCACGAAGATTCTGATGTCTGCCCGTTCATTACCATCAGTGTCGGACTCGCCACCCGTGAACCCAATACGCCGAGCGACGTGCAGTCATTGATTGGTCTGGCCGATGAGCTGCTCTATCAGGCCAAGCACACCGGGCGGGGTCACGTCTGCAGCGCCATCATGTCGCCGGTGCCAAAAAGCTAGATTTGGGGTTCAGGCGCGCGAATCGAATTGCAGGATTGCGCGGGCAATCTGCTCCAGCGGCAATATTTCATCAATTGCCAGCAGTTTGATGGCTTCCTTGGGCATGCCAAAAACCACACAGGTTTCTTCATTCTGCGCAATCGTGCGGGCGCCATTGTCGTGCAGCACCTTCATGCCACGCGCGCCATCATCGCCCATGCCGGTCATGATGATGCCCAGCACATCGCGTCCGCCGCACTCCGAAGCCGACTTGAACAGCACGTCCACCGAAGGCTTGTGCCGATTAACAGGCGGGCCGTCCACCACATGCACGTGATACTGACCGCCCGACTTACGCATCTGCATGTGCAATCCGCCCGGAGCTATCAACGCCACGCCGCGCTCGAGGCGGTCGCCATCGCGGGCCTCACGCACTTCCATGGCGCAGATGCCATTCAGGCGCTGGGCGTACATCGCCGTAAATTTTTCCGGCATGTGCTGGGTGATGGCAATGCCCGGCGCGTCCGCTGGCAGCGCCGTCAGAACCTGCTCGAGCGCCTGCGTGCCACCGGTTGAACTGCCAATCACCACCGGCTTGTTCATCGCCAGCGCATGAATCGAACCCAACACCGGTCCGCGTGCCGGCAGGACTCTGACCTGCGCGTCGGTAGTTGCCGGACGCACGCGCGGCTTGGAACGGGCGGCGGCCTTGAGCGTCTGGATCATTTCGCGGCGCGAGTCATCCAGATATTGTTTCAGGCCGAGTTTGGGCTTGGCCAACACCGCAACGGCGCCTGCCGACAGCGCCTCCAGCGCCACTTTGCTGCCTTCGGTGGACAATGTGGAGCAGATCACGGTGGGAATCGGGTTGCTGGACATGATCTGGCGCAAAAAAGTGAGGCCATCCATACCGGGCATTTCAATATCCAGCAAAAGCACATCCGGAGCAGACTTTCGAATCGCTTCGACCGCCAGAAGCGGATTGGGCGCACTCCCCACCAGTTCCACGTCCGGATTTCCCGCCAGCATGTGGGCCAGGGCCTGGCGCACAACGGCAGAATCATCGACCACAAAAACCTTAACGCTCATTGATCACACCTTGCCCTGAAAGATGGTTTCCACAACAGGATCCTGCGGACCCACAGTCCAGGACACCTTGCGATATCCGTTGCCCCCCACATCGTGGTGCAACACACCAATAGCATGATGATCCAGATAATGCGACACCCAGTCCACGTTAGAGGCACCCACATGCTGCTCCCGAAAAAGCTGCGGAAACATGTTTCCACCTCCGTAGACATACGCCTGACACTGGCGCGGATCGATCCCCCGGGCCCGCAAGCCGGTAAACATGGCGTGCATCGCTGCCACCCCATACGCCGTATTGTGGCGGTTCTCCTGATTCGGCGCGCCCACATGTACGATATGGCACATACCTCCCACGGTACGCTTTGGATCGGTCAAAATGACCGATACACACGACCCGAGCAGCGTCTTGAATTGCTCACCCACGTTACCCACCGCTACGTCGCCCGGCATCAGGTCTGTGACCGCAGAAGCACTCGCTGAAAAACTTCCACTGAAAAACGGTACCGGCCCTGCCATCACGCCGTCTTTCTGAACGCGCCTGGAATCAGCGTCTTGAGCGGCGTCTTGCAAGGCACCCTTCCCTCTGCGGTTCCGAGAAAAAACAATCCGCCGGGCTTCAGCGTGGCCAGCACACGGTCAACCACGTCCACCTTGGTCGGAGGATCAAAATAGATCAGCACGTTACGCAGGAATATGACGTCAAACGGGCCAATGCCGTCAAACGGCTTGCACAGGTTCAATTGCCCAAACCGGACCCGCGAGCGCAGTTTGTCCTGCATCATGACCATGCCTTCCGATTCGCCCTCGCCCCGAAGGCAATAGCGACGCAAACGCTCGGGCTCCACTGCGCGCAAACGGTCATGCGGGAATACGGCTTCTTTGGCACTCAGCAACACCCGGTGGCTGATATCCGTGGCAAGTATCGACCAGCCCGGCCCGATACGGCCCGCCGTCTGCATGTCCGAAAGCAGCATGGCGGTGCTAAACGCCTCGTCGCCAAAAGACGCAGCGGCACTCCAGACCGATATGGCGGCCTTGTCGGCATAAGCAGGCAGTTCCTGCTGGAGCAAATCGTAGTGCTTGGGTTCACGGAAAAAATAGGTCTCGTTGGTGGTCAGCAAATCCACCGCCATCTGAAATTCCACCGCCTGGGAGTCGTCTTCCAGAATGGCAATGTATTCGGCAAACGACCGCAGCCCGAGCTTCTGGATGCGCGGGGCCAGCCGGGAATGTATCAGCGTTTTCTTGGAATCGTTGTAAGACAGGCCTACAGCGTCATACATGATGTCGCTGATGCGCTTGAATTCTTTTTCACTGAATGCGAGATTGGACAAGTATGAGAAATCCTGGTTAGCCTAAACGCGCTCGGCGAGGGCTGCCATTTCTTCCACATCGAGCGCTCGCTCGGGCGCAAGGATGACAATAAACTCGCCACCCACCTTACCCATGCCACGAATAAAATCGCGCCGTATCGAGGTTCCAAACTGCGGTGCCTGCTCGATATGCGCGTCCGCAATGTCTATCACCTCACTCACCGAATCGACCATCAGTCCGAGTTCAATTTTCTCGCCGCCCTGACTGGCGTCAAAAATAATCACGCAGGTCTTTTTCCCGATCTTTGCCTGATCCCGCCCGAAACGCGACTGCAGGTCGATGACGGGCACCACGGCGCCGCGCAGGTTGATCACGCCGCGCACAAATTCGGGCATCAGCGGAACCGCCGTAATAGCGCCGTATTGAATAATTTCGCGCACCGAACGGATGTCCATTGCAAAGACCTCGTCACCCAGCGAATAGGTGAGGTACTGGGAGCCCGGCCCCAGATCCTTGAGTGCTGCACCGGTGTTATTTTGCCCTGCTTGCATGGTCGTGCTTACTCCTGGATCAGGATGAAAGTGCAGTCGAAACGGCGGCTGTCACCGGCGTCTGGGCGGCGCTGAACCCGTGCAGAGCACCGGTGGCCAGATCGGCCAACGAGGTCACGTCGAGAATCAGCGCTACTTCGCCACTGCCCAAAATGCTGGAGCCGGAAATGCCACGCAACGTGCGGAACAGCCGGCCCAACGGCTTGATAACGGTCTGGTTTTGTCCGAGCAGCACTTCCACCTCGATGCCAAACTTGCCCCGCAGCGAACTCACCACCACGATACTGACGCGGTCCGGCAGACTCGACTCAACCGTATAAAGCGTGCGCAACCGCACCACCGGCAATACGGCACCGCGCAGTTCGACGCAGTGGCGCCCGTGGCTGTCGACCTTGACGTTGTCACCCCCGGACTCAATCACCTCGACCACCGACTCCAGCGGCAACACAAACTTGGATTTACCAACGCCGACCAGGAAACCGTCGATGATGGCCAGCGTCAGCGGCAGGCGAATATCCACTTGCAAGCCCTTGCCGGGGTTGCTGTTGAGGCGGATCGTGCCGCGCAGGGCTTCGATATTACGGCGTACGACGTCCATGCCGACGCCTCGTCCGGACAGATTGGTAACCTGCTCGGCGGTTGAAAAGCCGGGCTCAAAAATCAGCATGTTGATGTCGTCGTCGGGCGGCACCACGCCCTGCTCGACCAGTCCACGGTTCCAGGCCCGCTGCAGAACGCGCTCGCGGTTGATGCCACGGCCATCGTCTTCAATGCGAATCAGGATGGCGCCCGTTTCATGGCGCGCACTCAGCACCAGCTTACCCGCCGCAGGCTTGCCCGCGTTGATGCGTTCCTGAGGCGGCTCCAGCCCGTGATCGAGCGAATTGCGCACCAGGTGCATCAGCGGATCGGCAATCTTCTCGACCATCGACTTGTCGAGTTCGGCATCGCCACCGACGATCTCAAAATTAACTTCCTTGCCCAGACTGGACGCCGTATCGCGCACCACCCGCCGAAAGCGGCTAAAGGTTTCGCCCACCGGAACCATGCGCAGGCCCAACGTTCCGTTTCGAATTTCTTCGATCAGGCTGTTCATGTGCAGGTTGGCTTCGATCAGCGCCACCTGGTGGCTCTCGCGTGCCAGCAATGTGGCGCCGGCACCGGCAATCACCAGTTCACCCAGCAGATTGATAACCGCGTCCAGCCGGTCTGCCTGCACCCGTATATAGCGCTCTTCGCTGGGCGTACCCTCGCGCAGCTTTTGCTGCTTGCCCAGCGCGGCAGCAACCGCTTCGGGCGGAACACCGGCCTGAGTTTCCAGCAGGTCGCCAATCTTGGCTTTTTCCACCACCGGCATGCCGCGTGTCTGCTGCTGGGTGCTCAGTACTTCCTTGAGCTTGTCCTGCGACACCGCGCCCACCGAAACCAGCATGTCGCCCAGACGCGGGGTTTCGGGCATCTCTTCAATCGCCCGCACCAGTTTCTGACCGTGCGTTTCTGGCGCCACAACGTCCAGCTCGCAATCGTCCATCACAAAGCTGAAGGCACCTTCAATATCTTCGCGGCTTGAAGAAGTTTCCAGTTCCATCAGGAAGCTCAGATAGCAGCTTTCCGGATTCAGGTTAACCAGCGGCGGCACCGTGTCGATGCCGCATTTAATCCGCACAACCGTGCCCAATGACCCCAGATAACGGGCGATTGACAACGGATCCATGCCGTTGCGGAATGTTTCCGGTCCAAACCGGGCCGAAATGGTCCACACCTGAGGGCCTGCATCTGCGCCGCCCGCAGCTTGTTTCACCGCTGCCGGCGCGGCTTGTACGGGCTGGGCGTTGCCGTCGGTGAGGGCGCGCAGACGCACCACCAGATCAGCGCGCAGGTCTTTCTGCTCGGCCGTATCGGCGCTTTCATCGGCGGCGGTATCCACCAGAAACTTGATCTGATCGTTGCACTGCAAGAGCAGAGTGCTGATGTCGGGCGTCAGCGCGATATCGCCATCGCGCATCTTGTCGAGCAGCGTCTCCACGTGGTGCGTAAATTCCACCACCCGATTCAGGCCGAAAATACCCGCCGATCCTTTTACGGTGTGGGCACAGCGGAACAAGGAATCGAGCAGTTCGCGGTTGTCGGGCTGCTCTTCGAGTTCGAGCAGCAGAGTCTCAATGGCTTCAATCTGCTCGGCCGCTTCGCTGATGAAGGCCGGCATGGCCTGCGCAATAAAATCCAAATCGGCGTCGTTACTCATGCTAAACCGCTCCCGAGTGGGCCGCCTTGCCACTGCGACCATCAATCCAGTTCAACAATCCAAGCGTGCGACAGGCGTCCGTAAAGGCATCGCTGGGCTCGATCAGACGCCACGCTTGCTCCATATTGCTCAGGGACGCCACCAGTTGAAGGCCGGCGCCATCAATTTCAGCCACATCGCGCGCCGATATTTCCAGATACTCGTGGCCTTTGGGTCCGTGCTCGGCAATCCATGCCAGCAAGGCATCGCGCGTGTCCAGCGCGCTGTAGATATTCAGCTCAGCAGGCAACTCAAAACGCTCGTTCATGGCATCTCCCTCACCGCATTCAGACGACGCCATGGCTTATGGGCCACGACGTTACCAGTTCATCAGACCAGACAGGCCCCTGTGCTAGACACAGAGCTTGGAAACCGCGTTCACCAACTGGGTTGGGGAAAACGGCTTGACCATCCAGGCCTTGGCACCGGCAGCCTTGCCCTGTTCTTTTTTCTCTTCCTGACTTTCTGTTGTCAGCATCAGAATAGGCATGAACTTATAGGCGGCCAGCGCTTTGGCGGCTTTTACAAACTCTATTCCGTTCATGATCGGCATATTGACGTCACAAATTGCCATATTGACCTGACGTCCGTCCAGCAAAGCCAGCGCAGCCTGACCGTCGCCCGCCTCAATCACGTTGTAGCCAGCACCCGTCAGCGCCATCTTCACAACCTGGCGCAAACTTGCTGAATCGTCGATCACCAATATTGTCTTAGCCATTTCCAACCTCTTAAAAAAACGTGGTTTCCTTGTCGTCGTTCGCGCCGTTTGGCCCGATTCCCGAATGATTTTGCCGCTGCTCTTCCATCGCGTATTGCGACTCAAGGCGCTCAAGCCAAGCGGCAAGGTCGGGCAGTTCGGCCGACTCCCCGTTCACCACCTGCTGCAGGCGTGCGATATCGTTTTCCATCAGCGCCATCATCTGGCTGATGCGATCCTGATACTGGAAGCCGATGTACATGCGCTCAACCTGCTCCGCCACCATCTGGGTTTCGTGCGTAAAGGGCTGGGGAATCAATTCCAGCGCCGACACAGCCTTGCGCACCATGTCGAGCACCTGTTCAATGGCCTGAGCGGCATCGGGGGGCAACTGCTGGCTCTGAATAAAGGGGGTCAACAGGCGCTCGCAGGCCTGTGTCAGGCTCGTAACGCCGTCGGACTGGCTCAGTGCATCAGTAATCTGCTGCGACTGCCGTTCCGCCATATTGATGTGCGGTCCGATGTCCGCAAATGCCTGCAGCATCTGCGTCACCGCCACTTCCGATTGCGAGCGCGATGCAGCAAGCTGGCGCACCCAGACCGGCAGCACGCCTGCACACAGCTTTATGACAGCATCTGCGGCATGCGCCGGCTGAGCTTGATTAGGTTCGGAATTAGAGGACATTCCAGTTCGCGTGGTTTTTATTGCATGGTAGCGCTAAATGACCAATCAAATACATTTTGAACGGCATTTGTTGCAGTTTGCGCGGATACTACGCCGCCGCGCGCCGCTCCAGGACCTCAAATGCCGGCAACTTCTTACCTTCGAGCACCTCCAGAAAGGCTCCGCCACCGGTAGATATGTAGCCCACTTTATCTTCAATGCCGTATTTTGCAATGGCCGCCAGCGTATCGCCACCCCCGGCAATCGAAAACGCGTCTGACTCGGCAATGGCTTGGGCAATGGCCTTGGTACCGCCCTCAAAGGCATCAAATTCAAACACCCCGACGGGGCCGTTCCAGACGATGGTTCCGGCCGCCTTGAGCTGAGCGGCCAGCTGGGCTGCAGTCTTTGGTCCGATATCGAGAATCAGGTCGTCATCGGCCACATCGGTAGCGGCCTTGGTAACGGCGGGCGCATCGGCGGCAAAAACCTTGGCCGTTACCACGTCCACCGGAATCGGCACCGCCGCATTGCGTGCGCGCATCACCTCGATTACCGCGCGGGCTTCTTCGAGCAGATCCGGCTCGGCCAGGCTCTTGCCAATATTCAGGCCGGCCGCCAGCATGAATGTATTGGCGATGCCGCCCCCCACAATCAGCTGATCCACATTGTCGGCCAGACTTTTCAGAATGGTCAGCTTGGTAGACACTTTGGAGCCTGCCACGATGGCCACCAGCGGTCGGCGCGGTGCCAGCAATGCCTTTGAAATAGCGTCCATTTCTGCGGCCAGCAGAGGGCCTGCACAGGCAATGTTTGCGTACTCTGCAATGCCGTACGTGCTGGCCTCGGCCCGGTGGGCGGTGCCAAACGCATCGTGCACAAAGATGTCGCACAGCGCGGCCATTTTGCGTGCCAGCGTGGCGTCATTCTTTTTCTCTCCCGGATTGACCCGGCAGTTTTCCAGCAGCACCAGATCCCCCGCCGCCACTTCCACCCCATCCACCCAATTGGCCACTAATTTCACCGGGCGGCCCAGCAGTTCGGCCAGACGCGTGGCAACCGGTGCCAAAGAGTCTTCGGCGGTCAGCTTGCCTTCGGTCGGACGCCCCAGATGGGACGTCACCATCACGGCAGCGCCCGCTTTCAGGGCCATTTCGATGCACGGAATGCTCGAGCGGATGCGCGTGTCCTCGGTGATGTTGCCGGCGTCATCCTGCGGAACGTTGAGATCTGCGCGGATAAAAACCCGTTTGCCCGCCACACGCCCCTGTGCACAGAGGTCTGAAAATCGAATCACGTTCATGAGTGCCGCCTTATATTTAAACTGTTGGAATCCAGATCGCATTGT
>Ga0208872_1002600_pt1 | contig 10425 bp, 8 predicted proteins | sample CryBogCBH12Aug08_FD_185508 | JGI IMG/M metagenome (GOLD analysis project Ga0208872, IMG submission 185508) | Freshwater microbial communities from Crystal Bog, Wisconsin, USA - CBH12Aug08 (SPAdes) | ecosystem: Environmental > Aquatic > Freshwater > Lake | place: Crystal Bog, Wisconsin, USA... | reverse complement strand
GTTTCGGCCAAGGATCCGGAAAAGAGACATGCAGCGTGTCCATGAATCCTTCTGGAATCAATGCCTCAAGAGACTCCCTACCCCACCCCCGCCAGACGGCTGCGTTGACAAGTCGCATGCGGGCAATCTTCCTGTTGGTTCTGGCCACCCGATCCGATAGTCCCTCGATGCCTGCAAAAAAAACCGAGGGGTTGAGAACAGCACTCTCGGTCAAAAATCTACCTTTGGAGGTGCCAAAGTCGCACTCAACTCGGGAAAAACCTCTGACTTTTTCAAGAAGTTCGGAGCGGGCGAGATCTAGACTCTCATTGGGAACCATCCGTCTAGGAATCGATATTCCACCAGATACGGACTTACACACCACCTGGATTATTTCAGGCGGCGTCCTTGTCCTGACGGCGGCGCAACAGCGCAGAACGACGCCCTTCGACAACGGCGCGGTTGAGTGTGACCCCGGAGAGATCATCACGGTCGGGAGCTTCATACATCACATCAAGCATGATCTTCTCAAGGAGGGAACGCAGGGCGCGCGCACCTGTTCCCTTTTTTACGGCAGTCTCGGCCAGCGCGGCTAAGGCGTCCTTGGTCACTGTAAGGGAAATGTCATCCATGGCCAATAGCTTGGTGAACTGCTTGACAAGGGCATTACGCGGCTCGGTGAGGATCCTGATTAGTTCCTCCTCGCTGAGTTGATCAAGGGTGGCGAGGACTGGCAAACGACCTATGAACTCAGGAATCATTCCAAAAGAGAGAAGGTCCTCAGGTTCCACTAAATCAAGATCACAGTGAGGCACTTTAGTTTCAGCACTCTTCTCGCTGAGGGAATGAAAGCCCATTGTCTTTCCCCCCATGCGTCGCTGGACAATCTTGTCCAGACCAACAAAAGCCCCGCCGCAGATGAAGAGGATATTCTGAGTATTAAGCTGGATATATTCCTGATGGGGATGTTTGCGGCCGCCCTGGGGCGGAACATTACACGTGGTTCCTTCAAGTATTTTCAAGAGCGCCTGCTGGACTCCTTCGCCCGAAACATCGCGGGTGATGGAAACATTGTCAGTCTTACGACCGATTTTGTCGATTTCGTCTATGTAGACAATGCCGATCTCAGCCTTCTTCACATCATAGTCCGCATTCTGAAGGAGACGCAGGACAATGTTTTCAACATCTTCTCCCACGTAGCCCGCTTCGGTCAGGGTTGTCGCATCGGCAATGCAGAAAGGCACATCAAGTATCCTCGCAAGGGTGCGCGCAAGCAGGGTTTTTCCGGAACCTGTCGGACCAATAAGGAGAATGTTGCTCTTTTCAACCTCCACTTCGGCCAATCCCTCAGAGAGAAGGCCAGCCGGAAGCCCATCGCGCTCCAAGGCGATACGCTTGTAATGATTATGAACTGCCACCGATAAGGTGCGCTTTGCAAGATCCTGCCCAATCACATGTGCATCCAGTTCCCTGCGGATCTCAGAAGGCTTGGGAACCCGGAGATCATGCCCCATCACTGCATCACCTGGGTCACCCCCCTCCTTGTCGAGGATGCCCTTGCATACGGAGATGCAGCTGTCGCAGATGTATACACCTGGTCCAGCAATCAGTTTACGAACCTCTGCATGACTCTTTCCACAGAAGGAGCACATCGTCAGGTTTGTGGATCGGGCCATGGGATGAAATCTATTTGAGCCTATTCAATGGAATCTTTGCTTTTTTCAGGTGGATTCTTGAGTTCCTTACGACTCTTTACAACCTCATCAATGAGACCGTAATCACGAGCCTCTTCTGCGGTCATATAGTAATCACGGTCAGCATCCTTTTTCACCTGCTCCTCGGACTTGCCAGTATTCTCGGAGATGATACGCGTGAGACGCCTGTTGAGCTTGTACATGAATTCAACACTGCGCTCAACGTCGCTAGCCGTTCCCTGGTGACCACCGGAAACCTGATGGATCATGATGTCGGAGTTGGGAAGGGCATACCGCTTGCCCTTGGTACCGGCACAAAGGAGGAAGGCTCCCATGCTGGCGGCCATCCCCATGCAATAAGTGTTAACATCACAGGTGACGAATTGCATGGTGTCGTAGATGGCAAGCCCCGCAGAAACCGAACCCCCTGGGGAGTTGATATACAGATGGATGTCCTTCTTCGCATCCTCCATCTGAAGGAAAAGCAACTGGGCAATCACCAGATTGGAAACATAGTCGTCAATTCCTGTGCCGATGAAGATGATCCGGTCCTTAAGAAGGCGTGAGTAGATGTCGTAGCTCCGTTCACCTCGACCGGTCTGCTCGACCACCATCGGTACGAGCATAGATGCTTGGGGATGGGTATTCATCTTAGTGTTCATGCCCGCAACCGGGGCCGTGGACATGTTCTTCATCATGGGAATGTGTGGATTGGGTGATCGGTTTTGGATCCTCACCATTTACTCTAGCATGGGAGACCACTACATCAAGGGCCTTGCCCAGAGAGATTTCCTCCTCGATGCCGCCGAGGGCACGATGCTTCTGGAGTTCCTTGAATAGTTTCTGCGGGGTCATCTGATAGCGCTCGGCCATCGATGCAATGCGCCAGGCAAGTTCGTCCCTGGAGACACGGATGCCTTCCTTGGTAGCAATCTCCCCCAGAATGAAGTTTAGCTTCACCTTGTCCCCTGCACTCTGGCGGGCTGCGCCTAGCAGTTCCTCCTGATGGGAGCGAAGTTCATCTTCACTGACTCCTCGTGATTGGTTCTCCCGTATGATTTCCTTGAGGATAGCCGTGCTTTCCTGCTGGACCATCGTGGAAGGGGTATCAATGGCAACCTTGGAAAGGAGTTGCTTCACCACCTCGGCTCGAACGGCTCTTGCAAAGTTCTCCTCGGCATTCGCATCCAAGCGCCCTTTTACCTGTTCACGAAGTTTCTCCAATGTCAGTTCAGGGTTAAGTTTCGCGGCAAAGGCATCGTCCAGCGGCGGAAGTTCCCTCTCCTTGATCTCGTGAAGGGTCACGCTGTAGGTGACCTTGTAACCACGCAATTTCTCCTCATTGAAGTCTGTCTTGAAATTCACCGTACAGTCGCGACTTTCGCCCGTTTTCATCCCTATCATGGCGGATGCAAGTCCTGGAATCGGCCGCTCATCTTCAAGGCGCAGCCAGAAATTTTTGCGACCTGCATAGGTAGGCTGAAGATCTGGAAACGTCTCGCCGAGAGGCTTGCCATCAATTTTCCCCTCGTAGTCGAGAACGGCAAAATCCCCCATTGATAATTCCCTGCCCTCCACAGACTTGAACTCAGCCAGATCTTCGCGGAGACCATCCATGAACTGAGTTATCTGATCCTCCCCGACAAGCGGCTTCTCCACATTGATTTCAAGGCCCTTGTATTCGGGAAGATTGACTGCTGGGCGAGTCACCACCGTGGCGGTGAAACGAAGGGAACGGTCACCCTCCAGTTTGATCTCACGGACATTTGGACTCTGAACGGGTGCAAGTTTCTGTTCGCTAATTGCTTCACGAACGGCCGTCTCCAGCAGCTTGCGGGTTACCTCCTGTTCGATGTCCTGAGAATATTTCTTCTCGACGATTGAAATTGGCGCCTTCCCCTTGCGGAAGCCGGGAAGATTGGCAAGACGTCTGTACTCGGCGCCGACTTCCTTCCATTCCTTTTGGAAACGCTCCGGAGGAAGTTCGATATGGAGATCGACGATGCAGGCCTCTTTCTGTTCTGTGGTGACTTTCATAATGAACTAGGAAGCAAAGCACTTCGCATCCCTCCGGACAACATCCAAAGCCAATTTTTGACGATTCTTTGTGTCATTACCCATCATAATCATTCGCCGTGTTTGCCTGTGGTAAGCTCACCGCTTATAAAAGGCGCCGCATGCGTTCCATCCGACTTTTTCTATATGGTTTTCCGATCGGGCTTCTTCTCCTGCTCGGAGCGGCCTTTTTGAACGCATCATTTCTTTCAGTCGCGAAAAAGAATGAAATGTCGATAGGAACCGTTGGGGAAGCATCGACGCTGAATCCCGTTCAGGCCAACGACTTTCATTCGGGAGAGGCGCTTTCGTTGATGTTCAACGGGCTGATTAAATATAATCAGGATCTTGAGATCGTCGGCGACTTGGCCACCAGTTGGGATCTGTCTCAGGAAACGACACTTCAGTTTGCCTCTGAAGAAGATGCAGCCAATGCCCTGGCCTTCTTCACGAACGGCATCTCTGTACAACCTCCTCCGCCGGCCCGGCCAATCAACGGTGTATTTAAAAAAGGGAAAGAGGTTATCATTACACTCAAGCAACCCGGGCTTAAAGAATCCGAGGATATTTTCAATGCCCTGCTTGCGTCGGGTTGTCATCCCCTCCCCTTCCCTGCCATCGAACCAGGCTCCAAGGAACGCCCGTTCAAGGCAGAACCTATTATCCGTTTTAACCTACGTGAAGGAGTCCGTTGGCACGACGGCGCTCCCTTCACCTCTGCCGACGTAGCATTCACCTATCGGGCGATAATGGATGATAAGGTCGCCTCGCCTCGCCGATCCGACTTCGAACTGGTCTCTTCAGTCGCGACACCCGATCTGCACACTGTTGTGGTCCGCTATAAGAAGCCCTTTTCCCCAGCTCTGCTGAGTTGGATGGGATCCATTCTGCCCGAACACATTCTGGGAAAACTCGATCCTTCCAAATGGCCTGTATCCTATAATCGTTCTCCAGTCGGCACCGGCCCTTTCAAATTTGGATCCTGGAAAACCAATGAATTTATACGATTAGTCAAGAATCCAGACTACTTCCTCGGAGCTCCCTGGCTTGACTCAGTGGTATTCCGCGTCCTCCCCGATCCTCTCACCCTCCAACTCGCCTTTCAGACCAAGCAAGTCGACTTTTGGGATGTGGATCCCTGGGCTGTTAAAAGCATGGAAAAAAATCCAAAGTTCGCCCTCTTTAGTTCGGCCGGGGGAATGTATCTATACATGGGCTGGAACCTGCAGCGCCCTCTGTTCCAAGACCTTCGTATCCGCCAAGCCGTTGCCAAGGCGGTGAACATCCCGCAGATGATCCGCTGCATCCTTTATGGACGAGGCATTCAATCGACAGGAATCTTCACGCCTAAGATGTGGTTTTTCAACCCATCGGTGAAAGCAATACCGTATGATCCTGCCGCCGCCCGCGCCCTGCTTGATGAGGCCGGATGGAAAATGGGAAGGGACGGAATCCGGGTAAAAGATGGGAAGCGCCTATCCTTTACTGTAATCACCAAAAACGGTGACGAAATCCGCCGTGATATAGCGACTCTTCTTCAGGACGATCTCAAGCAGGTAGGCATTGAAGTGAAGGTAGAGATCTACGAGTGGTCGGTTCTGTTAAGTCGTTTCATAGGAAAACGGGATTTTGAAGCTATCGTCATGGGATGGGCTCTTGGAAACGATTATGACCAATATGCGATCTGGCACTCTAGCCAGACCCATCCCGAAGAACTTAACTTCATCGGATACTCGAATCCCAAGGCTGATCGCCTCCTGATGGAGCTTCGACAGGAATATAGCCGTCAAGAGATCATCCGTATCGCTGGAGAACTTCAGCAGACGATCTATAACGATCAGCCAGATCTTTTTCTCTTCGTACCCGAATCAACATCAGTGATGTGGAAGGGAGCCTACCGTCTCCGTCATCCCGGCCAGAAATCTGGTGAATGGATCGACTCCCCGATCCGGATGACGAAGGCTGGATGGGGATACGACATGGAGTGGTTCTACCGTCCTGAATATCCTCCGACGAACCCAGCTACACAAACAATCCCCTGATTAGATGACCTCCTTCATCCTCCGGCGGCTAGCGCTCAGCGTCGTGCTGCTCTTCATCATCAGTATCATCAGCTTCTTTATCGTCACACTGACGCCTGGCAGCCCCTATCCATGGGGAGAACTCAATCCAAAGATCTCTGCTGAGGTAAAAGCCAATTTCCGCAAGAAATTTCACTTAGACCGCCCTCTTCCCGAGCAGTACGCGTTCATCATGAAGGATCTCTTCAAGGGGGATTTACGGAGCATCAAGGACGACCGGCCGGTCATGGGAAAAATCATGGAACGTCTTCCCGCAACTCTTGCCCTGAACTTTACCGCGATTCTCATTTCGCTTTCTTTCGGCACGCTCCTCGGTGTCTATGCCGCCAGAAATGCCGGCAGATGGCAGGATATCGTATGTTCCTTCGTGGCGTTCCTGTTCATTGCACTGCCGGGTTTCTGGATCTCCTACCTTATTGCAATCATTCTGGTGAAGGGATTTGGAGTTCCGATTCTCGGGACCCACAGCTATGGAATCGCATTTCCCAATCACCTTGCCGCGTACCTCGATACCATCTGGCACCTTCTGGTTCCTGCGACAATCCTGGCACTGGGAGGAATTGCATCCCAATCCCGTTACCTCAGGGCAACAATGATCGGAACAATTCGTGAGGACTATATCCGGACCGCACGTGCTAAGGGACTTCCGGAAGAGACTGTTCTTTATAAACACGCACTGCGGAATTCGGTTCGTCCACTCGTCACTGGCATCGGATTGCTCCTGCCCGCCCTCATCAGCGGCTCCGTTATTATTGAGAGCATCTTCGCCTACCCCGGGATGGGAAGACTCGGTTACGAGGCCGTGCTTGAACGCGACTATCCCACCCTTGTGGCGTTGAATTTCGTCGTCGCCGCGCTCGTTCTGCTTGGCAATCTCCTATCGGATATCCTCTATGCGGCGGTGGATCCGCGCGTTCGCCTCGAATAGCCATGAGCAACGACTCTAAAATCACGCCTTCAACACCAACCGGAAGGATCCTCCGTCGCTTCCATGCAGATCCCCTTGCCCGGATATCGGTTCTAATCATTGTTCTCTTCGCCCTATTTGCTGGAGGAACAGCTCTTCTTTCGTCATTCAACCTTAACTGGCCGTTTGATCCAAATATCACAAACCTTGAACAGAAACTTGAGCCTCCATCTTCCCATCATTGGCTTGGCACCGACAATCTTGGGCGCGACGTGCTTTCACGGATGCTCCACGGCTCCTCTATCTCACTGACCGTCGGCCTCATCGCAGTCTTCGTCTCCTTGACGATCGGCATAGTTGTCGGCGCGGCAGCCGGATTCTTTGGCGGCATCACCGACCAGATTCTGATGCGTTCCGTTGATGCCCTCCTGTGCTTCCCAACCTTCTTCCTTATCCTGACAGCGGTGGCTCTTCTGGGCCCCAGCCTTCTCAATATTGTCGTGGTAATCGGACTTGTCAGCTGGACGGGCACAGCCCGCTTGGTGCGAGCGGAATTCCTGACACTACGGGAGACCGAATATGTGAAGGGTGCCCGCGTTCTGGGACAGAAATCCTGGACGATCATCACCCGCCACATCCTCCCTAATGCAGCCGCACCGATTCTTGTTACCGCGGTGCTAGGCATCCCTGATGCAATCCTCTCGGAGGCAGGTCTCAGTTTTCTTGGTTTCGGCGTGCAGCCTCCACAGGCTACATGGGGGAATATTATCGCAGACGGAAAAACCTACCTTCTCGACGCTTGGTGGCTGATCATGTTTCCGGGACTCGCCATCCTGATTGCATCACTGTCATTCTATCTTGCCGGAGACGCGTTGCGTGAAGCGGCCGAATCCAGAAACTGACCCAATCCCAATGCTAAAGATTGAAAATCTAAAAGTCGGCTTCTCCACTCCGGAGGGAGTCAACCCCGCTCTAAGAGGTGTTTCCCTCCAGCTTGCGAAGGGAGAGTCATTGGCAATCGTTGGGGAAAGCGGCAGCGGAAAGAGTGTCACAGCCCTAGCCATCACTCGACTGCTTCAAACACCACCGGCCGTCTATCAGGGTGGAAGCATCTTCTTCGAAGGTCAGGATCTGCTGAAAGCCTCGGATGCCGAACTTCGCAAGGTGCGCGGCGGACGGATCGCCTACATTTTCCAAGAGCCTTCCACATCACTCAATCCCGTCTACACGATCCGCAGCCAGATCGCGGAGATGATCCAACTTCACCGACCCGATGTGCATGACATAGATAGCGAGATTATCCACTGGCTTGATGCCGTGGGGATCGCGGATCCGAAATCCCGACTCCACGACTACCCTCATCAGTTCAGCGGAGGCATGCAGCAGCGTGTCATGATCGCAATGGCTCTCTCCGCACGACCCGACCTCCTTATAGCCGACGAACCGACCACAGCGCTTGACGTCACCATCCAGAAGCAAATCCTGGACAAACTCAGCCAACTCCAGAGGGATCTCGGAATGGCCGTCATACTCATAACCCATAACTTCGCTATTATCAGTGGTTTGGCTCGGCATGTGGCCGTAATGTACCGGGGAGAGGTTGTCGAGTATGGTGAGAGTCGACAGGTCCTCCGCGAACCTCGCCACCCTTACACCAAGGCTCTCATCGCTTGCATACCGCGGCTAGGGGACCATCGCAGGCGCCTGCCAACTATCGGCTCCCTTCAGCAATGATCGTCCACTATACAGACCTCTCCGCCAACGAGCGCACTTACCTCGCTTGGCTGAGAACTTCACTTGCTCTCATTGCATTCGGCTTTGTACTGGAGCGTTTCGACCTCTTCCTAAGAACATTTGCAAAAACTTTTGGAGAGGGAAAATTCCAGAGTCTCTCCCCTGTCGGCCGCGATGCCGGAATCCTCCTGGTCACCCTAGGACTCCTTGTCATGATTCTCTCCACTTGGCGCTTTACCATGACCACCCGACAGATCCAGAGCGAAAAGAACGAGTCTTACAGCATCCGGGGAGTCTTGCTTCTGGGATCCGTGTTTTTCCTGCTATCGTTCCTTATTCTGCTCTACGTCACCCGGGTTCTCACTTGGTCCTAATCTTCTCTTGAAAACTGGGGGTCTGATCCGGAAAAGTTTGTCTTAATGAGTTCAATCGCAGGAACGATAGTAAATCAGCGAATGTATTACACGCTTTGGTCAAACCTGTTCTGGCTCGACTTCGGGAGATACTCACCATAGCAATTTGCGGGTGACTGATCGCGTTATAGTACGCTCGAAGTTCTTCTTCGAGGGTGAAAAGAAATTCTTTGTTAAAGGGGTTACCTACGGCCCGTTCGCTCCCGATGCCGATGGGTTCCAATTCGGTTCCCGTGATCAGGCTGCAAAGGATCTCGCCTCAATCCGTGAAACCGGGGCCAACCTGATCCGCATCTACACGACCCCCCCGGGGTGGTTTCTTGATCTCTGCGTGGAAAACGGGCTGAGGGTCCTCTTCAGCATTGCATGGATGGAACACGTGGAATTCCTGAACGATCCGAAGGTGCGCGCTTTGGTTGAGAAGGCAGTCATTGATGCCGTTCGCACACACAAGGGTCACCGGGCCATTTTCGGATACTTACTTGGAAACGAGATCCCCTCCTCCATGGTTCGCTGGCTGGGAGCTAGGCGGGTGACGGAGTTCGTTGAGCATCTTGTCAACATTGCCCGCCGGGAGGACCCGCGCAGTCTCTATTCCTACGCAAACTATCCGCCGACCGAATATCTTCTCCCGCAGAATGTCGATTTCCTGACGTTCAACGTCTATCTCCACCGTCGGGAGGACTTTGAGCGCTATCTGGCGCGACTTCAGAATCTTGCCGAAGACAAACCTCTGATCATGGGAGAGTTCGGCATCGACACGATACGTCACTCCGAGGAGGACCAATCAGAGATGATCTCCTGGCATCTCGATGCAGTGGTGCGTGGAGGGCTTGCCGGAACCATCCTTTATGCGTGGACGGATGAATGGCATCGCGGCGGGATGGAGATTTTGGACTGGGCCTTCGGCGTTGTGAAACGTGACAGGACTCCGAAGAAGGTGCTCTCCACTGTTCGTGCCTTCTTCGACAATAAGTCACCAGTCACGCATCACGCCCCGCTTCCCCGCATACCAAGAGTTTCGGTGATCGTTTGCGGCTACAACGGCGGCCAGACACTTGAATCATGTCTTCTTTCCCTAAAGGCGATTGATTATCCGGACTACGAGGTGGACGTAGTCGACGACGGATCCACAGACAACACCAAGGAGATCCTTTCTCATCACCCTTGGGTGAACGCCATATACCAAGAGAACCGCGGACTGAGTGTGGCTCGCAACGTGGGTGCGTCGGCTGCAACAGGGGAGATTCTGGCCTACACCGACAGCGACTGCATGGCTGATCCCGACTGGCTCTACTATCTGGTCGGCACTCTCCTTTCCGGCAACTATGCCGGCGTCGGCGGACCAAACATATCACCACCGGCACAAAACTGGCATCAGGCCTGTGTGGCTGCAGCTCCTGGGGGGCCAAACCATGTTCTCCTGAGCGACGTGGTGGCCGAACATATTCCGGGTTGCAACATGGCCTTTCATCGCTGGGCATTTGAAAAAATCGGTGGTTTCGACCCCGAATACCGCAAGGCGGGAGATGACGTTGATTTCTGCTGGCGGTTGCAGCAGG
>Ga0208872_1002596_pt1 | contig 10433 bp, 10 predicted proteins | sample CryBogCBH12Aug08_FD_185508 | JGI IMG/M metagenome (GOLD analysis project Ga0208872, IMG submission 185508) | Freshwater microbial communities from Crystal Bog, Wisconsin, USA - CBH12Aug08 (SPAdes) | ecosystem: Environmental > Aquatic > Freshwater > Lake | place: Crystal Bog, Wisconsin, USA... | reverse complement strand
CATTCAGCGCATCACCATGCGGCGTGATCCGATTTATCATTCCACCTACACCGGCAAGCCGCCCGACGAACCGGCAATGCTCGGCGTGGCGTTGAATGAGGTGTTCGTGCCGCTGCTGCAAAAGCAATTTTCCGAGATCGTGGATTTTTACTTGCCACCGGAAGGATGCAGCTATCGCATGGCCGTGGTCAGCATCAAGAAGCAATATCCAGGACATGCCAAGCGCGTGATGTTTGGTATCTGGTCTTTCCTGCGCCAGTTCATGTACACCAAATTCATCATCGTGGTGGACGACGACATTGATATTCGTAACTGGCAAGAAGTGATTTGGGCGATGACTACCCGTGTTGATCCGGTGCGTGACACCTTGTTGGTGGAGAGCACGCCCATAGATTATCTTGATTTTGCCAGTCCCGTGTCAGGTTTGGGCGGCAAGATGGGGTTGGACGCCACCAATAAATGGCCCGGAGAAACACAACGCGAATGGGGAACCCCCATTGTTATGGATGCCGCAGTTAGGGCCAGAGTGGATGCGATGTGGGGTGATTTGGGATTGTAATTGGGAGGGCAGAAATCCTGATTTTTTCACCATGCCGAATTATTTTTCCTGAACTTCGCGTTCAATTTCCTCAACGGTAACATGGCGCACATCGCGTCCCTTGACCATATATACGACGTATTCCGACATATTTTTAGCATGATCGCCAATGCGTTCAATCGCTTTTGCAACAAATAAAATTTCCAGTGCAGTGGTAATCGTACGGGGATCTTCCATCATAAAAGTAATGAGGTAACGCATGATCGCGCGAAATTCTTCGTCCACCAGTTCATCCTGACGAACGACTTGCGCTGCAGTTGTAAGGTCGAGCCGGGCAAAAGCATCCAAAGATTTGCGCAGCATGTCCAGAGCCATATTGGCGGCAGTTTTGATTTCATTGTAACGCGGCAGAATCAAGCGTTCCTTTTGGGATAACAGTTTTGCCATGCGCGCGATTTTCTCTGCTTCATCGCCGATGCGTTCAAGATCAGTGATTGTCTTGATCACCGTCATAACCATGCGCAGGTCTCCAGCGGCGGGCTGGCGGCGGGCAATGATCTGGTTGCAGCTTTCGTCGATTTCGACTTCCATCGCATTGACGCGGTGGTCGTCCTCTATAACTCGGTTCATTAATGCTACATCGCCGCTGACAAGCGATTCGACAGCCAGCTTGATCTGGCTTTCTACCAGTCCACCCATTTGCAGAACCAAGGCGCGTACCGACTCAAGCTCGGCGTCAAACTGTTTCGAGGTATGTTCGGTAGATGCCATCATGCAGATTCTCCAGATTTCAAAGGGGATTCATACTACCTGCCAGTTATGACAATTTTGTTACTGTAACGACAAAACCACAGGCTATCGGATGATACGCGCCATGATGCAGGCTAAATTTGTTCAATTAAGCAGTCAGAGTTTTGACGCCTTCAAGTGTACCGAGAAGCAGTACGTCAGCGGGGCGGCGAGCAAATAGCCCGTTAGTGACCACACCTGTAATATTATTTAACGTCGTTTCCAGTTCCACAGGGTTCAAAATTTGCAGACCTTGGACATCCAGAATCAGATTGCCGTTGTCGGTGGTAAACCCTTCGCGCAGTTTAGGTTGTCCACCCAGTGCCACAAGCTGGCGGGCGACATAGCTGCGCGCCATGGGGATTACTTCAATGGGCAGGGGAAATTTACCCAACACATCGACCAATTTGGAAGAGTCGCATACGCACACAAATTTTCTGCTTGCGGCAGCAACAATTTTTTCGCGCGTCAGCGCCCCGCCACCACCCTTGACCATATGCAAGTGGTGCGTAATTTCATCCGCACCATCCACATAAACAGGTAAGGTGCCGGCATCGTTCAGTGAAATGACCTCAATACCGTGACCTTGCAAACGTTTTGCAGAGGCTTCCGAACTGGCAACTGCACCCTGAATTCTGTGCTTGATCTTTGCCAGTTCATCGATAAAGTAATTGGCCGTAGAACCGGTGCCCACGCCCACAATGCAATCGGTCGGAACATATGCTATCGCCGCTTGCGCGACTGCACGTTTCAGTTCATCCTGGGTCATAGTCATGTTTTCCAAATCCGATGATTAGTTAAGATACCATGATTATTGCAGGAATGGGCGATTTTACGAAACGTCTGACAAACTCAATAATTATAGATCAGGGAAGGTTAACCGTCAGTGTAGGAAGGTTCCCTACAATGGAATCGGAATACTTCTGATTTCTAATTTTTCAGCAGGATAGCAAGATGCAAGTGTAAAAACTTGCGGTGTCAGCTTTTCAAAAAGGAATAGAAATGAATACTACGCAAATGCATGAAGAAATAAAAGAAGCCAATCTATCCTATATGTTGTTGGCGCGGCAGATGATCCAGGAAGATAAAGCAGCAGCCATATTTCGGCTTGGAATCAGCGAAGAGATGGCTGAACTGGTAGCCGGTTTAAGTCCCGCACAATTGCTCAAGATGGCTGCTTCGAACATGTTGCTGTGCCGTTTCCGTTTTGATGAAAAGCTTCTGTTGAACATGATCACCGATTACAACAAAGATCGAATGATGTCGCACACTCACGCCGCTATCCTGATGGTTGGACAACCCATGGAAACTCTGGCTGGCTGAAGGATTTTGAAGGGCACCGATAACCGGCTAAAGCGGCAGCATGAGAAATAAGAGCATACTCTCGGAGGCGAATCAAATCCGGATCGCTGTGTAGCTCATCGAGTTGGGTGCGCGTCTGCAATTATTGCAGGAAGAAACCTCGTTAAGCCGTGAACGTCTGCTTAAACTGTATAAAGAAGTCAAAGCAGAGTCTCCCTCCAAAGGAATGTTGCCCTACTCGACAGACTGGTACATCAGCTGGTTGCCGAATATTCATTCCTCTCTGTTCATGGATATCCATCAGTTTCTGTTAGCCAATACCGGCCTAACTGGTGTCGAAACACTGATCAAGAGTTACACACTGTATCTGGAACATGTCAATATAAGTAATGATGAGCCTGTGCTCAGTATTACCCGTGCATGGTTTCTGGTACGATTTTTCGATGCAAAAATGCTCCAACTGACAAGTTGCAAAGAATGCGGCGGAAAATTTGTTGTTCATACCAACGAGTTGAATTCAAATTATGTGTGCGGTATTTGCCGGCCACCCTCCCGCGCAGGTAAAACAAAAAAATACAATCAGGCATTATTTTGCTGATCCAAACCAGAAAAATAAGTCTAGTTATAAGCAAGATACCGCCGGATAACAGTGTTTTCATCTCTCCAAATTAACATACCTGTTTCGCCGGGCATAAAAATTAACCCAAAATTTTTGGGTTATTCCAGAGTTAACCAGGTAAGCAATGTGATACCCTATTGCCATATTTTTATGGTACTCAAATTAATCTCATAGGGGCCTGAATCATGTTTGTCATAGTTGGGTATTTAGTAGTGGCGGGGGCAGTGTTCGGCGGTTTTGCACTTGCGGGAGGCCATATGGCCGCATTGTTTCAGCCGCTTGAACTACTCATGATTGGTGGCGCTGCATTAGGCTCCTTCTTTGTTGGCAATAGCGGCAAGACAATCAAAGCCACTGTAAAAGCCTTTCCACTACTATTGAAAGGCGATAAATACAGCAAAGACAGTTACATGGAGCTTATGGCGCTCCTCTATGAATTACTGGGAAAAGTTCGTAAGGAGGGCTTGATGTCCATCGAAAACGACATTGAGCATCCGCACGAAAGTCCGGTTTTCGCCAAATATCCCAAAGTGTCGGCAGACCATCATGTGGTTGAATTTATGACCGACTATCTGCGTATCATGGTGAGTGGCAACCTTAATGCGATGGAAATAGAAACGTTGATGGATGTGGAAATCGACACCCATCACCATGAGGCGGTGGTACCCGCGCATGTGATAGGTGAGCTGGGGCAGGCCTTGCCAGCATTCGGTATCGTAGCTGCAGTGATGGGTGTGGTACATACCATGGAATCGATCGGTGTGCCTCCAGCCGAATTGGGTATCTTGATTGCGCACGCATTGGTGGGAACATTTTTGGGTATTTTGCTTTCCTACGGTTTTGTCGGACCATTATCCAGCTTGCTGACACAGAAGGCAGACGAATCCACCAAAATGTTTCAGACCATCAAAGTCACACTGCTGGCAAATTTGAATGGCTACGCTCCGGCAATGGCTGTGGAGTTTGGGCGCAAGGCGCTGAACTCAGCCGAACGCCCCAGTTTTACCGAACTGGAAGAACACGTCAAGCAAAAACGCTGAGCGATAGCAGTATTTTTCGGGGAGGATTTTTCATACGCTCAGGCGTGAGTTAAGTCATCCCCGTCATTTTCCCTGCAAAGTGAAATTCACGCAGGATTAACTGTTCATCGATGATTACATGAGAAAGCAGGCAAAAACGGAACGGACCAATTATGGCAAGCAATGATAAAAGACCAATTGTAGTCAAGCGCATCAAAAAAATCGCGGGTGGCGCCCATGGCGGTGCTTGGAAAATTGCGTATGCCGACTTTGTTACCGCGATGATGGCTTTCTTTCTGTTAATGTGGTTATTGGGTTCAACTGCCAAAGAGGACTTGGCAGGCATATCGGAATATTTCAAGACACCACTAAAAATTGCTATGTCCGGGGGCTCCAACAGCGGAGAAAGCTCGAGCATGATAAAAGGCGGGGGTCAAGATGCAACGCGAAGTAAAGGCGAGATGCGCAAGGGGGAGGTTAAGCCGGAAAAAAAAATCGAATTAAGAACGCCCGAGATAAAGTCTGCTGAAGAAATCAAGAAAATCGAAAAGCAGAAGGAAATTGAAAAACTCAAAGAATTAAAGTCCTCCATCGAAAAGGCAATTGAAGCCAGCCAAAGATTACAGCAATTCAAAAAACAGATTCTTCTCGACATTACTACCGAAGGCCTGCGCATCCAGATTGTTGATGAAAAAAATCGCCCGATGTTTAGATCGGGAAGTGCGCAGCTTGAGCCTTATACCAAGGATATTCTGCATGATATTGGCAAAATGTTAAATCAGGTGCCGAACAAGATTAGTTTGTCCGGCCATACCGATGGCGAACCGTACTCAATCGGAGACAAAGGATTCGGCAACTGGGAATTATCGGCGGAGCGGGCTAATGCCTCGCGGCGAGAGCTGATTCTTGGAGGGCTGATTGATGAAAAAGTGGTGCGTGTGGTGGGACTTTCCTCTGTTGTGTTGTTTGACAAGCTTGATCCGTTTAATCCGATCAACCGGCGTATCAGCATCATTGTAATGAATAAGCAAGCGGAAGAATCTGCTCGCAATGACGGAGGAACCGTTGAAGTCGATGCGGCAACAGATGCCCAACAACCTGTCATCGGAGGTGTGGCAGCCATGCCTTCTGCCGCTCCGACAGCCCCAGCCCATTAAAGTTTCCCGTGATTTAGCCGTTATGGAGAAACAGGTAGAGAAATTTGCACTTTTGTAATTGGCAAAATTAAATAGCGGGTGTAGAGATAATGAAAACTTGGTGGAGTGCTTTATCACTTAAAAATAAGCTGCAAATCCCCATTCAGATTATCTTGCTGATCATTATGGTGCTTGTGCAGCGCTGGGCGTTCAAACAGTTCGAGGAACAGATGCTTGAGCAGACCAAACAACGGGCTGTTGTATCGGCCGATGGGGTAATCAACGGGCTGAACATGCTGATGCTTAATGGCATTATCAGTCAAGCAGATCAACGCCAGTTACTCATCAAAAAAATGGGATCATCCGCCAATGTGGAAGAGTTGAGAGTTATTCGTGCCAAGCAGGTGCAAGACCAATTTGGTCCCGGACTGCCTGAAGAGCAGGCAAAAGATGATATGGACAGGGAAGCGATACAAGCCGCCAGGCCGCTATTTAAATTACAGGAAGAAGGAGACAAACATACTCTTCGCGCGGTAGTTCCCTTCGTGGTAAGCACCAACTTTCGTGGTACCAATTGTTTAATGTGCCACCAAGTCAAAGAGGGTTCGGTCAATGGTGCGGCCAGTATCACTTTGAATGTTGCAAATGAGTATAGCGTACTGCAGAAGGCCGAGGAACTGTTATGGGCAGGACAACTGTTAATTCAGGTTATGTTGTATTTTGTTATCGGATGGATCATCAATCATGTTACCGAGCCAACTAAAGAATTGCAGCGTGCCATGCTATCCATGCAGACCGATGGCGATTTGTCGAAACGGGTTGAGGTTCGCAGCGCGGATGAAATCGGACAGACAGCCGAGTCATTTAACGCCCTGGTAAAAAGTTTTCAAACTATTGTCAGCCAAGTGCATGGCTATGCAAATCAGGTTTCCAGCTCATCATCATCGTTAACAAGTAATGCAGAACAGATTGCAAATAGCTCGCAACAACAGAGCGATGCTGCAGCCAGTGCTGCGGGAGCGGTAGATAAAATGAGTTCGAGTATTTCTTCAGTTTCTGATAGTGCTAATGCGGTTTACCAACAATCGCAGGATAGCTTGAAGCGCGCTGCTCATGGTCAACAAAGCCTGCAAGAAATGATTGGAGAAATCAAACAGGTTGAGAACGCGGTTCAGCAAATGGCCAGTTCGGTAGATGCTTTCGTGAAAAGCACGCAGACGATCACCAGCATGACTCAACAAGTCAGAGATATTGCAGAGCAAACCAATCTGCTCGCGTTGAATGCCGCAATCGAAGCTGCACGTGCCGGCGAACAGGGACGAGGCTTTGCAGTGGTCGCTGATGAGGTGCGCAAGCTGGCGGAAAAATCGGCACAATCTGCCAGCCAGATTGATGTGGTCACAAAAACGCTTGCCGATCAGGGGGAGCAGGTTGAAAAGAGCATACTAAGCGGAATTCAGTCTTTGCAAAGCAGTCAAAGTCATATGCAAAGCGTCGCTTCGGTACTGGCTCAATCCAATGAGTCGGTGGAATGTGTGAACCAGGGTGTGGACGGAATCACAGCATCGGTTCATGAGCAGAAGCTGGCAAGCCAGGAAATAGTCGGCAATGTGGAAAATATTGCCTCTATGGCGGAGAACAACAATGCATCCATCATGCGGACTGTGCAAGCGGCAAAAGATATGGAACAACTTGCCGATAATCTCAAACGGTCGGTGGGGCACTTTAAACTTTAGACTGGAAATATGTAGGTTGGACACGCCATTAAGCGGTGATCCGGCAAAAAGGAGTAGGGTATGTCCGAATTGCTTAGAAACATAGATGAGCGCACCAAGCTGGCAGGAACCAACAAGCTGGAAATCCTGATGTTCACACTTGGCGTGGATAGCCGCAGCGGGCGCTGTGAAATTTTCGGGATTAACGTGTTCAAGGTGCGAGAAGTAATGCGTATTCCGCCTATTACCCGCGCGCCTGAAATGCCTAATGCAGTAGAAGGAATGGTCAGTTTGAGAGGAATATTGGTGCCCGTGATTGATTTGGCCAAATATACCGGTGTGCAGACCGAACGTAAACCTGAAATCATGATTGTTACCGAATATAACGGCCACACCCAGGGATTTTTGGTGGAAGCTGTGGATACCATTTTGCGTCTAGACTGGTCTTCCATGAAAGTACCGCCGGATATGCTTAACAACCAAATGGGAGGCTTGGTAACTGCTGTTACCGAATTGGCTGATGGTCGTTTGGTGATGATGATGGATGTTGAAAAAGTGCTGGCCGAAACCGGCCATGTCAATGATGACATTGCACTGAAATCGGTTAAACCCATAGATGTGCCCGATCGCACCGTATTTTTTGCCGATGATTCCTCGGTGGCCCGCAAACAAATTTCCGGTACGCTGGAGGCAATGGGAGTCAATCAACTCTCTGCCATAAATGGCCGTCAAGCCTGGGAGGAATTGTTGAAGATCGCCAATCATGCGGATGCATCCGGTGCTTTGGTAAAAGATTTTGTGCAGGTCATTCTTACCGATGTGGAAATGCCCGAAATGGATGGTTACATGCTGACGCGCAAAGTAAAGGCAGACAAGCGTTTTGCGGGAATTCCAGTGCTCATGCACTCTTCACTTTCCAGTACTTCCAACCAGCAACTTGGGAAAGCGGTAGGAGTGGATGAATACGTGCCTAAGTTCGAACCGCAAAAGCTTGCGCAGACTCTGGAGCGCTTGCTGACTGGCAAAAAGATTGCACCATACTCCAAGAGCTGAAGCTTTTGGTTTATTGAAAGAAAGGATCAAGACATGTCGCTTACAGATTACCAATCTTCGCAGGATGAAAATGGTGCGAGCCTATTTGACACTGTCGACGCGAGAACCAGCTTGGTTGGTTCCAACAAAATGGAAATTTTGTTGTTCTCTCTCGGCACCCAGGAAACATTCGGTATTAATGTTTTTAAAGTCAAAGAAGTTTGCCGTTCGATGCCGATTACCAAAACACCTAACATGCCGGCCGGTGTGGATGGAATCGTATCATTGCGTGGGCACATTATCCCGGTGCTGACGCTGGCGAAATTTCTCGGGCTGGACGGCAGTGCGCCCAATGAACAGAACACCATGATGGTCGCCGAATATAGTCGCCATATACTTGGTTTCCTTGTTCATGACGTTGATCGGATTATACGCGTTGACTGGGATAAAGTGCGTCCAGCAGACGCAATGCTCGCAGGTAATAAGGACATGATTACAGCCATTACTGAATTGCCGGACGGCAAGCTGGTTTCATTGCTGGACGTTGAACAGATTCTCGCAAGCGCATTTGGCGAGGACGTGGTGGGAAATGTTGATAAAGTTGAAAGTGGACACAATTTGTGCGTCTTTTTCGCGGATGACTCAACCGTCGCCCGTAGGAAAATATGCGAAGTGCTGGACAAACTGGGTGTCAAGCATATGCAGGCTAATAATGGACGGGAAGCTTGGGAGCGGCTGAGGGGATTGGCGGACGTGGCGCAAAATAGCGGAGCAAACCTTCATGAACAGTTACAAGTGGTATTGGTAGATGCGGAGATGCCGGAAATGGATGGTTACGTATTAACCCAGAACATCAAGGCTGATAGCCGGTTTAACAGTATTCCTGTGGTGATGCATTCGTCATTGTCATCGGAGGCCAATCGGGACATGGGAAGGCGCGTTGGGGTTGACTACTATGTGCCCAAGTTTGATGCGGCGATGTTAGCCAGTACATTACGACCGCTATTGGCGGGGTAGTGGTAAAGGGGATAAGGGATAAGCGATAATGTGCAAGGGTGGAAAAGCAAAGGTAAGATTGGGAATCCCGTGCTTTCCCCCATTCCCCTAATTGGTAACCGGAGGTAATTGTGGTTGACGCGAATATGAAATTTTTGGTAGTGGACGATTTTTCCACCATGCGGCGGATTGTGAAAAATTTGCTCAAGGAACTTGGTTTTACCAATGTGCAGGAAGCAGAAGACGGCGTGGATGCGCTGAGCAAGTTGCGCGGTGGAGATTTCGATTTCGTAGTGTCGGATTGGAATATGCCAAATATGACAGGCATTGATTTACTGAGAGCTATCCGGGCAGATGCCACGCTCAAACACTTGCCAGTATTGATGGTGACTGCGGAAGCGAAGCGGGAAAACATTATCGAGGCGGCACAGGCCGGGGCGAGCGGATACGTTGTCAAGCCGTTTACAGCTGGCACATTAGATGAAAAGTTAAAGAAAATTTTCCAGACCATGCAGAAGTGAGTATGCCATGACTAACAAAGCGGCTGAGGGACAAGATTCGGATGATTTGGAAGCGCTGTTTGACAGCATTGTTTCCGCGAATGCCACCGAAGAAAAAGCGGCTAATACATCCTTTGTGGGTGACCAAAGCAACGAATCTGATCAAGTGATCAATAAAGTTGGCCACCTGACCCGAACGCTACATAATAGCTTGCGCGAGCTGGGTTACGACAAGAATTTGCAACGTGCTGCCGCGACCATTCCCGACGCCCGTGAACGCCTGAATTATGTCGCTGTTCTAACCCAGCAGGCCGCCGAAAAAGTTTTAAATGCAACGGATGCAGCGCAACCGATAGTTGAAAAAATTGAAATCGAGTCACAGCGTCTGGCAAAAGATTGGCAGAAGCTTATGGATAAACAGCTTGATGTCGAACAATTTAAACAACTGGCTATGCAAACCCATGCTTTTCTGGTCGACGTACCCAAGCAAACCAAAGCGACCAATGCTTATCTGATGGAAATCATGCTGGCTCAGGACTTTCAGGATTTGACCGGTCAGGTCATCAAAAAAATCGTTGCGGTTACGCAACAAATGGAAATGCATCTGGTGGAGTTGTTGGTTGAACATCCTCCGTCCACTGCTAGTCCCGATGCCTATGCCGGTTTGCTAAACGGCCCGGTAGTGAACGCGGCAGGGCGCACAGATGTGGTGACCAGCCAGGATCAGGTGGATGAATTGTTGGAAAGCATGGGATTTTGAAGCAGTTATAAAGCAGCGAGTAGGGTG
>Ga0208872_1002594_pt1 | contig 10436 bp, 6 predicted proteins | sample CryBogCBH12Aug08_FD_185508 | JGI IMG/M metagenome (GOLD analysis project Ga0208872, IMG submission 185508) | Freshwater microbial communities from Crystal Bog, Wisconsin, USA - CBH12Aug08 (SPAdes) | ecosystem: Environmental > Aquatic > Freshwater > Lake | place: Crystal Bog, Wisconsin, USA... | reverse complement strand
AGCGGCCCAACGCCTGCCGGCCGGCACGCTGGCGGAATTTTCCCGCGCGATGGAGGCCTTGGGCAAAGGCAATTTGGCGGAGGCCCATGCGCGAGTGGATTATCAGCCCGTGGCCATCAATTCGCGCGATGAATTGAGCGAGATGGCGGAGAGTTTCAACGGTTTGCAGCGTGAAATTGCGCAGAGCGCCGCCGGTCTGGCCGGCGCACGCGAAGGTTTGCAAACGGCGCGCAACGAAATTATTGAGACGAATCAGAAGCTTGAACAGCGCGTGAATGAGCTGGCCGCGCTGTTGGTGGAACGCGAATTGGCGGCGCTGGAATTGCGACAGGCCAAGGAAGCCGCCGAGACGGCCGACCGCGCCAAGAGCGAATTTCTCGCGGTGATGAGCCATGAGATTCGCACGCCGATGAATGGCGTGATTGGCTTCACGAGCTTGCTGAACAAAACGTCACTGACCGACGAGCAAAAAGATTTTGTCGAAACCATCGCCAGCAGTGGCGAGTCGTTGCTGGTGATTCTCAACGACATTCTGGATTATTCGCGCATCGAGTCCGGCAAGTTCAAGCTCACGCCGAAGCCGATGGAATTGCGGCCGTGTTTGGAAAGCGCGCTGAATGTCTGTATGCCGGGCGCCGACCGGCCGGTCAGTCTTAATTTCATCATTGCGCCGGAAGTGCCGCCGCTGATTTTGAGTGATGAAAATCGCCTGCGGCAGGTGCTCGTCAATCTCATCAGCAATGCCGTCAAATTTACGCCGCAGGGATCGGTGACGGTTTATGTCAGCCCGGACACGGTAAACAAAAATGGCAAACCGCAGTTGCACTTCAGCGTGATTGACACCGGGCTGGGCATTCCGCCGGAAAAAATCGACACTCTCTTCAAGCCATTCAGCCAAGTGGATAGCTCCAGCACGCGTCGGCAGGGTGGCACCGGTTTGGGGCTGGCCATCTGCAAAAATCTGATTCAGTTGATGGGCGGCGAAATCTGGGTGGAAAGCGAAACCAAAAAAGGTTCCACGTTTCATTTCACCATTCCGATTGAGCCGGTGCCCAAAACCGCCGCGATGCGGCCGACGCTTTCCGAGCCGGTTTCGGTGCAGAACCCGATCAGCAAACTGCCGGTGGGAAAACCGTTGAACATCCTCCTCGTCGAAGACATCAAGGTCAATCAGGCGCTCGCCTTGAAAATGCTCAGCGTGCTGGGCTACTCCGCCGACACCGCGAAAAATGGCCGGCACTGCTTGGAGATGGTCAAGACCAAGGAATACGATTTGATCTTCATGGATCTTTACATGCCCGAGATGGACGGTTTTTATGCCTCTCAGGAAATTCGCCAGATGAGCAAACACACTCCGCAGTTCCGCCAGCCGTACATTTGCGCGCTGACCGCCAACGTCATGCCGAAAGATCAGGAAGCCTGCTGGGCCGCCGGCATGAACGACATTCTCACCAAACCCATCCGACTGGAAATGATGCACGCCGCACTACTCAAAGCCTTGGATGTTATTTATCCGGCCGCATAATTTTTTCGGCCGGCACGAACAACGTCACTTACGCCAGCGCATCAGCCAGCACTTCCGCCATGTGGCGGGTGCGGACGGTGGCGAGATGCTGCACCTGATGCCGGCAGCTCGTACCAGAAACCACCGTGGTTGTGCCGTACGGCTGTTGCTTGATTTTTTCGATCAGCGGCGCGGCGACTTTCAGCGAGAGTTCATACTTCGCTTCCATCATACCGAACGCGCCGGCCATGCCGCAGCAGCCTGTGTCCAGCAATGCCGCTGCGCGACCCGGCAGCCGCGCGGCCAGCCGCTGCATCGCCGCCGGTTCTGTTAATGCTTTTGCGTGGCAATGCGCGTGGATGACGATACGCTCGGTCTTGGCCGCAAATCGAATGGCGTCCGGATCGCGCTCCAGCAGTTGGCCGATGAAATCTTCAAACAGAAAACACCGGGCCGCGATTTCCGCCGCGCCCGCCAGCTTTAATTCCCGGTAATCCTCCGCGAACATTGAGTAGCACGACGGTTCGAGAAAAATAATCGGCTCCGTTCCGCCCGCCGCGAGCAGCGCGAGATTATGCCGACCGAGTTTTTCCGCCTCGGTTAAATTGCCGACGCTGAACGCCGGGCGCCCGCAGCATTTCCGGCCGGTCGCCAGTTTCACTGCGAAACCCGCCGCTTCCAACACCGCGACGGCTGCCTGGCCGATGTGCGGTTCGTGATAGCGGACAAATGTGTCGTCCCACAAAATCACCGTGCCGCGCCGGGGCACCGCGCATTCCTTGCGCCGCGCAAACCAGCGATCAAAGCGCTGCGCGGCAAATTTCGGCGTGCTCCGTTCATCCGCGAAACCGAAAACTTGGCCGAGAAAATGCCGCGTCGAGCGCGAGTTCATTACGAAATTCGCAAGGCCCGGCACCGCGCAGCCCAGTCGGCCAACCAAATCCACCGCGCTGATCATGCGTTGCGTCCAGGTCAGGCCTTTGAGTTGGGTGCGCGCGTGCAGCAGTTCCGCTTTGAGCAGCGGCAGGTTCACGTTGGATGGACATTCGCTGATGCAGGCGCGGCAGGCGAGACAGTTGGTCAGGGCATAATCCAATTCCGCCGCGCGCAACGGATCGGGCATTTCCCGTTGTTCCAGCGCGGCGCGGATGAGGTTGGCCCGGCCGCGGGTGGACATGCCTTCCTCGCCGGTGGCCTGATAAGTCGGGCACATCGTCGTGGTCCATTTGGTGCAGCCGCCGCAGCCGTTGCATTGTTCCAAGTTGGCGATGAAAGATTCGTCCCGCGCCGCAAACGCCAATTTCGGCGCGAAGGGCAAAACCAAATTTTGATTCACGCCTTGCCGCAGATTCGCGTCAATGTGGTAACGCCCGTCGCCGATGATTTTGCCGGGATTTAATAAATTGCCGGGATCAAACGACGCCTTGATTTCGCGCATCACGTCGTACACTTCCGCGCCGACTTGCTGCGGGAGAAATTCCGTGCGCGCCATGCCCACGCCGTGTTCGGCGGCGAGCGAACCTTTGAACTGCGCGACGAGCGCGGCGACTTCGTTCGCAATTTGCCGGAATTTTTTTAAATCCTCGGCGCGATGCAAATCCAACACCGGCCGCACATGCAGCAGGCCCGCAGCGGCGTGGCCGTAGAAAGATGCCGTCACGTCAACGCGGCGCATCAAATCCTCCAGCCCGGTGACATACGCCGGCAAATCCTGCGGCCGCACGGCGGCGTCCTCGATAAAGCACGCCGGCTTGGCGTCGCCCTTGCAACTGGTGAGCAACGAAAGTCCCGCCTTGCGCATGGCCCAAACGAGTTCGCGCTCGTGGACGGTTTGCAGAATCAATTGTCGCTGCCCCAGCCGCAACTGGCGCAGTTGCGCGAGTTTCTCCCGGCTGTGCGCAAAAAATTCCACGAGCAAAATCGCCGCGCAGGGCCGCGCATCCAGATCGAGCAGGGCGCGCACGGCCTCGAATTCGCGCTGGCCGCGAGTTTGGTCAAACAGCGGCCGGTCCACGTGCTCGATGGCCGCCGGTTCCAGCGCGAGCAGCGCAGTGGTGGCTTGCATCGCTTCGGCCACGGAGGAAAAAAAGATCAGGCCCACGCCGCGTTCTTCCGGCAGGGGAACGATTTGCAGTTGCGCGGAAAAAATTCCCGCCAAGGTGCCTTCGCTGCCACACAGGATGGGCACCAGATTGCCCGGTTGCGCGGCGGCGCGGGCGAGGCCGTAACCGGGCCAGCGCTTGAGGAGGCCGGGCGGAAATTGCTCGGCGATTTGTAGCGAATTCAGTGCCACCAAATCTTCTACCAGCCGCCGCTGTTTGGTGAGCGATTCCAAATGCGCGCCAATGCGAGAAATTTTTCCGTCGGCAAGAATGATTTCAATCTCGCGAACATGCCGGCCGGTGGTGCCGTAAACGGGCGTGTAGGCGCCGGAAGAATCATTCGCGATCATGCCGCCCAAAGTTGCGCGGGAACTGGTGGCGACATCGGGGCCGAAACAAAAACCTGCTGGTTTGAGAAAGGCGTTTAACTGATCCAGCACCACGCCGGCGCCGACGCGAACAGTGCGGGCTTCCGGGTTGAAATCCCAAATCTGCCGGTTGTACCGGGCAAAATCCACGATCAGTCCGTCGCCGATAGCGCCGCCAGAAAGGCCCGTGCCGCCGCCGCGCGGCGTGACGGCGAGGCCGGCGGCCGAAGCGGCTTGCAAAATGCGCGCGGCGTCGCCGGTGGTTTTGGGAAACGCGACGGCTTGAGGAACGATTTGATACGGCGAGGCATCCGTCGCGTACAGTTGGCGCGTGCGGTTGTCGAAGGCGACTTCGCAATTCGCCGCCGTCAAGGATGCCATTTGTGGGGTGGACAGCACGGGCTACAAACTATCGGCGCGACGGCCAATTGACAACCGCATTAACCGGGAAGCGGCGGATTTTTCCGGTCCACGGATGGGGTTAGCGAAATCGAATATGGGCTGGGCGAGGTTTTGCTGGCCGGCGGTCGTTCGCACCCAACACACAAAAAATTTGGAAAAATAATATTGCACAAGCCATCGAGGTTGCTATTATCCGCGTCCGCTTTCGACCAACGACGGCGGCATTAGTTAACCAAAACCAGACAATCGTTCTTTATATGGCACAACGTATTAGAATCCGTCTCAAGGCGTATGACTACCGAGTCATAGACCAGTCGGCCCGCGAAATTGCGGATACCGTCAAACGCACGGGCGCCCGCGTCGCTGGCCCCATTCCCCTCCCTACCCGCGTCGAACGTTACACCGTCCAGCGCTCCCCGCACTCGGACAAGAAGTCGCAGGAAACCTTTGAACAACGCACCCACAAGCGGCTGATTGATATTCTCGATCCGACCGCCAAGACCGTGGACGAATTGAAGAAGCTCAATTTGCCTGCCGGCGTGGACATCACCATCAAAATCTGAAGGAGCCATTACCATGCCACTAGGACTTTTAGGAAAAAAACTCGGCAGCACCCGCGTGTACAACGCGCAGGGCGTGCTGATCCCCGTGACCGTCGTGCAAGCCGGCCCCAATCGCGTGCTGCAAGTCAAAACGCAGGCGGGCAAGGATGGATACAACTCCGTCCAACTCGGTTTCGACGACCAGAAAGAACAGCGCCTCACCAAGCCGCTGCTCGGTCACATCAAGAAACACAACGGCGTGGCCGTCAAACGCATCAAGGAATTCCGCGACTTCTCCAAGGAAGTCAAGGCGGGCGATGTGGTCGGCGCGACGCTCTTTGCCCCCGGTGATTTCATTGATGCCATCGGCACCACCAAAGGTCGCGGTTTTGAAGGTGTGATGAAGCGTCACAACTTCGGCGGCGGTCCCTCCACGCACGGTCACAAAGGCTGGCACCGCCGCGGCGGCGCAATCGGTCAGCGTTTGTTCCCCGGTACCGTCTTGCGCGGTTTCAAGATGCCCGGTCACATGGGGCAGGTCAGCCGCACCACGCAGAACCTCGAAGTCATTCAGGTCCTCGAAGCGGATAACCTCCTCCTCATCAAGGGCGCCATCCCCGGTGCCGAAGGCGACTACGTCGTCATTCGCGAATCCAAGAAACGCCCGAAGGGCTGGAAGGCCCCCGTGGCCACCGGCGGCAAGAAAAAAGCCGACGCCAAAGCCGCAGCCAAGAAATAAGATTAACCAGCCATGAAAATTTCCATTAAAAATATTGCCGGCAAAAGCCAGGGCGAACTTGAAGTCAAGTTTGCCGTGGTCGAAAACGGCAAGGGCACTCAGGCCGTCCACGACGCCGTCACCGCGTACCGCGCGGCTCAGCGTAGCGGCACCGCCTGCACCAAGACCGCCGGCGAAGTCTCCGGCAGCAACAAGAAACCCTGGCGCCAAAAGGGCACCGGTCGCGCCCGCGCCGGTTCCAACCAATCCCCCCTCTGGGTGGGTGGTGGTGTCGTGTTCGGCCCCAAGCCGCGCGATTTCAGCAAGAAAATCTCCAAGAAAACCCGCGCCCTTGCCTTGCGCAAGGCCCTCAGCGAGCGCATCAAGCTCGGTGACGTGGTGATCGTGGATGATTTCAAGCTCACCTCCGCCAAGACGAAGGATTTCGTCAAAGTCATTGACGCCTTGGAACTTACGGGCACTACGCTCCTCGTTTCCACCGGCGAACCCAACAAAAACCTGACGCTGGCCGCCCGCAATATTGTGGGTGTCACGTTGACCACGAGCGAGTCCATCAACACCTACGATGTGTTGCGCCCCGACAAGCTCGTTTTCACCAAGAGCGCCTTTGAACAAGTCGAAGCCCGTCTCACCAAGGAATAACTCATGAATCCTTTCGAAATCATCAAGACTGTCCGCCTCACCGAAAAGGGCACCCGCCAGGGCGAGAAGTACAATCAATACACCGTCGTGGCCGACCGCCTCGCGACCAAGCCGGAAATCCGGCAGGCCGTGCAGGAGCTTTTCAAAGTCAAGGTCGTCCGCGTCAACACCCTGAACGTCCGTGGCAAGGACCGTCGCAAGCGCACCGCGCAAGCCGGCACCACCTCGGCGTGGAAGAAAGCCATCGTCACCCTCAAGGATGGCGACAAGATCGTTTTGACCTAGGCCAACTTTGCCTATTCGCACGGCGCGGAGATTTCTCCGCGCCGTTTTGCTTTTCCCTCCATGGTTGCGGCAAAATCTTTGCCCCCAGCCACCTGCTCCCTGCCTGCGGGTATGCGATAACGCCGTCCACCGGTTTGGCTTGGGAACCCGAAAATTCCCCCTACCGCCGACACCTTCCCGCCTTGCCGGCGCTAAACCGATGCTTTCCAACCAAAAACTGGTAAAGGCAAGGGTGAACCCCCTTCGAAGTAAGGATACATTGAGGTCAAGGCAAGGATGCTGGTCAAGCCATGTGAGGGCACAGGTCAAGGCATGTGAGGTCGCAGAACAAGGTATGTGAGGTCACAGAACAAGGTATGTGAGGTCACAGAACAAGGTATGTGAGGTCACAGAACAAGGCCTGTGAGGGCACAGTACAAGACATGTGAGGGCACAGATCAAGGCATGTGAGGGCACAGATCAAGGCATGTGAGGGCACAGAACGGGCCTTTTGGGGTCAAAACGACCCTTTTTGCCCCAAACCGGCCAAATCAGCCCCGGAGGAGGGGTTTTCGGGTGTTTCGCCTTTGCCTGCCTGGGTGGGGCGAGCGTCCTCGCGAGCCGGGCCTTGAGGCTGTTTCGCTTTTGCAGGCACGCAAGCGGAATGGATGAAAAGAAAGCGGAAAGATATGCCGCGCACACACAAACCCTATGATGCTACCTTTCGCCAGTAAAGGAGGCAGGGGCGCTGGCGCAGACCAGCGGGAAACTCTTTCGCGATGTTGCGCGTGATTTGGGTGTCCGTGGTGACACCCTGCGTGTCGGGAAAATCGAAGACGTGAATTTGTTACCTCACTGTTGCATTCTCCACGGCAATTTTTCCAAAGTGTCACTATTGATTTGAATACGCCATGATAAAGTGAGGTGTGCGAGGTTTGCCGGTTTTGCTCAGTGTTATGTATGCCGTTCGCTTCATCAATGGGTGGCGTGGCGGCGCGACCACTGTCCATCGGTGCAAGCGACGACTTTGAAAGCGCCATGCAGGAAAGCTCAATCAGTTCCAAGGACATAGAAAACAATCGTCAGCGCCAGTCTGATAGCGAGGTTGGTTTGGAGCCGACGGATGCGGTGCTGCTGAAGGCGATCAGTGCTGGCGAATCCGAGGCGTTTTGGAATTTGTGGGACCGTCATCAAAAGCGGCTCCGCCAGCTTTGTCTGCGATTGATGGACGGTCACGCATCGGATGCGGAGGATGCATTGAGCCTGGTGATGTTGAAGGCGCGGGATCGCCTTCCGGCCAGCGCGGGAAAAGTAACTCATCTGGAAGCGTGGCTCCAGATGCTCGCCAAGAATCTGTGTCTTGATTTGCGACGGGAACGCCAGCGTCGAATTGAAATGGGCGAAAGCTGGAAGCACGCCACGCTGGAGGAGACAACCTCCAGCCAACCGGTGCTGCAGGGCGAGGGAGAAGGGGAGATTCAGCAGCAGATCGCGGCTTTGCCGACGCCACTCCGGGAGCCATTCATGCTGAACATCGTCCTTGAAATTCCCGTGAAGGAAGTGGGGGCGCAACTCGGGCTGACGCCGGCCAACGTGCGGAAGCGGGTGCAAATGGCCCGCGCCGCTCTGCGCCACACCATCAACCGCCGCCACTTGGAAAACGCTGACCTGCCGCCGGCGGAAAAGCAAACGCCCACGGCCACCTCGGCCAGCCGGGACCAACGGCATTCGAGCAAAACGGTGGAACCATTTCCAACTGCTTCATTTGTTCGCACCGTGCGAGTGACATTGTCTTGCGGGGTCGAACACTTGTTTCATGTTTTTCCGACCGGCGTCCCGCATTCGTATGGGCGGAAGATCAAATTGTTGGAAGATGATGTTTCGCAAAATCCTGACAATTGGAAGAAGCGTCTGGCACTGGCCGACTTGGCTTACTTTACTGGTAATTGGAACAAAGCCGTGGCGCAATGGCAGCAGGTTTTGCTCGCTCAACCCCATTTGCCGCCGGTGTTGAAACTGGTAGAAACGCTCTTCAAATTGGGCCGGATTGAGGTGGCAACCGAAGTTCTGAATAATATCCCACGACAGGATTTCAAGTCTGCAGCCACCGGCCGGGATCTGGCCGGCTGGTTGGCCCTCTGTCAGAATGACACGGGTGAGGCCGTGAGAAACTTTGAGGCGGCAGCGACCATCGAGCCGGAAAATCCTGTCCACTGGCAAAGTCTCGTATTAGCCCATCGATTAAACGGTGAAATCGCCTGCGGACTCCGCGTGATTCAGCAGGCGCTGGAGCTTAATCCCAATGATCTGGCCGCTCTGAGCCTGGGGCACGAAATGCTGCTGGCTGACCATGCGGTTGAAGAAGCCATGCGACGCGCCCAGCTGCTTCTAACCATCGCCCCCGATGATTTGTTGTCGCTGCAACGGTTGGTGGAATGCCGCTGTCACCTGCACCTGATTCAGGGGGCAGCGGGTCGGGAGACGGTGCGGCTCCTGCGGCGCGCGATGCGGCTCGCGCATCATTCTTTTGCCGTGCACGAATTGCTGGCGACGTATTTTCTGGCTCAAGGCAATCCTAAAAAAGCACTGGTCACCCATCGCCAATTTTCCGAAGCGCATCCGCAGTGCCAGCACGGTCGGCAGCATTATTCGCAGCTTCTGGCCGCCACTGGCCTTTCCCAGCGGTTGCCGTTGGAATTGGACGTTTGGAAAACGCCGCCGACCAAACATTGCCCCGGTATCTGTCACCACCACGAACCCGCCGGATTCCTCCACGCTGGACCAAAATCATAGCGAGGCATGTTCACCGAGGCCGGAAGTGCTGGGTGATGCTTGGAATGCGGCTGGCAAGCAATCGGATCCGCACGGTCGGATCACCTTCAACTTTTCCAGGATGAAACCTCAACCAAGGAGCTTCTGCCGTGATTGAAGCTGGTTATTTCATTCGCCGCTGCCGGGCGCAATGCGCTTTCGCTTCGCCGGCAAGCTGAATCGGATGTCTGTAAATTGTCAGCATCGAAACATTGGCATTGCGCGTGACGGAGCGGCGAAAGAGCCTGATTGCTTTGGCCGGTGGAACCGGCAAGGAGAACGACACATTTGCGCCAAGATGACATCTGTGTGTCAGGAATTTGGCAAATCATTGAATTCGACTCCAGAATTCACAATCGGCCTTCCAGATTCGTTTATAGAGTGAAGTGAGTAGGAAGTTTTTCGATTTGAATAAAACGTCCAGTCCTCCGTTGTCGGCGTGTAGCGCGGGAATTTGTTCCGCGCGTTCATGCCGGTGGTGGGGTGACTGGTCGGTATTTTGATTTTCTCCACTCACCAGCCCATCACCCAAACCATCGGTTGAAAACTCATCGCATTAAATCAATGAAAACCTCCATCCTGAAAAAACTTGCCCTGACGGCCGCGTTATGTGCGGGGGCGTTCGGCTTCAACACGGGCCAAGCGGCCATTGGGTCGTTCACCGGCAGTTACACGAATAATTTCGATAGCCTCGGGACGAACGGCACGACTTTGCCGGTCGGCTTCACCTCGATGGTCATCGCGGGGGCGAACAGCACCTACACGGCCGCCAACCCCATCAGCGCCACGGCCATCGCCGCCGCGACGGCGGACACGCAGACGTTGACGATTTGGAATGCGGGCAGCGCGGTCGCCTCCTCCGGCACTACGACGTTCAACATTGGCTGTTGGGATTCTTTGACCGACCGGGCGCTGGGAACCGACCCGACCGGCACCGGTGCCAACGTCATTCAACTGGCCATGACGAACAACACCGGTGGCACACTCGCCGGGGTCACTTTCTGGTATGACTGCAAATGTCTTACCAACGGCACATCCGGCGACGGCACGGAGAAGGCCGAA
>Ga0208872_1002592_pt1 | contig 10448 bp, 8 predicted proteins | sample CryBogCBH12Aug08_FD_185508 | JGI IMG/M metagenome (GOLD analysis project Ga0208872, IMG submission 185508) | Freshwater microbial communities from Crystal Bog, Wisconsin, USA - CBH12Aug08 (SPAdes) | ecosystem: Environmental > Aquatic > Freshwater > Lake | place: Crystal Bog, Wisconsin, USA... | reverse complement strand
AAAGCGCGAGGCCGGACGAATAATTGTAGAGGAACAATATAAACATCGCCGGCATCCAGCGCATCATTTTTTGCTGCGCCGGATCCATGCCCGGCGACGCCGGCGTGAGGTGCGATTGCCACAGCATCGCGCCGCCCATCAACAGCGGCAGCAGATTGAATGGCAGTCCGTCCGGCGTGCTGATGAACGGCAGAAACGTGATGCCGTGAATCATGAATAGCGTGTCCGGCTTGGACAAATCCGCCGCCCACAGGAAATGCGCACCGCGCAGTTCGATCGCGCTGCGAATCATCGTGAAAAATCCAATGAACACCGGCATCTGGATGAGCATCGGCAGACAGCCGCTCATCGGATTCACCTTGTTCTGCTTGTAAAGTTCCCATTGCTTCGACGTGAGTTTTTGCACGTCGTCCTTGTATTTTTCCTTGAGTTCCGCCAGTTGCGGCGCGAGCGCCTGCATCCGCTTCATCGAGCGCGTGCTCGCTGCCGTGAGCGGCCAGAACAACAATTTGATCAAAACCGTGATCAGCACAATCGTCAGGCCGTAGCCGACGCCGATCAAATCATGCAGCGCGTTCATCGCCGACAGCAGCAGCTTCGCGAAAAACGTGCCGACGCCCCAGAAACTGCCGAAGCCCGAGCCAAAATTCATCACCGCGTCGGCGTGGTTGCCGAACTCCTCGCCGACCTGCGCCAGCACGCGATATTCCTTCGGGCCGGCGAACAAAACGAAATTTCGTTCCAGCGTGGAATTCGCCGTCAGCGTGCCCGGCGCGTAAAGCAGCGCCGTCTGGATGCCTTTGGGCGCGACCACCGTGTTCGTTGCGCCGACATTTTGAAACAGCGGCAGCGTCACCGTCCGCGCAATCATCTGCGGTGCCGGTTCGTTAGTCCGCGTCATCAGTTCCAGCGCAAAAAACTGGTTGTGTGCCGCCGCCCAATAAACATTGCCGCTGCCCGCGAGCAGTTGCGGTTTCGGCGCGGAACGGCTACAGCCGCCGCCCGTGAACAGCGTCAGCGGCTCGTTCACCGCCGTCTGACCGTCGCACCACATCGCGCCGCCGTAGCTGATGAAATTATTGTCGTCCGCGTCCATCGGCGCCGCCGTGCCGACGACGATTTCCTGTGCCGGCAAAGCCAGCGCCTTGTCCGAGCCATTCTCCAAACGCACGCTCGCGTTCACGAGGAAATTGGAGCTGAACTGAAAATTTTTCACGACACGCAGCCCGCCGGCCAAAGTTTTTTCCGCGCGCACGCCGCCCGTGGTTTGCGTCAATGCGAAATTGCCGTCGCCGACCAGACTGTCGCCGCCGAGCACCGCCAGCACCGGCACATCCACGCGGGCGTTCAAAACCGCCACGCTCGCGGAATTTGTAATCTGGCCTTTCCAGCGCGCGGAAATTGTTTCGGGATAATCCAGCAAGTCCACCTGCTTCAAACCGCCGCCGCGCGAAGTGAACACATAGCGCGCCCAATTTTTGTGCGACTGGCCGTTCGTGATCACCAGCGTCTGCTCCGGTGCGCTGGGATCGAAAACCACTGGCGTTGCCGGCGTGGTAACCACGGTGTTATTTGCCGAAGCGGTCGTCGCGGCGGGCGCGTTCGTCGCCGTGGCAACGGGATGGGCGCGCTCATATTCCGCCCGTTGCTTGGCAATTTTGTTCTGATCCACAAACCACCACACGAGCAGCGCGCCGCAGAGTGAAACAACGATGATTCCTGTTTTATCCATGAAATTAAATCCTGACTCCTGTTTTTCCCGGCACTGGATCGTGGCCACATTCGGCCCACGGATGACAGCGGCAAATCCGCTTCGTCGTTAAAATGCTTCCTTTCATCGCGCCATGTTCGCGCAGCGCGTCAATCGCGTAAACCGAGCATGTCGGCGTGAACCGGCAGCCGGAGCCGCCGCCAAATAAAAAAATCTGCGCCGGCGAAATCGTCAGGCGATAAACGCGCACCGCAAAAATGAGGATGTGCTGGAGCGGGTTCACGTCAGTTTTTCAGCAGTTTGGCGCGTTGCAGCGCGGCGAGAAAATCTTTTTCCACCCCGGCAAAATCCTTTTGAACGATGGAATTGCGCGCCACCAAAACCAAATCCACCGGCTGCGCAAAATCATGCTGGTGCAGCCGGAAACTTTCGCGGAGCAAGCGCCGGGCGCGACTGCGAGCCGGCGCATTGCCGATTTTTTTGCTGGTGACGACGCCGAGTTTCGGGCGTTCACCTTCGGGAAGTTTGCTCCAATTAGCAATGAGACAGCCCAAAACGAGCCGTTCCCCCCGCTGCCGGACGCGCGCAAAATCGCGGTTTTGCGCGAGCCGCGACGAGCGACTCAAGCGCAGGCGTTGCGGCGCGGCGTTCACGGAATCAAACCGGCGTGAGGCGTTTGCGGCCCGCGCGACGGCGGCGCGCGATGGTGGCCGCGCCACGCTTGGTCTTGTTGCGGGCGAGGAAGCCGTGCTGGCGTTTCCGGCGGATTTTCGACGGTTGATACTGGCGTTTCATAAAATTCTAAAAATAATCTCCGGCGCAAAAACCGGAGCGTGGGAGAATAGCAATTAAGCGATTCGAGTCAAGAATGGCTTCGCAGCCTATTTGACGTTCAATTCGCGCTGGATGCCGAATTTTTCGATGCGCTTGCGGAGCGTGGCGCGGGTGATGCCGAGGATTTTGGCGGCGTGAACCTGATTATCGTGCGTCTCGATCAACGCTTGGATCACCAACTCGCGCTCGACGGCGGGGATGATTTTCAATTTTGGATCGCGCTTGGCGATCTGGAAAAGCTGGCGGGCGAGCGTCGTGGCGTCGCTGGTCGTCCCGTCGCTGGTGGAACTATTTGTGGGCGGCGCGGCGACGCCGGTGGCAGCACCGGAAATCTCCGGCGGCAAATCGCCGGGCAAAATCGCGTCGCTCTTGGCGAGGACGTGCGCGCGGCGGATGGCATTTTCCAATTCGCGGACGTTGCCGGGCCAATGATATTTCTCGAACAGCTTGATGGCGGCGTTGGCAATGGACTTCGGCTTGCGGGAATGTTCGCGCGCGATTTTTTCGAGAAAATAATTTACGAGCAGCGGAATGTCGTCGCGGCGGTCGCGCAACGGCGGCAGATGAATGCGGACGACGTTGAGGCGATAAAACAAATCTTCGCGAAATTGTTTGGCGGCGACGGCGGCTTCGAGCGGCTTGTTCGTCGCGGCGATGACGCGCACGTCCACCTTCAGCGGCGAGTTGCCGCCGACGCGTTCGAACGTGCCGGATTGCAGCACGCGCAGGATTTTCGTCTGCGTGGCGGGCGTCATGTCGCCGATTTCATCGAGGAAAATCGTGCCTTTGTTGCATTGCTCGAATTTGCCGATGCGCTGGACGGTGGCGCCGGTGAACGCGCCTTTTTCGTGGCCGAACAATTCGCTTTCCAAAAGCTGTTCGGGAATTGCGGCGCAGTTGACGGCGAGAAACGGCTGTTGCGCGCGGTCGCTGTGATGATAAATGGCGCGGGCGACGAGCTCCTTGCCCGTGCCGCTTTCGCCAGTGATGAGCGCGGTTGTGTCCGTCGCGGCAATCTGGCCGATGAGCTTGAAAACGCCCTGCATCGGGCCACTGCGACCGATGATGCCGAGTTCGTAATCTTCCGATTCAAGCAGCGGCGCGTAGGAGACGACTTGCTTCATATCGCGCGCGGCCTTGAGCGCGTTGGCGATGACTTCCTTGAGCTTGGCGATGTCGAATGGCTTGAGCAGATAATCGTAAGCGCCGAGCTTCATCGCCTCGATGGCAGTTTGCGTCGTGCCGTAAGCCGTCATCAAAATCACGAGCAGCTTGGGATCGGTGGCGCGGATTTTGCGGAGCGTTTCCATGCCGGTCATGCCGGTCATCCGCACATCCATCAACACGAGGTCGGGCTTGAATTTGGGGATGACCTTCAAACCCTCTTCGCCGCTGGCGGCGGTGGCGAGTTCAATTTCTTCCGAGGCGAGAATACGTTGCAGCGAATACCGCACGTCCTCTTCATCATCAATCAACAACAACTTGCTCATCGTGCTTCCATGATAATTGGCCGCGCCGGAATGAACACTGAATTTTGCTTGGATAATTCAGGCAAACAGCTGCGTTGTCCGAATTGACCGTGATGTCGTCGTGCAATCTTTATCCCGCTATGCTCGTGGCCAGATGTTTTTGCTCTTCCACCGGTTGTTCAACCATTTGTTGTGTCCCGATTTTGTGGTTGGCAGTCCGGTTTTTAGACAGCTCGGTCTGGTCGATGAAAATAAAAATGCCGCAGCCGAAGCTGCGGCTTTTGAATATGTCCGGGCCGTTATTGCAGACGGTGGGCCGGTGTCAGCGTGCTCAAGGTGCAGGTCGGGTTCGTGCCAACATTGGCGCAGGCATAGGTGCCGCCCGCCGGGCACGGCGGCAGACTGCCCGCCGAGTTCAGCTTGATGTAGGGCGTCAGGTCAGTGGTCAGCGTGATGGCCGCACCGGTAGATCTGCCGCGTTCCAGCGCGAACTGGTTGGCCGCCGCGTCAATCTGGCGGAGGTTGTTGATGCACGCGTTGGCCTGCGAGGTGGCGCGCGCCTTCACGAAGTTCGGAATCGCAATGGCCGCCAGCAGACCGATGATGGCCACGACGATCATGATTTCGACCAGCGTGAAACCCGCCGGGCGGAATTTCAGTTTGAGTTTCATGGTATTTGCTTTCTCTGCGCGCGGAGGGAACGGGATGCCGGACGGATTATATTTATTATGACAATCGTGTTCCCCTGATTGTCCGGCACGACCGCGCAAGCTTAACGAAAGCAATCGTAAATCCAACCCGCGTTGACAGCACGCAATTGGCCGTAGGAAGCGGACTAATTGTTTTGTAGGAATTCTTCCTACGCCGCGCCGTCAGCGCGGTTGCTGACTTTCGTGCCAGCGGACGGCGTGGAAAATCAACTCATTGATGTTGGCGAGATTCAGCTTTTCCCGGATGCGGGCGCAATAGGCATGGACGGTCTTGAAACTCACGCGCATCTGCTCGGAAACCTGCCGCGGACTGTGGCCGCGTCCGAGCAGTTGGAACACCTCCAGCTCCCGGTCGCTCAAGGTTTCCACCGGCGTCGGCTGGGCCTCTGTGCCTTGGACAATTTTTTGCGCCAGCGCCGCGTTCACGGCGGGGCTGTAAAAAAGCCCGCCGCTAGCCACGGTGCGCAGGGCGTCCAGCACCTTGCTCGTGGCCTCGCGTTTCATGATGTAGCCGGCGGCACCGGCGCGCATGGCGCGTTCGGCATAAAGCGTTTCATCGTGCATGGACAAGACCAGCGTTTTCACCTGCGGATGCTGCGCCTGAATATCTTTGATGAGTTCCAAGCCGGAGCCGCCTTCGAGTGAAATGTCCACCACGGCAATCTGCGGCCACAAACTTCCGACCAGACCCAGCGCCTCGCGCGCGTTGCCGGCCTGGCCGCACACTTCCAAGTCAGCTTCCTCGTTAATCAAATTCGCCAGCCACTCGCGCACGAGCGGATGATCGTCCACAATCATGATTTTAATTTTCGGCGGCATAATTATTTTCCAGGGACGGCGCCATGGGATTCAAAACGCACACTGCCCGCGCGCCGCCGGCGGGCAAGTTCTGGAGGTCGAACGTCGCCCCCACCATGCGGGCGCGGTAATCCATGATGCGCAGCCCCAGGCCTTTTTTCGAGCGGGCGTCCGCCGGCAAACCGGTGCCGTCGTCGGTCACGGCAAGCAAACGGCTTTCGCCGAGGCCTTCCAACGAGATGACAATGTGGCGGGCGCGACCGTGGCGAATGGCGTTGCTCACCGCCTCCTGCGCGATGCGGAACAGATGCGTGCGCGTCCCGGCATCCGCAACCGCCAGCGGCCCGGCGGAGGCGAAGCGGCACGAAACGTTGAACGCCGAGGAAATATTTGCGGCCAGTTGCTGCAAGGCGTCGGCGAGGCCGCCGGCCTCCAGTTCCACCGGATGCAAACTGCGCGCGAGCTTGCGGGTGAGTTCCACGGCCTCCTCGGTCAGCGCCACCACGCGGTTCGCGGCGGCGGCTTCCGCCGGGGATTTTTCCGCCAGCTTTTTGGCGAGGAGTTTGCCGGCCATCGCCGTGGCGGTGAGATGCTGCCCGAGGCTGTCGTGCAAATCCTGCCCGATGCGCCGCTGCTCGGCCTCGGCGATTTCGAGCAGCTCCTTTTCCAGCCGGCCGCGCTCGCGCATTTCGTTCTCCAAATTTTGCGTGCGTTGCCGCACCAGCACCCGCAGTTCGTCGCGCGCGGAAAATAGCACGACGACCAGCACAAAAACCGCCAGCTTGATGCCGAGATTCCACAACGGCGTCCAAATGTCCTTGTAATGGTCGCCCGCCGCGATGTCGGCGGCCAGCCACACCGCCGCCGCGAGCAAGGCCATGCCAAAGGCAAACCCGCGGCCGGCCCGGCGCAGCACGAACAGAATCGGCAGCAGGTAAAAAAACAAGACCGTCACCTGGTTGCCGGTGGCATAATCCGCTTCGCCGACCGCCAGCAGCATCGCCAGGCCGAGGATGACTCCGACGGCTCGGGAATTCGGTTTGGCGGGCGCACCCATGCGTGGAAATGTGGCCGGTTTGCCTGCGTCGGACAAGCGAAAGAAAAAATCAATCCAGCGTCTGCCGGTAGCGTTTCACCGCGAGCGTCAGCATCACCGCCACGAACAGCGCAATCGGCCACAGGTCGGGCGCACATTCGGCAATTCCGTTTCCTTTGAGCAAGATGCCGCGCACCACGCGGAGAAAATGCGTGAGCGGCAGGCATTCGCCCAAGTCCTGCGCCCAGCCGGGCATCCCGCGAAACGGAAACATGTAGCCCGACAACAGCAGCGACGGCAGGAAAAAGAAGAATGCCATCTGCACCGCCTGCAACTGGTTTTTTGCGATGGTCGAAAACGTGATGCCCACCGCGAGGTTCGCCACGATGAACAAAAATGTCAGCGCCACCAGCAGCGGCACGCTGCCCATGAACGGCACGTTGAACAGAAATTTCGCCGCCAGCAGCACGAGCGTCATCTGGATATATCCGACCATGATGTAAGGCACAATTTTGCCGATGATGACTTCGCCCGGATGCACCGGCGTGGACAAAAGATTTTCCATCGTGCCGCGCTCACGTTCGCGCGTGATGGCGAGGCCGGTGATGATAATCATCGTCATGGTGAGCATCACGCCGATGAGACCGGGCACGATGTTGTATTGGCTAATGCTTTCGGGGTTGTAATGCTGGTGCGTGACGAGCACGAATGGCGGCGCGGACGCGCGCAGTTTGGTCAACGGCCCGGTCAAATCGCGATTGATGACCGTCGTCGCGAGCTGGTTCACCGCTGCCTGCGCGAAACCCACGGCGGACGGATCGGTCGCGTCGGCTTCGAGGAGCAATTCCGGTTTTTCTCCGCGCAACAATTTGCGCGAGAAGTCCACCGGCACGGTCACGGCGAATTGAACGGTTCCCTCCGCGAGCCAGTTCTGGATTTCCGCTGCGCTGTGCGCCTCGCGCGTGAGGTTGAAATAGCTGCTGTTGCGCAGCGCCCAAAAAATTGTGCGCGAGAACGGGCTGTTGTCCGCCGCATAAACCGCCGTGGGAAGATGCTTTGGATTCGAGTTAATGGCGTAGCCGAAGAGAATGAGTTGCACCATCGGGATGCCAACCATCATGCCGAAGGTCAGCCGATCGCGCCGCATCTGGATGAACTCCTTTTGCACGATGGCAAAAAAACGTTGGAGGCTGAAGCTCACGAGAAATTATCCTTCGCGGTTTCCATCAGGCTGATGAACACGTCTTCCAAGCCCGATTCAATTTTCGTCCAGCGATGTAAGTTCGTCATGAACGGCGCAATGGACGTTTTTAATTTTTCCGCGTCGCGCCCGCTGACGTGCAAGGCCGTTCCAAACGCGACGACTTGTTCCACGCCGGGCAAGCCACGGATTTTATCCGCGAGCGCGGAAAGATTTTCGCCGGAGACTTCCCACGTCGTCAGCCCGGCGGCTTTCACAACTTCCGCCACCGTGCCGTGCGCGAGCAAATTGCCGTAGGCGATGTAGCCAAGCCGCTGGCAGCGCGACGCCTCGTCCATGTAATGCGTGGTGATGAGAAACGTCAGCCCTTCCGCTGCAAGCTTGTGAATCTCCTCCCAAAAATCGCGCCGCGCTTTCGGATCCACGCCCGCCGTCGGTTCGTCGAGCAACAACAATTGTGGCTCGTGAATCAAACACGCGGCGAGCGCAAGCCGCTGTTTCCAGCCACCGGACAGCGTGCCGGCCAATTGAGTGCGGCGCTCCACCATGCCGAGACGCGCCAGACTTTTTTCCACCGCCGCCTTGCGCCCGGTCATGCTGTAAAGCCGCGCGATGAAATCCAGATTTTCCTCGATGGTCAAATCTTCATAGAACGAAAATTTCTGCGTCATGTAGCCGACGCGCTTTTTTATCGCGGCAGACTCACGACGAAAATCGAGGCCGAGACATTTTCCTTCGCCGCCGTCCGGCGTGAGCAAGCCGCAGAGCATCCGCAGAAAGGTGGTCTTGCCGCTGCCGTTCGGGCCGAGGAAGCCGTAAATCTCGCCGGGCCGCACCTGCATGGCGATGTCATTAACGACGGTGCGTGTGCCGAATTTTTTCGTCACGCCGCGCACGTCAATGGCAAAGGTTTCCATGTTCAGACGCCGCGCTGCTCCGGCGGCCAGATGATTTTATGCTGCTGAATCTGAAACCGCACCGGCAGCGCGTCAGCGATGATTTTCTCCGCGAGTTCCTTCCGCGAAATCGGCGTCTGGCCGGCGGGAACTTTTTTCAGCACCGGATTCTGCTGCGCTGGAGCCAGCGGATGCACCCAGGAAAAAAGCAGGGGACATTTCGCTGCCAAATCGTGCGCGGCAATCTGCTTTTTCGCCCACTCGTAATCTTCCAACGTGCCGATGACAAACTTGATTTCATCCGTCGCCTTCAAATGCGCGATGTTTGCAAAAAGATTTCTTTCGACCTCGCCGCTGCTCGGACATTTCAAATCCATGATACGCCGAACCCTTGAATCTATTGGCGAAATGTCATGCGCGCCGCTAGTTTCAATGAGCACGGTAAAGCCGTCGTCGCAAAGTTGCTGCATCAGCGGCAAAGAGCTTTTCTGCAACAACGGTTCGCCGCCGGTCAATTCGACGAGCGGCAATTTGAAATTTGAAATTTCGGATTTTAAATTGGAAAACGGTTTTGCCAGTCCGTGAACTTTTTCCAAAACTTCCGCGAGCGTTTTCTTTTTGCCTTCCGTAAATGCGTAGGCGGTGTCGCAATACGAGCAGCGCAGGTCGCAAGCGGTGAGCCGGATGAAAACGCACGGCAGACCGGCGAAGGTGCTTTCGCCCTGAAGGCTCAAATAGATTTCGTTGACGACGAGCGTGCCGGTCATGCCCGCAGTCTAGCCGGACGCGCGAAAAATTGAAATGTCATTGCGCGATGCAGTTGGCTTTTCGCAGCGGAATGGATTATTTTGCCGCAAACCCATGCAGAAGTTTTGATGAAGCGCCTGATTTGCCATGCTACTGTCTTGGCCGTGCTGTTGAGCACCTGCCTGACGGCGCGGGCGCAAGCCCTCGACCAGACCGGCGTGACGCTGCTGCGCGCGATGACGACGAACGTGGATGGCTCCGGCATCCGCGTCGCCCAGCCGGAGGCGAATTTCGATCTAGGCACAAATTGGGAGGTCAATCCTGGCGCGGTCGGCCAGCCGACCAGCCGTTTCACCTACATTTCCGGTTCGGGTTCCACCACGAATTTTCCAAATTCCTTGAGTTCCGAGTCCGGCCACGCGGACGGCGTGGGCGATAATTTTTACAGCCCTGCCTATGGCGCGGCCACGAACGTCGCCCATGTGGACAACTACGACGCGGATTTTTTCATCACCAATTATATTTTCAATCTGCTGCCGATGCCCGCCGCCGCGGTGGTGAATCAAAGTTTTACTTTCGGCGCGTTGAGCATCGGCGACCAGCAGTCGGTGGACTGGTATTATGATTATTATTCTGCCGCGTCGGGAATTTTGTTTGTCTCCGCCGCGGACAATGGCGGCAACGTCCACGCGCCGGGCACCAGCTACAACTGCATTTGCGTCGCGGCCTTCGGTGGCAGCGCGAGCGTCGGCCCGACGATTGACAATGGTCGGTGCAAGCCGGATCTCACCGCGCCCGCCGGCGTGACGAGTTTTTCCACGCCGCAAGTTTCCGGCGCGGCGGCAGTGCTGCTGCAGGCCGCGTTGCGCGGCGACGGCGGCGGCGACACCAACGCCGCGTCCGACCTGCGCACCATCAAGGCGCTGCTGCTGAATGGCGCGGTGAAACCGGCGGACTGGACCAATTCAAATTCCTCGCCGCTCGACGCGCGTTACGGCGCGGGCGTGCTGAATGTTTTCAATTCCTACGAACAACTGGCCGGCGGC
>Ga0208872_1002589_pt1 | contig 10452 bp, 12 predicted proteins | sample CryBogCBH12Aug08_FD_185508 | JGI IMG/M metagenome (GOLD analysis project Ga0208872, IMG submission 185508) | Freshwater microbial communities from Crystal Bog, Wisconsin, USA - CBH12Aug08 (SPAdes) | ecosystem: Environmental > Aquatic > Freshwater > Lake | place: Crystal Bog, Wisconsin, USA... | reverse complement strand
TTCACCATGAAAAGCTCCGTTAAAAGTAACTGCAATTCGCGGTTGCTGAGCAAAATATTACGCAAGAATCGCGCCTGACGTTGATGTGGGGACTTTGTCGAATCAGGTGGTGGCGCAACACAAGCTACTTTTCTACAAACCTGACAAAACCGCCCCTGACGGGTCGCCACGCTCAGACAAAAGCAACAAATTGGCTGGTCCGGACACGCTTTCAGGGGCCGAAAAGCATGGCACCAAAATTGCGAATTCGGTGGTGTCCTCATCATTTAACCGACACAACCATGCCGCACTCCAGCACTCAAAAGGTAACAGCGTCCAGTGTCCCGCCGGTGTATCTGGATTACGCCGCCACCACGCCGGTCGATCGCCGGGTGGCCAGCAAGATGATTCCGTATCTGACAGATTTCTATGGCAATCCGGCCAGCCGTTCGCACGCCTTTGGCTGGGCAGCTGACGAGGCCGTGGAACTGGCGCGCGAACAGGTTTGTGCGCTGATTAACGCCGACCCGCGCGAAATTGCCTGGACCAGCGGTGCTACCGAATCCAACAATCTGGCCATCAAAGGTGCCGCCCATTTCTACCGCGACAAGGGCAAACATCTGGTAACCGTGGCCACCGAACACAAGGCGGTGCTTGACAGCATGCGCGAACTCGAGCGCGAGGGGTTTGAGGTAACCGTTTTGCCGGTGCTCGAAAGCGGCCTGATCGACCTCGATCGCTTCAGCGCGGCGCTGCGGCCCGATACAGTGCTGGCCTCCGTCATGTTTGTAAACAATGAGACCGGCGTGATTCAGGACATCGCTGCAATTGGCGCCATTTGCCGAGCCAAGGGCGTGTTGCTGCACGTTGACGCGGCCCAGGCCGCCGGCAAAGTTGCGATTGATTTGCAGACGCTGCCGGTGGACCTGATGTCTTTGTCGGCACATAAGATTTACGGGCCCAAAGGCATTGGCGCGTTGTATGTGCGGCGCAAACCGCGCGTGCGTATCGAGGCGCAGATGCATGGCGGCGGACATGAGCGCGGCATGCGTTCGGGCACTTTGCCGACGCACCAGATTGTGGGCATGGGGGAAGCGTTCTGGCTGGCGCACAAGTGCATGGCCACCGATAACGCCCGCATTGCGGCCCTGCGTGAAAGGCTCTGGGCAGGGCTGTCCAAAATGGATGAGGTGGTGCTCAACGGCCACCCGACACAGCGCGCCGCGCAGTACCTGAACGCCAGCTTTAATTATGTGGAAGGCGAGTCGCTGCTGATGGGCATCAAGGGTGTGGCGGTGTCGTCGGGTTCGGCCTGTACATCGGCCAGCCTCGAGCCCAGCTACGTGCTGCGGGCCATGGGTCGCAGTGACGAGCTCGCACACAGCTCGGTGCGCTTTTCGATTGGCCGATTTACGACCGAGGCCGAAATTGACTTCACGATCGAGCAGGTCACCTCCGTGGTGGCGCGCCTGCGTGCCATGAGCCCGCTGTGGGACATGGTGCAGGCGGGCGTCGATCTCAGCACCATCCAGTGGGCAGCCCACTGATTCATTCAATCCGCAATCAGGAGAGCAACGATGGCATACAGTGACAAGGTCGTAGACCACTATGAAAACCCCCGCAACGTGGGCGCTTTCGATGCGAGCGACGACAGCGTGGGCACTGGCATGGTGGGCGCACCGGCTTGCGGTGACGTGATGCGCCTGCAAATCCGTGTCAACGCCGACGGCGTGATTGAAGACGCCAAGTTCAAGACCTATGGCTGCGGCTCGGCGATTGCGTCCAGCTCGCTGGTTACTGAGTGGGTGCGGGGCCGCACGCTGGATCAGGCGCTGGCCATCAAGAACGCGGAAATTGCCGAAGAACTGGCACTGCCACCGGTGAAGATTCACTGTTCCATTCTGGCCGAAGATGCTATCAAAGCGGCCGTAGCCGACTTCCGCTCACGCCATCCCGCAGCCGGCGGAGGAACCCTGGTTTCAGAGCAGCTGGCGTGCGCCTCAGCATCGGCGACCACGACCACATCTGCATCAGCACCCGCGTCCGGTAAGTCCTGAGTTTCAAAACCAAACGACAGCAGAAGGAGATTCTTCCATGCAAGCAGCACAAGCGTCACAAGGGGCCCAGACAGCCCAGAGTATCAGCACCGTCAGCGAGCCCATGGCCATGCCCGGGCAGCTGGAATTTACACCGGCCGCCGCCGCCAAGGTGTCCGAACTGATTGTGGAGGAGGGCAACCCCAACCTCAAGCTGCGCCTGTATGTGACCGGCGGTGGCTGTTCCGGTTTTTCCTACGGTTTTGCCTTTGACGAAACACTGGCCGAAGACGACTCCCTGATCGTCACCGAAGGCGTGGCTCTGGTGGTCGACGCCATGAGCCTGCAGTATGTGCTGGGCGCAAAAGTGGACTTTGAAGACGGCCTGGAAGGCTCGCGTTTCGTCATCCACAACCCCAACGCCCAGACCACCTGCGGCTGCGGCAGTTCGTTCTCGGTTTAAGGAGAATGCCAGATGTCTGTTTCCCTCACCCCTGCGGCCGTTAACCACGTCAAGAAGTCGCTGGCAAAGCGTGGCGGCGGCATCGGCTTGCGCCTGGCCGTGAAGACCAGCGGCTGCAATGGATTTGCCTACGCGCTTGAGTTTGTCGATGCCGTTGCGGCCGACGACGAATGCTTTGAAACGTTGGGCGTGATGGTGGTGGTCGATCCGCGCAGTCTGGGCATGCTCGACGGCACCGAACTGGATTTTGTGCGTGAAGGCCTGAACGAAGGCTTCAAATTTAACAACCCCAACGCCAAGGCCAATTGCGGTTGTGGCGAAAGTTTCGCGGTATAGACAATGGCACTTCTCCAGATCTCGGAACCGGGTCAGAGTGCGGCACCCCACCAGCATCGACTGGCCGCGGGGATTGATCTGGGGACCACTAATTCACTAATCGCTACCGTGCAGAGCGCTGTGGCGCGAGCCTTGCCTGACGAGCAGGGTGCTTTGCTGCTGCCATCCGTGGTGCGCTACCTGCCCGGCAATGGTGTCGTGGTGGGGCGTGAGGCGCAGGCCAGTCAGTCCGAAGATCCGCAGAATACGATTGTCTCGGTCAAGCGTTTCATGGGCCGCAGTCTGGCCGACCTGAAAGAGGCCGACGGACTGCCCTACCAGTTTACCGACGGCGCGGGCATGGTGGGCATCAACACGGTGTGTGGCGAACGCTCTCCTATTCAGGTCTCGGCCGCTATTCTCACGGCACTGCGCGAGCGTGCCGAAGCGTCGCTGGGCGGTCCGCTGGCGGGCGTTGTGATCACGGTGCCGGCCTATTTTGATGACGCACAGCGACAGGCCACCAAAGATGCTGCGCGGCTTGCCGGCCTCACGGTGCTGCGCCTCCTGAATGAACCCACCGCCGCCGCTGTGGCGTATGGTCTGGACAAGGCCGCAGAAGGCACGTTTGCCATTTACGACCTGGGTGGTGGTACGTTTGATATTTCTATTTTGCGTCTTTCCAAAGGCGTGTTTGAAGTGCTTGCCACGGGTGGCGATTCGGCGCTGGGTGGCGACGACTTTGATCAGGTGATTGCCGAATGGTTTTGCCGCCAGCATGGCATTGACGGCCTGGCCGCTCTGGCGCCCGGCGCACAGCGCAGTCTGCTGATGGCAGCGCGCGCCGCCAAGGAAGCGCTCTCGCTGCATGAGACAGCAGCCCTGTCTCTGACTGTGGCGGACGGTACGGCCCGTCAGGCCATTCTTTCGCGTGCGCAGTTTGCCGAGATATCGGCCGCGCTGATCGAACAAACCCTGCGTGCCACTAAGCGCGCGTTGCGGGATGCGCAGTTGATTGTGGACGACATCACGGGCGTGGTGCTGGTGGGCGGGTCAACCCGCATGCCCGTTGCGCGCGATGCCGTGCGTGCGTTTTTCGACCGCGAACCGCTCGATGGAATCGACCCCGACCAGGTAGTTGCCATTGGTGCCGCATTGCAGGCCAATATTCTGGCTGGCAACGGAGCAGCCGAGGACGACTGGCTGTTGCTCGACGTTTGCCCGCTCTCATTGGGCATTGAGACCATGGGCGGACTGGTGGAAAAAATTATTCCACGCAACAGCACTTTGCCGGTGGCGCGGGCGCAGGAATTTACCACCTTCAAGGACGGCCAGACCGCCATGTCGTTGCATGTGGTTCAGGGCGAGCGCGAAAGCGTGGCGCATTGCCGTTCGCTGGCGCGCTTTGAATTGCGTGGCATACCGCCCGCAGTGGCCGGTTCGGTACACATCCGGGTCAGCTTTCAGATTGATGCCGACGGCCTGCTGTCGGTCACGGCGCGTGAGCAGGGCAGTGGCATCGAGGCCCACATCGAAGTCAAGCCGACCTATGGGCTGGCCGACGACCAGATAACGTCGATGCTCAAGGACGCTGCCAGCGCGTCCAGAGAAGACATGGCCTTGCGCTCTCTGCGCGAGGCACAGGTGGATGCCCGCCGCCTGTTGGACGCTACGTCCTCGGCGCTGGCCGAAGATGCGGCGCTGCTTTCGGAAGTCGACCTCAAAGCCATCCAGCACACCATGTTTGTACTGGCCGATGCGCTCGAAACCGACGCCGCACTGGAGGCATTGCGCACAGCCAGCGCCGCGCTCAGCCGTGCCACCGACGGCTTTGCCGCATTGCGCATGAATGCGTCCATCGCCAAGGCCCTGGAAGGCCGCACGATGGACAGCCTGACCTGATTGCCCGCATGCCCATTGTTCATCTGTTACCCCACCCGGAGCTTTGTCCTGAGGGTTGTGACTTGGAGGTCCGCCGTGGCGCATCGCTGTGCGAAAGTCTGCTCCGTCAGGGCATTGCAATAGAGCATGCCTGCGAAATGGTGGCCGCCTGTTCTACATGCCATGTCTATGTGCGTGCGGGTGGCGAGACGCTGCCCGAACCCGACGACGAAGAGAACGATCAGCTCGACCACGCCTGGGGCCTGCAGGCCGCCTCGCGCCTTGCCTGCTGCGTGCGGTTGGGCGACGCAGACATCACGGTTGAGTTTCCGCGGCACACCAGAAACCACGCGCGCGAACATTGAGTCGCGCGTTGTGCGCGTTGTGCGCGTGGCGCCTGTCTGAAACAAAACATTCCCTACATTAAGCGCCGCCGCAAGGCCGTATCGCGTCGTTTTTGCAGGCAAAAAAGGGTGGCACACACCTTGCAGTGAGCTAGTCAAAGACTGCTTACCATGACAACCGACCTCATCATCAACGACACCACACTGCGCGACGGCGAACAAACCGCCGGAGTGGCGTTTACGGTGGCCGAGAAATGCGCCATTGCCAGCGCGTTGTCGCGGGCTGGCGTGCCGGAAATGGAGATTGGCATCCCGGCCATGGGCGCTGAAGAAATTGACTGCATCAACGCCATTGCAGACCTCAACCTGCCCTCCGCGCTGATGGTCTGGGGCCGGCTGACCGAGCTCGACCTCGCCAGCGCGTTGCGTTGCAAAGCCGACATTGTTCACCTGTCGATTCCGGTTTCCGACATTCATCTGCGCTACAAATTACGCCAGACCCGCGAATGGGTTCTGGAGCAGGTTACGCGCGTGATCACGCAGGCCGTGCGCAGCGGACGGCGCGTTACGCTGGGCGCCGAAGACGCATCGCGCGCCGATGCCACCTTTCTGGCCCAGGTGGCGCAACGTGCCGAAGAAAGTGGTGCCGAGCGCATCCGGTTTGCCGACACGCTGGGCGTGCTCGATCCCTTCACCACTTACGAATCCGTGGCCCGTCTGCGCGACGCGGTGGAGCTGGATATCGAAATCCATACCCACAACGATATGGGTCTGGCAACCGCCAATACACTCGCCGCATATCGTGCAGGTGCTACGCACGCCAACACCACGGTCAACGGACTGGGCGAGCGTGCAGGCAACGCGGCGCTGGAAGAAGTGGTGATGGCGGTGCGCCATCTTCACCACGCCGACACCGGTGTCGACACGCATTGCCTGCTGTCGATTTCGCATCTGGTGGCGCAAGCATCCGGTCGCGTTGTGGCGTCCAACAAGAGCATTGTCGGTTCGGCCGTGTTTACGCATGAGTCGGGCATACACATCGACGGCTTGCTGAAAAACGCATCCACCTATGAGAGCTTTGATCCCTCCGAACTGGGCCGCTCACGCAGCACCGTGCTGGGCAAGCATTCGGGCTCGCAAGCGGTGCGTCAGGCTTATGCACAGCTCGGCGTGGTGGTGGACGACGACAAGACTCTGGGCCGCCTGCTGGCGTGCATTCGCGAGCACGCCATGCGTTTCAAGAAAGAGGCCACCGCCGATGAATTGCGCAGCTTTTTGTTCGAGTCTGTAGAAGACCCGAGGTTGCAGTCCGGAGGGCATGCGCAATGAACACTGTCCTGCAATCTGCATCGTTACCCGTCCCACAACCTGCCCCACAACCTGCCAACCTGGAGTAAGAAATCATGGAAGCATTTATTCTCAAGCTCAAGGAGTTGTCCTCCGCCGAAGACTTCCTGCAGTTTTTCGGTGTGCCCTTCGAACAGAGCGTTGTCAATGTCAGCAGGCTTCATATTTTGAAGCGCTTTTTTCAGTACATCCGACAGGCCAACGTGCTCGCCACCAGCAACGAGCTCGAGCTCTACACGGCCTACCGCGAGTTTCTGGTGCGTGCTTATTCCGACTTTGTGCGCTCGACCCCAGCGCAGGAAAAAGTGTTCAAGGTATTGCAGGACACCGCCGGCCGTCAGCACGTACCGCTGGAGATGCTGCGCTCCTCCATGACACAGCGTCTGGCGGCGTAAGGCTAAAAAGCCAAAAAGCCAAAAAGGCAAATCAAGCTTCACCAAGCTTCACCAAGGCACACCAGGGAACATCACCATGCATATCGTCGTCTGCATCAAACAGGTTCCGGACTCGGCACAGATTCGTGTCCACCCGGTCACCAACACCATCATGCGTCAGGGCGTTCCGGCCATCGTTAATCCGTACGACCTGTTCTCGCTGGAAGAGGCGCTGCGTCTGAAGGACAAGTTTGGCGGCAAAGTCACGATGCTCTGCATGGGCCCTCCGCAGGCCGAAGAGGCGCTGCGCAAGTGCATCAGTTTTGGTGCCGATGACGCCGTGCTGGTCACCGACCGCGCCTTCGCCGGGGCCGACACACTGGCCACCAGTTATGCACTGGCCGCCGGTGTGCGCCAGATCGCCAAGGAGCAGGCGGTGGACATCGTTTTTACCGGCAAACAGACCATCGACGGCGACACGGCGCAAGTGGGCCCCGGCATTGCCAAGCGCATGGGCATGCAGTTGCTGACCTATGTTTCGCGCATTGTCGAAACCGATCTGGAGGCGCGCACCATCACCGTGGAGCGGCGTGCCGAAGGCGGTGTGCAAGTGCTCAAGACCAGCCTTCCGTGCCTGATCACGATGCTGGAAAACACCAACGAAATGCGCTTCGCCGCACTGCCCGCAATGATCCACGCGGCTGCTTATCCTGTGCGCAAATGGAACAAGGAGCAGGCCGGTATTGAAGACCTGACCAAGATTGGTCTGAAGGGCTCACCCACCGTTGTCAGCAAGGTATTTGGACCCTCACCGCGCACCGAGAAAGTGGAGATGCTGGAGCTGGAGAGCAGCAACCTGCGTGATGTTTCGCTCAACCTGATCCAGAAGATATTTACCCGTCACCCGACCCTGGAAGCCGACCTCTTGATGAAGGAAATAGCATGAGCCAAGCACCTGCCGCCGCCGCTGCAACGCGCCCCACTGCGGGACGCGGTCGCAACCTGGAACTGTCGGAAGAACTCAAGGCCTACAAGGGCGTCTGGGTGTTCATTGAGCACGACCGCGGCCACGTTCACAGCGTGTCGTGGGAACTCGTGGGCGAGGCCCGCAAGCTGGCAGACCAGCTGGGCTGCCCGGTCAGCGCTGTCATTCTGGGCGGAGCCGATGAGGGGCTGGAAAAGTTTGCTGCCGAAGCCTTCAGCTTTGGTGCCGACCATGCCTACCTGATTCAGGACCCGGTGCTCAAGGGCTATCGCAACGAAGCTTTTACGCACGGCCTGACCGATCTGGTGAACAAATACAAGCCCGAAATCCTGTTGCTCGGTGCAACGTCGCAGGGGCGCGATCTGGCGGGTTCGGTGGCCACCACGCTGCTCACCGGCCTTACCGCCGACTGCACAGAGCTGCGCATCGACCCCAACACCAAGGCGCTGGCGGCTACACGCCCCACGTTTGGCGGCTCGCTGTACTGCACCATCATGACGCTGGCCTATCGCCCGCAGATGGCCACCGTGCGCCCGCGCGTGATGGAGATGCCGCGGGCCGATGCCTCGCGTACCGGCACCATTTCGTACGACACGCTGGGTCTGGTGGAAACGCAGGTGGTTACCAAGCTGCTCGATTTCATTGCTGATGCCAGTACCAACAAGATCAACCTTCCTTACGCCGACGTGATTGTCAGCGGTGGCAAGGGCCTGAAGACGCCCGAAAACTTCAAGCTGGTGTTTGAACTGGCACGGGTTCTGGGCGGCGAGGTGGGTGCCACCCGGCCCTGCGTGCAGGCCGGTTGGGTGGAGGCGGATCGTCAGGTTGGACAGACCGGCAAGACCGTGCGCCCCAAGCTCTACATTGCCGCCGGCATTTCGGGCGCGGTGCAGCACCGCGTTGGCTGTGAAGCATCGGACGTGATCGTGGCGATCAACACCGACGCCAACGCCCCGATCTTTGAATTTGCGCACTACGGAATTATCGGCAACGCCATGCAGGTGTTGCCGGCACTGACGCAGGCATTCAGTGCCCATCTGGCACTGCGTGTACGCCAGGCAGCATGAGCTGGGCCCCAACTTGTACAAAAGGAGAGCGTGATGAAAAAACCATCCCAGTTCGACGCCATCGTGGTCGGAGCCGGACCGTCCGGAAATGCCTGCGCATACACCATGGCCAAGGCCGGCCTGAAAGTATTGCAGATTGAACGGGGCGAATACCCTGGCAGCAAAAACGTTCAGGGCGCAATTTTGTACGCCAAGGCGCTGGAGGAAATCATCCCTGATTTTCGCGACGACGCGCCGCTGGAACGCCACATCATCGAGCAGCGCATGTGGGTTCTGGATGACAACTCTTTTGTCGGCACACACATCCGCAGCGAGGAATACAACAAGCCTCCCTATAACCGCTATACCATCCTGCGGGCGCAGTTTGACAAGTGGTTCAGCGCCAAGGTGCGCGAGGCCGGCGCCCTGCTGATCTGCGAGACCACGGTCAGCGAACTCATCATGGACGGGCAGCAGGTGGTGGGCGTCAAGTGCGACCGGCTGCAGGGCGATGTGTTCGCCGATGTGGTGATTCTGGCCGACGGCGTCAACTCCACGCTGGCACGCAAGGCCGGTTTTCACCCGGAAATTCCGGCCGGTAATGTGGCGCTCGCAGTCAAGGAAATTCTGTTCATGCCGGAAGACACTATTCGCCAGCGCTTCAATATTGGCGAGGAGTCGGGCGTTGTGATCGAGATGGTGGGCCGCATTACCGACGGCATGATGGGCACCGGATTTTTGTACACCAACAAGGAATCCATCACCATTGGCGTGGGCTGCATGCTGAGCGATTTCAAGGCCAATCCCAACAAGACCACGCCCTACGCGCTGCTCGAGCAGATGAAGCGCCACCCGTCCATCGCCCCGCTGATTGAGGGCGGTGAGATGAAGGAATATTGCGCCCACCTGATTCCTGAGGGCGGCTTCCACGCCATTCCCCAGATCTACGGCAACGGCTGGTTGATTGTGGGCGACTCGGGCGGATTTGTGAATGCGGTGCACCGCGAAGGCTCCAACCTCGCCATGACCACCGGCCGCCTGGCCGCCGAAACCGTGATCGCTGCCAAGGCCGCCGGCAAGGGCTTCAAGGCCGCAGCGCTTTCGGGCTACAAGAAGGCACTCGACGCCAGCTTTGTCATCAAGGATTTGTACAAATACCGCGACATGCCCTCGGTGCTGCACAAGAACCCGCAGTTCTTCACCAGCTACCCTGACATGCTGGCGCAGGCTGCGCGCACCATGATCACGGTCGATGGTGTGGACAAGAAAACCAAAGAACGCGAGATTTTTGCCAACTTCCGTCAGACCCGCAAACTCACCGGACTGGTGGGCGACGCCTACAAACTTTGGAAGGCCATACGATGAACCCGATTGTTGTGAACGTTGAAGACAAGCTGTTCCAGAACCGCTACCGGGTCGACGCAGGTCGTCCGCACATCAAGATCAAGGATGCAGATACCTGCACCAACATCTGCGTCACCAAAAGCTGTACTTATGTGTGCCCGGCCTCGTGCTACAAGACCGAAGGCAACGGCAGCGTGACGCTGATTACCGATGGCTGCCTGGAGTGCGGCAGCTGCCGCATTATCTGCAGCGAACACAAAAACGTGGATTGGGAATATCCGCGGGGCGGACACGGTATTTTGTTCAAGTTTGGTTAACTTGAGCCCTCGCGCCTGAGC
>Ga0208872_1002586_pt1 | contig 10456 bp, 7 predicted proteins | sample CryBogCBH12Aug08_FD_185508 | JGI IMG/M metagenome (GOLD analysis project Ga0208872, IMG submission 185508) | Freshwater microbial communities from Crystal Bog, Wisconsin, USA - CBH12Aug08 (SPAdes) | ecosystem: Environmental > Aquatic > Freshwater > Lake | place: Crystal Bog, Wisconsin, USA... | reverse complement strand
AAATCATCTGCAATTGCTCGTCTTCGTTCAAGACGCTTTCGGGAATCATTTCCGCGACGACGAGGATGGTGACGTAATCCTTCATCTGGTAGCAGTGCTTGAAGCCGACGCGCACGGCTTCGGTGCGGAGTTCCTTGAGTTTTTTGCCTTTGGGAATCTTGGGGCGCGGCACGGTAAGGCCGGGCAACGTCTGGCCCTTGTTGGCCGTGAGTGATGGCGGGGTGTAGCCTTCCGGCAAATACGACCAAAATTCCTCCAGTAGGCGTTTGTTGCGGAGCGTTTCCACGTCCACATTCTTTTTCGGGTCGGGGACATACCAGCGATTCTTGGCCTTAGCCTTCAACTGCGCGGAATCTTTTGGCAGGTTGCGCAACTCCTTGAACTGGGTGGACAGGTAGGCGTGAATCTGGCTGGGGACTTCGCCGCTGCCGTCGTAGCACAGGAAATTTTGGTCGAGCAACGCACTCATTTCAGGACGGGCTTCCCATTTTTTCCAACTCGCGCCGAGTTGTTGCATGAACTCCGGCTGGATGTCCTGCGAAGAGGACGGTCGGTTTTTTAGAAAATTACGCAGCCAATTGATGGCGCTGCGTTCGTCTTCGACGAATATGGACAACTGGCCGATGTTTTCTACCTGCGCCCGCTTCTTGTCGTATTCGTTGACCTGCTCCGGTAGGAAAAACATTCCATCTCGCTCTGGAAATTTTTCAGCCAAACCAGCTTGAAACTCGGCAGACGAAAGCGGAACAAGCGTGGAGTGGCCTACATAAAACGCCACCATGCGGTCGTAAAGAATGCGCGGATCACGCTCTGTGATGAACGATAATTGCCCGCCATGCGCCTTGACGACGGGCAGGTTTTTAAGATGCGTGCGGATAAAATCCCATACCCCATCCTCGGTTTCACCGCGTTTAGCAAAACGCTCTTCGAGACCACCATTTGGCTTGTAAGCCGAAATGACAAGGTCTTGCTTGACGGCTGTTGGGGAAGTTACGGATTGAAAACTACGTTGTTGCTTGTCAAGGGCAGCTACAGTTGCCACAACAAACCCTGCTTGTTGAAGGGTCGTTTGGATTGCATTCCACACTGCCGCCTGCGAGTTAGAAAATTCGACTGTTAGCCAACGTCCGGGTTTTAAGATTCTAAAATACTCTTGGAAACATTTTTCCATCAACTTCTGGTATTCAGCCAGACCTTTCAGTTTAACGCGGTCAACAATAGCCTCTGGTTCTGAATTTGTAAGAACACCGTGCCACGCTTCAATCAAGGTATTGAGGTCAGAATAGTAAATATTTTCTCCAAACGGCGGGTCGGTAAAAATGTAATCAATGCTGCCATCTGGAATCCGCATGGTGGAGCAATCTTGGGTCGTGGTAATGGACGTGCTTGCCCCTTGCGGAAGTAGTTTTAAGGTTTTGGTGAGTCTGCCAAGTTTACCGTCCAGATTATACCAGGGAGACACTTCCGAAATCTGTGAAGCCACATAAAACACGCCGCTTAACGCACGATTCACCTGCGAGAAATGTGATGGGCTGTAACGATTCAGAAGGGCTAGTCCCCAAACAGCTTGCTCGACAAAGAAAAACAGAGAGTTTCTGACTCGTGCGTCTTTGTGTGCCTTAGCTTTCCGCCAAAGGGTGGCAAGTGCAATGGCCGGGCGTGGCAAGAAAAAGTGATGAAGATGAGTGATGCCGACAGTCTGCATTCTGCCAACCCGCGCCATCTGCATCTCCGGCAATTTCATGGTTGGCACTTCGGGCGGCAATCCCTCCTGCCCAATTTTTTTTATGAGAGCCAAATCGTCTTTATCGGGTTCTTTCTCAAACTTGGTGTCCCCAACGGAATAATTGATTATGACTGGGACTCTGCGCGGGATTTTGATGTTAGCTTTTTGGACCGGGTCAAGTTTGGTTTCATAAGCTAAATCCATTTGGCTTTTGGAAAGCTTGGCAGAGCAGTGGGGGCATTTAACCGTTTCGCGGATTGATTTTGTATCCACATCGAACGCTTCTTTTACAAAATTAATTTCTCCCGCGCATTCTGGACAAGAATAAATGTCGCTCCAAACAGTGAAGTTTATTCTCCCAGTCTTCCCGTCCTTGTGTTTGGTTTTATACATCCAACCACATTCGTCCTCCGTCTCGTTCAATAAGCGATGAGCTTCGCGTTCGAATTCATCCACGTCGAGCGGTTGAAGGTAGTTTTGTGAAATGAATGTAGCTATGGGTGACAGGTCATTGATGATTGCGCGACGCCTTCCAACGGTGGAGAAGGGTTTGCCTTCTTCGTTGATAATTTGTTTTTTTTCGTCAATTCGGTAGCCAAGTTCCAAAACTTCGCTGCGCTCACCACAAAGCTGGGCCGCTACGCCCGTCATGCCTGTGCCTGCAAATCCATCCAACACCACGTCGCCCGGCTGCGTGTAGTGAAGAATATATTTCATTATCGCACGATGAGGGACTTTGGTGTGGTATGAATGTGCAGTGTAAATGGGGTGCGTTTTCCCCTCACTTACGTCAACGGCAAAAGGTTCTCGGTGATAGGGCTGCTTCGGGTCGTAGGGCGTGCCATACCCTTTAATGAAATCGGCCAGCCACGGATTCGGACACGCGGTGTAGTATGGCGGATCGGACATTGTAAGAATATCCTCGTCCTTGCCGATGGGGAATCCATCAATCTTGCGGAACTCCGGGTCTTTCAATTTCTGCGCCAGCAATTTCAGGTAGTGCTCTCGCCGCGCTTCCTCGCTGGGAAACTTCTGGCCAAGACATTCCACCGGCCCGGCGGCTGCTCCCGTCAAACCCAAGCTTGATTGGTTTGCCATAATTTATGCTCGGTTAAGACTGATTTGGGCTTTGATGATCTGCAACTTCATGTCTTCAATTTTGTTATCGAGCAGGTTGCGCTTTTCGGTGGCGAGTTTGATTATTCCATCCTTAACTTCGGAACTGCATTCAGCGTGGTTTGCATGGTCTTCGATTTGTTTAATGGGTGTATCCGTGGCCAGTTTGCGGATTTTCTTTATCACCTCGCTAAAGTTTGAGGCGGTGATTATTTCCTTTGGTTGCTTTAGTTCAACGAGGATGCCATGAATGGATTTAGATTTTACCGAGAGCTTTTTCAGGGACGCATTGATTTCCGTCAGCACTCCACCATCCCGGAACTTTTCAAACTCCACCAACGTATCAAAAAGCATGTCGAATTGCCGTAGGAGCAGCTCTTTTTCACTTTTGTCAACTTGGGTCTGCCTTTGCAAGTGCGCCGTCACCAGCACCGCTACCACCAAAGTGGTCAGTGATGAAATCACGTTCCCGAAAGAAAAAACCGGGTCAAAAGAAATCGCGTGGAATTTGTCTATCATTTTGAAACACAGTGCGCCAAAAAGAAACGAGATGGCGCAGAAAATCCACAGCTGTTGTCGCCTGCTCATTTCGCGTCTCCTTTCTTCGCGTCTTCGTGCTGCTGCGCTTCCGCCATGTCTTCCTCAATTTCCGGTATCAAATCCGGTTCTTCTTTAGAAATAAATTCCAACATCGGTTTTAAGATGGCGAGGCTGAGTTTATCCATGCGGATTAACCCGCCGAAAGATTCTTCAAGAAAAGAAGTTCCGTAACCGGAGGTGCCATCGAGGTCAACGGTAAGCTTGGATTTCTTATCAATCGCTTCGAGGACTTTCGGGAGTAATTTCTCTTTGCGGAATTGTTCTCCAGAAAATTTCCCTTCGGAGATGTAACGCGGGCCGGGGGCCGTGCTGAATTCAGAGGCAATTTTAATTTTCATAAGGTAGTGACATGTTGGTTGGATTTAGTTCCCAATAAACAAAGGTTCCTTGAAATTCGTTTTGAAGGATTCGGTATTCACCGGTTGCTGAGTTGAAAAACACGTTGTTGGTAATCATGGCCAAGTTGGAGATTTTGTTCTTCTGCAATGCTTCGTAAACGCCAGGCAACCCCTTGCCGCGAAACGGTTGTCCGCTGGCGGTTTTATGCAACTCGCCCTGAAATATCAATTTGAGGACATCGGAGTTATCGCCATAGCGGAACCGCTCGAACATCCGCTCCAACACACCGTAAAACTTATTGTCACGCGGCTTGTTTTTCAGACTGTAAAAGACCCCAACGCCGTAATCCACAAACGAGAAAGCTACGAGCTTTTTATCCGCGACGTGTTTCACCGAAAGCCACCAGTGCTTTTCTTCCTCGCCCATTTCCGCTGCGTGGTTGTTGGTGTTCTGCATCAACTCGATCAACGAACGCTGAACGCCTGTGCATCTACGTTTGTGTCCCCAAACCGTCGTTGATGCCGCGTCAATAAGCTTTGCACCAAGCTCTGAGTCCACGTTTTTCATGGCGTGCGTGAATATGGAGCTTTTACTTGTCAGTTCGTAAGAATCCCGGTCGCTGAACTCGCTTTTCAAGAGGTGGTCGAAAAAGCCTGATTCGGTAATAATGCGCCGCGCTTCAGAATTCTTCGGGAAATCGCCATTGAACTTAATCTTTTTGGCTTTGAACCGAATCATCACGGACAAAAGGACCGTTATCCCGTCGTAATCAATTTCTTTTACGTCATGCAATACGACCCAAGCAGGCTTGTGCTTTTCAAAGCAATTACCCAGTTGAGAAATGAACAATGAGACACCTTCGGGATTACGCACAAAGCTCAACACGTCAGGAGCCTTTACCTTAAAATATGGAACCGGCTGATGTTGAAACTGGTGTAGGCTTTGCAACTCAGCTTGGCCCAGCCCACTCTCCTCGCGGTTTTTTTGCCGGCGGTAAGCTTTGAAGCGCAACTGGGAAGCCAAAGAGCGCTTTGCTCTTCGTGCAATGTAGCGCAAATGCCCTGGGCTTTGTGTGTATTTCTTCATCCCTCTGTTTCGGGTGCAATCCTTACTCTATGACAAGCCGCACCTTTGCCGCGTCACGACCTTTAAGAATCTTGTCGAGGTAAGCGTTGAAGCGTTCCTTGAACTCGGCGTGGGTGGCCGGGCTGCCATCGGGGAACAAGGCGGCTTTCAAATCGTCGAGGCGCACGGTCAATTTGGCCAGACCGGTCAACGCCTGCTGAATGGCGGTGAGAAATTCCTGTGAGATTTCATCGGGCAACTCCTTGGCCGCCGTGAACTCTTTCAGCAGTTTTTTCTGCGGGGCTTTGAGCAGGTCGAAGTTGCCCTGAATCACCGGATCATCGAGGTCTTTAAGGAGGTTCTTGGTCCAGCTTTTGTGAATCTTTTCCAAGTCGGCTTTGAGATTGGTGAGCCGCACTTCGGAAGAAACGCTGGTGTCCTCCATGCCCGGCCAGAATCCATCCGGCGATTTGGGGTCGTTTTCCAAATCTTTTTCGGTCAGAACCGTGCCGGTGCGGAGCTTGCCAACCTGGTTGTCAAACTCGGTAAGCTGGACGGAATTGATGGAATTGACCGTGGCAAGCCGGCGCAGTTGCTTGAGCCGATAATCGTTAAGCAGGTCTTTCTTCTCCTTGTCCTGGGTGAGATTCAGCCGGGCTTTGGCATAAAGACCGAGATAGACCTTGATGTAGCCCGCTTTGAGTTTTTTTAACTGCTTCAAGGCGTCCGCCTTGAAAGATTCGGATTCGCGCTGGGCTGGCTTGCGGATTTCAGTCAGCAATTCGGTGCGCTTCAATTTACTTTCGGTCACCCACGGATGATTTTCCGGCAGGATGGCTTCGGCAGCGGATAGATATTGGGTGAACTGCGCGAGTTCGCCGCAATAGGTCTGAAGCTGCTCAACCTCTTTAAGCCGGGTGAACGTGGCCTGATAGCCTTTGATGTCTTCGGCGTCGTATTTGAAATTTTTGAGTTTGCCCGGAGTGTTGTAGGCTTGGAGACTTTCGAGAAATTCCTTGGCCTTGGTAAGCTGCGTGGAAATTTTCTCAACCTCCGGCTCGCTGAAAAGGTTCTGCCCCCAGAACGGGATGCCGCTGGCTAGTTGCTGGTTCGCCTTGACGAGTTTTTCGACCCGCTGATTGATGACCGTATGCAACTGCTGCACGGCGTCGGTGCTGCCCTGCGTTACCATGACAGCCGAACCGGGCGGCAAATCCATCAGCTCAAACAGCGCCTTCAGGCTGGGGATATTCCAGTCTTTGGGGCGTTCAAGGTGTTTGAAATTCTGGAGGTCGCCAACCGGCGTGGATGCTAGGCCGGCGAGGTTGGTGGCGTCGAACTTCGCGCCGGGGATCGCGAGAACACCGTCGCCATTATAGACGAGCGCCGCCATCGTGACGCTGACCCAGACGGGTTCAAGGCGATACTTGTCCGGCAACATGAATTCGATGCCCGGCTCAATGGTGGTGATGATTTCCGGCCGGTTGACGACTTGACCTTGGCCTTTGGCTTTGAGGATGGACAAGATGTGCTTGGCGTAGCGCGATTTCGACGGGTCAATTTTGTCGCCGTCCAAAAGTTCAAGGGCATCAAGCACGGCGTTGGCCTGCTTGGTGCGGTTGGGCTGTGCGACACCGCGCAAGGCCTCCTGGGCTGCCTGCTGGGCGTTGCCGCCCTGCCCGTAAGTCACCAGCGCCGAAAAGTGCGGATATTCCGGGGCGCAATTGGTGAAATGTTCGCTGAGGCATTTCGAGGCAACGGCATTCACCGCGTCGCGGATGTTCAATGAGCCGCCCGCCCCGGCGACTTTGAGCCATTCCATGAATTTCTTGCGCGACCCCTGATAGGTGATTTCGACCGCCTTGAAAATATTTTCGCGCAACCATTTGGTCAGGGCGTCGAGATGCTGGAGCGCCTTTTTCTCGTAAGTCTGCTTTTTGATGTTGGACGAAATCGAGCCGAGTTCCAACGCGGCGGCGTAGAGCTTCAAGCTCTGCGTGAACTGCTCGTCCTTGCCCGTAAGCCGGAAAAAGACTTCATCCTGCCGTTTTTCGTCCGTGTAATCGGGTTTGTCAAACGGCTGGATGAAGTAGAGATAAAACTCGCGGGTGGGGACCGCCGTCGAGCGGTCGTTGGGTGCGCCGAAGAACAAATACCCCAGACGGCCCGCCTTGCGATCCTGCCATTCAATTTCGTGCTGCCAGATTTGAAAGCCGGTGACGTGCGTGGGGATGTCGGTGCATTCGAGCACCTGGCGGAGTGCGTCGTAATAATATCGGTCGAGAACATCGTCGCTGAGGGTTTCGCTGCGCTTCTCCACGAGCGCGTCGTAATCGTCGGTCTTTTTGAGGTCGAGGAAATACTGGCGGTTGTCCTTGTTGGACGAAATGAACTGGCCGCTGACGGTTTTGTGAATTTCACGGAGCGTGTTTTCGATGAGCGACAGCAAATCGTCCGCCGGCTCGCCGCCCATTTCCGCCACGCCAGAGTGGTAGAGGCAGAGCTTGTCGCGAAGTTCCTCCGGCGTCAGGCCGATGGGGGCATCGCCCGTCGTCAGTCGGTGGACTGACAGCCCTTCGATGATACGAATGGCCATCGGCTTGTAGGTTTTTTTGGGGAACGCGCTCTCGACTTTATCTTCGAGGGTCGTGCTGCATTCGATGATGGCCTTCACTTCCGGCAGCGCCCGGTGGGCGGCATTGTCTTTGAGCGATTTCCAATAGCCGTCAAAGGCGACGACGCCAGGCCGGTCGGTCGGCACGGTTTGCCCGACAAGTTCCTTGATGGCGAAGGAAATGATTTGCAGGACACCGCGTTTTTCGACGATGGGAATGCGCTCGAACGTCTCGACGTAGTCGGGATGAATGGGAAAAAGCGCGGCGTAGTCGTCCATCCGCTCGGTCATGTTGCCATAGTATTTGGCGAACGGCGTGAGGTATTCCTTGATGGCGACAAGCTGCGCCGGGGTCTTGTGCAACAGGCGATGCGAGACAACGAATTTAACGTCCGTGGTGGCAATCTTGACTTGCTGAAAGCGGTCTTTCACCCGGCTGATGGCGTCGGCAACATGCGCGAACCGGCCACTGTCAAAAATGGCTTCCTGCACGCCCGCCATGCAACGGAAACGGAGTTCCTTGACCACCTCGCCAACTTCGCGAAGGAATCCGAGATCCAAAATCAACTGCTTGTCATCACGGCTGCGCAGATAGTCCAGCAACTCGTCCACGACCAGCAGCAGGCCATGCTTGTCGAATTTTTTGTGGAACGCGACCATCATGGCTTCCATGGAAGTCTTGTTCTCGCGCACTTTGTCAGCCGGCGGGAATTGGTAGGGGACGCCCCACTCGGCCAGAACTTGTTCCAAGTGGCCGGTGATGATGTCCCGTAGGGACATTTTCGTTGAACCAATTTCCAGCCGGACGACTTTGAATTTGCCAGCAATGGCCGGCGCGGCTTTGAGGACTTTTTCATTGGTCAGCAGCGCGGAAAATTCCTCGTTCTCGGCGATGGCGGAAATGACGGACATCAAGTGCGACTTGCCTGTGCCGTAGTTGCCGACGATGAGCAGGCCGTGATTGTCTTGGGGCTTGGAATATTGAAGCTGGGGGAAAACGAGGTCGCACAGCCGGTCGGCCATGTCGTTGGAAATGACATAGGTGCTGATGAGCTCCTTCGCCTTGGCGCTTTTGTTGGCCTGGCGGAGTTCGATGACCGATTCAATCGGCTGGAACTGGATCAATTCGCTATATTTCATGTGGTCAAATGCAGTTGGAGTTTGTCATCAGCGACGGCAACAACGGGAAAACCGTTCACGGTCTGGGAAAAATAATCTGGGTGGCCGATTTGCCCGAAACGCAATTCTCCATTGGTCAAAACGCCATTCCAAGTCGCCACGATGAGGCGGTTGCGGGTGATTTCCCGGAGGAAAACCAACGGGTTCAATTTGAGCGTGGAGTCAAACAGCAATTCGATGTCGTCGAGGCACAAGCCGGATTTGTAGTGCTCGTCAATGACATCCGTGGCGACATCCTGTGCCCGGAGCTCGCGCTGGTGCCGGGTCAAACTGAGCAACCGCTGGCTGAGAAGCAGGCTGAGATTGATGATGGGCAGGTCAAGCTGGGTAGCGACCTGTTTAAGCCAATGCGTTTTGCCGGATTGCGCGCCGCCGGCGAGGATGGTCAGTTTATAGTATGCCCCCGATGTGGCACGAATCGTGTCAACGAGCTGAGGCAAACGAATTTCTGTCATTTGACGGCACCCTAAGATTTTTGCTGTTTTGAAACTCGGAACATGCGCTGCTTGATTGTTATTTGTTAAGCGCGGCGGAGCAAGATTGAAACGAGTGAAGCTGTCGCGCCAAGAAGCAAAAGCACCTGAGTTTTCATTTTCATGCCGCCAGCATGACAGCGACGGTTGGACATTTGCTGTCCATGCCGAAAAATAAAATTCAGGGCGGAAATCAGCGGCGTGGCGGCGTGAGACGAACCGTGGTGCCCGGCTTGGTGACGTTGACGCCTTTGACCTTCAGCATGGCTTTGGCGAGCGTGCGATGCTCGTCGGTGGCCACGTTTGGTGGCAGGATTCCGGCGAAACGACCTTCCATCGAATCCAATTTGGGCATATCTGATTCATTGAAGCCAAAGAATTTTCCATTGCCGCTGCGGATGATGGGAAGAAATTTTTGCTGCTGCCCGGTGCGGTCTTCGCCCATCAGGACAACCACTTCCTGCCGGTCAAATGATTCGGATGGCGGTTCGGTCATGTCGAGTTTTTCGCCCGGCTTGGCCGTCTTCATCCAAGCTTCCATCGCCATGACACAGACGGTAGCGGCGTGGGCGATGCACATGAGCCGGGCGGTGGTGGCAAAAGCGTCTTTTTCGCTTTCATCCGCCAACGAAGTCGGGACAAACATGAGCGGACCGTCCGCGCCAATCAAGAAAAGCGTGGGAGTCATCTTGCCGCTGTTGCGCATACAGAATTCCGCGTAATGGCCGGCTTGGGCCATGAGGTCGTCGAGCGTTTTGAGTTGGCGCGGTTGATGCACTGGCGGAAGTTTGAACCGGGAAGAATTTTCAATCAAGCGGCGAACAAAGAAAAACCGCTTCTGGTTCACGGAAGCGGTTGCGTGGTTCAATAATCTTCCGGCAGCAAGACGGTCGTGACCGCCCGCGAAGCCTCGGTGATAATCCAGAATTTGATGCCATCGATGCCGGTGTAGGCCGACAGCAGGCGAAAGCCATTTTCGAGGGCGATGTCGTTTTCCAACTTGTCGTCTTTGTCCAGATCGCCCCAGTCGCCTTGGACGTGCCGATTTAGCGCGTTCAAAATGTCGTCGGACGCCAGCTTTCCGAGCGCGTTAGGCGTGATGACGATTTGCCCCAGCGGGAATTTAAATTGTGATGCGAGAATCATTTTGAAAAAGGGCTGGCGGCCGTTGCCGACCGCCAGCTTGTTGAGGGTTACTTGGTGGGTTGCGAGACAATCCAGGCGAATGCCTGGCGTGAAACGAAGGCCAACACTAGGAGGTCCTCACGTCCATAGCTGTCGGAGTTTTTCCACTCCTCGCCGTCGCGGTAGCTGCGCTCGAACGTGGTGTTGTAACGCGGCCCC
>Ga0208872_1002584_pt1 | contig 10459 bp, 9 predicted proteins | sample CryBogCBH12Aug08_FD_185508 | JGI IMG/M metagenome (GOLD analysis project Ga0208872, IMG submission 185508) | Freshwater microbial communities from Crystal Bog, Wisconsin, USA - CBH12Aug08 (SPAdes) | ecosystem: Environmental > Aquatic > Freshwater > Lake | place: Crystal Bog, Wisconsin, USA... | reverse complement strand
CGTCGTTCTCCGACGGGTCCGACACGCCCTACCAACTCGCGCAGAATGCGGCCCGTCTCGGGATCACGACCATCGCCCTCACCGACCACGACACCTCGGCCAGTCACGAGGAAATGGCCGCGGCGTGCGCGGAGTTCGGATTGGATCTGATTCCCGGGGTGGAGGTGTCATTGAAGGACCATTCCTTCACCCGTCCCTCGAGCACCGGCGAGCCCGCACCCATCAACGTGCACATGCTCGCCTACTTCATTCCCACCAACGAGTCGCACCCCTTCCAGGAACAACTACGCGAACTGCGAAATGACCGCGAGCGTCGCAACCTCGCGCTGGTCGATCTTCTCGTATCCCTGGGTTTCACGCGGCTGTCGCTCGACTATCTCATCTCGATGACCGATAACGCTGATTCCGTCGGGCGACCGCATTTCGCGCGGGCGATGTTCGAACTACATCCCGAGATCGTCGGCGAGCGCAACGACGACAGTTGGGGTCGCATCTTTACCGAGTGGCTCGGTAATGGCGGCAAGGCGTACATCCCGAAGACGGAAAAGAGCATGGAGGAATTCATCGCCGCCGGACTTCCCCACGGCGTCGTATTCTCGATCGCTCATCCGCTTGTTAACTACACCACCGTCGGCGACGAAACGGAGATCGCCACGGTGATGCCAGGCGTCCTCGCGTCACTGCGGGACCGGGGCGTGCAGGGTGTGGAGGCGTATTACGGCGGTTGTGACGAGAGGACGCGTCAACAGATGGTCCATCTCACCAAGAATGCCGGCATGATCCCGACGGGAGGATCCGACTACCACGGCGCCTACAAGACCGACGTGCTTTTGGGCCGGGGCCGAAGTGGCGATCTCCACGTGCCGAACGAGGTCGTGACCGCCCTCTACGCCGCGCGCGGTTAACCCACCGCGTCGAGTGACGCGCGCAGCGAACCCGTCCGTTGCGACTGCAACCGCGACAGGGGAACGGCCACGAGTGAGTCGATGGCGAACTCGGTGCCGCTCGCCACACCGAGAACCGCCGCCGGTACGTCCGCATCAGCCGCCGCAGCGAGCAGCTCTTCGGGACGTGACGTCGCAACCAGGAATCGACCCGACAGCTCGGTGAAGAGTTCTTGGTGCGACGCAATCGAGTGCGCCCGCACGCCGACGTTGGCGACACAGGCCATCTCGGCGAGCGCGACGCCAATGCCACCGCGCGACACGTCGTGAACAGCGGACAACAAGGGTGCTTCGCCAGCGCACGCTTCAGCAACGAGTCGCGTGACGAGTCCCGCGGTGCGGGCGAACTGTTCGAAGGAGAAACTGCCGAGACGTCCACCGTGTCGTCCTCGCACCGTGGCCCAACGAGTCCCGCCCAGTGGGTAGGGATGCCCCTCGGTGGACTGGCGGGCGCCGAGCAACACGATGGTGTCACCCTCGCGGTAATTCCAACCGGGGGGTGGCGCGATCAAGGTCTCCACGAGACCAAGGAGACCGAGAACCGGCGTCGGGTCAATGTCCCGGCCGCCGCTCTCGTTGTACAAGCTGACGTTGCCGCCAATGACGGGGAGCCCGAGGGCGCGACACGCCTCGCCCATGCCGTCGATGGACTCCGACAATTGCCACATCACCTCGGGGTGTTCGGGATTTCCGAAGTTGAGACAGTTCACGACCGCAATGGCCGTCGCCCCCACGCACGCCAGGTTCGCGACGCCCTCGGCGAGGGTGGCGGCCGTGCCCGAACGCGGGTTGAGCGCGCACCAACGAGGATTGGAGTCCGTCGATAGCGCGATGCCGCGCTTCGACGCTGGCAGACCGGGTCCCGCGAGTCGCAGCAGGGCGGCGTCGCGACCCGGGCCAACGACCGTATTCAAGAAGAGCTGAGAGTCGTATTGGCGATACACCCAGGCCGGATCGATGAGCATCGCGAGCAAGTCGTCGGTGCAGGTTCCGCGGGGCTCCGTTTCGGTCGGGTCGTCGTTGGCGATTTCGTCGAAGTCGAGCGGTCGGCGTCGCGGTCGGTCGTAGAGCGGTGCGTCATCCGCCAACGACTTCGCGGGTACTTCGGCGAGAATCGGTCCGTCGAAGCCTTCGCGGACGCGCAAGTACGCGACGGGCGCGCCATCGGGTCCGATGCCGGGTTCCACCACGCGTCCGACGACCGTCGCGCGCACTTCCCACTTTTGACACAATTCCGCTACCGCCGGCCAACCCTCCGGCGTCACGATCGCCAGCATTCGTTCTTGGCTTTCCGAGGTCATGATCTCGTAGGGCTGCATGCCGCGTTCGCGCAGCGGCACGGCCGTGACGTCCACGTCCATACCGACGCCACCGCGAGCGGCGGTTTCGCTGGTGGCGCAGACGAGTCCCGCACCACCGAGGTCCTGAATCCCGACCACCAGTCCGCGATCAAGGAGTTCCAAACACGCCTCGATCAGTCGCTTCTCCTCGTACGGGTCGCCAACTTGCACGCTGGGGCGCTTGGCGTCATCGAGCGACGCGGCGCCGTCCTCACCGGAAAATCCCGCCGACGCGAGCACCGAGACGCCACCAATGCCGTCTCGTCCCGTTGAGGACCCGAGCAGTACCGCCAAGTTCCCGACGCCCGACGCGATGCCGAGAACCAAGCGCTCAACCGGCAATGCGCCGGTGCAGAGCACATTGACGAGAGGATTCGACGCGTAGCAGTCGTCGAAGGTCAGTTCTCCGCCGATCGTGGGCACGCCGACCGAGTTGCCGTAACCCGAGATGCCGGACACCACTCCCTCGAGCAACCAGCGCTGACGAGCGTCCGTGAGCTCACCGAAGAAAAGGGGGTCCATGACCGCGAGAGGGCGCGCGCCCATGGTGAATACGTCGCGCAAAATTCCGCCCACTCCCGTCGCCGCACCTTGGTAGGGCTCAATGGCGGACGGGTGATTGTGGGACTCGATACGAATAGCGACCGCAATGCCGTCGCCGGCGTCCATCACGCCCGCATTTTCACCCGGACCGACGAGCACGCCGGGTCCCTCGGTGGGTAGGCGCTTCAAGTGGATACGCGAGGACTTGTACGAGCAGTGCTCGCTCCACATCACTCCGTACAGCGCCAACTCGAGGTGATTGGGATCTCGGCCGAGAACGGCGCGAATATCGTCGAGCTCGCTGTCGGTCAATCCAAGGGCGCGGTGCAGGGGCTCGGGGGCGTCGGTCACCCCTCCAAACTACCGTTGTGGTGTCGGGAGATGATTGCTCGGCGGGTCGAGAGTTCGTCGGTTCATCCACAACCATCGCGCGAAGAAGATGGACGCGGCGATGGTGATGATGTTGATGGCGAGCTCGATAAGACCGCCCGCGCCCTTGCCCCAAATTCCGTGTTCGATGTCGTAGAGCACGTCCATCCCGAACAAATAGAAACCACCGCCAGCACCGAGTAATCCGAACAACACGGACGATGGATGGTTGCGCCACAGCGCCCACGCGCTCGCCAGTAGCGACAAGGTGAGAAGACCATCGGCGAGGGGGAAGGCGTTTTCAAAGTCGTAGTAGGACGGCAAAGTTTCGCTCGCTACCACCGACCGTTGTGTGTACCAGAGGGTCCAAAAGACCACCATGATGACGGCGAGTACCAGCAAGATCTTGGCGACGGATCGGGGTTGAGGATGCACGATTCAACGGTAGCGATTGCGGGAACAGGGAATAGGGATTCCGCATATTGGGAATATGCGAACCAGTGAATTTACGGGTCGCCGCCGGAGACCGGAACCACAAATCTCCTCTCATCAGCACCAATATGTCCGAAGTGAACATCTCGTACGGCGTTCTCCTTTATGAAGTATTTACGACCCCGATGCCACAGCTCAACGAAGAATCACTACAATTAACTGTCATTACTTTTTAACTATGGAGCTCGAAATGCCTACCGCAACAAAGAAGTCATCTACGGCCAAGTCGGCGACTACCAAGACCCCGAAGCGCACGATGACCGCCGATCACAAGGCCAAGCTCGCCCAGGGACGCACCGAATCGCGCATCGTGTCGAAGTACCTCGAGGCACTGTCCGCCGGTAAGGGCAAGCGCGGTCGCAAGCGCACGCCGGAATCCATCAACATGCAGATCACCAAAATTGACCGTGAAATGGAGACCGCGTCGGCGATTCGACGTCTGGAGCTCACGCAAATGCGCTTCGACCTCGAGATCGAGCGCGATCGCTTGTCGGCCCGCGTGGACATTGGTGGCGTCGAGAAGGAATTCGTGAAGATCGCCAAGTCCTACGCCAAGCGCACGGGCATTAGCTACAACGCCTTCCGTAGCCTCGGCGTGCCGGCCGACATCCTGAAGAAGGCGGGCATCACGCGGGCTCGTTCCTAAGCGAGAGCGGGAACGCCGAGAAAACCGGCCATCAAGACTCGTCCGTCCTCGCTCCCGAGCAGCGCCGACGTGGCGCGCTCGGGGTGGGGCATGAGTCCCACTACATTGCCGGCCTCGTTACTCACCCCAGCGATGTCGTCGCGCGAACCATTCGGGTTATCCCGGTAGCGCAGCACGATCTGATCACGAGCGACCAACATGTCGTGCGTCGCGTCGTCGCAGGTATAGGCACCGGAGAAGTGATTAATCGGAACGCTGAGTTCCTGACCCACGCTCGCACCCCTGGTCAACACCGAGCGAATGGAGCTCACGACGACGACGGTGGGCTCGCAGAGAAACGTCAGTCCGCGGTTCTTCTGTAGAGCCCCCGGTAGAAGACCGGCCTCCGTGAGAACCTGGAATCCATTACAAATGCCGAGGACCGGTCCCCCGTCGGCGGCGAAGGCCGCAATGGCGTCCATCACGGGTGAGAACCGAGCGATCGCTCCCGGGCGCAGGTAGTCACCGTGCGCGAACCCACCGGGCAAAATGATCGCGTCAACGTCCGTGATCTGAGTTGTCGAGTGCCACACGAAGGTCGAAGTGGCGCCGAGAGATTCGACGGCGAGAGCGGCGTCGTATTCACAGTTGGACCCGGGAAAGACCACCACTCCTACACGCGTCGACATGTCCTACTCTCCTCCGGAATCATCCGCGATACCGCGACGTGCGCGAGTGATCTGCGCCGCGTGCTCCTCGGCGTGTTCGGCGTAGATGCGCAGCCAGTCACGAAAACTGTACGGCCCCGACTCGCTGTGCACGCCCGGTCGTTCCATGTCCTGAGCACTCACGCGGTCCAGGAGAATCGACGTCGCTCCACGCACCGCACGAAACACTGAGAGCGATGGAGCGACGGGTAGTTCCTCGTAGCCGAGCGCCGGCGTCGCCGCCCACAGACCCTCGTCGTAGCCCTGGATGCTCGGATTCGATTCGGCGAGGAGTCGTCGGGCCCGCAAGTACGAGTTCGTCTCGGAGTCCGCGAGATGGTGGACGACCATGCGCGCCGACCATTCGGTTCCGACGCGACGGTCCCATTCGTCCTCGGTGATGCCGAGAAGCGCGTCATCGACGAGTCCGACCCCCGCGCGGTAGCGCTCGATCAAACGTTGGTCGTCCGCGGTGAGGTGACGGTCACGCTCGAGCTCTGAGGTCACCGAGCGTCCTCCACCCGAACCACGCTGTGTTCAATAACGGGATTCGACAACAATCGATCGGCCAGACCCTGCGCGTTGCGCACGGCCTCGTCCTCACTCCCGGCCTCGATGGAGAACCGAAAGGCCTTACCGGCACGAACGTCGCTCACTCCGGTAAATCCGAGTGCCGGCAGGGCGCGCTCGATGGTCGCGCCTTCCGGATCCGCAATACCGGGACGGAGGGACACCTCAACGAGAACGGAGTAGATCATTGCCCTCGACCGTACCAGTCACGCAAGGAACGTCCGGTCACGGTTTCGTACGCCGCGACGTAACGAGCGGCCGTGATGGACACAATTTCTTCGGGCACCGGGGGTGGGGGTGGCGTCTTGTCCCAGCCCTGTTCGGTCAACCAATCGCGGAAGGGCTGCTTGTCGAAGGCCGGCGGTACCTCGCCGGCGACGACCTGATCGGCGGGCCAGAGGCGTGACGAGTCGGGTGTGATCACCTCGTCGCACAGCACCAATTGTCCGTCCACGTAGCCGAGTTCGAACTTGGTGTCCGCGAGGATCAAACCAGCCTTCGCCAGGAGCTGCGACGCGCGCGCAAAGAGGTCGACGCACAATGCAGCAGCGTCGCGCAGTGCTTCGACACCCACGATCTCCGCCGCAGCGTCCATATCAATATTGACGTCGTGCCCCTCGTCGGCCTTGGTGGACGGCGTGAACATCGGTTGATCGAATGCGTCCGTGAGCCGCATCCCGGCGGGCACGGCCATGTGGTGAACCGTGCCGGCGCTCGAGTATTCGGCGTAGGCCGATCCGGCGAGTCGGCCGCGCACGATGCACTCAATCGGCAGCATCTCGGCGCGGCGCACCAACATGGTCCGGCCGTGCCAGTCCCGCTCACCCAGGAATCCCGGGACATACGTGTCGATCACGGCCGGGTCGCAACTCACGAGCGACGTCGGCACACCGTCACCCAGTTCGTGAACCCAGTAGTTGGTGAGGGCCGTCAGCACGCGACCCTTGTTCGGAATCGGCTCGGCCATGACGACGTCAAAGGCACTCAAGCGATCTGACGCCACCATCAGCAGATGATCCTCACCCACCGCGTAGAGATCGCGCACCTTGCCCTGGTAGATGGGAGAGAGGTTCAGCGAATTCACGCCGGTTGCCACCATGTCAATGCCTCCAAAAATCGTCCACGGTGAACGAGCATGCGCTGGACGTCGAAGGCGACGTCCAATTGTTCGGAGCTCAGCGTGACGTGTTCGTCGTCATCAATGACGGTGCGAAACGGCGTCCGCGTTTCAATCGCGCGACGAGCCGCGGCTTGCACAATGCGGTAGGCGTCGTCGCGAGAGAGTCCCGACTCCACCAAGGCCAGCAGCACCGACTGGCTGTAGACGAGACCGAGGGAGTGCACCTCGAGGTTCTCGAGAGCTCGCTGCGGATGCAGCACCAAGCCGTCGACGAGACCCGTGGCCTTGCGCAACATGTAGACGGTGAGTTGCAAAGCGTCCGGCAGGACCACGCGCTCCACGCTCGAGTGCGAGATGTCGCGTTCGTGCCAGAGGGCCACGTCCTCGAGACCCGCCACGAGGTAACCGCGCAGCACTCGCGCGAGACCACACAAGCGTTCCGAAAGTACGGGATTTCTCTTGTGCGGCATCGCGGACGAACCCTTTTGACCCTTGCCGAAGGGCTCTTCGGCTTCCCCGACCTCGGTGCGCGCGAGGTGTCGAATCTCCAATGCCACTTGTTCCATCGTCGTGCCAACGGCGGCACACGCGTAAAGAAGTTCGGCGTGGCGATCGCGGGCGATGACCTGGGTGGCGGGCACCGGGGTTAGACCGAGGTGCTCGCAGACGTAGTCCTCCACGGCCGGATCAATGTTCGAAAAAGTTCCCACGGCGCCCGAAAGTTTTCCGACCGCGATCGCGGCGCGCGCCTTGGTCATACGCTCTAAGTCTCGATTGGCCTGCAGCGCGAAGAGCGCGAACTTCGCGCCGTAGGTCGTGGGCTCGGCGTGCATGCCGTGCGTACGGCCCGTGATCGGCCAATCAATCGTCTCGGCCGCACGTCGCGTCAGCGCGTCGCGCAAGGCGCGCACTTCTTCGATAGCGATATCGGCCGCTTTGGTGAGTGTCGTGCACAGCGCAGTGTCCACGACGTCCGAGGAGGTGAGTCCGTAGTGGATCCACGCCCCCTCGGGCATACCGATGCGGGACTGCACGATGTCGACGAAGGCGGCGGTGTCGTGATTGGTGACGAGTTCACGTTCGTCGACGGCCGCGACAAATTCCTCATCGATGATCGGACGTCGCGCGCGCAGGATTCGCGCGTCGTCACTCGGGATGACCCCAATGTGCGCGAGGCCCTCGGCGGCGAGGAGCTCCACCTCGAGCATGGTGTCGAAGCGCGCCACGTCGCTGAACAGAGCCGCGACGTCTTTGGGTGCGTATCTCGAAATCATGGTTCTCCTATACGACGCTTCGGGCGATGTCGGTGCGCATGACGCGACCGGGGAATGTCACGGTCGTCGCCGCGCGATACGCCTGATCGCGCGCGGACTCCACCGAGTCGGCGACCGCGGTGATGGTGAGCACACGACCACCGGCGGTGACGAAGTCGCCCTGCTCGTTACGTCGCGTACCGGCGTGGAACACCGTGACGCCGTCGACGGGATCACGTAATTGTCCGTCCTCACCCAGACCACTGATGATCTCCCCGTAGCGGGGGGACGTCGGGTAACCCTCCGCGGCGAGCACCACCGTCACGGCCGCCTGCGTACTAAAGCGCGGGGGCTCGGTGAGCGTGCCGTTCGCCGCGGCGAAGAGGATCTCGCTGAGATCATCGGCGAACAGCGGCACGATGACCTCGGTCTCCGGGTCCCCGAAACGCACGTTGTATTCAAGAAGCTTGGGACCCGATGACGTGAGCATGATCCCGGCGTAGAGGACGCCGCGATACTCAATGCCCTGACGACGTAGTTCGCGCATCGTGGGTTCCACGATGTCGTGCATCACCTGGTTCACGAGCGCGGGCGTCATGACGGAAAGTGGTGCGAGCGCGCCCATGCCGCCGGTGTTCGGTCCGCGGTCACCGTCGCCCACGCGCTTGAAGTCCTGCGCCGGCACGAGCGGGACGGCTCGTTCACCGTCACAGAGAACAAGGAGCGAACACTCCTCGCCCGCGAGACCCTCTTCAATCACAACACGTGAACCGGCGTCGCCGAAGGCGTCACCGGAGAGCTTGGCGCGCACGTCCGCCTCGGCCTCGGCGAGTGAGGTGGTGACGAGAACACCCTTGCCCGCGGCGAGTCCGTCGGTCTTGATGACGTAGGGCGGCGAAAATCGACGGAGAAGCGCAATGGCCTCGTCGGGATTATCAAAAGTGCCGAAGTCGGCGGTCGGAACATTGGCGGCCGCCAGGAGTTCCTTCATGTAGGCCTTGGAGCCCTCAAGTCGCGCACCGTCTTCGTTGGGTCCGAAGACGATCTTCCCCTGGGCGCGTAGGCGGTCGGCCAGTCCGGCCACCAGTGGCGTTTCGGGTCCGATTACGAAGAGATCGGCCGTGAGATCGAGCGGGCTCGCCGACGTGCAGAACAAGCCGGCCGCTCGCATCCCGTCGTTGCCCGGCGTGACGGTTACCTGGGCGCTGTGCGCGAGTCCCCAGGCCAGCGCGTGCTCGCGCGCGCCGGCACCCACGACGACACAGCGCATCACGATGGTCGAACGAATTGCTCTCGACCGGGTCCGACACCCACGACGGAGATCTCCACGCCGATGGTGTCAGCGAGGAAGGCCACGTAGTCGCGGGCCTCCTTCGGCAACTGGTCGTAGGCCGTAAAAGCGCTCAGATCCGTCTTCCAACCTGGTAGTTCTTCGTAGATCGGCGTAGCCGCGTGGAAGACGGACTGGTGATAGGGCGGGTAGTCGTAGCGCACTCCGTCGGCCTCGTATCCCACGCACACCAGGATCGAATCGAGTGTGTCGAGAATGTCGAGCTTCGTGAGCGCGATCTCGGTGAGGGAGTTGAGCCGCACGGCCTGACGCGCCATGACGGCGTCGAACCAACCCACTCGACGACGGCGCCCGGTATTGGTGCCGAATTCGTGTCCGCGCTCTACCAACAACTCGGCGAGGTCGCCGTCAACTTCGGTCGGGAACGGACCTGCGCCCACGCGGGTGACGTAGGCCTTGGCGATACCGACGATGCGCGACAGATCGCGCGGTCCCAGTCCCGAACCGGTGCACGCACCGCTCGCCACCGGGTTCGAGGACGTCACGAACGGGTAGGTACCGTGATCAAGGTCAAGGAACGTCGCTTGCGCGCCCTCTAAGAGAATGTTGCGTCCCGCGGCCAACGCGTCGTGGAGGTAGGTCACGGTGTCGGCGATCATCGGCGCAATTCGCGGTCGGTACTCGTCGAGGTAGCGCGCGGAGATCTCTTTGGCATCCAGCGGTAGACGGTTGTACACCTTGGCGAGCACCGCGTTCTTCTCCATCAGCGCGACGTCCAACTTCTGTCGGAAGATCTTCTCGTCGAGCAGGTCCTGGACGCGAAGACCGACGCGAGTGGCCTTATCGGCGTAGGCCGGACCAATGCCGCGCTTCGTGGTGCCGAGGGCGTTCTTGCCCAAGAAACGCTCGGTGACCCGGTCCAACTCCTGGTGATACGGCATGATCAGGTGCGCGTTACCCGAGACCATCAACGCCGACGTGTCGACACCCTTGGCCTCAAGGGTGTCCATCTCGCTGAGGAGAACACCCGGGTCGACCACGACACCGTTCCCGATCACCGGGGTCACGGCGGGATAGAGGATGCCGCTCGGGATGAGCTGGAGGGCGAAGGCTTCGCCGTCGACCACGATGCGGTGTCCCGCGTTGTGACCCCCCTGGTAGCGAACGACGACGTCCATTTCCTTGGCGAGGAGGTCGGTGAGCTT
>Ga0208872_1002583_pt1 | contig 10461 bp, 6 predicted proteins | sample CryBogCBH12Aug08_FD_185508 | JGI IMG/M metagenome (GOLD analysis project Ga0208872, IMG submission 185508) | Freshwater microbial communities from Crystal Bog, Wisconsin, USA - CBH12Aug08 (SPAdes) | ecosystem: Environmental > Aquatic > Freshwater > Lake | place: Crystal Bog, Wisconsin, USA... | reverse complement strand
CAAATTCCAGATCAAACCGGCGTAAGTAAAATGCGTCCGCACCGCATCCAGCGCCACGCCACCGGCCACCGCGTTGGTGAACGCCAGCTCGCCGGCCAGCCGCACCGTCGGCTCGATGTCATCGCGCCAGTCGTCGGCGCGTTGCGACCACGGCGGCAGCGTGAGCGAACCGCTGGCGCGCAACTCCGGTGGTTGCGTCCAGGAAATTTCCGCCAGCCGTTCCTGTGCCTTTTCTGTCAACACCGCCGCCACCGCGTGCAGGTCAAACGCCGAGTCGTTCGTGAATGTCACCGTGCGCGTCACCACGTCCAGCCGCGCCGCCGCGTCGAGACGGCCACCGCCGAGCTGCGCGGATAATTTTGTCACCGCCAGCGCCGGCGCGTGCCAGCCACCGGCAACTTCAAGCGTTCCGGCGCTCACCTTTTCCGAGCGAACTTCGGCGGCGCGCACCGTCCACGCGATTTCAAACGGGGCCAGATTCGTCCAAAAATCCAGCGCGGCGGAATTGGCCGGGGCGTCGGCGAGCACGGTGAAATTGACGGTGGTTTCCAGCCGGTGCGCGGTGAACCACGGCGTCCGCACGCCGGCGGACGCGGAAAGATTAGTAATCGCCAGCGTTGGCGCGCGCCAGCCACCGGCGCATTCCACCACCGGCGCGGTGATTTTTTCCGTGCGCACGTCCGCCGCGCGCGCCGCCCAATCGAGCCGGAACGGCTGCAGATTCGTCCAACTGCCACTGCCGATGGCGTTGGTCGGCGCGTCGGCGGGCGCGGTGAGCCGGCCGGTCAGTTGAAATTTTTTTGCGGCAAACCACGGCGTCCGCACGCCCGGCACCTCGGCATTGAAGCGCAGCGTAAACGAATGCACGTCGTGCGCGTCGCCGGCCAACACGGCGTTCAATTGCGGCGAGCCGGTGAACCGGATTTTTTCCAGCGCGCTGGAAAATTCCTTCAGCGGCTCCGCCAGCGCGCCGCGTTCGCCACCGGCGCCACCGGTGAAAGTCTTCCACTGCTGAATTTCCGGCGCGTGCGCGACCTCGCCGGCCAGCGTGATTTGCACCCCGGCGAAACCGGCGCGAAAATGGTCGAGCGACCAGGTGTCATCGGCCGCGAACCGCAGTTCGGTCTGGAGATTGGTCAGGGCGAGCGCGTTCGTCGGCGACAGCCGCAGCGAGAAATTGCCATCGCGCACCACCAAGCCGTCCAGTTGCAGCCGCCGTTCCTGCCACAGCACCGGAAAATTCAGCCGCAACTGCACTTCGCGCGCAGCGAACGCGGCGGTGGTGGTGGCATTGGTGTTGCCGATCCGAACATTGTCGCAGACAAACCCCCGGATGGGGCGCAGACGCATCCGCGAAAATTCCAGCTCCACGCCGCGCTCGTGCAGCGTGGCGACAAGCCGCGTTTTCAGGAAGCCGGGCAGGCCGACGAGGTTGAACCACGCGAGCGCGCCCAGCGTCAACAACACCGCCGCCCACACCGCGAAGCGGAAGCAGCGGAGCGCGATGCGACATTTGCGCCAGAAACTCACCCGGAAACTTTCGCCGTAACGACGGAACAATTCAAGACGAACCGCTCACGCGTTGGCCAAAATCGCCGCCACCGGCAACCCAGAAAAACGAATTATTAGCTGCTAATTTTCCGGCGAAAGATTTTTGTTGACGGCTTATCATTAGTTCTATTTTAATCGCGGTGGGTTTTATGAAGCGGTTCTGGGCGGGCAACGGCGACACGGTTGGGTCAATGGTGGGCGGGGCGGGAGTCTTCCACCACAACGTAATCGTTTTTCCCCATCACCCAAAACCCGGCCGTCGGGCGGTTTTCTCCTTTCTCCGTCCGGCGGCTTTCATTTTCCGCACCGCCACCGGCTTCCACCGCACCGCGAACCCCGACCACCGGACGGTGAACCTCATCCACCGTGCCGTGAACGCCAGTCACCGTGCCGTGACCATCATCCACCGCACGGTAAACGCCAGCCACCGTGCCGAAACTTCCGTCCGCCGTGCCGTGAACGCCACCAACGGCACCGTGAACGCCGTCCACCGCACGGAGAATGTCAGCCACCGCACCGAAAATGCCGTTCCCCGCGCGGAAAATCCGGTTTTTCGCGCCTGCCGGTGGTTTCACCGCGCCACCAACCCGCTTGATTTCAATGATTTATGGCTAAAACGGCCATAATGCAGTAAAACCACCAACCAAAGGACCAAAAATGGCAAAAGGTAGTTATGTTCAAGGCAACGACAACGCCTTCTCGGCGCAGTTGATTGTCTTCAAAAGCAACATCGGCGGTTATGCCGCCACCCTCGGCGTCAGCGCGGGGCAAATCGCGGGACAAGCGGCCGATTCCGATTACATGGACTATGTCCTCAAATGTCTCGGCATCACGCAGAACACCGCGCAACAATGGATGGCGTGGAAAAGTCTCACGCGCGGCGGCGGCACGCCGGTCACCACCGGTGCGCCGGTGGCGCCGGTTTATCCCACGCCCGTGCCGGTGGTGGCACCGGGTATCGAAGTCCGGTTCCGCGCGCTGGTGAAACAGATCAAGGCCAGTCCCAATTACAATGTCGCCATCGGCAATGCGTTGGGCATTGAAGGCTCGCAACAGACTCCGCCCGACCTGACCACCATCCAGCCGCAGTTGGATGTGGCGCTGGACGGCAACCAGATTGACGTAAACTGGAGCTGGGGCGGCTACGGCGCGTATCTGGATATGTGCGAACTCCAGGTGGATCGGGGCGACGGCAAGGGCTTTACCTTGCTGGCCTACGACACCACGCCCGGTTACACCGACACCGCGCCGTTGCCGGTGGCCCCAGCCAAGTGGACTTACCGCGCCATCTACCATGTGGGCGATGCGCAAGTGGGCCTCTGGAGCAGCCCTGCCAGCCTCACCGTGCAGGCGTAAATCAATAACCGAAAACACAACGGGGCTGGCGCAAGCTGGCTCCGTTTTTTTATTTCAACCACCAGCCAAAGGTAGTTTGGGTTATTAGAAATGATATCGGGCTTCGGCAATGGCAGCCGCTTTTTAATCGCCACTTGCCCGCTGGTAAATTTGTTTGTTACTTTCATATCCATGCCGACGAAATTTGACGAAGCCTTTGCCAAAGTCCAAAAGCTTGCCGCCATTTTTGAGTCCGGCAAAGACCATTATCTCTCCGGCGATTATCAGGAGGCGGACGTTCGCAAGGATTTCATTGATAAATTTTTCAGCGCGCTCGGCTGGGACGTGAACCACGACGAGCAGACCAATCCCTACGCGCAGGAGGTGAAGGTGGAGCGCATCGTCAATGAAGGCTCGGCCAAGAAACGTGCGGATTATGCGTTTTCTCTCGCGCCAAATTTCAAGACCGTGCGGTTTTATGTCGAGGCCAAGCGTCCGTCCAAGGATTTTGGCTCGCCCGATAATTGCCTTCAGGCCATCCGCTACGGGCATTTTAACAAGAAAACCTCGCCGTTTTCCGTGCTCACCAGCTTCGAGGATTTTTACATCCTCGACTGTCGGCTTGAACCCAAAATCACCGACACCTTGAGCCGCATCGTCGAGCGCTTTAGCTACACCGACTACGTTGATTCGGAAAAATTCGCGCGCATCTACTGGTTCTTCTCCCGCGAAGCCGTTGCGGGCGGTTCCCTAGAAAAACAGGCCGCAGACCGCCCCATTGCCAAAGGCAAAAAATTCCAGCGCGGTCTGTTCAAAGGCGGCGACATCGAGCCGGATGAAAAATTCCTCGCGGAACTCGACGGCTACCGGCAGCAGCTCGCGCAGGCGTTCAAGCGCGCCAATCCCGATCTGGACGGCGAGACGCTCACCGAAGTCACTCAGCGCACGCTCGACCGGTTGGTCTTCACGCGCTTTCTCGAAGACAAAGGCATTGAAACACCGGTTATTGAAAATTTCGGCAAGACGGACGGCTATTGGGAGGATTTCATCAACGCCTCGCTCCGGCTGAACCGCAAATACAACGGCGTCGTTTACAAGGAACATCCCAAGCTCGACGTGAAGGGTTTCAAGCCGGATGAAAAAGTCTTTGCCCGCATCTGCGAGGAATTCAGCGACCCGACTTCAAATTACAATTTCAACATCATCCCCATTCACATCTTGGGGAGTATTTACGAGCGGTTTCTGGGCAAAGTCATTTCCGATGGCGCGCGGGTGGTGGAAAAGCCGGAAGTTCGCAAGGCCGGTGGCGTCTATTACACGCCGGAATATATCGTCCGCTACATCGTGGAAAACACCGTTGGTAAGATGATTGAAGGCAAGACGCCGGAGGAAATTTCCAAGCTCAAATTTGCCGACATCGCCTGTGGCAGCGGTTCCTTCCTGCTCGGCGTTTATGATGTGCTGCTGAAATACCACGCCGAATACTATTCCAAAAATCCCGGCAAGGTGCGCAAGGGCGACTGCGTGCGGCGCGACGGCACGCTGCATCTCTCCCTGCAAAAGAAACGCGATATCCTGACCAACAGCATCTATGGCGTGGACATTGACCGGCAGGCGGTGGAGGTAGCGCAGCTCTCGCTTTACCTAAAATTGTTGGAGGATGAAACCGTGGGCACCACCAGCGAGTTTCAGGACGAATTCCATTTCACGTTGCTGCCGTCACTGGATAAGAACATCGTGTGCGGCAACTCGCTTATCGGGCCGGATATTGCGGACGGTGGCACGCTGACGGATGAAGAAGAGAAGAAAATTAACCCGTTGGATTACGCGCAACGCTTCCCGACGATTTTCCGCCGCAGGGTTTCCGGTGGCGAACTGCGCGAGGCCGCGCCCGGCGATATGCCGCACAATGTTCCCGGTGGCGCACCGCTGCACGGCAGTTTCAGCTACAAGAAAACCAAGAAAGTAAAGCCGGTGCCGCCGGCCTTGCCGGAATCCGAATACGAAGGCGGCTTTGATGCGATTGTCGGCAATCCGCCGTATGTCCGCCCGCACAACCTTGATTCAACGACCAAGGAATATTTTTGGAAACACTTTCCAACATTTACGCACAAGTCAGACCTGTATTGTTGTTTCATGGAAAACGCCACACGGCTTCTCAAGCCCGGCGGTCTGTTCAGTTACATTGTTTCGCACGGTTGGCTGAGACTGAATAGTTTTCAAGAGCTTCGGCGGTTTATTCTAAAGGAATACAAAATTCTCGAACTGGTTGAGTTTCCATACAATGTTTTTGCAGAAGCTCAAGTTGCCACGGGAGTTTTTGTCTTTGAAAAGCGCACCGCAAAAACCGACCACAAATTGCGCGTAGTCGGCGCAACAGAAATCTCGAACGGTGCTTCGTTTAGGGTTCTCCGTGAAATACCGCAACTGACATTTCAAAATACCTTCCAAAATGTTTTTGATACGAGCATTGCGCCCGAAACAGAAACGATTAAAGACAAAATGCGGCAAGGCACTTTGATTGGTTCAAATTTTGAAATCTGTTTCGGCCTCAAAACTGCCGATGATGATAAATTTCTTCATCACACGAAAGGGTTGCACAAGGAAGACAAGCCGCTATTGCGGGGAGACGATGTAAAACGATACGAAATTAACTACAAAAACGAATTCGTTTGGTATGTGCCAAAGCGGATGCGAGCAAATCGGTCAACCGCACGCCCCGGGGAGCCACGCCGTTTTGAGCAGCCTAAAGTTTTAGTCAAGGATACGTCGTCGGATTTTGCCTGCACTTACGAGCCGGGTGATTATTACGTCAAAGATGTTTTGATCGTAATTCCCAAGGAAGAATTAAAACCAAACTATGATTTGAGATTCGTGGCAGCGGTGATTAACTCCAAAGCATTGCACTTTTATTATCGGACGACGTTTCAAACGATTCATGTTCAGAACAGCGAACTTGCAAGCCTTCCTCTTCCAAAAATTGATTTTTCCAACGCCGCCGACAAGTCGCGGCACGACCGGCTGGTGGAGTTGGTGGAGCAGATGCTAGCGGCCAAGGCCAAGCTGCCCTCGGCCAAGACAGATCGCGACCGCGAGTTTTACACGAACAAATGCGCCACGCTGGATTTGGAAATAGACCGGCTGGTTTATGACCTTTACGGCTTGACCGCCGAAGAAATCAAACTGGTGGAGGGTAACGTATGAAAGATTCGTCTTCCCTCACCCTAGCCTTCAACCAATGAGCTTGCCAGCGTTTTCAGTTTAACCAGCCGCATTCAATTTGAATGTGGCTTTTTATCACTAGGGGTTCGGCGGAATGGTCAGATAAGTGGCGACGAGTTGGAACGGCGCAACGGGAAAAACAAACGCCCAGCGCTCGCCGTCCAGCGTCACCGCCGCCAGCGCGGTGCGCGACAGTTCCGCGCCGAAATCCACGGTGAATTTTTCGCCGCTCGTCAGTGCCACCGTGATTTGCAAATTGTCCGGGTGCAGCCCGTATTTTTCCGGCGTAGTGATATTGCGGCCGACCCAGCCGGCGACGGTGAGCGAACCAAGCCGGTGCACTGCTTCCTCGATGGCGGGCGAATTGATGGTGCCGGGCGAACCGGTGGCGAGCGTCCAAGCGTTCGTGCCGGTGCGGAGCAACTGGCGGGTTCGGCCGCCCTGACGCAGCGTGACCTGCGCGACGTTCGTCTCGGAAAAATTCCAGAGCCGGCGGTCGCGAAATTCCCAGCCGTGTTCCGGCAACCGGTTTACCTCGGCGGTGGCGAGCGCATAAACAAAATCCTCACCGGCGCGTTTCACAAAAACCCGGTTCGTTTCCACCGCGCCAAATTGCAGTTGCGCGAGCAGGTTGTTGGTGTCGCCGACCACGGCGCGCAGCGTGATGGTGCGCGCCGGTGCGGTGAGGCCGAAGCCCTGCAAATCAGCGGCGGTGTTGAGGTCTTTCACGAATTCCGTGACGCGGAAACCGGCGAGCAGATTGAGAAACGCCGCCACGTTTTCCGCGTCGGCGGAAAATTTCTCGCCGACCACCGCCCAATCGTTCGGCCCGCGCTGCTGCAAGGTGAAAGGCGTTTCGCCACGCACTTCGATTTGCGCCACCGGCGCGGTCAAATCCAGCAGGTGCGGGTCGCGAAAATCATTCACCGCGCCGCGCCACGGCGTCAGCGCGTCTTTCGCCACGGTCAGCACGGAATTAAAACCTTCGCGGCGCGCGAAAAGTTGCGCGGGATTTTCCGGCGAATTTTTGCCGGCGTGAACGGCGGCAAAAAAATTCGTGCCGCGCCCAAGCCACACGGCCAGTTCAGCGGGCTGCAAACCGTAGCTGCTCAAATCGGCCTTGGCGTCGTCGGTGACAAATTGCACGACGCGGGCGGCGCGGAGCTGTTGCAGCGCGGCGGCGAGGCGCGGGCCGTCGGCGCGGGCGGCGAGCGGCCGGAGCAATCGCCAGAGATGATTCGTGGCGTCGCGTCGCAGCTCGATGACTTTGGTGCCGTTGGTGATGACAATCCAGTCGCAGTCACCGGCGGCGTCCACCAGCGCGGTGTCGCGCCAGTCGTTCGCGGTGCGCGGCAGCAGCGCGAGCCAACTGGCGTCGGCCACGAACACGCCGTCCAAGCCGACGACGCGCACAAACACCTGATCGCCGGGCGCGGTTTTGTTGCCGATGCGCAACTGCCATTGCTGGTCGCCGGCGGCGACAGTGAGCGAAAATTGCGGATTGGCGAAACCGAATTCGGCGTCGCTGTTGCGGCCGTGCAATTCGCCGGCGGTGAGTCGCTGCGGGGAAATTTTTTCCAGCGTGCCGAGCAGCGCGTCAATCGCGGCGGCTTGTGCCGGATAGGCGAACGGCGCTTGCAACTGCCAGATTTGGTTGGTGCGCACGGCGGTGATTTCGCGGGCGGCGGCGGGGAAAATTTGAATTTCCGTCACGGCGTCGGCGCTCATTCCCGGCAGCAGCGCCGGCGCCGGGGCCACCACCGGTGAGAAGTAACGGTCAAAAATCCAGAGGCACGCGGCGAGCGCCACGGCCAGCACGAACCAAAGCACGGTGGATTTCGATTTCATTTGCGGCGAACCAGCCAGACGAGCCAGCCGAGGAAGAGCACGCCGCCGGGCAGCGCGCCGAGCAGCAGCCACCGGAGCTGCCATTGCTGGTGTTTCGTCAGCAGCAGGCGGAATTCCGTGACCGGGCGCGGGCCGATGCCGTCGAGCAATTGCGGCCGGTCGAGCAGCCAGTTGACGGCGTAGCTGACGAAGTCGCGGTTCACGCCACCGGTGCCGCCTTCGATGTAATAATTGCCGAGGAATACGGCGTCGCCGGCGATGACGATGCGCGAATTGCCGCGCGGATTGCTGACGCCGGCCACCGGTTTCTGCTCGACGGCGGCGATGAGCGAATAGCTGCGCGGCGCTTCGGCGGAATTGACGGCGAGCGTGGAAGTGTCGCTGGAGAAAGCCAGCTCCGTCACCTGCGGCGCGTTGGCCGGTGGATTCGGCGCATTGATTTTCATCACCGGTCGCGGCAGCACCATTTGCAGCGCGTAGGCGGTGAGCGGATTCACCAGCGGATGCTGGCCGAATTTGCGGACGACCACATCCTGTCCGTCCTGCGTGTTCTTCGGGTCTTTGACATAATCGGCGAGGACGTTCACGCCCCAGCGCTGCAAAATCGGCTCCAGCCCGGTCGGGCGCGTGATGGAGGCGTAGCTGAAAATCGCAAACAGCCGGCCGCCGTCGCGGAGATATTGATCAATTTTTTTCAGCTCCAATTCGGAAAATTCCGCCTTGGGCGCGGCGATGATGAGCAAATTGCAATCCATCGGCACGCCGTTGTCGCCGGTCAATTCGAGATTGTTCACCGCCACATAATTTTGCGCGAGGATGGAACCGAATTTCTGAAAACCAAAATTGCCGGTGTCGGTGAGCGCGCCTTCGCCATGGCCCTGCAAAAAATACGCCTTGAGCGGCTGCGGATTTTGTAGCGCAAACAGCATCGCGGTGAACGCCAGCTCGCCGTTGAAAGCCACCGGTTTGCGGCGGAACTCCAGTTCCTTCTGCTTCGGATTTTCCGGCGCGGTCTGCTCCAGCGTATATTGCGTGAGCGCGTCGCCGGGAATCATTTTCACCCGGTCGTTGCAGTCGAAGATGACACAGTTTTTATCTGCCGGTGACGTGAAATAGCGCTGGTATTGCTGCTTCACTTTTTCTGCGTCACCGGCATCGCGGAGATAATCCACCGTGCGCACGGAAAGATTTTTATTCGCCGCGCGGTATTCGTTCAGCAGCGACACGATGGCGGGATAAAAACTGTCCTGCCGGTCGTAGTAAAGCGTGATGGTGACGCGGTTCGTCAGCGAATGCAGCACGTTCAGCGTGCGCGAAGACAGCGCCACGCGCGTCTGCGCGCTCAGGTAAAACCGGTGGTAAAATTTCGCGCCGAGATAATTCAGCATCACCAGCACCGCCGCCACCAGCACCGTGCGCACCGCCACGTCGAGGCCGATGCGCCACCGGCGCGCGGGCGAGAAACTGGGACGGGATGAAATTTCTTGGCTCATGTCATTTCCACCGGCGGCTTTCCACCACGCGCAGCGTCAGGAACAAAAACAAAAACGTCGCGCTCGCGTAAAAAATCACCGCGCGCGTGTCCACCACGCCGCGCGCAAAATCGTCCATCTGGTCGAACAGGCTGAAATACGAGAGCGCCTGCGCCTGCCATTGTTCCGCCACGGAAATTTTCTTGGCCAGAAACGCCAGCGAAAACAGGCCGGTGCCACCGGCAAAACTGATCATCGCCGCCGCCATCTGGCTACGCGTGAGCGACGACGCAAACGCGCCGAGCGATAAAAACAAACCGCCGGAAAGAAAAATGCCGAGGAACATTCCGCCCACCGTGCCCGCATCCAGCGCGCCGTTTTGCCGCGCAAACCGCTGCACGATGAACAGGCACGCCAGCAGCGGCAGCCACGCGACGAGATAAAAAATCAGCGCCGCCAAAAATTTCGCCACCACCACCTGCCCGTCGCTCACCACTGTCGTCATCAGCGTTTCAAACGTGCCACTGGCCTTTTCCAGCGCGAACAGCCGCATCGTGATCACCGGCGTCACCAGCAGCAGAATCAGCCAGAAATAAAAACTCAAATAAAACATCTCCGTCACCGGCATCGGCGACGGCTCGGTGCCGAGATTCTGCGCCAGCACGACAAAACTCAAACCCGTCAGCAGCGTCACCGCCGCGATGATGATGTAGCCGGTCAGCGAAAAGAAAAACGCCGCCAGTTCGCGCCGGAGCAAGGCCCAGAAAATACTCATTCGATTTCCTCCTCTTCCGATTTCGGCTTCGTCACCTGCACATAAATGTCTTCCAGCGAATGCCGGCTGCGCGTCAATTCGCGCAACGCCCAGCCGTTTTCCCGCGCCAGCGCAAAAATTGCCGGCCGCAAATCCGCGCCGTCGCGCGGCGTCAGCGCGCAGCGGAAAAATTCGCCTTCCGCCGCCGCGACATCAAATTGTTCCACCGCCGCCAGATTTTCCAGCGCCGCGCGCAATGCCGGTTCCGGCGCGGCGATG
>Ga0208872_1002581_pt1 | contig 10464 bp, 8 predicted proteins | sample CryBogCBH12Aug08_FD_185508 | JGI IMG/M metagenome (GOLD analysis project Ga0208872, IMG submission 185508) | Freshwater microbial communities from Crystal Bog, Wisconsin, USA - CBH12Aug08 (SPAdes) | ecosystem: Environmental > Aquatic > Freshwater > Lake | place: Crystal Bog, Wisconsin, USA... | reverse complement strand
TTGGTGAACTCGATTTGGATTCCGAGCTTGCCCGTGGGCAAATAGTGGCATCCCACTTACGATGAAGACTCCAGCAACAGACAGATACGTCAAGTTTCGCTTCAACATGTTTTTTGTCCTACGCCGATACAAAAGCTTCGTGATGCTTTTCAAATTCCGAAATTTCGCGATCAAAAATCAATGTTGTTCCAATCAAATCAAGGCCTTCGATCAACGCTTGCTTAGTTACAGGATTAATCTCAAAACCTAATACGTGATCGTTCACTGTGATCGTTTGGTTGGGCAGGTCAACCGTCACGTTTGAACCAGTTCCAGCTGAAACCAAGACATCATGGTCTGATTCATTACATTCCGCCAGCAAGAGCCCGCAATTGGCGGCATTTTGCCTGAAGATATCGCTGTAGCCAGGTGAGGTATCAGTCTTTTTTGCAATGACGGCTTTGAATCCAGCTTGTTGAATCGCCCATACCGCATGTTCCCTGGAAGACCCGCACCCAAAGTTGGTTCCGACCACCATGACAGAAGCTCCCTTGGCGATTTCTTGGTCCAAGATAAATTCTGGTCCTCGTACGTCTGAGAAGAGCAATTCCCCATATCCATTGCGGTTAACGCGTGAAAGAAAGCGAGCGGGAATAATTCGGTCGGTATCCACATTGTCGCCTGGCACGACGGCAAGAAGTCCCCTATAGGTTGTGAAAGCTTCCACAAGGATAGTTTGACATACGTTTTGATTCTAGATGAGCGATGAGATTGCCCGATCCTTCTATAAAGTCAGCCTTTCAATCTCTGTTGCTGGCATAATTCAGGACCATGCTCGTACCTAGCAAAGACCAATATTTAGCTCAAACCGGGGGAAACCGCCCCATGGCTGTTTACCGGGATGTCTTGGCGGATGTCGAAACACCAGTCAGCGCATATTGGAAACTTGCACATGACCAGACCTATAGTTTTCTTTTGGAAAGTGTTACAGGCGGTGAGCAACTGGCACGTTATTCCATATTGGGTATTCGGCCAAAGTTGGTACTGCGCTCTAAAGACGGCAATGTCACTCGATTCCGAAACCATGAGGTTGAGCAAGAAGTTCTCGCTACAGGTCAAGATCCCTTAGATCTCCTGAAAGAAGCGATGTTACAGGACATTCCCATCCATGTTCCAGGGCTTCCTTCTTTTGCAGGTGGCGCAGTCGGCTTACTCAGCTACGACATCGTTCGCTATTTTGAAAACCTACCCAATACCACGCAAGATGATCTCAAAGTCGATGACATGGCGATGATGCTTGCGGACACCGTCGTTGTGTTCGATCATGCAAAGAACATCATAAGGGTGACCGCTATGACCGACGGTACAAGCGCCAGTTACGATGAAGCAGTAGAAGAAATTCAGGAAATAGTTGATCGACTAGCTGCTCCGCTCCCTCCGCTGCCATGCGGAAGTTATCCCGTTCATCCCGTTGAATCCAACGTAACACAAGGCCAATTTGAACACATGGTTACCAGGATGATTGAGTACATCACTGCAGGAGATGGAATCCAGATGGTTCCAGCTCAAAGGTTTTCAACTCAAACTGATGCTCATCCTCTAACCATTTATCGTGCGCTGCGATCGATCAACCCATCGCCATACATGTTCATTCTTCGGTTTGGTGACTTTGATCTCGTTGGAGCGAGCCCCGAACTATTGGTAAGCAATCACGGTAGGAAAACTCGAGTCCGCCCGATTGCAGGAACACGATGGCGAGGCAAGACAGAAGAAGAAGATTTAGCCCTAGCCCAAGAACTGCTAGCCGACGAAAAGGAACGCGCAGAACACATTATGCTGGTGGATCTCGGAAGGAACGACTTGGGACGAGTTTGTGAATATGGTTCAGTAACAGTCAATGAATTGATGGTTATCGAACGTTACAGCCACGTCATGCACATCGTAAGTGATGTAACCGGCACCTTGGCAGAAGATCGAGATTCTTTTGACCTATTCCGAGCTTGCCATCCGGCAGGAACCGTTTCGGGAGCTCCAAAAGTTCGAGCGATGGAGATCATTGACGAGTTGGAGCCCACACGAAGAGGCAGCTATGCTGGCAGTGTCGCATTCTTTAGCCACTCTGGCGACTTAGACAGTTGCATTGCTATTCGAACCATCTATATCCAAGATGGAGTTGCCCATGTCCAGGCAGGCGGTGGTGTCGTTTATGATTCAATTCCAGAAAAGGAATTTGAGGAGTCTCGAAATAAGGCAAAAGCAGCACTGAAAGCAATTGAAATGGCCCAAAAGGGCCTCTAGGTGTTTAGCTAGCGCTAGCCACTGATATTTTTTTAAGGTCTCGCATCGTTTTTACATCGTGTGTGTCTGTATCAATACAAGATGTTCGCTCTGTTACTCGTCACAGCCGGAATAAAGCTTTCGACCAGCGTTTGGCAAACAAAGGCCCAAAGCCTTATTTCGTTCGCCTTTTACCAACCGTCGTTACATTTGGCTTGGCGACCGGATACCAGCCTTGTTGACTCTAATCTGGTAGCAAGAAACCTGCCAGAACAGTTCTTTTCAAAGAGTGAATCTCAAGTTCTGCTTGCCTGGATTTCTCCCAAAATCACTTATAGTGAACCGCCGGATATAAGATTTAAGCTTCCAATGACGAATCAACTGGATGCAACCCTCACTTGGCTCACAAAAGATAAAAAACATTGGATCGCAGCCTTAGCGGCTCCAAAGGGACAACCGTCGCAACAGGATCTAGCGGTTGGTATTGCAGAAGGTCCGTGGCAAAACCTCTCAACTGTTTCGTTCCAGAGTAATGGAAAGGCAATCAAGGTTTCCAAGGAATCCGGTTTACATATTCAGGCAACTGTCGTTCCTGATCCCCAAAGTGCCAGTGGGCTTCCAATGACAACTCTACAATTGCACCTGCCCGAAACGGCCTTGGGATCTTCCCTTCAGTTGGCAAGCAGATTTAATAAGGAATCGGTAGTACGCCAACCTATTCCTGTAGCTTCACTTGATGCACAACATTCCATTAGATTGAGCTTAAGTGGCGATATTCGCAATCTCAAGGAGATTCGGTTGGAAGGTCGCATTTATGAATGGCACACAATTCGAGCTGCCCATTTCCGACCGAAGTAACTACAATTCGATCTTCATTTCAGCTAGGATACGTCCCAAGAGGTCATGGTCGTATCGATCCATCTTCTCGGCCCGTCCCGATTCAAGAGTAGCTTCTTCTCGTTGCCCACTCTCTTCATAGAGAATTCCAAGCAGTCCATGATAGAGGTGCTTTTCTGGATCCAGTTCACTCGCCAAACGTAATGATTTTATGGCCTCAGGTCGCCTGCCTGCGCACCAAAATGCTACCGAAGCTCGGAGATAAAGATAGTCATCGCCAGGCGATAACTCAATAGCAGCGCGGAGATATTCCAGGGCCTCATCATATCTCTCCATCTCAATGAGGAGGTCTCCCGTCCAGAAATGATAATATGGATCGTCCGGCTTGACCAAAATAGCATCTTGGGCGGCCGCGTAGGCTCTTCTCCGCTCACGAGCTTCCCTGAGCGTTTCTGCGAGTTTAATTCGGTAATAGGAGTTACCAGGCTCTTTCTCAATTGCCTTCTCCAATTTTAAAATCGAATCTTTGAAACGTCCATACCGTCGATACAAATCTGACAACCCAACTTCAGGTTCTGCCGCATCCGATTTCATTCGCAGCGCCTTTTCGTATTGCCTCATGGCCTGAGGATAATTGTCCCCATATTCCAAGGCACCACCAAGGTCAATAAGGCCGGTGATATCATCCGAGTCACGTTGTGCAACAGCCTCCCGAAAATGTCTGAGAGCAGTTTCATAATCCCCTTTGTTGAGACTCTGAGCACCTAAGTCTCGGCTCTCCTCTGGTGAGTCTCCATGACGCTTTCGTTCCGGCTCTGCAACGTCAAGGTCTTGGGGATCGGGTACCTGAAAGAGGTCAGCAATCACCTTAAAGCTAGGTTCGTTATTTTCCATAATTCACTAAAAGACTGGGGCGTAAGACTTACCTATTTATTTGATGCTGAAGGGCGAATCGTTAGCGTAATCGGATACGCTCCGCCGCTGATTGGCATGGTTGTGAGATCAAATTTTAGGCTCTCGTGCGGCTTCAAATGCACGGCCAATACTCGGCTAACGGCTTTTGAGCCAAGAAATGGAACTTCTGCGAGTCCACTTGGCCCACTGAAAACTCCAGATGTATACCCCGAAGAAGATTCAAAGGTCATGGCTGCATCAGCAGCTTGATCGGTAGGGTTCTTGAGAGTAACGTGAATGGTATGTAACACCCCATAATTCCCATCCAAGTTGTTCGTGTGATCTTCACCCGCAATTGGCTTTTGTCCGATAAGCAACACGCCAAATCTACCACCAACCTCATAGGCCAACTCTTCTTCCTTCGATGGATTGGGATAAATGTGTTCAGAACGTTCGTAACTCGCACGATCATAATCATCAATTGAGTGCACACCACTTTCTCGCCAGGGGCTTGAGCTAAACGTGGCGTTGTACCAGGCATTGTTCAGGTCAAAAGGGGGCAAGACATCGGCTCGCACCAGTAATTCAGGATTCCCATCCATTCCTCCCAATTCGCAGAGACCACTGATCGTCTCTTGAGGCAAGATCCGATGAAAGCTGATGGGTATCGCCGAATGAGCTGGAATTGTGACCAACTCGGCATTTTCGTATTGATGATTCTTGAAATACTGTCGGGCAGCTTTCATTCCTGCTGCCACTGGATTTTTGTCCGGCCTGCATTCTGCCTCAGTTATCCAAATTCGAGAATCCCGATCAGAATCGTTGATTACCTCTGCTCGAAAGATGAAGGGCTGATTTGCAGCATTGGTGTGATGATAGAGAAATCTCACGCAATCACTATTGGGGAGAGTCGCAGCAAACAGATTTCCAACCTGTTTTACTGATTCCGGAGCGTTTGAATACCAAAGCTTCGAGATCTTTGTTAATCCATGCGGAATGTTGTGTACGGTTACTTCAACTGGACCCGCCCCATCAAATGCATCCGGTGCATGCACCCTGACCCAGACTGTCAACTTCTTGGAGCCTGATTGCCCCAATGCATCTGCAGTGAAGTGGTTCACCTTGACGTCAGCACCATACAACCTGACCAATTTAGTTCGCACTGCTCCTTCAATCGAGTCATGCAAATACGTCGACGTGACAGGTGCACCTGATAAATCGAGTGAAATGGTTTGAGGAAAATTTGCTGCCGTCGGTCGAACAAAAACATGAAGTGACCGTACTGACATTCCCGAGTCCGCACGAATAATTGCGTCTCCAGCACTTAGGCATTGCAATACAACCAGGTCATCCGATTTCGAAACTTTTACGACTTGATCGTCTGTACTGCTCAATTTGGCACCATTGGCCTGACTACCGACCAGCCGAAATGTCTTCGAACTACCAACAGGCAATCGTAAACTGTCTTCCGGGAACTTGAGTGGAGGCAGGAAGAGAGCGTCTCGAATTGCCGAGGCCCATTGGTTGGCAAGATCCTTCTTACCAATCAAATGCATACCTGCCTCGGCATCTGGCACCTCAATAGAAGCTGTTGAACCGATTTTGATTAGAGCTAGCGAGCCGTTCACAAGAACGGACACCGGGTCATCCTCATTAACCAACCTGAGTTTCTCAGCAATCGCTTCAGCGCGCCTTTCAGGTGTTATTGAATGGATAGTTGATTTCCAAGTGAGGACTGGAACGTTATTTACGAAGACCTGATTATTTCGGACGTGTGCCTCTGCTCCCTCAGATACTGCAGCAAGCATCGCGACACAAAAAATCAGTCCAGATCTCCAAGCCTCCTTCATCATGTCAAGGGATGATGGTACCAGCGTAGACGCCCCTCACAGTTCAATCCTCAGGCTCATGAGGATAAGTACATCAAGTCCATGGATCCCTCGTCAACGATTGGAACTTCCAGTTACCTACCAACCGTGGCAGGTAAACTGGCCCTATGATTCCGATTTCGGCGAAGAATTACATCAATGGAGAATGGACAGCGGCAAGCCAAGAATTTGCCAGCGTCAATCCCGCAAACACGCAAGAGGTCATTGGAACTGCTCCCCTAAGTGGCAAATCAGAAGTAGATCAAGCAGTATCTGCTGCAAAGCATGCGTTCGAATCCTGGCGCGAGTTGAGTTGGGTTAAGCGTGCGGAATACATCGACAACTTTGCTCAATTGATCAAGCGTGATCTGGCTGAAATTTCAGAATTGGTAACCCGTGAGTGCGGAAAGCCCATTAATGAAGGGCGCGCTGACGCTGTGGAAGCTCTCCACATGGCTCAGTACATGGCTGGGCTCGGTCGAATTCCAAATGGATATGCCGTTAGCTCTGAGATTTCGGCAAAAGACGCTTTCATCCTACGCAAGCCAAAAGGGGTTATTGCCTGTATCACTCCGTGGAACTTCCCCTCAGCGATACCACTCTGGGTAGTTCTTCCTTCTGTTCTGGCAGGAAACACCGTCGTATTCAAGCCCGCAGAGCAAACACCAATCTGTGGTCATAAACTGATGGAGCTGTTCCATGAGGCTGGCTTCCCTGCTGGTGTCATCAACTTGATCCATGGAATGGGTGAAGATTGCGGCGATCCGTTAGTGAAGCATAAGGACGTATCCGGAATTCTTTTCACTGGATCGAGAGCCGTCGGAAAGTACATCCAGCAAGTGGCTGCGGCGGATCTCTATAAGTTTGTAGCCACAGAAATGGGTGGCAAGAATGCCACTATTGTATTGGAAGATGCCGATTTAGATATCGCTGTAAATGCTTGTATCCTCGGAGCGTTTAAGACCTCTGGCCAAAGATGCGTGAGCACAAGCAGAATCATCATTGACAAGAAGGTAGAGGCTGAATTCACCAAACGCTACCTAGAGAAGGTTAAGAGAATTAAGATCGGTAACGGCCTCAACGAGGATATCTTCATGGGACCGCTCATCGAAAGAGGCGGCCTGGAGAAGTGGGAACTTCATAATCAAAAGGCAATTGAAGAGGGTGCTGATGTCCTCATTCATGGTCATGTTCTCTCTGATGGTGAGTATGCCAATGGCAACTTTGTCAGCCCATTTGTTTACAAAATGGATTACCGTCCAAACACATTCTGTCTGCGAGAAGAAGCATTCAGCCCACACGTTGCAATCATTCCAGTTAATGGCATGGAAGAAGCAGTTCATGTCTATAACGACACAGATTACGGGTTGGCCATGGCTGTTATTACTGAAGACTATCGCAAGTGGCGATGGGTTCGTGACCATGCAGACTACGGCCTCGGATATGTGAACTTGCCAAGTATCGGCGCCGAAGTTCACCTTCCATTTGGTGGTGTTAAGGCTAGTGGTAACGGTCATCCAGGTGCAGAAGGCATTTTGGAAGCGGTCACTCATCGTGTTGCCTTTACAGTCAACCATTCTCATGAAATCGTCATGGCTCAAGGCCTGTCAACCAGTGTCTAAGCCAAAGCTATTCTCTGCACGCTCAACCATTCATCAAGTTGGGCGTGTAGCTCAATTCAAGAATCTATGCCTCAATCCCAATCAGCTGTTCGCCAATTATTCGCCTGTAAAGCAATTCTTTTTGATCTAGATGGAACTCTGGTCGACTCAATTGCTGCGGTAGATCGGGCTTGGTCGAAGTGGGCATTGAACAATGGATTAGTTCCGGAAGAGATTCTCCCTAAGATCCATGGCCGTCGATCCATCGATTCCATTAGAGCTTTGACACCTCATTTGGATATCGAGGCAGAAGATGAAAAGCTTCGAATTACAGAAGCGAATGATACAGAAGGGATTGTCGAACTGACTGGTGCTCTTTCATTTCTCAGTCAGCTCGAACCATCTGAATGGTGCATCGTAACATCTGGGACAAGCATGGTTGCGAAAGCCCGGATGAGGGCTGTTGGCATTGTTGCCCCACATGCAATCTATGGCGAAGATGTAAATCAAGGCAAACCTGCTCCCGACCCCTATCTCAAGGCAGCTGAAGATATCGGTGTTTCTCCGGCCGATTGCTTAGTATTTGAAGACACTGCTGCTGGAGTCAGGGCTGGTCATGCAGCAGGAATGAAAGTCATTGCTGTTTCTAATAGTATGGATCGCCCTGACCTAGAAGAAGCCGATGCAATCATTCCAGACTACCGAGCGGTTTCCCTTTCGAGATCAGGTACGGAGTTGGCTGTGAAGGTTCTCCTTGCCTAACCATTTTAGGTTAACAACCTGAAGGAATCCACCACCTTACCTGCCCCGAACTAGGTATGAGGTAAGGACTCAAATCACTTTTTTTGCCCTTTAGTTCGCATAAATTGCCAACAAGCTGTAATATATGTGGGCATCGGAACGGTTTCTTCTTTAGCGCATCGCACTCGGATTCGGATTTTCTTGAGAGAGAGCCTTAGATAGGACGACAGTTACGGTCACCCACATCCGTTGTGGGCAAGGAATAACATGGCAATTAAGACCCTCTATGTGGGAAACATCCCATACAGTGCGAGCGAGGATGATCTCGTGCAGCACTTCTCAGCATTTGGTGGTAAGAACCCGCGCATTATTGAAGGCCGTGGCTTCGCATTTGTTGATGTAGAAGCTGACCAGCTTGATGCTGCCATCGCCGAAAAGAATAACTCAGAGTTGGGCGGCCGACGCCTGACCGTCAATGAAGCCAAGCCTCGTGGCGAAGGCGGCGGTGGTGGTGGCGGTCGCAGCTACGGCGGCGGCGGTGGTGGATTCGGCGGTGGCTACAGCGGCGGAGGCGGAGGCGGTGGCCGCGACAGTTATGGTGGCGGTCGCGACAGCTATGGCGGCGGACGTGGCGGCGGTGGCGGTGGTGGCCGCGGCAATGACCGTGGAGGTCGTGGCGGCGGTGGTGGCCGAAGCGGCAGATACTAAGAGCCTATCGCGAACAATCTTCAATCCCTCAAGTCATAAGCTTGAGGGATTTTTTGTTAACTGAATATAGACGCTCAAAAAGGCGTATTCTGTTAACAGACGCCGCCGCAGGTCCTGCACTGCGAGCTCTGCGACGACGCCAAAAGGCCCAAGGGAGGGTAACTAGGTGAAACAATACACCGCAGATAAAATACGAAACGTGGCCATTGTAGGCCATGGCGGTTCTGGTAAGACCATGCTCGTCGAGCACATGCTCTACACCGCCGGAGCAGTCGACCGCGTCGGTAGCGTGGATGCCGGAAACACGCAGAGCGACTACGACCCACTGGAAATCCGGAGAAAAATATCCCTAAGCGCAAGTATCGTGCCCCTGGAATGGCACGGCTGCAAAATCAACCTCATCGACGTCCCAGGCTATCCTGACTTTATTGGTGACCTGCACGGAGTAGCTCGAGTCGTCGAAGCCATGATCATTGTTTGCGAAGCCAAGAGAGATCTTGACGTTGGCTTTGAACTGGCCTACGAAGTAGCTCAACAACACGGCTTGGCAACCTGTATCTTTGTCAACAAATTAGAGCGTGATAACGCCGACTTTAGCGGCCTGATGGAGACACTCAATCAGACCTACGGAAGAAAAGTCGTCAACACCCAAATCCCGATTGGACATCAAGCAGCCTTCTCGGGAGTCCTTGACCTACTAAACATGAAAGTTTACAAGGGCAGGGATCGAGGTGTCGAAATCGAAGAAGTTCCCTCAGGCTATGCCGACGATGCAAGCCAGCGCCGCGAAAAGATGATGGATGCGGCCGCTGAAGGCGATGATGACCTGGCGATGAAATACCTTGAAGGTCAACCGCTTACTGAGGAAGAGATTGAGCACGGACTCCTAGTTGGAATCGAAACAGGCCGCGTCATTCCGGTTCTCGTTGGATCGGCGATGAGTGGCATCGGAGTAGCTACACTTTTGGATCGTATTTGTGGAGAACTTCCTTCCCCAGTTGATGTTCCCAAGAAAGTCGATGAACTTATTTTGACACCAGATTCAAATGGTCCATTGGCAGCATTTGTATTCAAAACTACAGCTGACCCGTTTGTCGGCAAGATTAACTATGTTCGAGTATTTAGCGGCTCAATCAAAGGTGATCAGACCGTTTTGAATATCAACCGGGATGTTACTGAGCGAGTTCACAATCTGTTCATGCCACACGGTAAGGGCCAAGAGGTAGCACCTTGCGTAGTAGCTGGAGATATTGGAGCCATAGCTAAGCTCAGCGATACTCATACGGGTGATACTCTGACCACGAATAAAGATCATATTCAACTGCCACCCATCGACTTCCCAGAACCCATTTATCGAATCGCGGTCCGACCAGCTACGAAATCGGATGAAGATAAACTAGGCAATGCCATCCAACGGTTGCTGGAAGAAGATCCAACATTCCGACACACCCGCGATACGGCAACTCATCAAGAGATTTTGGAAGGTATGGGTGACATCCATTTGGATACCGTCATTGAAAAAATGAAGGCCAAATTTGGGGTGAGCGTGGTTACCGAAG
>Ga0208872_1002580_pt1 | contig 10465 bp, 12 predicted proteins | sample CryBogCBH12Aug08_FD_185508 | JGI IMG/M metagenome (GOLD analysis project Ga0208872, IMG submission 185508) | Freshwater microbial communities from Crystal Bog, Wisconsin, USA - CBH12Aug08 (SPAdes) | ecosystem: Environmental > Aquatic > Freshwater > Lake | place: Crystal Bog, Wisconsin, USA... | reverse complement strand
GATCGAACGCGCAGCGCACCGGTTCCAGCCGTATGGCGAGGTGCTGGTGGTGACGGATGATTTTGCGGAACGCGACACGGTGAGCGGTTTCGGCAGCTCGGTGGCGAGCTGCGGTAATTTCATCGCGATGATCCAGAATGCGCTGGCGAATCTGGCGGAAAACCTCAACAATCACAATCGTTCCGAGCGGAATCGGTTTTTCCGTTCGCGCTGACCATGAATTGTTTTTCCCGTCGCCATTTTTTCCGCCCCGCCGCGCGCTGGCTGTGCGCGCTGCTGGCGGCGCTGGCGTTGCCAATCAACGCGCCCGCCCAGCCGGCCAACCCGCAGCGCTGGTTGTTCATTTTCGACTTGTCCCCGGCGATGCAAAAGCGGCTGCCAGCCACGGCGACGGCCTTGAAAGAATTTTTCGCCACGTCCGCCGGCGGACAGTTGCAGGCCGGCGACAGCATTGGGGTCTGGACTTTCGACCAAAAGCTACACACCGGACAATTTCCGCTGGTGGTCTGGAATCCGAATTATGCGACGGCACTGACAACTAATTTGATTGGTTTCCTGCGGGCACAAAAATTTACTTTGGACTCGCAACTGTCGGTCTTGCAGCCGGTGCTGGGGAATGTCGTGGCCGGCTCGGAACGGCTCACCGTCGTTATTTTCTGCGACGGCCAAAGCGAAATCTCCGCGACGCCCTTCGACTCTGGCATCAACCAAAATTTTCGAGACAGCCGGGCGGAACGCAAAAAAAATCAGCAGCCGTTCGTGGTGCTGATTCGCACGCTGGCGGGGAAATATCTTGGCTGCACGGTTAATTATCCACCGGGCGCAATCAACCTGCCGCCGTTTCCGGTGCCGCCGCCGGTCGCGCCGCCAACGCCAGTAGTGGCGGCGGTCCAGCCTACTCCGGTGGCTGTGCCGGATTTGGTTATCGTAGGCACCAACGTGGGCGCGACTGCCAGCGCGTCGCCCGCCAGCAAACCGGTCGAGGCTCCTAAAATTATTGTGATCGTCACCAACCCAGCGCCAGCGCCCGTCAGCAACATTCCGCCGGCAAAGACGGTGACGCCAGCGAGCAACCACGTCGCCATTGCTATGGTTGCTTGCGCGACAAATTCAGTTCCGCCACCGGTGCCGACCAGCGTAATCACCCCCGCCACCAACGCGTCCGTCGCCGCGTCCAATAACCTTCCGGCTCCACCCGCGCGCCGTTGGATTCACTTCGCCGTTGGGTTGCTCGCGGTCGGCGCGGTGCTGGCGGTGATTCTGATTATCCGCGCCAACCGGCGACCGCGCGGCAGCCTCATCAGCAGTTCGATGCAAGACGACCCGCCGAGGAAATGATTTCATTCCGCGCGTGACTTTTGGCCGCGCCTGTGGAAAATTTCGCGACCATGAAAGCCTTTAAATTATTTTGTGCCGGTGCGTTTGCCGTGTTGCTCGCTGCCGGTTGCTCCAACGAAAAACCCGTTGCGCCCGCAACCCCGACCCCGCCGCCCGCCGCCGCGCCCGCGCCAACCACCGCGAATTCCAATGAAGTCGCCGTCATCACGACGAGCGAAGGCGTGATGGTGGTGGAATTTTATCCGGACGTCGCGCCGAACCACGTCGCCAATTTCAAGAAACTCGCGCAGCAGGGTTTTTATGACGGCACGGCGTTTCATCGCGTCATTCCCGGTTTCATGATTCAAGGCGGCGACCCGAACACGAAGAACGACGCGGCGAAAGATTCGTGGGGCATGGGCGGACCGGGCTACACGGTCAACGCGGAATTTAATTCCAAGCATCACGCGCGCGGCATTCTCTCTATGGCGCGGGCACAGGATCCAAATTCCGCCGGCTCGCAATTTTTCATCTGCCACGCCGACGCGAGTTCGCTCGACGGTCAATACACCGTTTTCGGCAATCTTATCAAGGGTTTTGACGTGCTGGACAAAATCGCCACCACGCCGACGGAAGCGCCGGATCGCCCGGTCAAACGCATCAATGTTGATAGCATTAAAATCGTTCCCGCTGACAGCGTGAAATAACCCAACCAGTCACCACTAAAAAATATAAATTGTTTATGAGCGAAGTTGCCATCCTGACCACCAGCGCCGGCGAAATGATTCTCGAATTTTGGCCGGACGTCGCGCCCGGCCACGTCAAAAATTTCAAAGACCTTGCCGAGAAAGGCTTTTATGACGGCACCTGTTTTCATCGCGTCATCAAGGGCTTCATGATTCAGGGCGGCGACCCGAACACGAAGGACGATGCCAAGCAGCACCTCTGGGGCACCGGCGGGCCGGGCCACCAAATCAAGGCCGAGTTCAACGACAAGCCGCACGTTCGCGGCGTGCTCTCCATGGCGCGCTCGAACAATCCCGATTCCGCCGGCTCGCAATTTTTCATCTGCCACGGCGCCCCGCGTTTTCTCGACCGCCAATACACCGCCTTCGGCAAGCTCATCAAGGGCGACGATGTGCTGGAAAAAATTGCCACCACGCCCATCCATCCCGGCGACCGGCCCGTGACCAAGCAGACATTGATCAGCGTAAAAATTGTGGCGGCGGATTCGGTGAAGTGATTTTTAGCCACAGATTTTCACAAATGAAACACAGATGATTTCAATTCGGGAATCTGTGTTTCATCTGCAAAAATCTGTGACCAATAACTCATGCGTATCACCGGCGGCAATGCAGTTCGACGAATTCTGAAAGTCCCGAAAGGGTTAGACGTTCGTCCGACGCCGGATTTAGTCAAACAGGCGGTCTTCAATTCACTCGGCGCGCGGGTCGTGGATGCGCGGGTTTTGGAATTATTCGCCGGCAGTGGCGCGTTAAGTTTGGAATGCTTGAGTCGCGGTGCGGCGGTGGTTTTATGCATTGAGAAATCGCATCGCCACGCGGAATTTATCCGTAGCAACGCGGTGGCGGCGGGCTACGGCGAAATTCTGGAGACGCGCACGCAGGATGTTTTTCCGGCGATGAATCAACTGGCGGAAAGCGGCAAGCAGTTTGATTTGATTCTCGCCGATCCGCCTTACGGTGAGAAAAATGTGAACCGGCGCTCGCTGTCATTTGCCCAACAATTGCTTGACGATAAAAATTTGCCGAAGTTGCTTGCGCCCGGTGGCAGACTGGTGCTCGGCCACACCAAACGCGACACGCTGGAACTTGTCGCGCCGTGGACGGAAGTGAAAATGCTCAAGCACGGCGATACCGTGATGCGGTTTTTGGAAGTTGAAAACCAAGTCGTCAGTGTTTGACCAGCGCACCTTCGATGAGGATGGTCTGCCCCTCGCGCAACTGGCTACTCGAGCCATCTGGCTTTTGAATCAGGCCGTCGCCGCGCACGCGGGTGCCGTCGTTCATGCCCATGATTTGCACCGGCGAGAGCCGGATCAGCGTGCCTTCTTTTTGCACCACCACGCCGCCATTTTTCAGACTGATGGTGTCTTTGGCGGCAATGGGCGTGCCGTCTAATTGAAATAATTGCCCGTCCATCAGGCGTGTTCGCGCGCCGTCGGGATAGACGCAGGAACCGTCCGGCACCAGGCTCAATCCGTTGGCGCAACTCATCGGTTTCGCGAGCGGTTCGGCCTGACCATCCCGCACCACTTGAACCGCCCCTTCCTTCATGACCACATGATCAAACACTGGCTCGACGGAACCATCTTGCTTCAACAGCCAACCGTCGCGGCGAAGCACCTGACCCTCCTGAAGATTCCGCGCTTTCCCCTTGCCGACCTTGAAATCACCGTTCGTGCACACCTCGACATTGAAGGGAAATTTGAGGTTGTCGGCCAGAACCTCCAGCTTGTCTCCGCTTATCGAATACACCTTTTGCGCTTTGACGGTGACGCCGTCCACCCCGCCGCCGGTTTGTGCATACAGCGAAAACACCGAGGCAACAATCAGTGATAATATGGAGAAAATCCGGTGCGTGTTCATGGTTGGCGTTTCTTCGCCGTGTTTCCCATCATCGTCCCGAACCGTTTGAGCGGCAACTGAAAAAATCGTGACCGTGAGGGTTGCCGGCCAGCGGCTTATTTTTCGGAAGCGGCTTCGACCGCTTCGCGGATGGTCTGCTTGAATTTATCCAAGCCTTGATCAAACGCGGCGGAGATGGGTAGCACGGAAACTTTTTTAATCTTCTTTTTGAACTCCTTCAGATTTTTTTCCGCAACGGCTTCGTCCATTTTGTTGGCGACGACGAGCCGGTCTTTTTCCAGCAGTGCTGGATCGTAAAGTTCCAGTTCCTTGAGCAGTTGTTTGTAATCGTCCCACGGCTTGCGGTTGTCCGTGCCAGCCATATCGAGCAGCAGGACAATTATTTTGCAGCGTTCGATGTGGCGCAAAAATTCGTGGCCGAGGCCGACGTTATTATGCGCGCCTTCGATGAGTCCCGGCACGTCGCAAACGGTGAGCCGCTTCCAATCGGCGTATTCCAAAATGCCGACTTGCGGCGTCAGCGTCGTGAACGGATATGCCGCAATTTTTGGGCGCGCGCGCGAAATCGCCGTGAGCAAAGTGGACTTGCCCGCGTTCGGATAACCGACGAGACCAATCTCCGCCATGATGCGAAGTTCCAAAAGAAATTCGCCTTCCGTGCCGGGTTCACCCGGCTGCGCGAAACGCGGCGTCTGGTGGCGCGCGGTGGCGAAATTACGATTGCCCAGTCCGCCGCGACCGCCTTTGCACAAAACAAATTGCTGGCCGTGCGTCGTGAGGTCGGCGACGAGCGTGCCTTTGTTTTCAATGCCGTCCGGTGTTTCCGCGTCTTCGGGTTCCTTGCTCAAATCAATTTCTAACGCCGATTTTCCCTGCGACGTGCGGAAGAGCGGACGCTTGCCCGTGCTGGTGCCGAGCATCATGTTTTCGCTTTGCTCTTCGTCCTCTTCCTCGTCGTCATCGCGGCGCATTTTTTTCTCGATGGGGGGAGTGGTGTCCTTGAGCTGCCAGACGAGCGTGCCGCACGGAACTTTGACGATTAAATCTTTTCCCGCGTGACCGTCCATGCCTTTGCCCATGCCGCCTTCGCCGCCCAGCGCAATCAGGCGCGGAACGTAATACTGCTGGATGAGATTGTTCAGGTCGTGGTCGGCCTGCAAAATCACGCTGCCGCCGCGTCCGCCGTTGCCGCCGCTCGGGCCACCCTTGGTGATGTAAGCCTCGCGATGGAACGCGACCGCGCCCTTGCCGCCGTGGCCGGCCTGCGCGTAGATTTTTATTTCGTCAATGAACATGAAATTGGTGCGTCGTTAAAATTTTGAATCGCCAAGTTGGTTTAACTATTCACCATTCCACCCTTCAACGACAATAAAAAAGGCGAGGCGCTTGGCCTCGCCTGAAAGTGCTTGCTCGTCTTAATTCTTCGCCGCCGTTTCGGCGACAATGTTGATGCGGCGGCTGTTCTGGTCGAACAACACTTTGCCGTCAGTGAGCGCAAACAGCGTCCAGTCGCGACCAGTGCCAACATTCTTGCCCGCGATAAATTTGCTGCCGCGCTGGCGGACGAGGATGCTGCCGGCGGTCACGAACGTGCCGCCAAATTCTTTCATGCCGAGGCGTTTGCTGACGCTGTCGCGTCCGTTTTTTACGCTGCCTTGACCTTTTTTATGTGCCATAAAATTGGGGGATTAAATGATTAAGCGTTGATGGCGGTGATTTTGACAACCGTCAGTTCCTGACGATGGCCGATAGTCTTGTGATAGCCCTTGCGGCGTTTCATCTTGAACGTCAGCTTGTGTTCGCCGCGCTTGTGCTCGACGACATCCGCCACGACGGTCGCCCCGGTGACGGTGGGCGCGCCGACGCTGACTTTGCCTTCGTTATTGACGAGCAGCACGCGGTCGAACGTGACCGGCTTGCCCGCCTCGACTTCAAGGCGTTCAATTTCGAGCTTGTCGCCGGCGGCGACGCGATACTGTTTGCTACCTGTTTCTAAAACGGCATACATAAATTTTTTCCCCGCAAAGGGTCGGGAATTAAACCAGATTTCCAAAACCTGTCAACTTCTGATTTTTGGCGAACTGGCTTGTTCCCGGCGGCGCAACTGCCGCTCCTGCCGTTTAATTTCGCCAGCCAATAACTCTTCCGCGCACCAGCCGTGCGATTGTGCGAACGCCGCCAGTTCAAAAAGCTCCTTTGCCAGCGCCGCCTTGGGCAGCTTGCGTTGGGCAAGATGACCGTCCGCAACGAGCTTGGCTTTGCGCGCTTTCTTCAAAAGTTTTTCCGCCCGCAGCAACGCCGGCAGATGTTTCGGCACGCCGTCCAACGCGGAATGGCGTGCGTGTTTGGTGCCGTGTTTTTCCGCCTTCTTGATTTTTTCCCAGTTCGCCCAGACCTCGTTCACGTTTTTGACTTTTGTCGTGCCGAAAACGTGCGGATGGCGGCGGATCAATTTGTCCACGAGATGCCGCGTGACCTTTTCAAAATCAAACGCGCCGCGTTCGCGCGCGAGTTGGCAGTGAAAAACCACCTGCAACAGCAAGTCGCCCAACTCCTCCGCCATCTCGATATCGTCGCGCGCTTCGATGGCGTCAATCAGTTCGTAAACCTCCTCAATCGCATGGCGACGCAAGGTCAGGTGCGACTGCTCGCGATCCCACGGACAGCCCGTGGGCGAACGCAGTTTCGCCATGACTTTGAGCAAATCATTTATCGCCGGTTGTTTTTTCATTTTGAATTAACCGCCAAGTCGCCAAGGCCGCCAAGAATTTCCATTTTTATTTTTACTGGGCGTGCTTGGCGTCTTGGCGGTTCAAAGAATCACCAAGTCATCGCGATGCACGAATTCCACGCGCGTTAGTTTCTTGGCGCGGATTTCTTCGGCGGAAAATTTCGCGATGCCGCGCGCAAATTCCGTTCCGTCCAAATCGCAAATCCGCACCACGTCACCCGCCGCAAATTCGCCTTCGCAACGCGCCACACCGGGTGGTAGCAAACTTTTGCCCTTTTCACGCAACGCCAGCTTCGCCCCAGCATCCACGACCAGCGTGCCTTGCGGATGATGAAAAAAAGCAATCCAGCGCTTCCGCCCCTGCAATTTGTTCGGCTTGGCGATGAACAAAGTGCCTTCGTCCGCGCCGCCGAGAATTTTGGCGAGCGCGTCTTTTTTGCTGCCGGACGCGATGACCAGCGGGATGCCGGAGCGCACGGCAATTTTCGCCGCGTCAATTTTCGACTTCATCCCGCCGACCGCTGTTTCGCTGGTTGTGCCACCGGCCATGTCCTGAACCGTCGCGTCAATTTTCTCGATGACCGAAAGCGTCCGCGCATTTTTCTTTCCAAAATTTTCAATGACGCCGTCCACGGTCGTCAAAATCACCAGTAAGTCCGCCGGCAACAGCGACGCGACCAGCGCGGACAACTTGTCGTTGTCGCCGAATTTTATTTCTGTGAACGACACCGCGTCGTTTTCGTTGATGATGGGAACGACACCGCGACCGAGCAATGTGACGAGCGTGTTGCGTGCGTTGAGATGGCGTTCGTGGTGCTCCAAATCTTCGTGCGTCAGCAAAACCTGCGCAACGACGAGACCGTGCGCGGCGAAAAGTTTTTCATAAACCGCCATCAGCCGCGTCTGGCCGACGGCGGCGCACGCCTGTTTTTCCGCGAGGTCGGTCGGACGCGTTTTGTAACCGAGCGCGCCCATGCCCGCGCCAACCGCGCCGCTAGTCACGACGATGACTTCCTTGCCGGCCTTCCGTAGCGCTGCGACCTGCGCGACGATCTGCTCCAGCTGCGCCGGATCAATCAGCTTCCGGCTGTCCGTGAGGACGCCGGTGCCAAGTTTCACAACGATGCGTGAAGCCGATTTGAGCGAGTCGCGATGCACGTCGCCAAGTTAGAAAATTTTTGCCGCGCGGAAAATGCAAAAATGACGCGATTAAATAGCTGCCTCTAGTCACAATTCAATGACTTCGTTCAACTCCGGTAACTGCGGCTTCAGCTTAAACTTCTGCTGGATTTTTTGCGCCAGAATTTCGCGCGGCTCATTTTCCCCGTGCGTCAGCACCACGCGCGGACGGCTCGGTGCGATGACATTGAACCATGCCAGCAAATCCGTCTGCCCCGCGTGTGCGCTGAAACCGCCGAGCGTGTGCACCTGCGCCTTCACCGCAATTTTTTCGCCGAGGATGCTCACCACCTTCGCGCCGTCCACCAACTGCCGCCCCAGCGAGCCGTCGCCCTGATAGCCGACGATGATGACGTGCGTCTCCGGCTTCCAGAGGTTCGCCTTGAGATGATGCACAATGCGCCCGGCGTTGCACATCCCCGCCCCGGCCATGACGAGGCACGGCCCCGGCTCGTCGTTGATTTTTTTGGAGTCCTCCGCCGTCACGCACACTTTCAACGTCTTCAAATCCGCCTGCACCGGTTTTTGCGCAATGTATTTTATCGTTTCGTCGTCAAACAATTCCTCGTGGTGCAGATAAATCTGCGTCGCCGCGACCGCCATCGGACTGTCGAGAAAAATGGGAAACGGCCGCACTAGCTTTTTGCGGAACATCCGGCTCAACAGCAGCATCAGCAGTTGCGCCCGCGTCACCGCAAACGTCGGCACCAGAATTTTACCGCGCGTCTCCACCGCCGTCTTCACGATGTCGGTAAATTCATTGATCGTGTTCGCCAGCGGCTGATGATCGCGATCGCCATAGGTGGATTCGAGAAAAACCATTTCCGCGCGCTGGAACGGGTCGTAATCCTTCAAAATCGGCGCATTCTTCGGACCAAGGTCGCCGGAAAAAACCACACACTTTTTTTTGCCCTCGTCGTCCACAATCAACTGGATGCTCGCCGAACCGAGCATGTGCCCCGCCTCATGCCACACCGCCTGGACGCCCGGCGCCACCGCCACCGGCTGCGAATACGGCACCGGCTTGAACCGCTCAATGATTTGCTCCGCCTGTGCCGGCGTGTAAAGCGGTTCCAGCGCCGGCTCGCCCGCGCGCTCGCGCTTGCGGTTCACGCGCTCGATGTCCTGCGTCTGGATGTGCGCCGAGTCGCGCACGATGAGCGAAGCCATCTCAATCGTCGCCGGCGTGGCAAAAATTGGACCGGTGTAACCAGCCTTGGCCAACAGCGGCAACCGTCCGGTGTGATCAAGATGACCGTGCGTGATCACCACCGCGTCGAGCGCCTTCACCGGCAGCGCCGCGCGATTCAGCGTCTCCGCGCGCTTGCCGCCCTGGAACATACCGCAATCTACCAGCACTCGGGCGGACTTGGTCTGGACGAGATAGGCCGAGCCGGTGACTTCACCGCCACCGGCACCAAGGATGGTGATTTTCATAAAATATTATCCGCCGCGACGAACTGCGCGAAAAACTATTTTCCCGCCGCAGCCAAATCCGCCAGCACCAGCGCGTTCGCCGAAACAATTCTGCCGGCGGGAATCGAAGCGTCGCTCGCCTGCAACCGCCGGAGCATTTCCACTTTTTCCGCGCCAGTCGCAACCCACAAGATTTTCCGCGCCCGGTTGATTAACGGATACGTCAGCGTCATCCGCCGGCGCTGCTGGTAAATTTCCGTCAGCGCCACATCGCGGTCGGCCACGTCCATCGCCGCGTCACCCGGCACGAGCGACGCCGTGTGTCCGTCCGCGCCGAGACCGAGATGCACCAAATCCAGCACCGGCGGCGCGCCCGCGAGCTGCGCCAAAGTCTTCGCGTAATTCGCCGCCGCCGCTTCTAGATTTGTTTCTTCGACCGGCATGGCGTGAATTTGTTCAGCCCGCAACGGCGCGGTGGCCAGACTTTCGCGTAGATGCGTCAGGTTCCGGTCCGCGTGACCGGCGGGCGCAATCCGCTCGTCCGCCTGAAAAAAATGAACGCCCGTCCACGGCAGATTTTCTGCGGCCAGCACGCGCAACATTTGCCACGGCGTTTTGCCGCCGCTGACGGCAAATAAAAATTTTCCGCGCGCCGCCACCCCCAGCCGCGCCTCGGCGGCGATGACTTTCGCCGCCTCGCGCGCCACGGTTTCCGCGTCGGGAAAGATTTTTATTTTCATGGAAAACAAAACCGGCTCACGCCTTCAGCTTCCGGTAGCGACGGATCAAATTGTTCGTCGAGCTGTCGTGCTTAAGCGGCGGCAAGGTTTTGCCTTCGAGTTCCGGCACGATGCGCTGCGCGAGCGCCTTGCCGAGTTCCACGCCCCATTGATCGAACGGATTCACGCTCCAGATCGCGCCCTGCGCAAAAACGATGTGCTCGTAAAGCGCGACCAGCTTGCCCAGCACCGCCGGCGTGAGCCGGTCGGCGAGAATCGTGTTCGACGGCCGGTTGCCCTCGAAAACCTTGTGCGGCACCAGCGCGTCCGGAACTTTCTCCGCCTTCACTTCCGCCGCCGTCTTGCCGAACGCCAGCGCCTCGCTCTGCGCGAGCGCGTTCGCCAGCAGCAAATCGTGGTGCCGGCCCAGCGGCGTCAGCGCCTTGCCAAACGCGATGAAATCGCACGGAATCAGCCGCGTGCCCTGGTGGATG
>Ga0208872_1002579_pt1 | contig 10466 bp, 11 predicted proteins | sample CryBogCBH12Aug08_FD_185508 | JGI IMG/M metagenome (GOLD analysis project Ga0208872, IMG submission 185508) | Freshwater microbial communities from Crystal Bog, Wisconsin, USA - CBH12Aug08 (SPAdes) | ecosystem: Environmental > Aquatic > Freshwater > Lake | place: Crystal Bog, Wisconsin, USA... | reverse complement strand
TGCACTTCATCGAAATCATAGATTCGATATCCTTGGGTGGTTCAGGCGGAGGAGCAAGTAAAACTCCTTCCGGGGTGCGCTGATAATAGCTTTGTAATCCGGCATCAAAAATAGCAGCACATACCGATTGACAGCCTAAACAACAAAAGTTGCGTTCTGCTGCCTCCATCCTGGCGTGATACTCGCCAAGGGTCGTAACTGGCAAGCCACAATGAAAACAGGCGTCTGCGCCTTGAGCTCTTTGCTGATTCACAATACCAGTAATTTATTGCGTTTGAGCAACCACGAACTTGCTGCTCCCGACTTCAAACACATCTTTAGCGCGAGTGATGCGAATTCGCAATTCCCAGTAGCCTTTGAGAGGAAAACTTATGTTACCTTGATATTGCCCGTCTGCCACCTCCTTAAACGGAACAGCAAAGTCCTTTTCAGCATCGGCAGATCGATAGGCTACCACTTCCATTTGCCCGCTAACCGGAACTCCTTGACGATCTGCCACATCAATCTCGTAAGAAGCGGGCGTTGCCAGCTTAATTATTTTGGGCTGTTTGACGGTCACTTTCCAAGCTAAAGAGTTTTGCGCTTGTATGTCATCTATCGTTTCTGTATCTGACTTGCGGTCATTGGTACTATACTCATGATCCACCAAGGTGGAGCGATCATGGTAAGCTTTCCAGATTAAAATGGAATTAACCAGCACTGCTGTGGCGACCACTCCAATCAGGCCAACAAACCAGGGGTTGCTCCAGCTTTTCTTGTTTTTTTGTGAAAGCATCTTATGCTCCTTGTTGAATCTTGTCAGGGTTTTGGGGCGTTGAATTTGGAGTCGTATTCAGCTTCTACCGACGGATTCTCGATACTTTCTATACGGAACTCAATCGGAGTAACTTCCTGTTTAATGTTATCCCCGGGTGCTTTGACGAAGATTGTAAACGAAGTACTGCGACCATGATGAGTTAGCAGCGGTTGCTCCGCACCAATAATTTTTTGCCCCGATACGCCGCCTTCAGCGCTCACGCTCACATGAAAATCGTTATCGGTCTTGTTGACCACCTTGAATTCGTATTTATTTTGAATTGAACCGTCACTCTCGATAATGAATAATGGCTGGCGCTCCGGTATCACGCTTAGTGTAATCGAGCCCATATGAGTCAGTCCGAAAACAATCCCCCCCAATGCAAGGAGAATGATGCAAATGTAAACCAAAGTACGCGGGTGCTGGTAAAGTTTTTTTACCGGCCTGCCCTCGATTTCATCCAACGATGCATAACGAATCAACCCTCGCGGGCGACCCGTTTTGTCCATAATGGTGTCACATGCGTCCAGACATAACCCGCAGGTAATACAACCCAACTGTTGGCCTTCTCTAATATCCACTCCAGTTGGACAGACTTGAACACACTGAAAGCAGTCAATGCAATCACCCTGCTTTTTCAAATCGTACGATCCCTCTTTTCCTCGGTGAAGTTTTCCTCGAGGCTCTCCACGCTTGACATCATACGTAGGCATTATGGTTTGGCTGTCGGACATCACCCCCTGAATACGTGCATAAGGACAAAGCCAGAAACAGGTTTGTTCGCGCAGCAAGCCTGCCAAAATATAGGTTCCCGCAGTGAACAAGGCCAGTGTTACCCAACCAACCAGCGGTAATTGTAAAGTTAACAAGCTATGCCAATAATCGTAGGAATCGTAAAACCAGCTCGAAAAACTAATTCCGGTCAATGCAGCGATCACCAGCCAAATCGAATGTTTAGCTATTTTCCTGGTTATTTTAAAGCCGACCTCCTCAGTATTTGCGGATGCTTCATTCTTCAATTCCGATAACAACCAGCGCCCTGTTGAAGCGAGGTCTACCTTTACGGAATCCAATTTGCGCCGCTGCGTGGGATTACCCTCAAGCTTTCCTTCAATCCAGGTAAAAACATCTGTCCACACTGTTTGGAAGCAAAAATAACCACAAAATACTCGAGAAGCAACAGAAGTCACGGCAAACAATGTCATCGCCAATAGCAGTAGCAGCAGTGACAACATCCAGATGTCCTGGGGAAGAACAGTCAGGCTGAAAAAGTGAAACTGACGATCAACGATGTCAAACAGGACAGCTTGTTTACCATCCCATCTAACATAGGGTCCTAAAAAAAAGACCAGCCACAAGACTCCAGTATAGTTTTTTACGGTGCGAAAAAAACCAGGCATACGCTTGGCATGAATGGTCTTGTCGCCCCGATTAACTGTCCATGTTTCGAATTCCTGATAAACACCCGTGAGACTGAGAGGATCCTTTTGTTCGGTTTCTTTTTCCATCCTTATGCTCCTGCGGGCATGGTTAACATTCCGCCCATAATAACGCAGCTTATCAATCCTGTTTTTCTGATGAATATATTGGCGCAAGCATATGAATCGTCTCCACCTTGTCGTTGAGTATGACCCTGCACCTCAACATAGGTTTCACTTTAGTTTGACTAGGTCTCAAGAAAAGAACGCTTCTTCAGGATTTGCTAATATAGGATTTTGAAAAAAGGAGGAGAAAGCACCCCTCCCCTCCTTTACTTTCAGCGTTCAAACTTTATTGATTAGATTATCTTTTGGTTGCATTCCTGTAAACCACATAAAACAACCAAGCCACAACCAGCGCACTGCCTGCAACCGAAATAATTACACCCCAAAACACCATGTCATGATTCATCTGTGTTCTCCCTATTGTAAAGATGCCTCACAGAGTTATATAGTCTGTGAGGCATACAGATCACTTGGCCGCAACTGCGGAAACTGCTGATACCGCCACTGCCGCTGGAGCTACAACGACATCAGGCTGACCGCCGCCAAACTTGTATACGTACACTGCCAATTTCTTGATTTCGGAATCGCTTAATTTACCGGCTTCCTTGAAATTTGGCATAATGGCGACGCGAGTCTTGGGATCACCCGAGTTTACGCCATATGTGATGGTGTGCTTGATTCCTTCCAAGGATCCCTCAAAACGCCATACTTTATCGGTCAAGTTGGCAGAACCCATCGCCTGCATGCCTTTGGCATCCCCACCATGACAAGCAGTACAGTCGCTTTCCATAAACACTTTCTTTCCACTTGAGACGACAGAATCAGCGTCAGCCTTATCCTTGCCCTCGTCGCTCATTGCCTTGACATACTTAGCCACATCGTCAATTTGTTGGGTAGACAAACTGTCTTTATGTGCAGGCATCATAGCTTGACGACCACCAGAAATGGTGGTGTGAATATCATCGATCTTGCCACCATACAACCAATCATCGTCATTTAAAATAGGTGCAATCAGACCATCCTTATCCTTAATCCCTACGCCGTTAGTTCCATGACAAGGTGCACAATTATCACCGAACAGCACCTTGCCGGATCGTGTTACATACTCGGTCAAAGCATTATTGGCAAGAATTGCAGCTGGAGATTTATCCTTGATTTGATCCTCATACGTTTTCCGCACCTTATCAACTTCACCTGTGTCTGCATCCATTTCCTTGATTGCTGTCCAACCACCAAACCCTTTGAAGAAGGTGTTGGAGGAAGGAAGTGGAACTGAAGGATAATACAGCCAATACACCACAACAAAGAGCGCACTGGCAGCCAGACCTATCATCCACCACTTTGGCGGTTGATTTACAAAGTCGGCCAAATCGTCGTCCCACACGTGCCCAGTAGTTGGAGCGCCGGTTACATCGTGTTTCTCACTCATCTTCTTTCTCCCATATTGATAGGATCTTCGTCATCCAGGGCCATACGGCACTGGGACTCAAACTTGTCTTTGTTAGCAGGACGGAAAACCATGAAATAAACATAGATCATGGCAACGAATGCAAATACGGCATAAAAAACACCCAGCCAGTCATTCGTGGTCATCGCTTCCACATCCATACCCAGATAAGCCATCAGCTTAATCACGATAATTCACGCCATCGGTAAATTTAATGTGATTGCCCAGACCTTGGAGATAGGCAATGACTGCATCCAACTCAGTCTTGCCATCTACCGCCGCTTTGGCACTCGCGATATCGGCATCGGTATAGGGTGCAGGGTAGAAAGGCATTTTGCGCATCACTTCCATTGTCGCCGCAACGTTAGCCGGATCCACTTTGTTATTATCCAGCCAGAAAAAGTTAGGCATGACGGACTCTGGAACAACATTTCGGGGGTAGCTTAGATGGCGACGGTGCCACTCATCCGAATACTTCCCACCTACCCGGGCCAGATCAGGCCCCGTGCGCTTCGACCCCCACTGAAACGGGTGATCGTACATGGATTCTGATGACACGGAATAGTGACCATAGCGGTCTTTCTCATCGCGAAAAGGCCGAATCATTTGCGAGTGGCACAAATAGCAACCTTCGCGTATGTAAACTTCCCGCCCGGCCAATTCCAAGGGCTTATACGGACGCACACCGTCACCGGGTTTCCAGTCATCCAAAGTTTGACCCGCTTTGCGATCCCATACAATGGGAGCAACATCACCGGCCTTTCTCTGCGATTCTTTTACATTGGGCGACAAATGAGTCATGGTCGAGTCTACGTAAAATAGTGGCACGATTTCCACCAAGCCCCCTACAGCTACAGCAAGTGCAATCATAATTGCCAATTTGACAGTGCTGCGTTCTAGCGAGTCCTGAAAATTTGTTGAATAAATTTTGCCGTGATCAGACATGTTTCACTCCTTATGCATTAGCTGGAACGGCGTTGGTACCGCGCGCGGCACAAGCTTGGCGCACAGTCATCACCACGTTGTACAACATGATCCATGCACCCAGATTGTAGATAATGCCGCCGACGACGCGCATCGCATAGTATGGATGCATCGCGGAAACAGATTCCACAAACGTATAGGTTAAGGCACCATATTCGTCATAATCACGCCACATCAAACCTTGCATAATTCCGGATACCCACATCGCCACGACGTAGACCACCGCACCAATCGTCGCCAGCCAGAAGTGCACGTTCACCAGGCTGTCTGAGTACATTTCTGTGTGCCACAGTTTTTTCACCATATGGTAAATCGATCCTACAGCGACCATTGCAACCCAGCCCAAAGCACCGGAATGAACGTGACCAATAGTCCAGTCGGTATAGTGCGACAGCGCATTAACTGTTTTGATGGACATCACCGGCCCTTCAAAGGTTGACATCGCGTAGAACGCAAGGGATACCACCAGGAAGCGCAGAATATAGTCGGTTCGCAAACGATCCCACGCACCGGACAAAGTCATCATTCCGTTCATTGCCCCACCCCAGGAAGGTATGATCATTGCCAGAGACACTGAAGCCCCCAAAGAGCCAGTCCAGTCAGGCAAGGCCGTATATTGCAAGTGATGAGCACCCAGCCACACATAACCAAATGTCAGTGCCCAGAAGTGCAGCACAGATAAACGGTAAGAGAACACCGGGCGATTGGCTTGCTTGGGGACAAAATAATACATCATCCCCAAAAAGCCCGCAGTCAGGTAGAAACCCACCGCGTTGTGGCCCCACCACCATTGAATCATGGCATCTTGCACACCCGAGAAGATGGAGTAGGATTTGGTCAGACTGACCGGTATTGCCAAGCTGTTCACAACATGCAGATAGGTGATCATGACAATCATGCTCATCGTGAACCAGTTCGACACATAAATATGCGACGTCTTACGAATTGCAACAGTCATGATATGGTTAAGGCCAAAGGCCAGCCAGACCACGGCAATCATGATGTCAATCGGCCATTCCAGTTCCGCATACTCTTTACCTTGGGTAAAACCCATCGGCAAGGTGATCACTGCTAGAACAATGATCAAGTTCCATCCCCAGAAGGTGAACCACGCCAAGCCATTGCTCCACAGTCGGGTGGCTCCGGTACGTTGCACAATGTAATAACCTGTGGCCATCAAGGTACAACCGCCAAACGCGAAGATCACTGCGTTAGTATGGAGAGGTCGAAGCCGCCCAAAAGTGATATACGGAATATCAAAATTCAAAAACGGCCACGCCAATTCTGCTGCAATGTACACCCCGATCAAAGTTCCTACGACCAGATAGATAACGGCCATAATGGAAAACCATTTGACCACATCCATATCGTACTTAACCGGTGTCGCTTGAGTTGCTTCCACAGTAATCTCCCTCAAGAGCTAATTTAAAATTACACGTTGTTTATTATCAATTTAATGAAATAAAAACACCACACACGCAGCCACCTACTTCACTTCATTACAAACAAATATCCTGAATTCTTGGGTATCTAATTTTTAATCGCCAATTTGTTTGGATTTTTTGGATTTGGAAAACATTATTATTTTTAGGGTAATCCATATTCTTCCACTAACATGTTAACGAGTCAAGAAATAAAATCACTTTTTGACCAACATGCTCATCCTGCACCGCAGTTAAATCCTACATATTCAGGATTGTATCATAAAGATATATTTTTAATATATTAATTGAGATTCCGAATTATTCAGGAGCTTCAACGACTGACAGCCAGCAACAACTTGATGTCCTGCACAAGCCACTCTGTTCTTTGCCCATACGGTGAAAGCAATATTGGCCGTCCGTTTGTACCCATCAAATACGTGCCATCGGAATGATCCACTGTATAGCTATTTTTGTTAAACTGTTTGCCGTAAATCACGCCAAAAGATTTGGCAGCTTCGGCTGTGGCTTGTGCATTGCCATACAACCCCAGAAAACTCGGATCAAAAGAGGGAACAAACTGCCTGAGCACTTCCGGACTGTCGCGTTCCGGATCAAGAGTAACAAATAAAACCTGCACACGACTCGCATCCTTTCCAAGCAGACGCATCACTTGAGCTAGATCAGCCAGTGTAGTCGGGCAAACTTCTGGACAGTGAGTGTATCCAAAAAACAAAACGACCACTTTTCCTTCAAATTCCCTGACGGTTCTCAATTTACCAGAGAAATCAGTCAGATTGAAATCAGGATTGCGATGCTGCCAAGTAATATCCACGGCATGATATGGGGAGGGTATCTCTGGTCTGTTGCAAGCAGCGAGTAATGCCAAAAGCATCAATAGCGTTAATTTATGCCTCCACATGACAACTCCCCGCCCAGCCATTCACTGCGAAAATGTAACCCACTTTGAATAGGCCATACAGGCCAAATCCCATTATGACCAGACCCGCAACCCTGCGAACCGTTGATGACTGTACCCAATGCCTGCATCGTTCCCAAAACAAGCCGATGATTAATAGATTAGGTAATGTGCCTATGCCAAAAGCAAGCATGATTAGTGCACCTCTTCCTGCGTGACCGCTTGCTAATGCGGTAACCAGCACGCTATAAACCAACCCGCATGGCAACCACCCCCATAATGCGCCCAGAAGGAGCGCCTCAATCGGTGAGGTAATTGGAAACAACCGACGCGCCAAAGGTTGAATTTTCTCCCACAGCACCCTGCCTGCTTGTTCGATATACCGTACCATATTCCAAAACCCGGCAACATATAAACCCAGCGTAATCAGCATCAAGCTTGATAATGTAAATAATAAAAGCTGCACAGGAACTTCATCACGCAGCAAAAAACCAATCTGCCCGATTGCACCCACCAGCGCACCAGCCAAGGTGTAACTGGCTATGCGCCCAGTGTTATAAGCCAGATGAAACTGCCAGCGCTTCCCTTGTTTCGGCAGTTGTCCAGTGAGAATACCTACAATGCTACCGCACATTCCGAGGCAATGAACTCCGCCAAGCAGGCCTACAAAAAAAACCGCAATAATGCTGAATTCGGTCATGCACTTTTCACTTTGATTAAATTAATCTTTTGCATTAGTGGTGACATCAATTGCGGAGTTGGCTGCCAAATACTTAAAACCTTCTGGAACGACACAATGTTAGCGTAAATGACAAAATTAGCCGGATAGATAAAAAGGTGCTACGATTTGCAATGCAATATATACGCTGTACAGGATTATTACTTGGGAGATTCAAATGTCAATTATTTCGTCAGCATTTGCTGTTTTAAGCGCTATCGGTGCAGTTCTATTTTCCATATGGATGATAAAGCAGGTTTTCTCCGGCAACCAAACGTAAGTGCATCACAAAATTACCAGATATGAATGCAGCCATACCGGTAACTATCCGCCCTTACGCTTCTGTCTGTAGTGCTCTTTATTTGCGATATAGACCGTTCGCTCCACCACCGAATGAACAACTCCACTGCTATCTTTGAGTTCGACACGATAAACACGATCCACTTCCGGCTGGCGGGTTAGAATGTCACGCACCTCGGCAATTTCTTCTGCCGTTACAACACAATCCGCATACAAAGTGCTCCGCCCCGGCCTCTTGTACTGAATGCTGGCGGCCTTGTCCCACACGATAAAATCTTTGCCCAGTCCCATCATCATCAGCACCGGATGCGGCCCATCGGTGGCAGCAAACAATGAACCGCCGAAAATTGAACCCACTGCATTGCGAGTGCGACGATTAAGCGGAAGCCGCACTCTAATCAACGTCAAATCCGGCGAGACATAGTCAATACGACCGCCGCCGGCACGATACGCAGGCTGCCAATTAAAACCGAAGCGAATCAACCGCGCTTTCCACGCCGGAGAGCTGTGCTCCAACAAAAACTGCTTCATTAACCATTCCTGTCATAATATTTCGAAAACCCCTGCCGCTCCCATTCCCGTACCAATGCACATGCTGACCATGCCGTATTTTCCGCCGGTACGCTTTAATCCATGCACCAGCGTCGCCGTGCGGATCGCACCTGTCGCCCCGAGCGGATGCCCTAGAGCGATAGCACCCCCCAACGGATTGATTCTGGCCGGATCAAGTTGCAACTCGCGAATCACTGCCAACGCTTGGGCAGCGAACGCTTCGTTAAGTTCGATCCAGTCCAATTGATCCTGACTGATACCGGCTCGCTGCAAGGCTTTGGGAATAGCAGCTACAGGACCGATACCCATTATATCAGGAGGCACTCCAGCGACGGAAAAACTCAGGAACCGCGCTAAAGGAATTAGACTTAACTGCTTCAGTATTTTATCCGAAACCAGCACCACGGCGGCAGCGCCATCAGACATTTGGGAACTGTTACCGGCAGTAACCGAACCGCGCGCAGAGAATACCGGACGCAGTTTGGCCAGACTTTCAGGAGTAGTTTGCGGACGCGGGCCTTCGTCGCGGTCGATTATCCGCTCAATAATTCGCACGGTTCCGCTACGAAGGTCCGGCACATGGGATTGAACGGTATAGGGTGTGATCTCCGCATTGAAGTGACCGGCTGATATAGCCGAAACGGCTTTTTGATGGGAAGACAGAGCGAACGCATCCTGGTCATCGCGGGAAATTTTCCAGCGCTCGGCGACATTCTCCGCAGTCAGCCCCATGCCGTAAGCGATACCTATGTTTTCTTCACGGGCAAAAATCGCCGGGTTCATCGATACTTTGTTACCCGTGATCTGGGGCATCACGCTCATCGACTCAACTCCCGCCGCGATTATTACATCGGCTTCGCCCAGGCGTATTTTCGCTGCCGCATCGGCCACCGCCTGCAAACCGGACGAGCAAAATCGGTTGATCGTGATGCCCGGCACAGTATCCGGCAAACCGGCCAACAGCAGGCCAATACGCGCCACGTTCATGCCCTGCTCACCTTCCGGCATGGCACACCCGACAATCACATCCTCGATCAGGGCCGGGTCCAGTGTGGGTACTTGCGCCAACAACGCGAGTAATGCCCCGGCCAATAAGTCGTCCGGTCGTGTAGTCTGAAAAAAGCCATTGCGTTTGGCAACCGGCAACCGGGTAGCTGCGATGATGTAAGCGTCCTGAATTTGTTTGCTCATTTATATTCTCCTAGCGCTCTCAGTGTGAGGGGCTTAATTGCGTAATGGTTTACCGGTATCCAGCATGTGCTTAATGCGCGCCTGAGTTTCCGGGGTTTTTAACAATTCAAGAAATTCATGGCGTTCGACAGTGAGCAGCCACTCTTCGTCAACCTTGCTGCCGGTGTCCACATTGCCTCCACACAAAGCGGTGGCCGCCGCTTTGGCGACGCGGTAGTCGTGCGTGGAAATCATTCCGCCTTTCAACATATTGACCAGCATCATCTCAAAAGTTGCAATACCATTTCTTCCGGCAACTGTGATGCCGCGTGGCTTCAGCGGGGGGGCATAGCCTGCATCGGCAAGTGCCCGTGCTTCTTTGAGCGCGACATAAAGCAACTCATTGGGATTGAACAGAATGGTGTCTGTCGGTTTGGCAAAACCCAGTTGCACTGCATCAGATGCGCTCTTGGCAACATTGGCCATAGCGATCGTCATGAATACCGGTTGCAGCAAGTTGAATACTTCGCCCGGTGTGGCCGTATGCGCCGCATGCTCGGCAGCGGCAATAGAAAATTCTTTGCACCCGCCTCCTGCCGGGATCAAACCCACTCCCGCCTCCACCAGACCAATATAACTTTCCAGCGCCAATACCCGCTTGGTTGCATGCATCAC
>Ga0208872_1002577_pt1 | contig 10468 bp, 8 predicted proteins | sample CryBogCBH12Aug08_FD_185508 | JGI IMG/M metagenome (GOLD analysis project Ga0208872, IMG submission 185508) | Freshwater microbial communities from Crystal Bog, Wisconsin, USA - CBH12Aug08 (SPAdes) | ecosystem: Environmental > Aquatic > Freshwater > Lake | place: Crystal Bog, Wisconsin, USA... | reverse complement strand
GTTGCCGACGGGATTGGTGATGATGCTGGTCGCCGGGACGCCGCCGCGTTTTCTGGCGTGGCTGGTGGGCGGCGTGAGTTTGCTGGTGATGTTACTGCTGGCGGATGTTTTGTTTGCGCCGCCGGCGTGGCAGATTCACATGCAGGAATATCAGCGGCAGCGGCTGCTGGTTTATTTTGGCCGGGATTTTGCGCGGGCGGGGGCGACCAAAGCCGAGCGCCAGCAGGCGGCGGAATTGCAGCGCAACAAGTCCTATCAGTCGCGACAGGCACTGATTTCGGTCGGTTCTGGCGGGTTGCTGGGGCAGGGCTGGGGCCAGGGCCGGCAGACGGCGCTGAGTTTTTTGCCGCCAAGCGCGGCGCACAATGATTTCATTTTCTCCGTGATTGCCGAGGAGGAAGGATTCGTCGGTTCCGTAACGGTACTGACGCTGTATGCGGTGGTTCTCTTCTCTGGATTGAGAATCGCCGGCCAGGCGCGCGATCGTCTGGGCAAACTCGTGGCGGTGGGCGTCGTGACACTCCTGTTCAGCCACGTGTTCATCAATATCGGCATGAACATTCGCATCGTCCCGGTGACGGGCATCCCACTGCCGCTGTTAAGTTATGGCGGGTCTTCAGTGCTGTGCTCGTTGATCGCGCTGGGCCTGATGCAAAACATCCACATCCATCGAAAGGGATATTAATTATGAGTTCCAACAACTTCTCCCGGCGCCGTCGGGGAATGCGCTTCAAGCCGAAAGGCGGCCTGAGCCCCGCGCACCAGAAAACGGACCGCGAAGCCGTCGAGGCCCGCGCCGACGTGGTCAGCGAGCAGGGCGGCAACGAGCGCCTGTTTGAAAAGCGCCATCTCCACGAAATCGAGCGCGCCGAAAATCTTGCCGCCGGCTTGCCGCCGGAAGGCAAACCGGAGTTGCCCGTCGCGACGACGGAAACCACTCCCCACGACCATTCCGCTGCACCCGCGCCCGCCGCGCCTGCCGCCGAGGAAAAATTCGAGCCGGTCAAACTCGTGGAGCCAGCCAAGGGGTTCATCGAAACCATCAAGGACGCCGCCGCGAACATTGTCAAAAAAGTCCAGCGCCTGATCCGGCCGGAAAAGAAAATCCACAAGGAAGTCATCATCAACGCCGAGACGCTGGAAACGCGCGTCGCGGTGACAGAGGAAGGCAAGTTGGAGGAATTCAACATCGAGCGCACCACCGAGGAACGCCTCGTCGGCAGCATTTTCAAGGGCCGCGTCCGCAATCTCGAAGACGGCCTCAAGGCGGCGTTCGTGGACATCGGCTTTGAGAAAAATGCCTTTCTGCATTACTGGGACATCGTGCCCAACCAGTTCGACTCCGGCGTGGAAATTGTCGAGCGCGAAAACTCGGGTCGCCGGCCGCAACGTCCAAAGATCACGCAGAAGGATATTCCACGTCTGTATTCGCCCGGCTCGGACATCATCGTGCAGGTCACCAAGGGGCCGATCAGCACCAAAGGCCCGCGCGTCACCACCAACCTCGTGTTGCCCGGCCGCTTCCTGGTGTTGCTGCCGAACTCCGACCAGTCCGGTATTTCCCGCAAGATTGAAAATCCCGAGGAGCGCAAGCGCCTCAAAAAAATCCTCCGCGAACTCGCCATTCCGGACGGCATGGGCGTCATCATGCGCACCGCCGGCGAAGGTCAACAGAAACGCTATTTCGTGCGCGACCTTGCCTTTCTCATTGAGGAATGGAACAGCGTGCAGGAAAAAATCAAGAAGCAGCCCATGGCCACCTGCGTTTTTCAGGAACCCGATTTGATCGAACGCACCGTGCGCGATTTTCTCACTGAGGATGTCGAGCGCATCGTGGTGGACAATGCCAAGGCTTACGAACGCATGCGGGAGATGATCGCCAAAATCTCCAAGCGCTCCATCGGCAAAATCAAATTGTACAGCGAAGCTCAGCCGATATTCGACCGCTTTCAGGTCAGCAAACAATTGGAAAACACCTTCTCGCGCCAGGTCCACATGAAAGGCGGCGGCTACATCGTCATTGATGAAACCGAAGCGCTCGTGGCCATTGACGTCAACACCGGGCGGCACAAGGGCGGCAAGGACCAGGAAGCGCTCATCCTCAAAGTCAACCTCGAAGCCGCCGATGAAATCTGCCGCCAGCTCCGCCTGCGCAACATGGGCGGCCTCATCGTCCTCGACTTCATTGACATGAAAGGTGGCCGCGACCGCCAGCAGGTGTACAACCGCGTCCGCGACGGTCTCCGCCGCGACAAGGCCAAGACCCACATCCTGCCCATCTCCCAACTCGGCCTCATGGAGATGACCCGCCAGCGCCACAGCGAAAGCGTGCGCGCCGCCGTGTATGACGATTGCCCCTATTGCAAAGGCCGGGGCAAAGTCAAGAGCACCATCACCATGAGCGTGGAGATTCAGCGCAAGCTCCAGGAACTCCTCAAGAAACGCACCCGCGACGAGACCGATTTCCAACTCCGCATCGTCGTGCATCCCACCGTGCTGGAACGCCTCCGCACTGAGGACGAGAAACATCTCATCGAGATGGAGAAACGCTACTTCGGCAAGCTATCCTTCCGGGCGGACACCGGCATGCACGCCGAACAGTTCAAAATCGTGAACGTGGAAACGAACGAAGAACTCGCCAGCGTCGGCGCGTAAAATAAATTCGCAAACTGCAAACGCCCCGCGAGCAATTGCGGGGCGTTTTTTATTTTGGCAAAGCGCCGCAGCCTATTTTCATATTAGGCCACATGGTCAACCGGCGTTGGCTCCGGCGACTTTTTAGGCCTCGTGGTCATCTGGCATCCTCATCAATATCCGTCCTGCGGCGTGCCATCAATGGGCTAAAGGGAGAATTCGGCGCATGGGCAAACTCTCGTGCGCCGCCCTCATCCCGGCCGACAAGCTCGACTCGCACCAAAGAAACGTCTGGCCGCTTGTTGTCGTTGAAATAATCCACGCACTCAACCTTCGAGGCGGCGGACAACTCATCAACATACAACTTGTCCTTGTGCTTCCAATGCACATGATACTTGAACATCTCTTGTTCCATAAACGCGAACGATGCCTAACGAAATAAGCGGAGCCACCGCCGACTCGCGGCGTGAACCGCGATAGCGGAATCCGTAGCACGGTGGCAGACCGCGCCAACGGCGATTGGCTCCGGCGACTGGTTAGGCGTAGTCATTTACGGAAACTGCCAATAAAACCCTGTGGCTGAAGGTCTGTTACTGTCACAACCACTTGGCTAGCGTTGGTCCCTTCGAAAATAAACTCCCACCACGCAGCTTCTGCTTCTGTCCACCCCCCTTCTTTATAGGTGTGCTCTTTTCTAAATTTGATGCGCTTCCCTTCGACGCATACCAACTCGTTAGTGCGTGAACCAAGCGTCTCCACTGCTATCTGATATGCCTCAGGAAGTAGGCGCGCGCGTATTTCCCCACTAAAGAAAAATGCATAAGCAGAAACAACCACAAAAGTGCCCAACACCAGAACTAAAATGACTGTATGTTTCATAAAATGTGGCGACTACGCCTAACGAAAAAAGCTGAGCCACCGCCGACTCGCGACGGGAACCGCGACAGCGGAACCCGTAGCACGGTGGCGGACCGCGCCAACGGCGATTGGCGACGGCGAATGGTTGGGACACATGGTCATAATCAATCTGAAAAATCTCGCAACAACTCATCAACCAACTCTTGGCCGCCAATCTCGCCGCTGCTCTTGTAAATCTCAACCTCAATCTCGCCATCGGCAAAAACCTCAATCTCGTAATGTCTGCCGGGAACCTGCGCCAAAATCATCACTGTCTCGTCGCGCGTCTTGTCCAGCGTGTAGTAAATCTTCGCCGCATCGAGCTTGGCGAGCATCTGATAAACAGGATGTACTGAATCACTCATGTGCGCGAAGTGGCCATACATTTAATTCGCCCAAATTCGTTTGCTTCCGAACTGGGTTTTCATGGCTCCAACCCTATTTCCGCCCCGGTCGTGTGTCCAGCCCTTTTCGGGGCTGCTTTCGGGCGGCTACCCTGGTTTTGGGGTGGTTAGCCGGTCTTGAGGGGCCGTTTGAGGCGAAATGGCACCAAAAGTGACTTTTTCAGCCTTTTTGTCCCCAAAAACTGCTTGGCAACCAGTCCGGAAGGTTAGGCAACCAGTCCGGAAGGTTAGGCAACCAGTCCGGAAGGTTAGGCAACCGGTCCGGAAGCTTAGGCAATCAGTCCCGAAGGGTCGGCAACCCGTCCGGAAGGCTCGGCAATTTGGTGGTGAGGTTGGCCGGCGGCGCAATTATTTCGTGGAAAGTTGTCGGTCGGCATTGACTTTTCGGACGCTAGATGAAACCTTTTCGTGCCTGCCGCCGGAATTCAATAGTAGGGCGGCTCGCACTTTATACTCGTGGCTGAAAAAGACGATTATCTGTTAGACCTGCTGGTGGACCTCGGTTTTACCGATGCCGCTCAGGTCGCCAAGTCCCGTGAGGAGGCCAATGCCGCCGGCGTGGGCGTGGTGGATTTGCTGGTGGCCAACAAGGTCATCCGCCCCGGCGATGTGACCCAGGCCAAGGCCGCGCATTTCGGTGCGGAAGTGGTCCACCTCGCCACCATGAAAATCGAGGACGATGTCATCGCGATGGTGCCGCGCGACGTGGCTAAAAAATATCGCGTCATTCCGGTTTACAAAACCGAGGGCAAAGTGGCGGTGGCCATTGCCGATCCTTCGGACCTGAACACCATTGATTCGCTCACCCATCTGCTGCGCTCGGAAATCGAGTTGCGCGTGGCGTCCGAGCCGGATATTGAGGCCGCGCTGGGCAAGTATTACGCGAGCGAAAAGAAGACGATGGCGGAAGGCGCCTTCAAAGATGTCATCAAGGAGCTGGCGGAGGAAAATGTCTGGACGGCGGAGGCCGATGCCGGCACGGAATTGGAATCGGACGCGCCGCTGATTCGCTTGGTGAACCAGATCATCGTGGACGCCTTCAAACTGCGCGCGTCGGACATCCATCTGGAGCCGCTGGAAAAACGTTTTCGCCTGCGCTACCGCATTGACGGCGTGATGCAGGAAATGAAGTCGCCGCCGAAGCGCTTGCAGGCGCCGGTGATCGCGCGGTTGAAAATTCAGGCGGGCATGGTGATTTCCGAACACCGCGTTCCGCAGGACGGGCGCATCCAGACGAAGATCGGAACCAAGCTGATTGACTTGCGCGTCTCGTGCCTGCCCACGAATCACGGCGAGAGTATCGTCATGCGTATTCTCGACAAAGAAGGCCTGAAACTCGGTTTGACCGAGCTGGGTTTCCTGAGCGATGACCGCGCCACCTTCGAGCGACTCATCGCGTTGCCGGACGGCATTCTGCTGGTGACCGGCCCGACCGGTTCCGGCAAAACGACGACGCTGTATTCCTGTCTGAATTTCATCAACCGGCCCGACCGGAAAATTATTACGGTGGAAGACCCGGTGGAATATGTGCTGGCGGGCATTAATCAGGTGCAGGTCAACGACGCCATTGGCTTCACCTTCGCCGCCGCGCTGCGTTCCATCTTGCGGCAAGCGCCGAACATCGTGATGATCGGGGAAATCCGCGATATCACCACGGCCTCCATCGCCATCAACGCCTCGCTCACCGGTCACTTGGTATTTTCCACGCTGCACACGAACGACGCGCCCGGCGCCGTCACGCGTCTGGTGGACATTGGCGTGAAACCGTTCTTGGTGGCTTCCTCCACGCGCTGCCTCATGGCGCAACGCCTCGTGCGCAAGATTTGCAAAAAGTGCGCCGCGCCGTACACGCCCTCCGATGCGGAAATGCGCGCGCTCGGCCTCAAGCCGGAGGAATTGAAGAACGCCAACGTCCAGAAAGGTCAGGGCTGCCAGAACTGCAACAATACCGGTAACCGCGGGCGGTTCGGCATCTTTGAAATTTTTGTGGTGGACGACGACGCGCGGAAATTAATTTACGACCGCGTGCCGACGAACGTTTTGCGCGCCCGCGCCCGCGAAATGGGCATGCGCACGTTGCGCGAAGACGGTATTCGCAAAGTCCTCGCCGGCATGACCACGCCGGAAGAGGTCATCCGCGCGACGGTGGGCGATGACGCGTGAGGAAACCACTCTAAGTTGGTCAATAATCAATAGCAGATACATTTTGTCATGTCATATTCGATGTCAGATTTGTTGCAATTGGTGGTGTCCGAAGGCGCCTCCGATTTGCACATTCGTGTTGGTGTTTCGCCGACCATCCGTGTCCACGGCATTCTGCACCGCGTGGAAGGCCCGTCGCTGCGACCGGAAGATTCGGAGGAACTGATGCGCAGCATCACGTCCGAAGAACATATTCAGCAAGTGCGCGAGCGCGGCGGCGCGGACTTCGCATTCGCGTTCGGCGAGGCGGCGCGTTTCCGCGTGAGCGTGTTCAAGGAAAAGGGCAATTTCGCCATGGTGCTGCGGCAAATTCCGAGCAAAATGCTCACCTACGAGCAGATCGGTCTGCCGGAGTCAGTGAAAGAGCTTTTGTTCAAGCCGCGCGGGCTGATTCTCGTGACCGGCCCGACGGGTTCCGGCAAATCCACCACGCTTGCGTCCATGCTCAACATCGTCAACGAGACGCGCGAGGAAGTGCATCTCATCACGATTGAGGATCCGATCGAGTACTATCACAAACACAAAAAGGCGCTCGTAACCCAGCGCGAAGTGCACGTGGACGTGCCGAATTTCGCCGAGGCGATCCGCCGCGCGCTGCGTCAGGACCCGGACATGATTCTGGTCGGCGAAATGCGCGATTTGGAAACGATCGAAGCGGCCATCACGGCGGCCGAAACCGGCCACTTGGTTTTCGGCACGCTGCACACGACGGGCGCGGCGAAGACGATTGACCGTTTGACGAACGCGTTTCCGACGAACCAGCAGGAAATGGTGCGCATCCAGCTTTCGACGGTGTTGCAGGCGGTGATTTCGCAGCTGCTGATTCCGCGTGTGGACAAGCCCGGCCGCGTGGCGGCGTTCGAAATCATGGTGAACACGCCGTCCATCGCCGCGCTCATCCGCGACAACAAGACGTTCCGTATTCAGTCGGACATTCAAACCGGTTCCAAATACGGCATGGTGACGCTGGATTCTTGGCTGATTGACAAGTATCTGGCGGGCATGATCGCCCGCGAGGAAGTCATCAACAAGTCGCAGGATCCGACGACCATCATGGCCAAATTGCAGGAACTGGATTTGGCGCAGGCGGTGAACAAAGGCGACGGGAAAAAATAAGTTTTCATGTCCGACGAGATTTCAAATCCATTGTTGACGCTCGTGCGCGAGCAGGGGCTGGTGGACGATCTGCAATACGAGGAGGTGGCCGGCGAGTTCAAGCGCAGCGCCACGCCCGTGATCCAGTTATTGCAGGACTTCGGCATCATGAAGCTCGACGCCATCCTGCATGTGATGGCCTCGGCGCTGGGCACGGAAGTCGTGTCGCTGAAGGACCGGGAAATTCCGGCGGAAGTGCTGAAACTCATTCCCGCCAAAGTCGCGCAGATGTACGGCTGCTTGCCGGTGGCGCTGAACGACGGCGTATTGCAGGTGGCGCTGGCGGAGCCGCTGGATCCGGCGAAGGCGGATGAAATTCACTTTGCGGCGAAACGCGATGTCCAGATTGTCGTGGCCGACCCGGCGGATATTCGGCGCGGCGTCGAGCGCTCGTACGGCCAGGAGGAGAGCGAAAGTTTTTCGGAAATTCTCAAGGAAATTGACGCGAACAAAAACATCACGCGGGAGAAGGCTGAAACCGCAGACGATGAAAAGACCGTCGCGGCGATGGCCAACGAGGTGCCGATCGTCAAGTTCGTGAATCTGGTGTTGCAGCAGGCGGTGCAGGACCGTGCGAGCGATATTCACTTTGAGCCGTTCGAAGACGAGTTCCGCATTCGCTACCGCGTGGACGGCGCGCTGTACGAAATGGCGCCGCCACCGAAGCATCTGGCGCTGCCGGTGACCTCGCGTATCAAGGTCATGTCCAACCTGAACATTTCCGAGAAGCGCATGCCGCAGGACGGGCGCATCAATTTGACGGTGGCTGGCAAGCAGATTGACTTGCGCGTGAGCACGTTGCCGACGGCGTTCGGCGAATCCATCGTGCTGCGCGTGCTGGATCGCTCGTCGGTGAACCTCGAAGTCGAATCGCTCGGTTTTCCCAAATACGTTTACGATTTTGTCACCGAAGTGATTTTGCGGCCGAACGGCATTTTCGTCGTGACCGGGCCGACCGGCTGCGGCAAGACGACCACGCTGTATTCCTGCCTGCGGCGCGTGAACACGATTGATTCAAAATTGCTGACGGCGGAAGACCCGGTGGAATTTGACATCGAAGGCATCATGCAGGTGGCGGTGAACGAAGGCGTCGGCATGACGTTCGCCAAGGCGCTAAAATCCTTCTTGCGGCAAGACCCGGACATCATCATGGTCGGGGAAATGCGCGATTTGGAAACGGCGCAGATTTCCATTCAGGCGTCGCTCACTGGTCACTTGGTTTTGAGCACGCTGCACACGAACGATTCGCCCGGCGCGGTGACGCGCTTGGTGGACATGGGCGTGGAACCGTTCTTGATTTCCTCGACGCTGATGGCCGTGCTGGGCCAGCGGCTGGTCCGGACGATTTGCAAAAACTGCCGGACGCCGTTCGAGCCGACGGAGCAGCAGTTGTCGTTGCTCGGTTTGTCGCCGCATGATTTGGGTGACAAAGTGTTTCATTACGGTCGCGGCTGCTCGACCTGCAACGACACCGGCTACAAGGGCCGCAAAGGCATTTATGAATTGCTCGTCATCAATGACGCAATTCGCACGCTGATCAATGAGCGGGCGCCGACCGTGGTAGTGCGGCAGAAAGCGGTCGAGTTGGGCATGGTCACCCTGCGCGAAGACGGCTTGCGCAGCATCTTTGACGGTGACACAACCATTGAGGAAGTCGTCAAATACACCTAATCCGCCATGCCAAAGTATAATTATGTGGCTCTCGATGCCCGGGGAAACGAAACCAAGGGCAACATTGAAACCGCCAGCCAGAACGAGGCCATCAGCCGCGTGAAGGAAATGGGGCTGTTCCCCACCAAAATCACCGAGGCAGACAAGGAAGACAAGGCAGGCGGCAAAAAAGCCAAGACCAAGACCGCCGCCAAACCTAAAGCGGGCGGGAAAAAGGGCGGCGGGATCAACATCAATCTTAAAATCCCCGGTCTCGGCGGCGGCGTGAAGCCAAAAGTGTTGACCACTTTCACGCGCCAGTTGGCCACGCTGGTGGACGCCGGTTTGCCGCTGCTGCGCGGTTTGCGCGTTTTGGAAAAGCAGGAACGCAATCCCAATCTGAAGCGCATTCTCGTCGAACTCGCCACTTCCATCGAAGGCGGTAGCACGTTTTCCGAGGCGCTGGCGCAGCATCCGAAAGTTTTCAACAAGTTGTTCGTCAACATGGTGAAAGCCGGCGAACTGGGCGGTGTGCTGGAAGTCGTGCTGAAGCGCTTGGCGGAATTTTCTGAAAAGGCGCAGAAAATCAAGGGCAAGGTCAAGGCGGCGATGTTTTATCCCGTGGCCGTGTTAATCGTGGCGGTCGGTATCATGGTGTTGCTGATGACGATGGTGGTGCCGAAATTCAAGGAAGTGTTCGGCGGCATGGGTATTACGCTGCCGGGCTTTACCGTGTTCGTGCTGGCGGTCAGCGATTTGATCCGCAACAACATCTTGATGACGATGGGCGCGATGGCGGTGGTGGTGGTTTTGTTCCTGTTGTTTATCAAGACGAAATTCGGCCGGCACGTGTGGGACAAGGTGAAATTGAAAATGCCGCCGACCGGTCCGGTGGTTACGAAAGTTTCCATCTCGCGTTTCACCCGTACGTTGGGCACGCTGGTGAGTAGCGGTGTGCCGATTTTGCAGGCGTTGACCATCGTCCGGGAAACGGCCGGCAATGTCATCATCGCCAACGCCGTCAACCAAATTCACGAAAGCGTGAAAGAAGGGGAAACCATCACCGCGCCGCTGGAGGCTTCCCGGGTGTTTCCGCCGATGGTTGTCAGCATGGTGGACGTCGGCGAGCAGACCGGTGCGTTGCCAGAAATGTTGCTCAAAATCGCCGACAACTACGATGAAGAAGTGGATAATGCCGTGGAGGCCATGACCTCGTTGCTGGAACCGATCATGATCGTGTTTCTCGCCGTCATCGTCGGCAGCATCGTGATCGCGATGTTTTTGCCTCTCATTGCCATGATCACCAACTTGAGCGGTGATGAAGGCGGTGGCAAAAAAGGTGGCGATTAATTCCCGGCCGCGCCCAATGATCAAAGACAAAACTTGACATAAACCGCTTCCATGTGTAAATACATTGTATACACATTGCATGCGCGGATTATTTACAACTAACCCGATATGGAGTTCGATTGGAATAATCCGCCATTTGAGCTTGGCTCTTTGAATCAACGGGAAATAGAGGAATC
>Ga0208872_1002573_pt1 | contig 10481 bp, 15 predicted proteins | sample CryBogCBH12Aug08_FD_185508 | JGI IMG/M metagenome (GOLD analysis project Ga0208872, IMG submission 185508) | Freshwater microbial communities from Crystal Bog, Wisconsin, USA - CBH12Aug08 (SPAdes) | ecosystem: Environmental > Aquatic > Freshwater > Lake | place: Crystal Bog, Wisconsin, USA... | reverse complement strand
GAGGATCCTGCCTCCTGCGAGGGCTGGCGACATGGCGTACAAGAGGCCCTGAAGCAGAGCGGGGGAGGAGGGCTGTCCGAGGGTGCGCAGCTCGTTGGCCGTAAACTGCATCATGCAGTCAAAGGCGGTGTCCTCCACGATCGACGTGACGTAAATGTATGGCTGTTGGCATAAACCGGTGACCATGGCCTTCCAGTTGACGGAGATGGTAAAGATGGGAGGCCTGCACCCTGTGGTGAGCACCCCCCATAGGCCCATTCCCCCCACCTGCACGAGCTTGGACTGGATGGCCTTGGGGAATACAATGTAGTCCTCGAACCCAAGGAACCCTTGCTGCCGTGGGGAGGTCACATATTAGTTCATTCTACCATCTTGGGGCAAAGCATAATACCTGTGAAAACTGGATGGGCTGATTGAAAAGGGCTTGTGGAAGCTGGTACAGGGGGTGCACCTGCCAGACATTATGCATTTTAGGATACTGTTCTCAAATCGGATGGCTGAGAAGCACCTCATTATCATCGTATTGACTGGGACGCTGGAGGTACACAGAGGTCCAAGCCGTGGTTCGGAGGGTTTTGGCCACAAAGTCGTGCCGGATCGTCAGGTCGTAGATGAGATTGATGACCTGGGAGGTGTAGGACGGAGGCGGGTTGCTGTAGTCTTGGTATGTGGTGGGCAGAGTTGGCGGCCAGTGCACCGTTAGCCCGACGCCCTTGGCTGCGTTTTGAATGTTGTTGTAGATGCTGTTGCAGTGGGCATGAACCCCCCCAACATCTGCATTCGTGTTGAGCCCATAGATTTTACCCCATCCATTGAACAAGGTGTTTACACCATTATACTGATCACAATTATCAGGCATGGTCAAGGACTCTGCGCTCAGCCCAGCGCTGTACAGAAAACGAATGTAGGCAGTATAGGCAGGAGGGGGCGAGGCCAGCGCCGCGTTGGTGGTATCGCAAATGCGAATGTCGGTGCAGCTGGTCATGTGGAGGAGGAGCAAGGGGAGGAGGAGACGACGCCCCATTGACTATTTACGTTGGTGATTTGTATTTAAGTACGGCAGCGGTGCAGGTGCAGCTGTATGAAGCGCACCTTTTCAGATACCCTTATGGAATATGACTCGTTAGCCACGTTCAATACCAATAAACCGCAGACGGAGCCCACAGAGTATTGGAAACAAATGGCGACTCAGATCGAAATGCACAACAAGCAGGCCTATCATCATCTTACTCAAGAGGAAGGGGATGTGCTAGGAGATGCATCATGATCATCATAAACCTAAGTTTAAATATCAGTGCATGGCATGAACGCGGTGAAGAGCGGAGAGGAGCAGTTCCTGGTCACCATACACCTCTTCGGGCGCGCGATTGGTTTCCATGGAGATGACGCAGATGGTTTGGTAGAAGCACGTGATGAGCTTGAGGAAAACAGCCTGCCGCTCTTCCAAGACCGGGATTTGGTCCTGGGTAGGGTAGTCAAGCGGTGCAATCTCCACCAAGTCACGGATGCTGGCCTCGAGTTCGGCATGGGATTGCATCTTGTTGAGCCTGAGATCGTGAATGGCGCATTGAAGCATCTCATGATAATGTTGCATGATGAGTGTGAGGGAGGGCTCTTCGTCCCTCTCTTCCTCGTCCCACCCCCATGCGCACACCTCTTGTTCGAATCGCTCGATTTCAGCGTCCCTTTTTGCTTTTTCATCCGAATCGGCTCTTGAAAACAGAGCCCGGCCAGTCGCCTTCGGTCTTTCCACAGAGGCGCTCCGAGTCCTCGCGCCTGGCGCAGCTGTCTCTTTGCTCGGTGCGACTCTCTCCTTGCTTTGGCTTTGACTCCGCGGCGATTTGCCTCGGCTCTTGCTATTGCTCCGTTTACCTTGGCTGCTGCTCCGAGTCGTTTTGCTTTGGCTCTTTTGGTTGTTGGTGTTCTGTGTCTTTTGACTTGGGGTTTTTTGGCTGCTGTTCTGTGTCTTTTTGCTTCGGCTCTGGCTCCGGCTCTTGCTTCGGCTTTGGCTCTGGCTTCGGCTTCGGCTTCTGCTTCGGCTGTTGTCCTGTGGCTTTTGACCGGTTGAGCTCTGGCTGATGTCCTGTGTTTTCTTGCTCTGGCTTCGGCTTCTGCCTCGCTTGTTGTCCTGTGGCGTTTGAGCGGTTGAGCTCTGGCTGATGTCCTGTGTTTTTTTGCTTCGGATTTGGCTTTGGCTTCGGCTTCGGCTTCTGCTTCGGCTTCGGCTTTGGCTACTGTCCTGTGCCTTTTTGCTTCGCTGGCTTTTGATAGGTGCCTTTTGGCTTTGGCTCTGGGCACTACTGTCCTGTGTCTTTTTGGTTTGGCTCTGTGACTTTTTGCTTCGGCTTTGGCTTCGGCTGCTGCCTCTTGCCCTACTCTTGCTTCGGCTTTGGCTCCTGCTGCTGCCTCTTGCCCTACTCGTGCTTCGGCTTTGGCTTTGGCTGCTAGCTCTGCTGTCTTTGCTGGGTTTTCGGCTACTGGTTCTCTTGCCAGTCAACGGGGGTACCTCCTCCTCAGGCTGGTCTATTTTTGATGACGGCTTACTTTCAGGCTTCTCCTTACTACGGGTTTGGGAGGAGGGGGGCGCTTTCTTTTTCGCGTTTGGCTTGGGAGAAGAGCTCTCCTGATCATCACTATCTTGTGGAGATGGTGGTGCGTCAGTATTGGACGAGGATGCAATAGACTTTCTGGCGGTGGATCGGCCGCGACCCCCCACCATGGCGGATTGGAGTTCCATGCGCAGTGACTCCATTTCCTCGATCTGGTCCTCATCATCCTCTTGCTTTTGGGCCAATGTCTTTAAAAATTCTTCTTTGGCCTTTTGCATATCATGGGCATGCGAGTGCATGCGCCCCTCTAATTTTCTCTCCATGCTGTCAATGACATGCAGCAGGTCCTGGTGCTCCTTGGCCAATTGCCCTTTCAGTTGATCAGAGAATTCTTCGACGTTTTTGATCTTTTCCTTGAGTTTTTGATCCACGCGTTTCACAAACGCCTTATACTTGCCGTCTCGCTTCTCATTATCGTGCTGGATGGTGTCAAGGCTCCTTTGCAAAGCCTGGATCTCAGATTTCATGTCCTGCATCGATTGGTCGTCCAAGCTGAAGCGTACGTGTGCACCAGCATCTTCTGCTGCCTTCTTTTCCTTGTTTGCTATTTCTGGCTCTTTACCTGCCTGCTCCTCCTTGGCATGGGCTTTCGGTTTTTCGGGCCCCTTTTTAGTATCCAAGCTGCTGCTGCTGCTGCTGCTGCTGCTGCTGCTGCTGCTGCTGCTACGGCTGTGGCTGCGGCTGCGACTGCGGCTGCGACTGCGGCTGCGGCTTCTGGGCCTTTTTTCTCTCGCAGGCGCTTGGTTCTCGTCCTTGGATTGAGGAGGCTTTTCTGTAGTGGTTGACGTGTGTAATTGCACAACCTTTTCCTGATCCACCTTGAATAGTGCACGTTTCATCGAATGGATCCTGATGCTACTACCGACTTATATACATGCCCCTCATCTTAATATGGGTAGGCCCATGAGTAATAAAAGAAAGGACGCAAACAGGTAGTAAACTGTGGTCATATCGATTGGATCATGCTTTCTACTCCTGTCATTATTTTCGTGGTTTGGCACATGGATAAGCGAATACAAGTAGATGAAGATGACAGTGGCTGCCACGATGAGGGCAGACTTAAAAATGATCTTACCGTTTGACATATCCATCCTATGCACATCACGTCCTTTATATTACCCTATGCGTCTATGGTGGAGATGATGCATCCTGGTCTAGCCCCCTTTTTCACCAGCGACACCTCGCGAATGACCTTGGAGAGGGGCTTGAAGTTGTAGGACATTTTCTGCGTGTATCCAACGGATAGCTCGTTCAATTTCCTCTTCTTGACATATTCAGCAGCGACAGCGCCGCCTGGTTTCTTGACGTCGATCTCCGCTAGAGCATACATGCTGCCATTCGGTCCTGTCCATGCAGAAAGGATGGTGCCCACCTGCTGCGTGCAGTGCTCCACCAAGAGCGGGGTGCCTCCTAGCTTGGCGGCATGCGCCGTCATGTCGTCGTTGACACTGAAATACACGCCGCTGTACTCTGGATCGGTGACGGGGGGAGGATTGATACATCCACAGAAGAGCATACTGCTTCCAATGAGGCTGAAGGGACATGATATATGCTTGGCACCCTTAGGGAGGCAAAACAGGCTTGGACTTGTAGTAAGATGGCTTAGGCTTACCTTCCCCTGAACGTCTCCTCCATTTTTTTCTTTTTACGATTTTTTTTTGTTATTTTATTATTATTTTTTTTGAAATGGGTTTTAAATATTTCCGGAAATAGAACTTCCAATGCCCATAAATATCCCTGAAAAGTTTCGGATTTTGGGGATGGAGGAGGACGAGGCGTTCTCCCGAAGACCCGGCAGTAGCGGCAGCAGCCAATGCGGTAGCGAGGGGGCTGAGAATCATGATGAGATGGAAGAGGGGTATGGAATGGAGGAAGTGGAGGAGGCAGTGGCTTGTACGAGTGCTGTGGTGATGGACCATGCCTTTGTGAAGGCGTTGAGGGACTTGGACTTGGAGAGGGAGGAGGAAGGCTTTGTGGATTTTATGGTGATCGATATCCAGGTACAGCAAGACAAGACGCACGGGACGTGTGTCGTGCTCTTTGGGCGATGTGCGGATGGCAGGAGCCTTCATCTGACCCTGCATGGGTGGTACCCTTCCATGTATGTGGAGGCGCCGGAAGGTTGGATCGATTCGCCTGCGAATCACGAGTGCGTGTGCTTGGCCATGCGTGAAGCGCTCGCTTCCGTCCTGGAGGGAGACAAGGCACTGCAGAAGCTGCTGTATACTGAACCCTTTCACATGCCCATTGTGTCGATGGAGCTTGTGGTGGGGACGGATATCATGGGGTTTAGGCCGACGAAGGCGGGGCAGTTGTTTTTGAAGCAGAGGGTGATATCCCCGCGATTCATGAAGCCGCTCCGAGAGTGCTGGGAAGGGGGCTACCGCATCAATGAAGACACCTTCATGAAGGAGGGCCACGCGATCCGCATAAGCGCAGGAGGCATTCCAGAGGTGGTGGCCGGGGCCAGGAAGACGCCCACCTTCAACTCCAATCTGGACCCGATCCTGCAGTTTATGGTAGACAAGGAGCTGCATGGCTGCCAATGGTGCAGGGTCGCCCTCCCTTCTTCCTCCATTTCGTGTGAGCAGCAGCGGTTCTGCGATCTTCAGGTAGTATGTTTGATTCTTCGGTATACTATGCATGATGTTGATGTGACGAGCACTTCAGGTGCGCGAGTGTCATGTGGATCAGTTGCGAGTGTTGAGCCTGGAGGAGAAATCGGATCTTGGGCCTCTACGAATCCTCTCCTTCGATTTGGAGGCGGCAGGACGGCGCGGCGTATTCCCTGATCCAATGGTGGACCCCGTCATCCAGATTTCGATTCAATTTGAGCCGAGGAAACGGCCTGTCCTTCTCAGCTTCAAGGAGTGCAGCCCTATTCCCGACGCCGATGTCTTTTCGTTTGAGAAGGAGGAGAGCCTGCTTCTGGCATTCCGCGACTGTGTTTTAGGCTTTGACCCGGATTTTCTGACGGGGTACAACATTTGCAATTTCGACATGGAGTACCTCCAAAAGCGGTCGGTGGCACTCGGCATTGAAAAGCAGTTTGCCATGATGACAAGGGTAGAGCATGTGGGCTTGAAGGTGAAGGAGCTGTATTTTCAGTCCGCTCAGGTATTTTCTTATAGCAGTTCCCCCAGTTTTGCTCTTTGACATGGAGAATGGGCAGGTGGGAAAACGAAAGTGCAATCGTGTCTCCTGCGCTGGACGCGGGGTCCTGGATGTCTACTTATGGATGCTTAACAACTTCAAGCTGGACGAGTACAAGCTGGATGCTGTGTGCAAGGTGTTTTTGAAGGGGGAGGGCATGGCCAAGGAGGATCTTCATTTTACGGAAATTTCGCCCAAGTGGCACAGCGGTTCTTGTTGCCCCTTTCTTTTTGTTGTTGTTGTTGTTGGCAGAGGAAGAATGACTGCCAAATAATATATGATGCTGCAGGCCCCCTTGGCCGGAAAGAGCTTGGAATCTATTGTCTCAAGGATGCAGAGCTGCCGCTGGAGTTGATGAAGTCGCTCAGCATTCCATCCAATGCAGTGGAGCGGGCACGTGTGACGGGGCTTCCTGTGGAATGGGTTTTGAATCGTGGGATTCTGATCCGCTTTACAAGCCTCCTCATGCGCGAGGCTCGCCTGAAGGGCTTTCTGCTTCCCCATATCCCTTCGGATTCCCCCTTGAGGCATAATCAGGGCAAGTTCATGGGGGCCACGGTGCTGTCGGTGAAACGAGGCTTTTGGGATCGTGTTGTGGTGCTTGACTTTTCCGCCATGTACCCTTCCCAAATTATCGCTGAAAACCTTTGCTACAGCACCTTTTGCGTGGACAAGGCAGAGGATAGGCACATGAAGCACAGGCCCCTCCATTTCCAAGGGCATCGCTTCGTCTCTGAGGAAGACAGGTCTCCCTTCTCTTTCTATATACCATAAGGTGATTGCTGAAAGGGGGGAGGAGGGGCAGGAAGGGCGTCATTCCCTGCATCCTGGAAAAGATGCTTGCGCAACGGAAGATTGCCAAGGGCGCCTTTGCGGCAGAGACGGACCCTATGAAGAAGATGGTCCTCAAGGCGCGCGAGATGAGCTGCAAGCTGGTGTGCAATGGGTTCTATGGCGCCCTGGGATGCGCCAACGCCCATATCCCTTTGCGTCCGATTGCCGAGACGACGACGGGCTTGGGGAGAAAGGACATTGAGGAGGTGAAGCGGCTCGCGGAGGGCTATTTCACCATGGAGAATGGGTACGAGGAGAATGGGGAGGTGGTGTGCGGGGACACGGACTCGGTGTTCATCCGGATTCCCAACAAGCGGGGGCGGGAGCCCTTGACGATTGCAGAGACCATGGAGGAGGCGAAGCGGTTTGCGGAGTTGGTGAACAGCCGGATGAAGCGGCCCAAGAGCATCGAGTTTGAAAAGGTTTATGAGAACCTTTTGCTGATGAAGAAGAAGCGTTATATTGGCAACAAGTATGAAAAGGCCACGGATGCCCCGAAAGTCGACATTAAGGGCATCGAATGCGTGCGGAGGGATGGTTCGCCCCTGATTCGCAATCTGGTTCTGAAACTGGCCGAACACCTTGCCAAGACGGCCAATGTGGAGGAAGGCGCCCTCATGGTGAGAAACAAGGTCAGGGAGGTTATGATGGTGAGTGTTTTGTCGTTTGGATGCTGTTTTGCTGAGGGGCTGATGAGGGAAGCTCAGAATAAGGTTGGGCTGGAGGAGTATGCCATCCAAAAGGTTTTGAGGAAGAGCATCCAGGACTGCTCTCAGCCAATGACGTCTGCGGAGCTTTCTGAAATTCGGAGGCAAATTGAGAGCCCCTATGCGGACGGAACGCATCCCCTCACTGAAAACGAGCTGGATGAGGCCCTTCGCGCTGGAGTCAAAATACCGTGGAAGATTGTACAGAAGCTGCCGCATGTCTCTGTGGCGTGGAAGATGCGCGTCAAGGTCTGTCATTCTTGCCCCCAACGCATCCACCAAGACTGACGCGGGCGCAGGATCCAGGAAGCGCTCCGGTCCTCGGCGAACGGGTCAAGTATATTATCACCATGAATGCAGAGCGCCAGATCACAGCCAAAGCAGAGCCCTTCAGTCACTGTGGACCAGGGATGCTTGTGGATCGGCATTTCTATCTGGCGGCGCTTCGCAAGGCGGTGGACGGGATTTTCCTTCCCATTATTGAACAGAGGATGCAGCTTGGGGCCGAGGTATCACTCTTTTCTGTTGTTGTTGTATGGGGGGTTGAGAACAACAAGGTTTTCTTGCAGAGCGCAACGACGAGCAGCAGCCAGAAAAGCAGCAAAGATCATCTAAAGCACAAGGAAAAGTTTGCCTCCTCCATTTTCAACGCGCAAGTCAAGAGGGAGTCGGAGCGAATGCTGTGGTCGGATATGTTGGAGGGGAGGCTCACCACTGAGGTCTCTCCATCTGTTCTGCTTCCTAGTTCAATGCAAGTGAGGTTGTCTTTTGGTGGGCAGGATAAGGAATTGCGAGACAAGGAGCGCAGAGAAGCCCCCATCATGAAGGCTTTTTTTACAAAGGCTGCTCCCATGACACCCCCTCCTGTCAAGAAGAACAAGAAGTCGGGCAAGATCATTCGAAATGACGCTGAGGTGGCACAGATGAGCCATCTGAAGGTGCAGAAGGAGATGGATATCTCGGATAAAAAGCGCAAGAGCAAGGAGGAAAGCCCTCTTCTGAAAGCCTTTGCCAAGCAGGCCCTGTCTTCCAAGAAAAAATAAAAACGATGGGCCCTGCCCTGTTCCTCATGGTTTAATATGTGCATGATGACCAGGTTTCAATTTGGCATGTTTCTGAAACTGTTCTTTGAAAATAAGTTCTAGATTCCGCTTTGCAAGCACCTTCATTTGATCCAGCCTCAGATGCAAATCGCGATGAGCAGTGGTTGTGGTCACTTCTATGGTATCAAGCCTCTTTCTTAAGGTTTCAATTTCTTGGAAGAGCATGCTTGCCACAGCGCCACCCCCCGCCATCATCATGATGAAATAGGCAAATAGCCCCTTCATTTCCTGCAGCATATGGCAATAAGTCAAGTGCTATCATGTTGCTATCCATGTATATATATGCCTATTGTAGGTCTTGGGGGGGATGAAGCCCGTCATATCCGGCGTACCGCAAGCGGTCTTGCAAACCGTTCTGCTTCTGTTGCTGACGGTCCTGGTGTGTGTGTTTTATGAGCGAGGGAGGCAGTCGGACCTGGCACTCGCCCATCTTGAGACTTGGTCTGTGACGGCTGTCCCCTGTGAGGTGGGGGAGGAGGACTGCATGGAGTGCAGGGGCGGCACAGCCGCTGCCAAGAAGGCGGCTAGCTGCCCCTTTGCCGAGGAGTATCTGTTCTATACGCACGAAGGGCCCACATCCCTGTGCAACCTCGTAGGGCAGGCTCCCGAATACGAGCGAAGGGTTCTGGCTAGCATGGACGGGCTTTTCGCCGGGGTCAGCGTCCCCTTCCTCCTGCTCGTTGCGCAGCTGATCTCGACTGCGTTTTACATGGGATACGTAAGGCAAGAGGACGCGGTAGAGCCTGTCAGCCCGCATCACAGCAATAATCTGCAAAAGACCATTAAGCGGATCTCGCTTGTCGTTCAATTCATTTTTGCAGGTAATTCGAGACTAAGGTTTTTGGCGTTTACAGGCTGACGGGAATGCGGTGAGGCGCAGGGTGTTTCCTCTTCATACAAAATACGTGGAAGATTCCTGGCAACAATCTGCTGCTGGCAGAGTTGCTGCTCCTCTTTTGCCTTCTTTACATTTCGTTCCACCCCTCGTCGCACTATGCGGATCATGCCAAGCATCACTACATTCCCAAACGTTTTTTGGAATTTGCGTTGACCACGCCCCTCCTGTCGGTAGCCTCAGCCTCCGCGTGCGGGCTGACGGATGTTATGGATACCAATTGGATTTTTTTCACCTCCCTCTTCATGCATCTCTTTATTCTTTGCATCGAATTCCATAATCACAAAAAGGCAGTGCAGAGCATAGCGCATGACCAGGCCGACATGCAAGCCAGCGCCGTGCTCCTCATCAGCGCGTGGCTCTGTGCTGTGGCATACCTGATCGAACAGATTTCCCTTCTGCAACGTGCAGCCGCTATGCAGCAGCGCCCGTGGGCCATAGCCGCGTCCTCCTTGATCATGGTGTACCAGGTGATCTATTTGGCCCTGATCACAAGTTCGCGTTTCGGGCTGCTGAGCGCCCAAAACTCTGTCGTGCTCATGGATGGCTTGGGCCTCGTGCAAAAGTACACGGTGTCGTTGACGCTCATGGGCGGCGCCATTGCCATTCTCGAGCCTTAGCCTTGCCAAAAAAAAATCTAAAATTAAAAATTAAAAATATTTTGCTTTTTTCGTTTTACCTGAAATAGAAATTTCCAAGCCAATAAAACGTCAGAAATTGAGTGTGAAAATCACAAACCAAATGCCAAAGAGCAGAAGTGCCATTGCTCTGTTTTTCTTCACAACCTCGAATTCGGGAAATGTGTTTGAGCCTGAGAACCTCTTTTACCTGCTTCCCAATTCGGTCTACTGGTGTTTTGAAGAGACTACAGGCAGGCAGTTTTTCCTCCTCCGGCTCATGTTTGGGCGCAGTTATGAGGATGTGGAGCTCTTCATGCAGGAGCTCATGCTGGGCCATCCCCTCATGATTGATCAACACGTTATTATTGAGCGGACTCAGTGGCACCTCATCGCAGGGAAGAGCAAGGATATCATCGACAGGCCCAGTGGAAAGGTGTGGAACCTCAACGAGCAATGCAAGGCCTCTCCCTTTAAGACAGCCGAGGCATACTTTGCGTGGATCATGACCAAGGTCATATAGCATTTTAATTTTAATTTTTTTTTTTTGGAAAATTGTATAT
>Ga0208872_1002572_pt1 | contig 10481 bp, 7 predicted proteins | sample CryBogCBH12Aug08_FD_185508 | JGI IMG/M metagenome (GOLD analysis project Ga0208872, IMG submission 185508) | Freshwater microbial communities from Crystal Bog, Wisconsin, USA - CBH12Aug08 (SPAdes) | ecosystem: Environmental > Aquatic > Freshwater > Lake | place: Crystal Bog, Wisconsin, USA... | reverse complement strand
TTTTACCACTCTTAAATCATGACTAATAAATAAATAGGCAAGCGACATTCTGCGTTGAAGATCCCGAAGCAAATCGATGATTTGCACCTGAACAGACATGTCAAGCGCTGATGTTGGTTCATCGAGCACAATAAATTTCGGTTCAAGAACAATCGCGCGCGCAATGGCGATGCGTTGGCGTTGGCCGCCAGAAAATTCATGCGGATAGCGATCCATTGTTGATGGATCTAATCCCGTTTCAGTGAGCGCCTTTGCGACGATGTCTCGGCGTTGATCGAGATTTAATTCTGGTCGCTGAACAGTTAATCCTTCAGCAACAATCTCCCCAACAGACATGCGCGGAGAAAGAGATCCATAAGGATCCTGGAAAACAATCTGCATATCACGCCGCAGCGGCCGCATCTGGGAAATACTTAATTGATTGATCGGATTACCCAGAAAGACGATCGGGCCGTCAGAACGGATGAGGCGAAGGATAGCGAGCGCAAGGGTCGTCTTACCAGAGCCAGATTCACCAACAACGCCAACGGTGGAGCCTTCACGAATTTTGAGACTGACGCCGTCAACTGCCTTTACATGGTCAACCGTGCGTCGCATAAATCCGCGTTTGATTGGAAACCATACGCGCAGATTATCTGTCGAAACGACAACTGGCGCTTGAGGGTCATCTTCAAGCGGCGCGCCTTTTGGCTCAGCGCTTAGAAGAGATTGGGTATATGGATGCTGCGGCGCGTTGAAGACTGTGGACACCGAACCTTTTTCGACGATTTTTCCTTTTTGCATCACGCAAACATGATCGGCAAAACGGCGCACGAGACCCAAGTCATGCGTAATAAATAAGATCGCCATGCCATATGTTTGCTGAAGCCGCTCAAGCAAGGCGATGATTTGCGCTTGAACGGTCACATCTAAAGCTGTTGTTGGTTCGTCAGCGATTAAGAGATCTGGTTTATTAGCGAGCGCCATGGCGATCATGACTCGCTGACGTTGGCCGCCCGACAGCTGATGTGGATAAGCGCCCAGACGATTTGCTGGATTTGGAATCCCAACTTCACGAAGAAGTTCGATAACGCGTTCGCGGCGCTGCGCATCCACCTTCATGCCATGAAGTTCAAGGATCTCCGAGATCTGATGCTCAATCGTATGCAGCGGATTGAGGGAGGTCATGGGTTCTTGAAAAACCATGGTGATGCGTGCGCCTCTGATGGAACGCAAGGTTTCATCATCGATCGACAGCATATTCTGGCCCGCAAAATAGGCATGCCCAGAATAATTTGCCCCTGGCGGCAGTAATCGCACGATAGACAGGGCGCTGATAGATTTCCCTGAGCCGGATTCGCCAACAAGCGCTAGTGTTTTCCCGCGTTCGATTGAAAACGAGACGTTGTCGACGGCAACAGTCTTCTTGCCGCCTTGTCGAAATGAAACACTGAGGTCACGGACATCGAGAAGGTCGTTGTTGGTAAGATCCGTCATTCGAAGTTTTTCCGTGGATCAAAGGCGTCACGTACCGACTCGCCAATAAATACAAGCAATGCAAGCATCAAAGCGATGATGAAAAACCCTGTCAGGCCAAGCCAGGGCGCCTGCAGATTTGATTTTCCCTGTAGCAGAAGCTCACCCAACGACGGTGATCCTGGGGGCAGTCCAAAGCCCAGAAAATCAAGTGACGTCAGCGTCGTTATGGAAGAATTTAAGATGAAAGGCAGGAAGGTGAGCGTGGCTACCGTGGCGTTTGGCAATAGATGATGCGTAATAATATGAAAATTACTTAATCCAAGCGCGCGGGCTGCATTGACATATTCGAAGTTTCTCGCTCGAAAAAACTCTGCGCGCACCACATGAACCAGCGATACCCAAGAAAAAAGCAACAAAATGCCAAGCAGAACAAAAAAACCCGGCGTGATAAAGGAAGAAATAATGATCAGGAGATAGAGTTGCGGCAATGAGGACCAAACTTCGATGAAACGTTGAAATATGAGATCAACGCGGCCGCCAAAATAGCCTTGTATCGCACCCGCGGCGACGCCAATAATCGAAGAGATCGTGGCAAGAATTAACCCGAACAATACAGAAAGACGGAAGCCATATAATAGACGCGCCACAACATCGCGTCCCTGGTCATCGGTGCCAAGCCAGTTCCATTCAATACTGCTGCAGCCATGTGCTTCGTGATCAGGCCCTGAAATTTTTCGTGCGGCCTCATCGCATTGTCGCTTGCTGAGCATCCATGTTGGCGGCGATGGGGCTGGAGTGGGTAAGTCGAGATTATGCGTATCATAAGAATAGCGGACCGGCGGCCACAACATCCAGCCGTGATCGGTTATTTCTTTTTCAATCACCGGATCTCTATAATCAGTTCGCGCGAGAAACCCGCCAAATTTTTCTTCTTGATAGGTAACAAAAGCAGGAAAGAGCAGTTCGCCCTTATAAAAGGCTAGAATAGGGCGGTCATTGGCGAGAATATTGGAAGATAATGACAGGATAAAAAGCGTCATAAAAATCCAAAATGACCAATAGCCTCGTTTATTCGCCTTGAAATTATCAAGCCGACGTCTGTTAAGCGGCGTTAACCGTAGCCAGCCGCTATTGTGAATTTTGGGCGCTTTGCCGCTTTCAATTTTTTTTTGCAATGGCGTCACGTCAGACCTCACGCGTCTCAAAATCAATACGCGGATCGATCCAAGTATATATAAGATCTGAGATTAAATTTACGACGAGGCCAAGGAGGGCAAATATATAGAGATTAGCGAAAACGATTGGATAGTCGCGATTAACAATACTCTCAAAGGAGAGATACCCCAAACCATCTAGGGAAAAGATTGTTTCTATTAAAACCGAGCCGGTGAAAAAGGCATGCACAAAGGCGCTTGGAAAACCAGCGATGACGATGAGCATGGCGTTTCGAAAGACATGGCCATACAGGACCTGTTTTTCTGTTAAACCTTTCATGCGCGCCGTCTGAACATATTGTTTCCTGATTTCGTCAAGAAATGAGTTTTTTGTCAAAAATGTTTGTGTCGCAAATGCGCCAAGCGTCATGGCGAATACAGGTAAAATAATATGCCACATATAGTCGTAGATTTTACCAAAGAACGATAATTGATCAAAATTATCTGATGTTAACCCACGTAAGGGGAATATTTGCCAAAAAGATCCGCCAGCAAACACAACGATCAAAAGCATGGCGAATAAGAAGCTTGGAATGGCATAGCCAATGATAATGACATTGGATGTCCACATATCAAATTTTGAGCCGTCTCTCACAGCTTTGGCAATACCAAGTGGAATAGAAATAGAATAAGAAATCAACGTCATCCAAAGTCCAAGAGACATTGAGACAGGAAGCTTATCGCCAATAAGCTTTATAACGCTTTCATCTCGAAAATAGCTTCGACCAAAATCGAAGAGGGCGTAATTCTTAACCATTAGCAGGAATCTCTCCCACGCAGGTTTGTCAAAACCAAATTGCTTTTCTAGTTCAGCAATAAATTTTGGATCTAATCCTTGAGCGCCGCGGTATTTTGACGAGGTTTCAGCCATGAGGGGGCCTGCTTGGCTTGCGCCGCCTTGACCCACATCGCCGCCGCCCCCTGAAAAGCGACCAGCAGCGCCAACATCGAAACCTTGCAGTTGCGCGATAATGCGTTCAACAGGCCCGCCAGGCGCAAATTGAACAATAGCAAATGAGATAAGCATGATGCCGAGAATTGTCGGGATCATGAGTAAGATGCGACGTGCGATATAGGCGCCCATGGTTAACGCCCCTTAAAATTTATTTTTTGCGCTTTTTGTTCATTCCACCACCATGTCCATAACACGCCGGTGTCAAATCGAGGCGACCGCTCTGGCCTATCGAAGAGGTCCCAATAAGCAAATCTATGTACCGGATTATACCAATGCGGCACCCAATAACGTTGCGAACGCAATACCCGATCAAGCGCGCGACAACAGGTGACAAGCTCTTCACGGGTGTTGGCTGTAAGCGCAGCGCGCACAAGCGCGTCGACGGCTGGGTTTGAAACGCCAGGTAAATTTCTTGAACCATTCACATTGGCTGTTTCGGAACTAAAATAGGCGCGCAACTCTTCGCCAGGGTTCCAGGCCATCATGAGAACATCATGAACGACATCAAAATCAAAATCTTCTAGCCGCTTTTTATACTGAGCGGCGTCGACAACTCTCAAACGCGCCGTTATGCCAAGTAATTTTAAATTTTTGATAAAGGGCTGGGTATGACGTTCAAAGACATTAGAGTTGTCGAGAAATTCAAATTCTAGAGGCGCGCCATCCGGCAAGTAGAGGCGCGCGTCTTTACGCTGACACCCTGCTGCAACAAGCAGATCATTGGCTTTTTTTAATAGTGCGCGGTCTTGGCCTGAGCCATCAGACACAGGCGAAAGAAATGGCTCGCCAAATACTTCAGCAGGGAGTTGAGCGCGAAAAGGGTCAAGCAAGATCTTTTCTGCATCGCTTGGCAGACCAACGGCGGCAAGTTCTGAGTTTTCAAAATATGAGGAGATGCGCTTATAGGCATCATACATAAGATTTTTGCTGGTCCATTCGAAATCAAAGGCATATCCAATGGCCTCTCTTATGCGAGGGTCTTTAAATATTTTGCGTCTGGTGTTGAACACCCAGCCCTGAATATTAGGAATGTTGTTATTGGGAACGGTTGATCGCTGAACCCTACCGTCTGTTGCGGCAGGAAAATCATAGCCTGTCGCCCAGACTCTTGCGATATTTTCTTCACGTTCCGTAAAAGCGCCGGCTTTAAACGCCTCAAAAGCAACTTGGCTATCTGCAAAATATTCAAATCTAACGACGTCAAAATTTCCTTGACCGCGCGCAATTGGTAAATCTTTAGCCCAATAATCTTTCACCCTTTGATAGGCGATGTAGCGACCTTGCTCAAATTCGCCAATCTTATAAGGCCCAGAACCCAAGGGTGGATCAAGTGTCGTGGCTTCAAAATCTCTATTGGCATAGTATTTTCGTGAGAAAATTGGTTGACCGACAATTGTCAGCGGGAGATCGCGCGATCGTCCAGGCGCGAGCTTAACGATGAGAAGATCATCTGATTGCGCTTCGGCGCTCACAAGGTCACGCAGGCTTTGACTGATGACAGGGTGGCCTTTGGTTTTTAAAATATTTAATGAAAAGGCCACGTCCTGAGCTGTAAGAGGCGAGCCGTCATGAAAGCGCGCTTCTTTTCGCAGATGAAATCGATATGTTAGCCGATCTGCAGATATACGAACGTTTTTCGCCACGAGACCGTAATAGGCGTCTCTTTCATCAAGGCTTTGGTTCATCAATGTATCAAACACCAGCGACATTCCTGTCGCAGGATTGCCTCTGAGAACATAAGCGTTGAAGGTGTCATATGTCGGACTGGCGGGAGAAAGGGCAAGCACGCCGCCTTTGGGCGCGTCTGGATTAACATAGCTGAAATATTTGAAGTCAGCTGGCTCGCCGAGTTCACCAAAAGTAGAAAGGCCGTGGCTTTCTATTTCTCCTGGCCCAAGTGGCGATGGTTCTTTTGCAAAGCTCTGCTTGCTGAGCGCAGAACTTAAGCTCATAGCGCCTGCGCCAAGCAGCGCTCGACGACTTAATGGCAATGTCCAGTTTTGATCTGACACAAATAGGTCTCGCTGCATGCGTGGGACAAGAATCTCAATATTGAGATGATTCGTTCCTCGGCTGATTGATTTTGACAGCTCGGCGCTAATAATTCTATTTGTTTTATTCTTGTGTCTTGTTGTCTTTGTTGGTTTTTTCCTCAGACAATTTCTATTTCAGGAAATGGAAAGATCATTTTTCCGCCTGCGGCAAGATATTCTTGCTCTCGTGCAAGAATGCCCTCCTTGAAGTGCCAGGGCAGCACGAGGAAATAGTCAGGCTTCATCGCGCGCGCCTGCGCTTCTGATATGATCGGAATGTGTGTGCCTGGGGTAAAGCAGCCGTATTTATCTGGATTGACCTCAGCAACGGCCTCAACAAGATCTGCGCCGATGCCGCAAAATTGCAAAACCACATTGCCTTTGGTTGAGGCGCCGTAGCCTAATACTTTTTTGCCATCTTCTTTGAGAACGCGCAGCAACCGACGCAGATCTTCTCGATGACGAAATACCCGATCTTCAAACTCGCGGTAGGGACGCGGCGTATTCAGCCCCATGCGTTCCTCTTGTTCAAGCAGCCAATTAATGACGGCGTCATTGCGTTTGTGTGGTGCGCCGCGATGGCCGGCTGTGACGGCGAAGCTGCCGCCATTAACGGCGTTCATCTGCACATCGATGACTTGCAAATCCGCCGCCTCAAGAATTTTTTGAACGACCCCAAGAGAATAATATTCAATATGTTCATGACATATTGTGTCATATGAGGTCAGTCGCAGCATGGAGGGCATGTAACTTTGTTCAAAATGCCATACGCCATCAACGGCAAGAGATTTTGCGATGTCACGCGCAAACCATACTGGGTCTTCGAGATCATAAAACATTGCAATGGAGGTAATGATCTTTGCGCGTTTGACGCCAAATTTATCAAAATTACGAGCTGAAAAAAAATCTGGAACGAGCTTGATTTCATCAGGGTAAAAGGCGCGAAACTTTTCACCTGTTGGATCAATGCCAATGCGGTTTATGCCTGTGGTCGAATAGGCTTTTAGCGAGGTTGCGTCATTCGACCCAATATCGAGCACAACATCGCCCGCAGCAAGGCCTGCAAACTTTTCAAGTTTAGCGATTTTTTGCGTCAGATGACGCACCATGGATTGGTTTAACCCAGAGCGATAGCCATAATTCTCGCCATACATTTCGCTGGCTTCATAACTATGCGCGAGCTGGAGCAAACCTGAGTCAGGGCACCAGACAAGCTCAAGTGGGCCAACTGTCACGTGTTCGTCCGCTCTGCGTGGAAAGACGCCTGTGAGCGCCTGATCACCCAGCGACAAAACAGAAATCAGATTGGTTGATCCGCTAACGCGGCATTTTTCAATTTTCTTTGTCATGTAATGACCTTAAGGCCCGGATTGTTTTGCCTGAGAGAAGCTTGTTCATGCTGATGCATAATTGGGCTGTCAACGGCAGGCGCGTTAAAAGGGGTGGTATTGATAAAGCCAGTTTTCAGTTAAAACGACATTCTCATTCTTCAAGAACAGACGCATCTCAACTGGTTCTTGTCCCTCGACAGTAAGATCAAATTGCGCGCGCCAGTGCCCCTGAACGCCGTCGAAGACAGGTTCGGTAAAGATGTAAGAAAATGAACCGCGCGACGCCCATAAAACCGGCTCTGGTTTAACGCCAAATGGCAGCTTCGCCAAAGGCTCGCCAAGAAACTCCACCATAAATTTGCGGACGCCTTTTGGTCGCGGTTTGCCAGGTTGACCGCCGTTGCCAAGCCGCGTTGCGACACAGCGCGCCAGGGTGGAAGGGTAGGGTTCGTCCGCCAGCCAGTGGAGACGATATGCGATCTCAAAACTTGCGCCCGCGACAGCCGGTTTTTCTGGCACCCACATCGCGACAATATTGTCATGGATCTCATCGTCAGTTGGAATTTCGATGAGTTGAACTGCGCCTTTGCCCCACTCGCCCTTTGGTTCAATCCATACGCTCGGGCGACGATCATAGAATACGCCGTCTTGATAGTGATCAAAATTACGATCACGTTGCATCAATCCAAAGCCCCTTGGGTTGGTGTCGCCAAAAGCTGACGCCATGACCCGGCCAGGGTTATTCAATGGCCGCCACAAGCGCTCGCCGGCGCCTGTCCACATGCTTAAGCCATCTGAGTCATGCACCTCTGGCCGCCAATCTATGGCCGTCGGTTTCGCGGTTTCAGAGAACCAATACATTGAAGTCAGCGGGGCGAGCCCGAAGCGGGTGAAGGCGGCGCGCAGGTGAAGCGAACAGTCAATATCCATGATGACGCCCTTGCCGCGGGTCATCACAAATCGATAAGCGCCAACAATAGAAGGCCCTTCGAGCAAGGCGTAGATGACAACGCCGTCTGAGGTTTCCGGGCCAATGTAAATCTCTGTAAAATCCGGGAACTCCTCGCTCGCGCCCGCTTGCCATGTATCAAGCGCAACGCCTCGCGCCGAGAGGCCGTATTGGTATAATTCGCCAATCGCGCGAAAATAGGATGCGCCTAAAAAAGCCACCCAGTCATTTTTTTTCCAGTCCAGCTTGCCGTCTTTTGCTTCTTGGATACGAAAGCCAGCAAAGCCTGCGCCTGGGGGAAGTTTACGAGCAATGGAGTCCGCCGGCATATTGAAATAAACCGGATCATAAAGAACCTCGCGCGCCTGGCCATTTTCTAACACATGAACGCGGATGGCTTTTTTAAAGAACATTCCGAGATGGAAAAGCTCGATCGGGAAACGCTCTGCTGTATCAGCAAATATTGCGTGATCCGTATTATAGGTAATGCGCCCCCATGCTTCATAATCAATTTGCGAGGTAATGTCTGGCGCAGGGATGTTGGGCTTGCGATAGGGCTCCTTGATTAAGCCTTGCGCATGTTGTTTCAGCGCATCGTAACTAAAGGGCTTGGCATCTGCGAGTTTGACATTCGCGACGTTTGGTTGCGCATTTGCCGTGATGCCGGTGGTCGCGGTGACAGCGCTCGTTGCGGCGGCGGCCTTGAGAAAAGAACGTCGATCCTGTTTCTCAAACATAGAGAGGCCCTGTTGATCTGGTCATTTGCCGCCGGTTAGCGAGGATGTCCCGACAGCGCCACCGTCCATATGACGTTAAGTCTAGGGATTTACCCAGCTTGTTGCGTTATCAGTCTCTGATCGGCTCATGGCGTATGGCCGTGCGCATAAAAAAATAAAGTCCAACGAAGCCCAGAAGCGAGAAACCTACTTCAATCGCACGGCTGACCATTGCGTCGAGCTGAAAAAGACCGCCTAAGGCCCAGCCAGCAGCCCAGGAAGCGCCAACGAGCTCAGTGCCAACAAGTATCGCCACGGCGACCAATGTAGACAGATGTAAATAATTGATCTGTTTTTGGCTCATTGTTGATTGCCGCTTTTAGTTGGTTTCCAGCTGGAAACGATCATGACACACTCAAAAGGTGCTATCGCAAAGCGCCAACCCTGGCAATACCGTGCCCCATCGCAGGAAGCCCCTGGCGCTAAAAGGGAATATCGTCGTCAAGCTGCTCAGACAGCTTGCTGCTTGAGGTCGGGCGGCGATCTGAACCAGACCGCTCCATAGGCGAGGATCGTCCAAAAGAGCCGCTGCTGTCACCAAAGCCAGAGCTTTCCGCCTCGCTATCGCTGCGACCGCCGCCTTTACTGTCCAAAAGGGTAAGCTCGCCCCGAAAGCGCTGTAAGACGACATCTGTCGTGCGACGCTGGTTGCCGTCCTTATCGGTATATTCGCGAGACTGGAGTTGCCCTTCAAGATAGACTTTTGAGCCCTTACGGCAATATTGCTCGGCAATTTTTCCCAAATTCTCATTAAATATCGATATGTTATGCCACTCAGTGCGATCCTTGCGTTCGCCAGAGTTTTTATCCCGCCAAGACTCAGTCGTTGCAATTGAAAAAGACACCACGCGATCGCCTGACGGCATGGTTCGCACTTCTGGATCACGGCCCAAATTGCCGATTAAAATAACTTTGTTGACGCTGCCCGCCATAGATTTTTCTCCCGTTAATTCCTGGTCGGCACCTTAATCCAAGCCTGCGCTTGGAAAGTCGGCCTCTTTATCTTGTCCACAGATCATGCTGAGACACAAGAAATGTTCTCTATATGTTCTAGCATTGGACTGGGGGCGTGTAAACGGCAGGGCTACCCCCAAGAGCAATGGGCCTGCAAAGCTATGCTTTACCGTTCAGCTCTTTTGTCAGCGTCTGGCGATTGAGCTCGCCTTCCCATGCTGAAATCACAAGAGTGGCGACGCCATTGCCAATAAAATTGGTCAGGGCGCGACATTCGCTCATAAATTTATCGACGCCCAGCAGCAAAGACATGCCGGGGGCAAGCTGCGGGTCAACGGCAGACAGGGTGGCGGCCAGAGTAACAAAACCAGCGCCTGAAACGCCGCTGGCGCCTTTTGACGTTAGCATGGCCACAATAAGGATGGTTGCTTGGTTCATTGCGCTGAGCTCAACGCCCATGGCATGGGCGATGAATAATGTCGCAAGCGTCATATAAATATTTGTGCCGTCGAGGTTAAATGAATAGCCAGTCGGCACCACGAGCCCGACCACAGATTTTGTGCAGCCTAATCGTTCCAGCTTGTCCATTAAGGCTGGAAGCGCGCTTTCTGAAGAAGACGTCCCAAGAACGATCAGTATTTCATCTTTGAGATAAGCGAGCAGCTTAAAAATATTAAACCCAACGCGCCAGCTGATGAGGCCAAGACAGCCAATAATGAAGAGAGCCGCTGTAAGATAAAAGGCGCCAATCAAACCAGCGAGCGACAGTAAAATTGTTGAACCGTATTTTGCAACTGTATAGGCCATCGCG
>Ga0208872_1002570_pt1 | contig 10482 bp, 9 predicted proteins | sample CryBogCBH12Aug08_FD_185508 | JGI IMG/M metagenome (GOLD analysis project Ga0208872, IMG submission 185508) | Freshwater microbial communities from Crystal Bog, Wisconsin, USA - CBH12Aug08 (SPAdes) | ecosystem: Environmental > Aquatic > Freshwater > Lake | place: Crystal Bog, Wisconsin, USA... | reverse complement strand
AGAAGCCTTTGAGATACCAAGCCATATGTTTGCGCAGATCACGCATCGCGCGACCTTCGCTCTCAAAGAACTCCACGAGTAACTCGCCATGGCGATACATAACTTTGCGAACTTCAAAGAGCGTTGGAAGTGCAGGCGATTCTTCGCCATTAAATGCCGCAACTAAATCTGCAAAGAGCCAAGGACGACCCAAGCATCCGCGACCCACTACAACTCCAGCGCAACCGGTTTCTTGCATCATGCGCAAACCATCAGCGCCTGACCAGATATCGCCGTTACCGAGAACTGGTACACCTGTTGGTGCTAAGTGCTCTACCAGTTCTGCAATGCGCGACCAATCGGCTTGGCCTTCATACATCTGCTCTGCAGTGCGAGCGTGCAATGCAACCCAGGCAACTCCCAAGTCTGCAGCCGATTGCGCCGCCTCTAAATATGTATGGTGATCGCTATCAATACCGACGCGCATCTTTACCGTTACAGGAATTCCATATTTAGCTGCTGCTTTGACCGATGATCCAACGATCGCACTAAAGAGATTGCGCTTATAAGGAAGCGCTGCTCCCCCACCGCGTCGAGTTACTTTGGGGACTGGACAGCCAAAGTTGAGGTCAATGTGATCTGCCAAATTTTCTGATCCAAGTAGATCGATCGCTTCTCCCACAACCGTTGGGTCAACGGCATAGAGCTGCACCGAGCGAGGTGATTCACCCTTACCTGGCGTAATCAAACGCAAGGTCTCTGGGTGGCGCTCGATCAAGGCTCGCGCCGTGACCATCTCCGAAACAAAGAGACCTGCACCTTGCTCGCGGCACAAAGTTCTGAAGGCAGAGTTGGTGATCCCGGCCATAGGAGCCAAGACGACAGGGGTATCTAAGACCACCTCATTGCCCTCAAATTGCCCATTGGCAATCGGAAGGCGAAGCGGGGCGGCCTTAGTAATCACTTATTTAGGCTCCGAGGAGGCGTGGTGCCAGCCAAGACTGCACCTGGTCAGCGCTGATTCGCTCCTGCGCCATTGAGTCGCGGTCGCGGATCGTGACTGCATTGTCCTCGAGGGACTCAAAATCGATGGTGATGCAGTACGGAGTACCGATCTCATCCTGGCGACGATAACGACGACCGATTGCACCGGCATCATCAAAGTCGACCGACCAATTCTTGCGAAGTTCAGCAGCGAGATCGCGTGCCTTTGGAGAAAGATCAGCGTTACGAGAGAGTGGAAGCACGGCAACCTTAATCGGCGCCAAGCGATGATCGATCTTCATCACTGCACGCTTTTCGAGTTCACCCTTCGCATTAGGAGCTTCATCTTCCGTGAATGCATCCATCATAAAGGTGAGGGTGCAACGATCGACACCAGCCGCCGGCTCGATAACGTAAGGAGTCCAACGTTCGTTCTTCTCTTGATCAAACCATGAGAGATCTTTTCCAGATGCAGCACTATGTGCCTTGAGATCGAAGTCGGTGCGCGATGCAATTCCTTCGAGCTCGCCCCACTCAGTGCCGTTGAATTCAAACTTGTATTCGATATCGACGGTGCGCTTTGAATAGTGGGACAACTTCTCTTTGGGATGTTCGAACAAACGCAAGCGATCAGGATTAATACCAAGATCGGTATACCAAGCAAGGCGAGTATCGATCCAATATTGGTGCCACTCTTCATCGGTTCCTGGAACTACAAAATATTCCATCTCCATCTGCTCAAACTCGCGGGTGCGGAAGATGAAGTTTCCAGGGGTAATCTCATTGCGGAATGACTTACCAATCTGGCCGATACCAAATGGTGGCTTCTTACGCGATGTAGTTGCTACATTCTCAAAGTTAATGAAGATTCCTTGTGCCGTTTCTGGGCGCAGGTAAGCAAGTCCAGATTCATCCTCAACTGCTCCAAGAAATGTCTTGAGCAGACCAGAAAATTGACGAGGCGCAGTGAACTGACCTTTGTTTCCGCAGTTGGGGCACCCAATCTCGTCCATCGAAACAGGCATGCGCTTGTGCTTAGCCTCAAATGCCTCTTCTAGATGGTCGGCACGGTAGCGCTTATGGCAAGCCGTGCACTCGGTGAGTGGATCGGTAAAGGTTTCGATGTGGCCAGAGGCCTTCCAGACCTCAGGAGCCAAGATGACAGAAGAATCGAGTCCGACAACATCTTCGCGTCCCTGCACCATGGATTTCCACCATTGGCGCTTAACGTTGTTCTTGAGTTCGACTCCAAGTGGGCCGTAGTCCCAGGCAGCACGTAACCCGCCATAGATTTCAGAGGAGGGATAGACAAATCCGCGACGCTTCGCGAGGCTAACAATGGTTTCTAAACGATCTGCGGCCATGAGTGCTCCTTAATTCCGGCTGGCTGTCGGCTGTCTTGCTGGTCGCAAGGTGGCTTAGTTTACTGGGTCGAACCGCCCTTATTTAAATCAGCCTGAACAAAAGAGAATATGGCGTCATCCGTGACTTCGCCTAAATTGAGGTAGTTTCGGCGCAACTCGCCTTCGAAGGTAAATCCAGCTTTCTCCGCAGCTTTACGTGATGAATGATTATTGATATCGGTGCGGACTTCTATTCGTTCAAAGCCATATTCCCTAATGAGGAACTCTGCCAATTGGTGCAGAACGGTGGGAATAACTCCCGTGCCGCGACTAGCGGCGAAGGCCAGGTAGCCAATTTCCGTGCGCTTATACGTCCAATCTGTGTGGTGACAGGCAATAACCCCCTGAGGAACTCCGCCTCTTTCAATAATCCAACTAATTCCAAATCCGTCATCTTTAAACCGAGACATGCGTTGGAGACCAGCTTCAAAATGCTTCTCTTCGTACGGAGAAGGAAATCCCATCCATTGCACGAAACCCTCGTCATTAAAAGCGGGAATCGCCCAATCAGCATCTTCTTTGCTCATCGGTCGGAGGTTGAAATCTCCAAGCTTCAACTCATCATGAGTAAATCGACGCATGCGCTCTGTTGTGTTCATCTGCCAGTTTTGGAAATACTCCAGGACTTCAAATCCAATGCTTTTATAAAGTGGGATACCTGGGTTGGAAGATTGTAAGACCACGGTGCGATCGCCCTCTGCGGCATGGTGTGCCAAGGCCCATTTCATGAGCTCTCGTCCATACCCTTTCTTCTGATCCGCACTCCGTGTGGCCGTGGCGAAGCATGAAAGAAAATCGCCGGTGCGAATGAATTGAGTAGTTGCAACTGGAACATGATTATCAAACAAGAGGTAACGGAAGGAGGTATCAGATTCTGGATATGGGTCGTCATACTGATGATCTGGATCCCGCGGTCTATTAAAGCCATCGCTCAATATCTCTTGGCAGATTTGGAGCTCTTCGCGGCTTGAAATAAGTCTGGCTGCCAAACCTTTACGCAATTCGTGTTTGTCCTTATTGGGATCCAATTCTCGAATCATCGTTGGACTTGCACCTTCGTTTACATAGCCCTTAGCGATAAGAGTTTTCGCGTGCACCAACCCTGCACCGCCGAGTTTTACATAGTGCGGAAGATTAGTCGTATGAAACTGTTCGAGCGCGCGCTCGAGCAGATCTGCATCATCGCTGTAAACAGCCAAGCGATTTGAGTATGGATTTTGCAATCCTGAGATTGACCAGTGGCAGTTATTTTGATGTCCGACCTCAAAGCCAGAACCGTTCTCAGCTAAGTAATCGTACGACGAATAAAAAAGAGTTCGAATCTTTTCGAGATCGTGCATCAAGCCCCACCTGCCACCACAGCCCACATGATCAACACTCCGGCGATCGTGGCAAGTAGAGTCCAGCGTGATGGATGGCGGGAATGCGCTTCAGGCAAGATGTGTGATGTCGCAATGTAGATAACAAATCCTGCAAAGAGTGCCAGGTAGAGCGCGATCCAATTGCTTCCAAATGCGACATACGAACCAACGGCCGCACCGCTAATACGTCCAATCGCATCAACAATAAGAAGTCCGCGGGCCTTCTTGGTCCACATCTTCTCTTTGATGAGGAAGGTGACGGTGTTAAGTCCATCGCTAAAGGCGTGAACCATAATCGCGGCAAAGACGGCGAGTCCTAATGAGCTTGAAACTCTAAAAGCTGCTCCAACCCCAAGACCATCGGCAAAGACGTGTCCCGCCATAGCCAAGGCGGCTAAGCGACCCGCGTGGTGCGTGTGGTCATTGTCGTGATGCGAGTCGTAGGGCTCGTGAGTTGCAAACCAACGCTCTGAAAAATGGAGAATCAAGAAGCCCAGGACGATTGCTAGTCCTACTGAGCGCACTCCCCCGAAGTGAGTTGGATTCTCTTCGAAGACAGATGGAATCAGATCGAAGAAGACCAGGCCGAGCATCAATCCAGCTGCTAGACCCAAGATGATGTGAGTTCTATCGCGAACTCTCACCGCAAGAAATCCACCGAGCGCGGTCGCCATCGAAGTAAGAGCGGCGAGCAGCAGGGCTTTATGCATGCGGTGAGTCTACTTCAAAGACTCCAGGGCTTATCCGAAGGTGAAGGTGAAGGCCTGGGTTCCAGTGTTCTCGAAGGTGAACTTCAACGTGCCATCGGTCTGTGTGCTGCCACTATCGAAGATGTTATACAACCGATCTGAATCGGGGGTTATGACACCGTTCACCACATCGCTTCCCGCAAATTTGCCGACAAGAGGTTTGCCATTGAAAGTGACATCGACTTTGTTGGTTACGCCTTTAACAGGATTGAGGATCAGATAGACCTTAGTAGCTTGGAAGTGCTCCGTGAGCGTTGCACCCTTTGTGGCTTGCGCATACTCAGGTGCGATCGTCCATATGCCACCGAAGGCAAATTGATCGACCGGAACTGTGGCTGGCTGCGGAATCGTGAAGGTTCCATTTGGATAGTTTGGCTCAGGGTAGCCATATTGAGCGCGGTTGCTACCAAAATAGGTCTCCGGAGTATTTTGTTTTGTAGGAGTTGTATCTGGAAGGTCAGATGGAGCGACCGTCACAGTGTGTCCAGCATTTCCTAGCAAGGTGCGGATCGCCTGCTCGGTCTCGCCGTAGTTTCCTTCACCGAACTCTGCACGACGGATGTGTCCCGTAGCGTCAATGAGGTACTCAGCAGGCCAGTACTCATTGTTGTAGGCGTTCCAGGTTGCATAGTTATTGTCGAGTGCAACTGGGTATGGAATCTTGTAGCGCTTGATTGCAGAGCTGACATTGCCAGCATCCTTTTCAAATGCGAACTCAGGAGTGCTTACACCAATCACATCGAAACCAGCGGAGTGATACTTGTTGTACCAAGCCTCAACATGCGGCAGGGTACGCAAGCAGTTGATGCAGCTGTAGGTCCAGAAGTCGACAAGTACAACCTTGCCCTTCAAACTTGCAAGAGTCTGTGGACCAGATGTGTTGAGCCACTTAGCAATGCCAGTGAATTCAGGAGCCTTAGATGGCGCTCCCCCACTTCCATTAAAGAGTCCTGAGGTATCTACATTTGCAGAAGCGGGAACGTTCTTGGTTCCCTTGAGCTTCGCCAAAGCCTTGGTCACACTTGAAGTTCTTTCAATACTCGTCAAGGCATTGGTATACGAAGGAACTGCATTGAGCAATTTAGCTTCGATCGTCTTGTCGTAGTTTGTATAAATCGCAACGGCGGTCAGGATCATGATCAAGCCAGAAGCAATTTGGATGCGACCGGTGTGCTTTGAGAGGCGACGTGACTTAGCAAGAAGCTTCTGTCCACCAACAGCAAAACCAAAGAGTGGTATAGATACACCACCAACATAGAAGAGTGTGACGATCACGGTCTCAAGAGATACCTTGTTAGTACCGGCCAAGACTGCAACCGAAGCCAAGATAGGACCACTGCAAGGTGTCCAAACGATTCCCAGTGCTAAACCGGTAATAAATCCCCCACCAAAATCCGAACGCTGGTTACGTCCAACTCCGCCAAAGCGACCGCTAAATCTGGAGATCGAAGCTTCCATGCGGCGCGACAATGCAGGGACAGCCATGGAGATACCAATGACCAAAAGAACTACGACTGCGAATTTACGAAGGACGTTGGGATTGAGTCCTAAGGTGCTCTCCAGCGCCGAGATCGCCAAAGTGAAGAAGGCATACGAGATCGCTACACCAGCTGTGATGCCAAGTGGGCGACGTTTCGATTTAGATTGAGTGACATCTGCCAACACAATTGGAAGCAGCGGCCAGATACACGGCGCCAGGATTGTAAAGAGCCCTGCGATAAAGGCCACAACATAGAGAACGATCATTTCTTTGCTCCCAACTTAGTTTCTTCTTCCACAATCGGATTAACCCGACGATGCTTGTCGTAATAAACCTTGCTCTTACGCAACATTCCGCAGTGCGCCATCGCGCACCAGCGCCGCGACTTATTCTTGCTCTCATCGATGAAGAGCGCTTCGCAATCTTCACCCTCACACTTTTTCACTCTTGCAAGTTCGACCGTCAGGAGAATCTCCTCGACTTGAAGTGCGAACTCGCTGATCTTTCGAGAACTCCCGGAGAGTCCAACCAACTCAAATTCAATCTCAGAAGTACTGGGCTTTAGTCTGCGATGTTGATGTGCTTTTCCTGAGAGTTCACCAAAGCGCTTCATGGTTTTGGTGTCAAAGTTCTTACGACTTGTCACACTCACCAGCACCTCCCTCAGTACAGCCAAATCAGAATTCGGTTCTAGGGACTCGTCATTGATCGCATCAAAGAGCGGTTGCAAGTCCATGGGGATACTGTGGCAGAAGACACGAAAAAAGGCAACCAGTAAAACGCGTTTTACTGGTTGCCTTTTTTGGGATCTCTGATTAACCTGCTCCTACCACCTAGCCTTAAAGGGAGATTTCCATGAAAGTTGTCCGCATAACCACCATCGTCACAATCATCACAATCGCTGCTGTTAGCCCAGCTCTTGCTGCTACACCTACAGCGATGCCTCACACCATGAAACACGATGCAATGAAGCACACCACCGTTATGAAGCACACGACAGTCATGAAGCACACAACCATGAAGATGGATCACAACATGAAGATGACCCATCCAACGCCTACAAAGACAAAGTAAAGATTTAAGTAAAGAAAAAAGCTCTAAAGAATTAGATAGTGCGGGAGAGGGCAGGGCTTAGAAGCTTGGGTCGCTTTTAAGCCTTGCCAAATCTCCGTTCGCGTTGATTATAAATTTCAATAGCTTTCCAGAGGGTCGTCCGATCAACATCCGGCCACAGAACATCCATAAAAACCATCTCGGCATAGACTGATTGCCAGGGCAAGAAATTAGAGGTCCGCTCCTCCCCCGAGGTGCGCAGGAACAAATCCACATCGCTCATCTGCGGGTTATATAAATATTTTTCAAATGATTTTTCGGTTATCGAATCAGGAACAAGCTTCTTACTTTTTACATCAGCCGCAATTGCCTTGATGGCATCTACCAACTCTGTCCTGCCACCATAGTTCACACACATGTTGAGCGTTAGAACCTTGTTGCGCTTAGTGAGTTCCTCGGCCTCTTGAAGCTCAGCAATAACTGATTTCCAAAGTCGACCTGGCCTACCTACCCAGCGAACCCGCACTCCTAGTTCGTGCATCTCATCGCGGCGTCTGCGCAATACATCGCGATTAAATCCCATTAAAAATTTAACTTCGTCAGGACTGCGCCGCCAATTCTCGGTAGAGAAGGCGTAAGCGCTGATCTCTTTGACGCCAATTTGAATCGCACCTTTAACGACATCTAGCAGCGCGGCTTCTCCCGCTTCGTGTCCTGCAGTACGCGGAAGTCCACGCTTTTTGGCCCAGCGACCATTGCCATCCATCACGATTGCAACGTGATGAGGGACGTTGGCAACCTTGGGAGGCTTAGGCGAACTCATGGTTACATTCTCTCAACAAGTGGGAGGCTGCGAAGACCACGCTCCAAATGCCATTGCAGGTATGCCGCAATAAGACCGGATGCTTCGCGGCGGTAGCGCTGCTCGCTCTCTGAGGCGAACTCCCACTCACCGCTTAAGAGCTGCTGCATGAGTTCTAGCGTCTGCGAGTGTGGTGTTGGCGCAGCGCTGGGTTTGCAATTGGCGCAGACGCTTCCGCCACCAACAAGAGAGAAATATTTATGTGGTCCAGGTGCGTTACAGCGAGAACAGTTAGTCAAGGACGGTGCGTATCCAGCAACGGCGAGCGAGCGCAGCAAGAAGGCATCGAGAATCAATGAGGCGTCGTACGTCTCATGAGCCAACGCTTTAAGTGCGCCAACTAGTAGTAAGTACTGTTGCAAGGCTGGCTCGTGTTCATGCGAGACAAAGCGCTCGGCTGCTTCCAAGATCGCAGAAGCCACCGTCCACCGCTGATAATCCAACGACAAGGTGTCGCCGTAATTTTCTAGGCTGACCGCTTGAGTCACGGTGTCGAAGGTGCGACCCGAGTAGAGCTGTAGATCTACATGTGATGCCGGCTCAAGGCGTGCACCCCACCTGGATTTGGTGCGGCGCACGCCTTTAGCAACAGCCTTGATTCGCCCATGCTCACGGGTAAAGAGAGTGATGATCCGGTCAGCCTCCCCCAATTTCTGGGTTCGCAGAACGATCGCTTGATCGCGGTAGACCGACATGGGTCCACCGTATCGCGTACTACTGTCGTAGGCCTCGATTTACCGCCGAGACAACCGCCTTGAGGGCTGCGGTCGTGGTGCTGGGATCAATTCCAACTCCCCAGAAGATCTTGCCACCAACTTCGCACTCCAGGTAGGCAGCCGCTTTGGCGTCGCCTCCTGCAGAGAGAGCATGCTCGTAGTAATCCAAGACGCGAACTCCTGCTCCACCAACATGCTTGTTCATGATGTCGACGAAGGCCGCAATCGGTCCATTGCCGGTACCAATGAGCGACTGAATCGCGTGGTTATCCAAAAGCTCGACGCTCAGATTTACATCTTCATCCAGGTGGCTGCTCTGTGAAAGGCCAACTAACTTGAAACGGCCCCATTGATTGTCAGAAGCAGGCAGGTACTCATCTTCAAAGATCTTCCAGAGCTCATCAGGCGTAACTTCTCCACCCTCAGAATCCGTCTTTGATTGAACCACTTGTGAAAATTCGATCTGCAAGCGACGTGGAAGATCGAGTTGGTGCTCGTTCTTCATCAAGTAGGCAACACCACCCTTGCCCGACTGGGAGTTGACTCGGATAACTGCCTCGTAGGAGCGACCAATATCTTTAGGATCGATTGGTAGATATGGGACTGCCCAGGTGTGTTGATCGATATGCACGCCAGCGGTTTCGGCATCGCGTTGCATATGTTCCAAACCTTTTTTGATTGCATCCTGGTGTGAACCCGAGAATGCAGTGAAGACCAAGTCGCCGCCATAAGGATGGCGCTCAGGAACACGCAGCTGATTGCAATATTCAACGGTGCGGCGAATCTCATCGATATTAGAGAAATCAATGTGAGGATCGATTCCGTGGCTAAACAAGTTAAGACCGAGCGTTACCAAACAGACATTGCCGGTGCGCTCACCGTTGCCGAAGAGAGTTCCTTCAATGCGATCTGCTCCAGCCAAGTATGCAAGTTCTGCGGCTGCAACTCCGGTACCGCGATCATTGTGTGGGTGCAATGAGAGCACGATGGAGTCACGATACTTAAGGTTGCGATGCATCCACTCAATGGAATCTGCATAAACGTTTGGTGATGCCATCTCGACGGTTGCAGGAAGGTTGATAATCGTCTTGTGATCTGGAGTTGGTTTCCAAATATCGTTGACAGCGTCGCAGACCTCTTTGGCATATTCCAACTCGGTGCCGGTGTAAGACTCCGGGCTATATTCAAAGAAAACGGTTGTGCCAGGAACGGTTGCAACAAGGTCTAAGCAGATCTGGGCGCCATCGGTTGCGATCTTCTTGATGCCCTCTTTATCTTGGCCAAAGACAACGCGGCGTTGCAGCGTTGAGGTCGAGTTATACAAGTGGACAACGACCTGCTTGGCGCCTTTGATCGATTCAAAGGTTCGCTCAATCAATGGGCGACGAGCCTGAGTCAAAACTTGGATGACAACATCATCTGGAATTAGATCTTCTTCAATAATCTTGCGCACAAAATCGAAATCCAGTTGTGATGCGCTGGGGAATCCGACCTCGATCTCTTTGTAGCCCATCTTGACCAAGAGATTGAACATGGTCAGTTTGCGATGGGGGTCCATAGGATCGATCAGTGCCTGGTTGCCATCGCGCAGGTCTACCGAACACCATTGCGGGGCTTTGGTGATGCGCTTTGAGGGCCAGGTGCGATCAGCTAAATCGACGGGAATAAATGGTGCATATCGATGCACTGGCATGGTGGAAGGTTGTTGATCTGGATATTTCATGAACGTTCTCCTTTAAATTCGCTGGGGCTCTTTGCCGTCTATCTCTTTAACCGGCAAGGCAAAACCCCCGCGAGCGAGGTGACCGGTTAGTTGGCCCCGCCGCGGCAGCGAAGGAGGAGGCTGCGGTTGTTCATATGGGTAGGTTACTAGAGCCCGTGAGCTGCAGCAACCG
>Ga0208872_1002568_pt1 | contig 10483 bp, 5 predicted proteins | sample CryBogCBH12Aug08_FD_185508 | JGI IMG/M metagenome (GOLD analysis project Ga0208872, IMG submission 185508) | Freshwater microbial communities from Crystal Bog, Wisconsin, USA - CBH12Aug08 (SPAdes) | ecosystem: Environmental > Aquatic > Freshwater > Lake | place: Crystal Bog, Wisconsin, USA... | reverse complement strand
CTGGGCTGCGAGTGTTGGGGGACACCAGCGCCACGGCAAGCTTGACCTCCACTCCAAATCATATTTCTACCCTGGCAGGCAATCTCGTGGGTGCTACAGCAACTCTGAGTTACACTGACAGCGGTGCTTTCAGCATCAACTCGCTAACGACAGATGGCACCGGCACAGGTGCAGCCACGACCACCGCCGGTCTGAATCTTGGTACGGCCACAAGCAACACGCTTACTCTGAGCGCAGTCGGCAACATTAACGCTGGCGGCAACGTGAGTGCAGGGACCTTCAATCTGAACGGAGGCACCTGGACTCAAATAGCCACTACGTTACCTAGTTTTACGGTAACTGACTTCAGAATTGCGGGGGGCACTTTCATTCGTGCACTTGGTGGTGATGGAAGTGCAACTCCCTATCAATTGACAGACATCTATGGCGTGCAAGGCGTCGGAAGTCTGGTGATGCTTCGCAATTCCTACACTTTGGCAAACAACATTGATGCGACAGGAACGGTGAATTGGAATGCGGGGGCAGGCTTTGCTCCGCTCGGGAATTCAAGCACTCATTTTACAGGTACGTTCGACGGCTTGGGCAATACCCTCAGTAATCTCACCATCAATAGGTCATCAACCAACTATGTGGGCTTATTTGGATACAACACAGGAAATTTACGCAACATTGGTTTGATTAACTCTACTATTACCGGAGCAACGTATGTGGGTGGTATGGTGGGCGGAAACTACGGCTATATAAGTAATAGTAATGCCACGGGAAGCGTCAACGGGTTTAATTTTGTCGGCGGGCTTGTGGGAAGAAACAACTCAGGAACCATCAGTAACAGCTACGCAACTGGCAGTGTGAATGGGACTGGGGGTATAGGAGGATTAGCCGGTGGCAACTGGAGTGGTACAGTCACCAACAGCTACGCAACAGCCAACGTTACCGGAGAAAGTCTTAGTGGTGGCCTGATTGGAGACAACGCATTTAACAGTCTGGTCACTAGCAGTTATGCCTCAGGAATTACGCATGGGGCGGGCAATAACAATCCACTTCAGATTGGTGGTTTGGTCGGGAAGAATGGTTATGGAAGCTCCGTCAGCAATAGTTATGCAACCGGAAACGTGACCGGGACAGGTGATAAATTTGGCGGGCTGGTGGGCATGAATCAGGCTAATTGCTCGGTCAGTAACAGCTACGAAACTGGCAGCGTGAGCGGTACGACAAACGTTGGCGGATTGGTTGGATACAACTATGGAGGCCCGATCAGTGGCTACTGGAATACTTCTGCGAACATTACTTTTAACTCAAGTTCAGGGGGGATTGGCGGGGGGAGCGCTACTGCCATTGTTGTCGGACTGACCGCTTCACAGATGATGCATCAAACAAGTTTCACTGGCTGGAACATTGCAAACACGGGTGGTGCCGGCAAAATCTGGCGTATCTATGAAGGACAGAGTGCACCGTTGCTCACCGGCTTCCTGACGCCCCTGACACTCACCGGCGCGGCGGATGCCACTTTAACCTACACCGGCACAGCACAAAGCGGCGGAACCACCAGCCTTCCAGTCGGAGGCTTGATACTGGGAGCACAGGCTACAGGAACCAATGCAGGGTTTTACAACGGCTATTATTCGAGTCAACAGGGCTATGACCTCATTGGAGGCAATCTGACCATTAACCCTGCTGTGATCGGGCTGACTGGTAATCGAACCTACGACGGCACAAACAATGTGAATGCAAACATTTTCACGCTCAGCGGCTTGATGGGGACTGAAACGCTGATACTCAATGGTACAGGTACCATCACCAGCAAGAATGTCGGAACCTACAACAATATCACTCCGAGCAGCCTCGCTATTGGCAATGGTACCAACGGAGGCTTGGCCAGCAATTACACCTTGGCTGGCGGTACCGACTCAGTGATAATCACTGCCGCGCCGCTCACAATCAGTGCCGTTACCGACAGCAAGACCTACAACGGTTTAACAACCAGTACTGCGTCACCAACCATTACAACCGGACAGATATTCAGCGGCGATACGCTGACCGGACTGACTCAGAGCTTCAACAGCCCGAATGCATCGGGAACCAGCAATAGTACACTCACGGTAAGTTCCGGCTACACTTTGAACGATAGCAATAGCGGTGGTAATTACCTGGTGACACTTGCCACGGCGACCGGGACGATCAGCCCGAGGACGCTTACTGTGACCGGCTTGGCTGGAACAGGCCGCACCTACAACGGCAGCACGTCAGACGCTCTTTCAGGCATGGCCGTATTGTCGGGTTTGGTTAGCGGCGAGTCGCTGACGATAGTCGGTACGGCCAATGGTACTCTGGGTAGTATGCATGCGGGTAGCCAAACTGTTTCTACCTCCATCACCATTGCAGACAACGGTCCATACCTTGCAGGCAACTACACGGTGACGCAACCGACCTTGGCTAACGTCACCATTGCACGAGCGCCTTTGACTTCGGTGTCCACCATCGGCGGAACCTTGACCAAGATTTATGACGCGACAACCACCGCGCCGAATGCGACCTTGAGTAACACATTCTCAGGTGGTGTATCGGGGGACTCTTTTACGCTGACAGGAATCACTCTTAACTACAACTTGGCTCACGTTAATAGTGCCACTACGATAAACGCGACAGGTACAGCAGGATTCACGATAAATGGCACCGCAGCCGGGAGCTTGGCTTCCGACTACATTTTCACTGCTCCGACCATCGCAGCGGTTTCAGCTAACATCACCCCTGTCCCACTCACCACCGCGATTATCGGTACGCCTGTGAAGGTGTATGACAGTACCAGGGTTGCGACTCTGGGTGCAGCAAACTACAGCTTGACCGGATTTATTGGCAGCGAGAGCGCAACGATTAATCAAACAGTCGGCACTTACAACACCAAAGACGTTCTCACCGCAAACAGCATTACCGCCAACCTGTTAACGGGTAACTACACGGCAACGGGAACGACACAACTGACGGATTATATTTTGCCGACGAATGCGACGGGTGCGGGCAGCATCACTACGGCCACGATTTCAAACGTAACGGGTCTTGCCGCCCATAACAAAGTATATGACGGCTCAACTTCCGCCACACTCAATACTGGGGCAGCGGGGTTTAACGGAGTTTATACGGGTGACACACTGACTGTCTCCACAGCCAACGGCGCTTTCAGCGACAGGAATGTTGGCACAGGTAAGATGGTCACCATTAGTGGCATCAAACTCGGAGGCGCAGATGCGGGCAACTATACATTGACAAATAATAGCGCGACAACCAATGCAGACATCACCCCGCTTGCCAGCGTGACGTGGACGGGTGGAACAAATGGTAATTGGTCGAATGCTTTTAACTGGGCAGGTGGCGCACTTCCGGATGGTAACAACGTATTGGCTGTAGTTATTCCATCGGGTATGGGTGTAACTTACGATGCGGCCGTAGCCACTACCGTTCTGCCGACTTTCACCACTGCGGGTAATATGGTGCTGACCGGAACCAATCTTAGCATCGGCAGTTTTAATCAGACTGCCGGTAATCTTTCTGGTACGGGCTCGTTGAATGTGACCAACAGTTTTAGTCAGACGGGTGGAGCAATCTCACTAACCGGTACTGCCATTGCCAACATTACTCAGTCTAGCGGAAATCTAAGTATTGCCAACTTGAGTGTCCTAAGCATTGCTAACTTGAACGTCCCCACTGCGAAGCTGAATGCAAGCACGGGATCAATTCTGGGTCAGCTCACTGCCACTAGCGCACAAATGAACGCATCTACCGGTATTGGGAATCCCACTAATCCATTTCAACTGTCGACTTCAAATCTGATGAACTCCACAACTCAGACCGGCGGCATTAATCTGAAGAATACACCGACCTCCACAGTGAGCCTGGCCAACTTGGCAACCAGTGACAATTCCGCAATCACATATAGCCAGAATGGACAGGATTTGAATATGTCGGGTAAAGTATCCTCACTAGGCGGGAGCATATCGATTGATCCACCTGCTAAGTTGAGCATGAGTTCAACGGCCAGTATAAATTCAGGAGGTGGGTCGATTAGCTTGCAGGCCACAGGGAATATCGAATTGGCAAGCATCAATGCCGGTAGCGGTGCAATTAATCTGACTGCGGGCGGTAGCGTTTCTTCAGCAAATGGGTTTGTCGGTACGAACCTGGTTGGCGGTGCGACTACTCTGACTGTAGGCGGAAATGCTTATTTCAGCGCTCAGGTCTTGAAACTGGATACCTCGGGTGTGATGGGCATCTTCAGCATTACCGATGCGAGCGGGAAAGTAATGGTTTCCGGGATCGGTACAACTCCTGCTACTGTGGAACAACTGATCTCAACCACCACGGGTAATCTCACCAGCTTGGCAAACAACAGTTCATCAGTGGGCACCCTCGATAATTTATCCCTGACCATCAATGCGTTGATCGGCAACACAGACTCGACCAGTACAAACTACAGCAATATTATGAGTATGTTGAACGCCTCCGGTGCGACAATTGGTGGAACGCCGGGTTCATTCGGCAGTTCTGACCCAACTCTGGTCGGTTCAACTCTACCTACGATTACCTCGTCAAAAGTACCTTCCGGCACTTCTGGAACATCGAATTTCGGGGTGTCTGGCAATGGTCTGCCAAGTAGTGGAGCAATGAGTGGTAGTACGCCAATTGATGGTGCAACAGATGGAACACAGTCTGCCAGCGGCAATGAAAATGGAAGCGGTAACAATTCCACAAATGGAAGCGGAAATGACAAACCAGCTACCAAACCAACAAAACCCTCGAAATGTTAGTTTGATTTAACTGAACATAAAAACCTATTGTAGTAGCGACTACTACCGATAAATATGATAGTCAAAATTGGCTTTTAAAATGATTGCAAATCTATTGACAATAACTTAATCCAGTGAACATGAAGTTAGAGATTTTTTCCAGAATTAATCTGCAACAATACGCTAACCATCTTGACTATTATGCCTATTTCTAATTATCCACATATCCTGTGGATAATATTGTGAACAACCCTGCAACAACAATGCTAAGTACTGATCGTATATACGGTTTTTGCGCCTTGATCATTTCGTAATCATTATATATAACATAATATATTCAATAGATTAAACATGCCATATGCAAAAACAATAATGTATATTAAAAACACCACATCCAAACATGCTGTTGTGAATAACATTGCGTTTGTCAAGAGGTTTTGAAATGCTTTATGTGAAATGAGCAATTACTTTGGCGAACATCAGCTTGGCTTTACCTTGTCCAGCCCAAGTCGCCATATTGTGGCCGAAACGCTCGCTGTTTAATCCCGTATTAAAATGCGATTACATTTTTCGTGATGTATGCCATTCCCTTTAGATTGGCCAGTAATTGTCCTTCTGCATCAAATACGTTAATGTCGCATGAAGAAAGCTTATTGGTTCGCGAGATTTCTGTTGCCTCGGCTGTAATAATTCCCTGGGTGCTTTTGGCAAAATAAGAAATCGATGCATTGATAGAAAGTGAAACATATCCATAAGAATTGACAGCTGCCGCAAAACAAAAATCCGCAAGTGTGAACAATAAGCCGCCATGCACCACGCCAGCTCCGTTCAAATGTCGTTCCTCAATGGTTAGCTGTGCTTTGGCATATCCGGGACGGCATTCGGAAAGTACAATGCCGTTGCTGGTTGCAAATTGGTCATTTTTGAAATAAGTTTTAAAATTTTCCACGGCTTAAATTTGATAAATCTGACTGGCCCTCAAAAGCTCGAGTTTGTTTTTTTGTAAAACATCAATTACTTCTTGAATAGAGGCTGAACGAATGATCACCGATGCAGTAGTTTCAGTTGCGAAAGCATACATGTAATCGATATTGATATGATTCTCAGCCAGGATTTTCAAGGCATGATACAAACCACCAGGTTCGTTTGGAATAATAAAACAAGCCACATCAGTCAAGTTGACTGAAAAGCCATTTGCTTTCAATACTGCAACTGCTAATTCCGGACGCCCCACCACCATGCGGATAATGCCATAATCGGCGGCATCGGCTATGCTCAAGGCGGTAATGTTGATATCATTTTCAGCCAGGATTTTCGTCAAGTCAGTTAATCTGCCTGATTTGTCTTCAAGAAAAACGGATAATTGTTTAATGATCATGGTGTCGCTCCGTGCCTATTTGCGGTTATCAATGACACGTTTCGCTTTTCCTTCCGAACGTTCAATGCTGCTCGGTTCAACCAAGCGGATTGATGCACTGATTCCCAATACACTTGAAATATTATTTTTGATACGAGCCCTCAAAGCTTCAAGTACTTTTACCTCGTCAGACCAGAACTGTTCGTCAATTTCAACTTTGATTTCCAAAGAATCGAGATTATTTTCACGACTCACAATCAATTGATAATGGGGGGAAGTTTCGGCCAGTTCGAGAAGCACAGATTCTACCTGGGAAGGGAATACATTCACACCGCGAATAATCAGCATGTCATCCGAGCGACCAAGGCATTTTTCCATGCGCACCAACGTACGTCCACAATCACATTGTTCTGAGTGTAAGCGGGTCAGGTCACGCGTTCGATAACGAAGCAAGGGCATGGCTTCTTTCGAGACGGGTGTAAATACCAACTCTCCCAATTCGCCGTAAGGCAAGATTTCAAGGGTATTGGGATCGATAATTTCAGGGATAAAATGATCCTCGTAAATATGATTTCCACATTGATGTTCGCATTCCATCGAGACACCCGGTCCGATAATTTCGCTCAATCCATAAATATCATAAGCTTTAATCCCAAGCAGACTCTGAAGCTGGTTTCTCATTTCTTCAGTCCAGGGTTCAGCTCCAAACACTCCAACCTTGAGTTTAATATCTTTGGGTGAAATTTTTTCTTTTAAGATTCTTTCGCCTAAAAATGCCGCATACGACGGAGTACAAGCTATCACGGTTGATCCGAAGTCAACCATCAATTGCAGTTGTTTCTGGGTATTTCCTCCCGAGACAGGTATGACTGAAGCGCCAATTTTCTCGGCACCATAATGAAGACCCAAACCACCGGTAAATAGCCCGTATCCGTAAGCAACCTGAATCATGTCATTTTGGGTAATACCAGCCATGGTAAGAGAACGTGCTACAACTTCGCTCCACATATCTATATCGTTGCGAGTGTATCCCACCACAGTCGGTTTACCACTTGTTCCGCTGGAGGCATGCAAACGAACAATATCCGATTGCGGGACAGTGAATAAACCAAATGGATAGTTATCCCGCAAATCGGTTTTTAAAGTAAAAGGAAGATAGCTGAGCTGGTCGATACTTTTAATATCGCCAGGCTCAATTCCATTTTCTTTAAGTTTGTTGCGGTAAAAGGGAACTGTTGTATAAACTCTTTCCAGCATTTTTGTCAAACGCTGGCTCTGGATTTCGCGCATTTGCTCGCGGCTTGCGCATTCAATGGATTTATCCCAAATCATGAATTTTTTCTAATAATTATGAAATTATATTCTACATATCATTCTGCCCTGGGCAATGGCAGAGTGAGTTTTAATAACCTAAGTTTTCTGGGAGGGCTTCAGCTTTGATTTTCAAAACCTGCTTGAAAAGCCAGCAAATTCATTTTTACAATGACTTCCCCTTTTGCAAAGAAGTATTGTTCAATGGCACTTTTCAATTGATCAATGCCAATCCCAATATGAGGCGATGCAGCTCCCAACATCACCACATTAAATGTTCTGATACTGCCTGCTTTTCGCGCTAACCCGGAGGCATCTACAAACATATGTTTTGCCGATTTCTCAATTTCGGCACGTATATTATCCTGGTCAGGATAATTGGCAATATTTTTATATGCCTCGGTAGCTGTCACTATGATTCCATTATCTGATAGAAAGGGCAAATATCTCAACGATTCCATTGGCTCTATGGATAGAATAAGATCAGCTTTGCCTCGCGGAATAAGGTCGGAGAAAATTTCAGCATCGGAAATACGAAGATGCGATTCGACAGAACCGCCACGCTGACTCATTCCATGAACTTCGGCTTGTTTTACATGCAACCCATTATTCATCGCCGCCAAGTCAATAATTGCGGCGATGGTAAGAATACCCTGGCCGCCAACACCTGCTATGATTATATTTTTGTTCATGGCTTATTTAACTGACACAGCTTTATCAGTTGATTTCTTTTTACTGGTTTTTTTGATTTCACCGGCCATTTGCACGCATTCTCTTTGTGCGATGATGACAGAAACTCCTTTGTAAGCGAATTCTTCCTTTATTACTGCTATATTGTTCTGAAGGTTTTTTTTCAGTGGTTCGATAAGGCGAATATGAGCTTCCTCCACCCCAATGCCCTTACAGATATCGTAAATTTTATCGCTTGCCGAAGAATCCTGTCCCCCGGTCATGGCAATCGTTGAATTGTCAGATATGATGACTGTAATTGCAGCACCATCGTTTACTGCATCAAGCAATCCGGTCATTCCGGAATGTGTAAAGGTTGAATCTCCGATAACTGCAACGGCAGGATGATAACCAGCGTCAGCCGCGCCTTTAGCCATGGTGATCGATGCTCCCATGTCAACACAAGTGCTGATAGCATCATAGGGTTCCAATGCGCCAAGCGCGTAGCAACCAATGTCAGAAAATACATGTTTTTCAGGATAGGTTTCGAAGATCTGATTCATTGCATCGTACAGATCGATATGTCCGCAACCCTGGCATAACATAGGGGGACGACTGGCAACCACCTTTGGAATGACTTTGAGCTGTTTATGTTGCACGCCAAATGCTTTTGCTAAAGCATCGGGTGACAGCTCTCCCATGCGGGGCAGTGCACCATCGAGCCTCCCGCGAAATTTGGCATTCCCAAAATAGCCTTTGAGCAATTCTTCGTATATGGGATACCCTTCTTCGGCAATTAATATGTCATCGTATTTCTGTGTAAATTCTCTTATTTTTTTATCGGGCAAGGGATAGTGTGAAATTTTTAAAACAGGTATCTCAAGCTTCTCGGCTTGTTTTATTTCCATTATATAGTTGTAGGCTATTCCAAATGCAATCACAGCTTTGGAGCCCGTTCCTTCGACTATTTTATTGAATGTCGAGGTTTCAGAAATTTCGGCTAATTGCGGTTGCAGATCAAGCAACTTTGCATAATTGGGGCGAGCATTGGAAGGGATCAAAATCCATTTTTTCTTGTCAGTCGATGGACTCAAAACATTTTGTGTTCTTGCTGCTTGCTGTTGAACTCCAGCGCGCGAATGCGAAAGACGAGTGGTGATGCGTAGCAATACAGGCAACTTTACTTGCTCCGATAGATCAAAAGCGTAACGTACAGCATCGTATGCTTCTTGTTGATTCGAAGGCTCAAGAACTGGCACATAAGCAAAACGGCCATAGGCGCGGGTGTCCTGCTCGTTTTGTGATGAGTGCATTGAAGGGTCATCGGCTACTACCACAACCAATCCACCATGAACGCCTGTAACGGCCGAGCACATAAACGGATCGGCAGCAACATTGAGTCCGACATGCTTCATGCACACGAGACTACGTTTGCCTGCATACGACATGCCCAGAGCTGCTTCATAGGCAGTTTTTTCGTTTACCGCCCATTTGGAGTGAACGCCATTTTGTTTGGCAACATCCGATTGCTGAATGAATTCTGTTATTTCTGTTGAAGGCGTGCCGGGATAGGCATATACCCCTGATATTCCTGCGTCTATTGCAGCAAGTGCTATTGCCTCAGCACCAAGAAGAAGCTGTTTTTTCATCGTCGATAGATAAGGAGTAAAATTAAAAGAGAAGGATATTATTTAAACGAATAATTAGAAGTATCCTTTACCTGGTTCGCTCAGTCAATGTCAATTTTTGCCATCCTAACACTGCAATAATCACAAGCAGGAAAAGTTGCATCATCGATTTTTAAGCCTCAAAAATCTGAAGCAATTTTCTCATATTTGGGGAATTCATTCTTACGGGATTGTAGCCGTCGGTTCGATTTTGAGCATTCCTCTACCACTTCTCGACCGCGTCGGATTGTTACATTTACTGCCGTTTTCGTTCGCCGAGTTAAAAACTCACTGCCTCGCTGGACACGGCGATGTTGAGGGGTAGGTAGTGTTGTTCGCCTTTTCCAAGCTCAAACACCGCAACTAAAACTTAACAAATCATGCTGCCCTGCGTTGTGAATTCCAGTAAGTTTTGCCCCCCAATACGATATTGGATACCACAAGTGTTATTAACCAGGAAGTTGTTCTATGGCTTAAACAACCCCTGCCGTAGCAAAATATATTTATCAACCAACCGCTTGTAAATAATCCTTGTACGCCAGTTTTATTCCATCCTTTAAACCGGTTTTTACCTTCCAGCCATACTGGGCAATCTTGCCGACATCCAGTAATTTTCGGGGAGTGCCATCCGGTTTGCTGGTGTCAAATTTAAGTTCTCCTTCAAACCCAACAACCTGCTTGACCAACTCAGCCAACTCCAG
>Ga0208872_1002567_pt1 | contig 10484 bp, 21 predicted proteins | sample CryBogCBH12Aug08_FD_185508 | JGI IMG/M metagenome (GOLD analysis project Ga0208872, IMG submission 185508) | Freshwater microbial communities from Crystal Bog, Wisconsin, USA - CBH12Aug08 (SPAdes) | ecosystem: Environmental > Aquatic > Freshwater > Lake | place: Crystal Bog, Wisconsin, USA... | reverse complement strand
TATTACTAATGTTGCTTGTCCTACAGTCCATTGAGCATTACCGTTAACGCCAAAAAGTGGTTGAGGTGCTGTGCAATTTAATGATCCATTTGTTAAAAATGGTATAGACATTGTAGAAGATGCTGTAACAGAAGCACCAGATACTATACCAGATGCTGATATAGATGATCCAGAAACTGCTCCAGATGCTGATACAGAAGCGCCAGATACTGCTCCAGATGCTGTTACAGAAGCACCAGATACTGCACCGGTTGCTGATACAGAAGCACCAGATACTGCTCCAGATGCTGTTATAGAAGAACCAGATACTGGACCAGATGATACTACAGATGACCCAGCAATTTCTCCAGTAGATATTACAGATGCTGGACGTTGTGCAGTTCCGGTGGTTGTAAGTTTGATTAAATTGGCCGCAGTTGAAATTAACAATGATGCATCAGGTGATGCGATAGATGGACTACCTGCTAATCCGTTGATTGTTTGAACACCTGATAAAACTGTTTCAGTGATAGGAGTGTAATAATCACTAGTAGAGTTAAACTTGGCAGAATCTGTGATAGAACTCATTTTTTATATATTATACCTAAATAAAAAATAAATTTAATTTCCTATATATTTAATTTTGTTCTTATAGTATTTCCGGTTAAATTATTAATGTAAATAAAATGATGGTTTTCTGTTATTTCCCGATACTTTTTAATTTTATCTGCCATTTTTAAACCAGATGGAAAATATGATAATAAATAAGTTTCAATTATTTTTTTTATTTGTTCATCACTATTTAATTTAAATAAAAATACATGGTTAATATTTGTTCTTCCGGTTGCATTCATGATTTGAACAGCTTGAGCTACAATTATACACGAGATTCGCGTGTTGCGGTATATGGTCAATAGCTTTAATAATTCTTTATCAAATTTCTTATCAACAATATCATCTAATATAACATTAAACCTATAATGATTTTTTGTGTACTTATTTATTTGATAACATTCTTTAATAATTTCCGGTTGATATAAATCTGATGTAACTACATTCTTTTTATTTCTAAAATCATCATAAGTTGGTGCCTGTAATGAATTACTAAATAAAATATTTAAAAATTTGTTTTCTTTTGGAAAGTAAAATTTTTCCATTAAATAATTTAATGCCGTTGATTTACCAGATCTAGTAGATCCTATCATCATAATTGATTGACCGGAATAATCTTCCATGTCTAAATCAGGGAATGGAGAAACATCATACTTTGTTTTATTATTTAGATCTTCTTTTATTGCAATAAATTCCCGTTTTTTCTGTGCTATCCATTCATTACCGGCCTTTTTTATTTCATCTGGAGACATTTTCGAATTATTAAAAGATTTAAACTCATTTCGTCGTGAAATTGGGTTATATACATAAAACTTAGATGTATTATATATCATTGGTTCTTTTAACGGTTTTTCAGAGTTACTCATTCTATATAATATTAAAAAATAAATTATTTTTTCATATACTATATTATAAACATGGATCATAATATAGTAAAAAAATTTTTAGAAATAAAACAAAGTTTAAAAAATCCACCATCAAAACCAATACCAGAAACAAAAAAAGAAAAAGAAATTGCTAAATCCAATGAACAATATTTAGCAGGATCGGGGGGTACCATAAATAAAATAATAGAACTTAAACCAAAATTAAAATATGTTATTGAATATTTACAAGCAAGAGTCGATGAACTTAATCAAGTAGAAATGAATTCTTAAACATCATCAAAATATTTATTAAACACAAGAACAAGATGCAGAACATTCCCCTGATACTTCTACATCATTATTTTCAATCATTTTTACATCATTGGATTCAGTCTCTATTCTAATTTTTAATTTTCCAACTTCTGATGATATACCATTCTTTTCATCCTGTTCTTTGTCATAATCATAAATTGTTTCTATATTTTTGTATGCTTCTGCATGTATTTCATCGTATTTAGCTTTCTTTGTTATTGGTGAATCATCTGACTTTTTTAATTCTATTAGTTTATCCATTATGTCAGTAATTAATTTTTTCATTGGGTGATCTTTTGCTCTTAATAATGTGTAGTATTGTAATGAGATATGATAAAGATTTGTTAAAGCAGAATCTAAATTAAATTCTTCTTTTAATTGTTCAATAGATTTATCCATTTTATATATACTATACTAAATATTTTTTTAATTCAGAAAAATATATATATATATATATTTATTTCCATATTTTATATTGGACTATTTTTTGTATTGTAATATATTTTATACCATATTCAATCGCCATTTTTTTAAGTTCTCCATATTTTAAACCTTTATTATATTTTTCTCTTATTTCATTTACTTGATCTTTTGTTAAAATTGCTTTAATATTATTTTCACCGGCATTCTCACCTACTTTCCATAATGATGATTGATTAGGATTAAAGGTTTTATGTCTTTTAGGTTCTTTTTTACGTAAAATTAAATTAATATTACGATTTTGTGCATCTTGTGCATTTTGTTCTCTTGTTCCTTGATATAAATGATCAGGATTAAAACATCCTCTATTATCACATTTATGGCATATGTGATGATTTTCTAATAATGGTTCTTGATTATGATTTATAAAATATGAAAATCTGTGAGTTTGCCATGCTTTTTTATTAATTGTTATTTGTCCATAACCTGTTGATGATTTACTTAATAACGTTTCCCAGCATGGAGTCATATTATCTACTATTTGTAATTCTATTTTTGTTAATAATAATTTTTGATATCCAATTTCATTTTTTAATTTTTCCATTTGAGTATATAATAATTGATATACTCAAATCTTTATATTTGTAACTAATAATTCTTACGAACTTTCAAAAAACATATTCACAATTTCCACCAGAAAACACAAGCGACGAATTGTATAAATAAACAGCGTGAAGAACCCAATTATTTGATGGGTATGGGACATCGAATTGATAATTTACTATACTGTTTGTGATAGATCGACCGGCAACTAACATGTTAACACCGAATACAGCATCGTTAACTTGTGAGAAATCAATCTTGGTATATTGAGATGTGTAACCACCAACTGCAGGAACTAAGGCACCGGCATTGACATTATAATAAGTGATTGCGAGTTGATTTGGTTGTTTATTATTACATAAATCTAAAAGAACGGATGAATTATATTTAGATCTGTAGTAAATTTCACCATTAATCGATAATGTTTGTTCTAAAGGTGCATACCATGTAAAAGGATTTTGAATATTAGGGACAGATGATCCGGGTGGCGGTGTATCACTGGAATCAGTGAGAAATGTAATTATAGATCGAACCCCCCCATTACGAAAGCCCGTAATATTGACTGTTTGGGTTTGTGCAGATGACAATTGTAATACATACTCTTGCTGTGCAAAATATTTCAATGGTAATGTGTATGCAATTTTAGATGGTTCATGGTGAGAAGTAAGTAAATCTTCGGAATTAATCATACGAACTTGTTTGACTTGGAACCATGCGTCGGCAATAGGTGCAAATGGTAAAAATGGAGATGATGCGAAATTGTCTGCTGAAAAGATTGCTTGTGCATTATTTAATTCAACTTGAACTAATACGGGTTGACGGAGCAATTCACTAGGCAGTGGTGCCATTTTCAAACCATCGCCATTGGGTGTGTTGTGGGGTAAATTAATGTAGCAGGTAGCAACTTGTTGCTTTGTAAAATCATTAAGTCCCATATTTAAAGGATTAGTTCCCATACATGCATCACCACCTAATTGATAGAGAACATCACGAGAAACTGCATCTTGCATATCTACGACGTTTTGTAAGAGCATTTGTTCACCACTAAAGAAATATTGTGAACTACCACCATATCTGACGGCAATTTGTTTTATAAGTTGGTAACCCCAACCACGTGCGAGAGCATAAGTTGCATATGAATTTGGTGATACTGATGCTTCTGTTTTAAGTGCAAATCCGCAAACTACATCAGTGAGCCCTTGGTCTGGCGAAAAGATTAATTGATTTACACCAGAATTATATGAGACAAAAGATTGGATAAATTTGTTGTTAACAAGTGTAGGTCTTGATTGTGTGAACATGTTAGCATGATCATAGTAGTATAAGTCATGATGTGATCCGTCTCTGACGAGTTCTTGCACAGACATTGCAGAAACTTGGTTTAAATTAAAACTCATTATGTTATATATTATATATTTCTAAAAAAAAATCTTATCTAAATATAATTATGCCTTTTAGATTAAAATTTAGAACTCAGAAAAATAATCCAATAAAATCAAATATTGAAATAAAAGATCCAGAACCAATTATTGAAACAAATATAGTAAAAGAAAAGAAATCAAAACCCAAACTAAAGATTATTCCACAAATTCCAATAATTAATAATAAATCTAAAGTAAATATTTCAATTCCTGATAAAAGAATTAAAAAACTCACTGAAACAATATCAGAAATAAATTTAGATACTGATAATGATGATTAATTAAATTTTTATAAATTTAATTGTCCTCAACAAAAAATTAATTTTTTATTCTAGTAATTAAATTTTTATAAAAATTTAATTGTCCTCGACTAATTTCAAAGTAAATAACGGGGCATTACTTGGATTATCACTGCTTATAGTTGGTATATATAATAAATTTCCGCCATCATCTCTAAATGAAATATCTATTCCACCAATCATTTGATCTACATTCCATTTCATATATTTAGGGTCTGTTATTTGTCTATTAATTACTGATGGTCTTGAACCAAAATAAGTATTAGGTTGATTCATGGCATCTTGTAAATAAATTCTACAAATAATATTAGTGTAATTAAATTGTGTTAAAGTATCTTTTAAAGTTTGAAATTTACATAATGCATTTGAGCAAACATCAACATAATTAGTATATGCCATTGATGGGATACCACCAGTAAAAGTATTTGCAAAAGGTGTATTATTATTATATTGTATACCGATTACAGTAGATAAATCAGTAGCTGGTGCATTATCAGGATAACTTAGTTTAAATGCATGTAATGTATTTGATATTGTAAATGCGTTTGTTTTTTCATTAACAGTAACGGCCCAACCTCTATTATATATTGTATCTGGTGTATTAGTTGGGTAATTAGTATATAAATTTGTATTGAGTTGCGTTTGCATTACAAATGCTAATTCTGCCGGAGTATACCAATCTTCACGAATAACTATATAATCATATTGTGAAGAACCTGGACCAGTAGTAAGTTCAACAAAAAATGTATTATTTGTTTGATTAACATTAGGTGTTATCCATGGAAATGAATATTCAGTTACGGCAACTTTTTTAAGTTCTCCAAAACCATTTAATTTTTGGTGATTAATTAGAAAATTATTATTAGAAACGGTACCTGTATATATATTATCTGAATTTAATGTATAACGATCAAAACAATCTAAGAGTAGTAAAGCTTCATTTTGATGTTGTGTTGTTATTGCTTTTTCGGGACTTTCTGCATAAGTAAAATTATTTCCAAAAGACATTATATAATATTATAAATGATTTTTATTTTATAATATTATGATTAAATTATTAATGATAAAACCGAGTCATTTATCCGAAAAGAAATATGATGCAGTATTTGAACATGATGGAAGAAAAAAAATTATACCATTTGGTGCATCAGGTATGAGTGATTTTACAAAACATCATGATATAGAAAGACGTAATAGATATGATGCACGGCATAAAGTAAATGAAAACTGGAATAATCCAATGACTGCCGGTGCATTGTCTAAATATATTCTTTGGAATAAACCAACATTAGCAGGATCTATAAAAGATTTTAAATCTAAATTTAATGTTTAATGATGACCTAGTAACATTACCCGTAAACTAGGATTAAAGCTTTTTAAATAATGTTTTGTATGATGTTCTGCTTTTTCAAATTCATGTTTAGATTGTTCACGTGTAGGTGTTGTATATAATGTTGCTCTATGTCTTGGTCTTTGTGCACCTGTACCTTTTTTCTTAAATGGCATTTTATATAATTTATGTAAAGATAAATTATATAATGATTCAATCAGTTTTGTTTAATAAAAATCTATGGTCTCAAGAACAAGCAAGAAATTATTTAATAAAACATCACTTTATAGATAATGGTGTAGATGAAACAGATAATGAATATAGATATAGACAACATGAACCAGATCACTCTAAACGTTATTTTACAAAAACATTAAAACACGGGGTTCAATATATCATTATGTATTAAAATAAAAGTGATGGTAACATGGTGCGATGTCTATCTATTTTGATTGATCGAGCATGTTCTAATGCTGGGTTACGTTCTCTGTGTGGTATGAATGTCGAATCTTTCATAAGTTCATGATCATATTGCGATAATCTTTCATGATGTTTAGTATTTTGTGCCAATCTTTCAGATGCATAATAAGCATATACGGGTGCACGTTCCATATCATATTCTAATCCATTGTGTGATATTGTAACATCTGGATTATGTTTATTGTAACCATGCGGTGCGGGTCTATTTATTCCGGCAGTTGTCAAAGGAAATCTCATTTATTATATACATTAGATTTAGATTTTTTATATTGGCATAAATCAAAATAATTTTTAGAATTACGATCTTTAAGATTTATTACAGATTGGTCATAAGATCTTAATATTTCCAATTGATTTGCTTTTGGTGTTGTATATTGATAGTTTACGATATCTGATAAGTAGACAGTTTTATTACAGAATTCTTTCATTTGATATATAATATATATTATAAAAAAAGTTTAAGGAATAATAATTATATCTGAATATATTATATATTAGAATGGGATTAGTTGATGATGATATTAGATATTATCAAGAATATGATCCAATGTTATGGTCTAAAATCAAAGAAAAAAATAAAGTAATAAAAGAAAAAGCAGAGATAAGAGAAAAGAAAATAAAAGAGAAAATAAAAGAACCAAAAGAACCTAAACCAAAAATAGATCGTTCACAATATAAAAAAGAAAATTATGCAAAAAATAAAATAAGAAATAAAATTAAACAAAAAGAATATTATCAAACAACCGGAAAAATATGGTATGAAAATAATAAAGAAAGATTAAAAGAATTACGAAAAGAACGAGAAAAAACAAAATCACAAGAATCAAAAGATAATAAATATTTGTATCAAAAAGAATATTATAATAAAAATAAGATTGAATTAAATAGAAAAAGAAGAGAAAAATACAAAAAAGAAAAAAATTCTAATATTATTGTATATGAAAATATTTAATCCATTTTTAAAATTATATGATTATTTTTTTGTAAATCATTCAATTCAAGATCAAGATGATATGAGATTAGCAGATTTAGCAATGATAGAACAATGGAAAAGATTAATAGAAAAAAATAAAATAAAAAGGTACACAATACCAAGAAAATAAAATGAATCATAATAAAATATCTAGTGATATATTATTATGAACGAAAGTAAATTAGGCTATATTTATAAATTGTCGGCACCTGATACTGATAAAATTTATATTGGATCCACATGCAATCCAAAAAAAAGATTTGATCAACATAAAAGAAATTATAATTATAATGGGACTACATCATCTAAGATTATAATGGGGTATTCAGGGGTTAAAATGGATATTTTAGAATCATTATATTTTGATGATAAAAAAGATTTACATTTAAGAGAATATCATCACATTGTAGAAAATATTGATAATATTGTAAATAAACATCATCCAACAAGAACATCCGCAGAATACTATCAAGATAATAAAGATAAATTAAATAGTCATTCAAATACAGTAGTAATATGTGAACATTGTAATAAATCATATACATTAAGAAATAAAAGTAGACATTTAAAAAAATATTGTAAAGTAAATATTTAATTATTTATTTTTTTTTAATATTTCTCTATTCTTATCTAATAAGTTTGATAAATGTTCATCTTCTTTTAGTATTTCTTTTATTCTATTACGTTTATCTTTTCCTTTTTTTTCACGTGCTGAATATGATCCGGTTATTTTTTTTCCTATTAAATTATCATATTCTTTTCTTATATCTTGTAATCGTTCACTTTGTTCTTCTACGGCTTTTTCGTAAATACCTTTATTTATAGGTCTATTTGGGGCAATTGGCATCTTATATATTTTATCTAAATATAAAATATATATATAAAATGCCAATTAGTCCTACAAATCATATGATGGCAAGAAAACACAAAGAAATAGAGAAAAAAGAAAAAAACATTTTAGAAAAGATTCATGATGGTATTCAAACGGTTGAAAGATTAGCAAATAAAGGTCGTAGAATATTAAGCATTATAAATGAAAAATAAAATAAAGATATATATTATGACGCAAAGGACAGATCCGGAATTATGGGAACGTATTAAAAGAAAAATTACAGCAGGTGACAAAGGTGGACATCCTGGACAATGGAGTGCTAGAAAAGCACAAATGTCAGTATTAGAATATAAAAAACAAGGTGGGGGATATAAAGGATCTAAAATGATGGATAATTCATTAGTTAAATGGACTAATGAAAATTGGGGCACAAAATCAGGATTGAAATCATTAGAAACTGGTGAAAGATACTTACCAAGAAAAGCAATAGAACATTTAACAGATAAAGAATATCAAGAAACATCAAAAGCTAAAAGAAAGGATATGAAAGAAGGTCATCAATTTTCTAAACAACCAAAAAAGATTGCTGATATAGTAAAAAAGTATAGATAAAATTTTTGCTTAAGAAAGGTTTTTAATATATGACAGGATGACAGGAATTGCTGTCATTTATTAAATTATAATTTTATTACTATAATAGATAATAAAATTTTTAATATTTTTAATTTTTTAAAAAAATGATATTACCATGACAGCAATTTTAGCATTTTTAACCCTTTTTCTATTCCCCCTATTTTTTACTTTTTTATTTTTCTTTTTCTTTTTCTTTTTATTTTTCCTTTTTTACTTTTAATATAACTTTTTGCTGTCATTGCTGTCCTGGTATTATTATATTTATATTCTTTTTTAAAAAAATAATAATAAATAATAAGGAAAGGGTAAGGACAAATAAAAATTTATAAAATGACAGCAATTTTTAAATGCTGTCATTTGCTGTCATTTTATAAGAATTGCTGTCATTTATTTATTATTTAAATAATTACTTAAGAAAAAATATCTAGATATAATATATATAATGTTATCAACAAAACAAGATATAATTAATGCAATTAAAAATGATAAAGAATATATCAATGAATATATTGACTTTAATGAATATATCTATTTTAATTTTAAAAATTATAGTCGAATGTCATATGATAAATTTTTTAATCAATTTAAATTTAATCATCCTATTCATGGTATAATTAATATGGATAAATGGGATGGTAAATATTTTGATATAATTTTCTCTGTAAATCCTAGAAAAAACAGATATATTATATTTAAAACTACAATTTTAGAATTTAATTTAAAATATTGTAGATTACATAATGAATTAGATCAAGATAAATTAACTGTTTGGGTCAAGGAATTTTTAAATGATTATAAACCAAATAAAAAAACAGAAAAAGAATATATAAAAGAATTTGATTTTATTAGATCTTATTTCTTACCACTTGGTCAAAAATTTAATAAATATTCATTACCTTCATCATTTGCGATATTGATAGAGTAAACATTCAAATAAATAGTATTATAACTCTTTAAGTATATATCCGCGGAGAAAAACTACTTAAAGACATAAATATATATATTTTATAAATAAAAGTTATAAAATATTTTTCTAAATATATTATATACAAAAAATGTCTAGTGCCCAAGTATTAGAAGGTCAAGCTATATCATTAGAAATTCCATTTGATATTGACGAGGTCAGATGGGAATCATTATCAGACAACAAAAAACATTATTTTAATAAGATATCTAAAGCATTATTAAAGATCAACCCCAAAATAAAAATTTCAAGTCAATTTGATAATTTTAATGATACCGTACATTTTAACTTTAGAACAAAAAATAAAATATATTATTATTTAAAAGAAAGCTTGGAAACATATGGACAAGTAAAAGAAAAATATTTTTCTATGGATAAATCTAGAGATTTAATAATAAAGCTATAAAAAGATTTTAAATATAAATCCGCGGAAAGATTTTAAATATAAATCCGCGGAAAGATTTTAAATATAAATCCGCGGAAAGATTTTAAATATAAATCCGCGGAAAGATTTTAAATATAAATCCGCGGAAAGTATTGGGGCGATTTCATAGGAGAATATTAAAAATAATTATTATTGTCATTGTATTTAGATGACAATAATACTACGATTTAGGGGCGTTATACCTACTAAATGTCTTTTTTGAGAAAAAATATCTAGGTGAATATTAATTACCGAGATTTTTTTTCTAAATATAATATATTAGTGAAAATTAGTTTTACTGATATTTCATATCATAAAACAAATTATTCTGAATTA
>Ga0208872_1002565_pt1 | contig 10487 bp, 9 predicted proteins | sample CryBogCBH12Aug08_FD_185508 | JGI IMG/M metagenome (GOLD analysis project Ga0208872, IMG submission 185508) | Freshwater microbial communities from Crystal Bog, Wisconsin, USA - CBH12Aug08 (SPAdes) | ecosystem: Environmental > Aquatic > Freshwater > Lake | place: Crystal Bog, Wisconsin, USA... | reverse complement strand
CTTATGAATGGAGGATATGGAAAATATGGTTAAAAAGAATTCCCTGAAATTGAATATTGTCATGCTCTTTAAATGGAAGAAAATATAAGAAATCCTCTTTTAAGTGATATAACTTAAATTAATGATTAAATATTTAAATTAAAATATGCAAAAAAAGATAACCTTTAATTTGTTGGAAGTTTAGTTAGAATTGCTTCTTTCATAACAGCTTAAGCTAGAGTTAATTTATTAGAAGGTGTATATATAACAGGACATGAAAATTTATATTATTGTGATACAGATAGTATTATAACATCAAAATAATTACCATAAAATATGATTGGTAATTAACTTGGATAATGGAAACTTGAAAATGAAATTGCATAAGGAATATTTGTCGCTCCTAAAATATATTATATAAAATTATAATAACCTGATAAAGATAATAAGATCGAACATATGAAATGTAAAGGTATTAGAAATGATATTCTAACAAAATAAATATTTGATTAATTAATTGATAAAAATTATATTAAACTTACAAATATTGGAGTTTTTACAAGAAAATTTGGAACAGTTTTTATTGCTGATTAATAAAAATTAGTAAGAATTCTTGATCTAAAAAGAAAATGGATAGATAATTAAAATAGCATACCTTATTATGATCTGATAGAATATTAAACTGAAAAATTAGTTAAATAAGATGAAAATCTAGAAAAATTAAAAAGAAAAAATTTAGAAAAATATAATATGAATTTAAATAATGATTAAATAAATAAAAAATTAGAAAAAACATTTACATAATATTATAAAAAAGTAATTAATAATGATTCAGAAATAAATTAAAAAAGAAAATAATTATATATTGATTAAACACTTGAATCTTATATATAAAAAAAAGTATATTAATGAAATATATTTTATATATAATTTATATTTTTTATTTTAATTGTTATTTCATGATCAATATCTTACATATTTAATTCCATTTTATGTATAACCTGGATCAGGTTTGCTATAATCAATTTAATTATTATTATTTTCTTATTCAATTTCTTCTTCATAATCTTATTAATTTGTATAATCATTTTCAAGATAATTTTATGAAGGAGGTTATAAACCTTAAGGTGTATAGCCTTAAGTATTAACTTTTTTAAATGGTTATTTTTCATATGAACTATTTTATATTTAATATTTATTATTAAATGGTTATAAATTTTTAAGTGTTTGTTTTTATAAATTATAATTTATTCCTTAAAAACTACTATAATTACTATTATTTTAACCTTCAAAGTTATTTCCTTTTCTTATTGTTGCTTATAAAGGATTATTTCCTAAAAAACCATTATTAATATTTGGATTTGCATATAAATTAAAGCTTGGTTAATTTGAATATAAAGAAGGACCATATATTGCATTATTTGATTTTTCATATCTATCATTTTTAGTAATAAAAGCTTAACTATAATTTGTTGGTTAAAATACACTTGAACTTTAAGATCCACCTCTTCCTCCTCTTACACTTGAACTATATGACCCACCTCTTCCACTAAAACCACTATTATAATTACCAATTGTAGTTGGTAATTTATAATTATTTTATCCAATTGTTGTAACTCTACCTATTTAATATAATTTATTACTCATTTAATCTTCTTATTCTTCGTATAATTAAAATCCTTATTTTTCAAAATTTCTATATTATTTTTCTTATTATTAAATCTATTTTAAAAAAAAATTTAAAAATAATTTTTTTATTTTTTATATTTATAATAATTTTTATATTTTTTACTTTGCTTTATATATATTAATTTCTATTTTCTTTTTCAATAAATTATTTTAAGGTTTAAATATGATTTTATTAAATAAATTATTCTTTATCAATACGATCTTTAAATGTGAATATTCTTTTTAAATTTGTTTATGCTAAAGTATCAAATTATGGTCTTGATGAAATTATATATTAAGGTTCATTTTCTTTTGTTGCAAATCTTGCTATAATAAGACTAAATTTTTAACAATTATCATCATATAATTAATAGGGGATTTATTAATCATTTATATATCTAACAAATTATCTTATTTCATTTAAGGATTTTTAATTTTTTCCATATCTATACCATTCATATCTTTCTTTATCAGATGTTTCTTAAATTTAAATTTTACCATCTGCACTTCCATTATCAGTTGTTAAACTAAAATTATTACCATCTATATTACAACACCAATGTGCAATGAGAGGTGTAAATTATTAACCTTATAAGGCGCCTAATCCTCTTGTACCAATCCACACTCCTTCATTATAATCATCTCCATGTCTTATATATTAACCAAGTCTTATTACATCAAAAGGAGCTTCTAAACCAAGTCTAAATAAACCAACCGGTCCATAATTTGTTATTATATCTTTATATGATTATATTATTTCATTTTTTTCTTTTATATCAGCATATTTAAATCTTTGAGTATCTTAAGCCACTTTATATGCAAATAATGGTTAAGAAATAGGACTATATCTAATTGCAATATTTATATATTTTTATAATAATTAACTCATATATTAAAATATTTTTTTTAAAAAATTAAAATTTAAAAAAATATTTTTTTTTTAATTTAAAATGAATATATTTGAAGAAATTGTATAAATAAATAATAATATTGAAAATAATAAAAAAGAAATTTAAAAGATTTTAGGATATATTTTATAATAATATATAAATAAGAGAGATGCTTAAGTTGATTAATTATAAAGAAATATTTGTGATTTAAATATTTAATTATTTTAATATTAATTAGAATTCAAAGTTAATGAAAATTATGATTTATATAAAATATTATAATTAAAACAAAATATTTAAATGTAAAATATAATATATAAATGATATATATTTTATAATATCAATTATAATATGTATATAAATCAAATGTTAAAATAAATCTTCCATTTATAATAAATTAATATGGATTATTTATATTTATAAAATTAGAATATAAATCAGTATTTTATAAATTAAATAATATTTATTATTATCCATTTAATTCTGTTATTCTACTCCATGGAATATTAAATGTAACATTTCCATATGACAGTCCACTTGACTAATTAAATAAATAATTAGGTATAACTTATATTATAGCTTCTATTTAATTTTCTGAATTTGTAAATGGAGTCTTTTAATTTATATCAATACAATTAAACATCTATGTAGGATCTTTAGCACCTAAATCACTTACTAAATACATTGTTGTATATCCATAATAATCAAAACTTGCAGGTGAAACTGATGATGTTGTTATTTTGTCATTTTATAGTAAACATCCACTTAATCTTATAGCAAATTATATTTTATCATCTTATTAAACATATTATCCAATTACTTTATTCAAATCAATTTTAATATAACTTAATTAAGGTTTAAATGATATTGAAACAATAAAGGCTTCAGTTATTAAACTTGTAAAATAATTATATTTTTTATCAAAATATTTTAAATTATAATCTATTTTTTTATTATTTAAATCCATAATTTTTATTTTTTTTAATAATTTTTTAATTTTTTAAAATTTATATATAAAAAATAATATAATAAAAAATATATATACTTAAAATCAATTATAAGAATATAAATTAAACATTAAAATAAATTTAGATAATTTATTTCCAGGTACAAATTATAATAATGTTGGAGTAGTAAAATTTCCAGCTGTTGTTGATTATTATAAATAATATTATATTTATGTTTTTCCATTTAATCTTGCAATTTTACTCCATGTAACTTCATTTTCAAAACTTCCTCTTCCAACAACATTTACACTATCAAAAATAGCATGAGGAATATTTTAAAATACAGCTTCTATATTTTAATTACTATATACAACAGGTTCAACTTAATTTTCATTTAAACAAGGATAAAAAAAAGTAGGTTCTTCATTACTTAAATCACTTACTAAATAAAAGGTTGGATATTAAAAAAAACTAAATGTTGGAATTGATGATGCTAAATATTAAAATGTTGCATTACTATTAACAACACCAATTAATTAAATTGCAAATTTAAGATCTTTTTAAAATTAATATTATCCAATTACTTTATTTAAATCAATATTTACTGAAAGAGTTGGATTTGAATATAAAAATATTTCAGCTATTACACTTGTAAAATATTAATATTATGGTTATTATAATTTATTAAAGGTTTTATCTATAAATTAATCTTGAAATTTAATCTTTTTTTATAAAATCTCGAATTCTCCATCTACTTCTTAATGTTCCACATATGAATAAATATCAAAAACAAGAACAAATTTACTTTATTCATTTATTTTAAACATATTATAATTTAGATTTTAAAATATTCCTAAGTTACTTGTTTAAACAAGTTAGAAGGTAGGAGTTAAAGTTCCAATTCTACTATATTTTGAATTCACAACATTTCCTTTAATAACTCCAGTTCCTATATTATTAGTATCATCAAATATCGAATAAACTGTCATTTATATATTAGCTTCTATATTTTATGTACTATAAACAGTTGGTACTACTTATTTTGTATCAACACATCCATAATAAAATGTTGGATTTTAATTTTTAATATCACTTACTAAATACATACTTGGGAAATTATAATAACTTGTAATTGTTCCACTTGTCAAATATTAAAATTAAGTATTTTAAACAGTAAATGAAGCTAATTTAAGAGCAAATCTTTCTCCAGTTCCTTAATTATTTCCTAATATTTTTTCAAGATCAGGTTTAAATTATGGAATGATGTTTTATGAGGCATTTAAAGTAAAATAAACTTCTGTTACAAAACTATTAAAATAAGTATAATTAGGTTATTTAATATCCATTTTTTTTAAATAAATTTTTTAAATTTTATAATTTTTAAATTAATTTTTAAAATAATATAAATTATTAAGTTAAAATAAATATATATAAACAAAAAAAATCAATATATAATTTCATCAAAATTTATATATAATTTTAATTTATCAAGTATAATAAGTAAATGGCTATGATCTTTCTTTGCAACTATTTACATTAATCTCATAAATTATTTATTCTCTAAAATTCCTATATCACTATTTATACTATTTATTTCTTTTTTATTAATATCAAAAATATATAATTAAGTCAAACAAGTTCTTAAAGTAGCTGGAAATTAAAAGAATTTTTAAGTTGTTATTAAAAAACTAATTTCTCCTTTTTCTAATAAATGTCTTCTATTATAAAATAAGGCTTAAAGTTATTTATCATGTTATTATTTTTTTAAATCATTAATAAAATCATCAAATATGAATAATATTCTTTTTGCTTTATTATATTATGTTATTAAAGAATAAATCTGATCAATATCAAATTTATTAAAATAATTGCTATCTTTAACACATTTTAAATCTTCTATAGGATATGGACTAAATATAAAAACAAAGCTAAAATGTTTTTTATACAATTAAGGATTAATTAATAATTCTCTAATCAAATGACTTTTTCCACTATTAGGTTTACCAATTAATAGACTTACAAAATTATCAGGAAGAAATAAAAACTAATCATTGTTATATTCTTTTTATATCACACTTTAAATATTATTTTTCTTTATTTAAAAATCCATTATATTATCTAAATCATTTATTTTATTTTCTTCTTAAATGAAATTCATAGGAGAAAATTTTTTATCCATATATAAAATAATATATTTTATATTTTAATTTTATAATTATAAAAATTAAAAATTTTTTAAAATATTTTTTTAAAATAATTAATTATAAATTGAAAAAATGTAATAAGTAATTCCTAATAATTTAAATTATAATGATGTAAAACCAGTTGGATTTCCTTCTCATGTAAGAATGGAAAAATATACTCCAATTGCTTTTAATACTTCAAATGCAGGAGTTTCATCAAGTGATATTGTAAGATTTAATATCACAACAAATGGATTTTGGGATCCATATAGTGCATATATCAAAATTGAAGTTGATGTAAGTGGAATGGATGGAATTTAAACTTCATCAAGTGCTTGTGGTTCGTAATAAGTAGATAATAGTGCAAGTAGTTTCATTAGTTAAATGATAATATATAAAGGAGGAACTGAAATTGAAAGAGTAGAAGAATATGATACAATTGCTGCTATTTTAAACGATATGAATGGAGATGTTAGTAATAGATTAAGTAGATATAGTGAAGGAATGTATGCTTAAAATACTCCAGGTGGATATTAATATATAAATCCAGTTTAAAATAATGGAACTCTTAATCTTGGTTTTTCTCCTCTTGTAACTGGTTTACCTGAAATAACAGATGTAGTTACAAATAAATAATATATTGGAACAACTGCAAATGATACTTATATTAATAGATATGAATTTATTTTATTATAATAAGATGGTAAAAATGCAGTTTAAAAAGTTTCAGATAATAATTTATTTGTTGATAATTAAGTTTATATTAGTGCTCCATAAGTTTATGGATACAGCATGCCATTTTGTTAATCACTATCAGCATTTGGAAATGAATCTCTTTTAAGTCATAATATGTATAATAATACAACTTATAAAGGAATACCTTTTAATAGTGTTGTCACTGATAGATAAACATTTTGTATTCCTATATTATCAGGTTTATTAGGTATTTTAATGCCAAAAGATAGTTATAGATATGTTCCTATGAAAGCCTTATAAGAACTTATTATTGAATTTAGATTAAATCCATATGCAATGTTTACAAGTGGTTATGCAGATGGTGCTTCAAATTAACATTCTTCAACCTTAAATGCTCTTTTACCATTAGGAACAACCACAAATCCAATGTTAAGTAGAATTTGGAAAATTACTAAATTTGAAATTAATGTAGAAGTTTAATATTTTGAACCTTAAGTTGAAGATATTATTCTTGCATAATTAAAAACAGAAAAAGGAATTGTTCTTCATAGTTAAAGTTGGATGCTAGGTCCAAGATATTAAATTGCAGCAAATAGTACTCCTAATGGTACATATTAAGTTAATTTAGGATTTGAATCATTAAAAAATGTTGTATGGGTATATCTTCCTGATGAATATCAAAAATATACTTTTTGTAGAAAATAATATAGACTTAGTGCAAATATTACTTAAATGTATATAAAAGTAGGAAGTGAATATTTCCCTCCTTTACCAATTACTGGACATGGAGGTAATTGTGCTGGTTATGTATCAGGTTCAAATGATTATGATGCAAGTAATAGTGAATTTCTTATTTCATTATATAAAGCATTTGGTAAATTTCATGATATTTAAAGTAATTGTATTGTAAATCCTGTAAATTTTGCAATTAATACAAGAGTTTACGATCCAACAAGTACAACTGCATTATCAAATGGACTTGGTTATACCAACTTTGATACAGCAATGAGTGCCCCTCTTTTCCATGAAAATAGATGTGTAGGAAGAGCAATTTATGCAATGAATCTTGAAACTTTAAATTAAGATTATAGTGTAATAAGTGGTATCAATACACTTAAAAATACACCATTTGATATAACCGTAAAAAGTGATAATACAAATGCATATCCAAGAACTTATACAATGTATGTATTTTGTTAATTTGATATGTTAATCTAATTAAGAAGTACTGGGGTATAAATATTAGGAAGAGGATGAAAAATATTATAATATATATATATTTTATTATTAAAATTAAAAATTTATATTTTTTTCGTAAAAAAAAAAATTTATATGAATAGTTAAAATATTGATTAATATATTTCATTATTTTCTAAAATATCAAAATTATATTTAGAAAATTAAAATTTATAATTATAATTAAATAATAATTATAATGATTTAAGTTAAATATTATTTACAAGTTAAGACTTTTTAGAAAGAAATAAAGATGAATTATGTACAAAATTGAGAATTTTTGCAATGAGGAATTTTTAAGAAATTTAATAACAATTAATTAAAAAAAGGGATTATGATAATTTATTAACAAATATCATTTTAGATCTTGATTAAGTGCTTGGATATTTAATAAATAATAAAGATAAAATTGATTTGACATTGAATGAAAAATTAATTTAATTTTAATAAAAATAATAAGAATAAGATTTAAATAGAGAAAAATAAATGAATATTGATATTGATAAACTAATTGATGAAGAAGAAAAAGATTAAAAAATATAAATAGTTTAATAATGAATAAAAAATTTATATAATATATTTTTTTTATTATTTTAAAATTATTTATATATAAAATTAAAAATATAATATGGATATTAATGATATTTATTATTGGATATTAGTTGTTGTTATATTTATAAAATTTGTTATAGCTGTTATTTTAGCTTTAAAAGTTAAAGATAAAAATAATCAACTTAATAATTAAAATGAAATTTTAGATTTATTTAATAAATTTATTAAAGACGTGCATGAAGTTAATTTAGATTTAAATAAAAAAGATGATACAATTTAAAAATTAGATTTAATTAAATAAAAATCATTAAGTAGTGATTAATCAAAGATTCCTTCAGAAAATAACAATTTAAAAGCTTAGATCGAAGAAAAAAAAGAATAATGATTTTTATATAAATATATATTTTTTTTATCTATATAAATATTAAATATTTTTATTAAAATTATAATAATTAAAATTAAAAAATATTTTTAAAAAAATTTAAATTTAATCTTAAAATCAAAAAAATTATTTTAATGTATTAAGAAGAATAAAAAAGTTTATTCGAACAAGATAATAAAGATGACTTAAATACTTCTGCATAAACTGTCATTTAAGAAGAGAATAAAGAAGTTAAATAAGATGATTTAAAATTACTAAAAAAAGTTAAAAGATCATTTCATCCAAAAAAAATTTTAACCCTTTCATTTCCATAAAAATTAATTTAAAGTAAACATAATAAAAGAAAATTTTAGGTTTTAGTAATATATGAAGATGATGAAGGTAAATAAAGAAGAAGAATAGTCAAATTTGGAAATTATAAGTAAAACGATTTAAGTGATTAAACTTAATTAAAGATTCATAAGAAAAAAATTGAAAAGTTGAAAAATAGTGAAAATGTTTTATAAAGTAATTATTGGAGAAAACATCTATTAAATAAAAGTGATGATTTATATAATAATTTTATAGATATAATTAAATAAAATTGTTGATTTATTTTTTATAATAGATATTTATTTTTTATATATATTTTATGTAATATTAAATATTTTAATTTTTAATATTTTAATTAATAATTTAATCATTATCTTCTTCTTCCTTATCTATATAATTTTCCAATATGATATTAAGACCTAATTCCAGTTGGTTTATGTCTATAAGGTCTATTTAAAGGACCAATAAATCTTCTTTTTAAACTTCCTTTTCTTTTAATTCTTTTATGAATTTTACCTCCTCTTCTTCCTTTTGCATAAATTGCTTTATATGCAGTACCTTATTTTGGTTTTTTTCCTTCTTTAAAATATTCGTTTCTTCCATTTGTTTAATGAATATAAACAACTTCATGATGTTTTGTCATTTTTTAAATTTTTATATAATAAAAATAATTTGATTTTTTTAATTAAATTTTTATAATAATATTTTTTATTATTAATTTTATAATATTTTTTTTATAATATTTATACAAAAAAAAATATAAAAAATTTAAAATTAAATTTATAATCATTATTCTTCATTTCCATAATCATATTTTCTTTCAAGATAATTTACTAATCTTTTACCTTTTCCTCTTCCCTTTCCTTTATGAGATTTTCTATATTTTTTTATATGATGTTTTTTTCCTTTTCCTTTACCTCTTAATTTTCTAATTTTTGCTAAAAATGCAGCACTTTAACCTCTTTTGGTCATTTTATAAAAATATTTTTTAATTTTAAAATTTTTAATTATTATTTTTTAATATATAAATTATTATAAAAAAAATATTAACAAATAATTATATTTATATATAAAATTCAAATATCAATTAATAATTTTTAAAATTCAGTTAATAGTTTTTAATCTTTAGACTTTTTTTATATTTAAACTTCATCAATTAATTATTAATCATAATATTATAAAACTAAATCAATTTATGCATCACTAAACCAAGGTGTAAACGTTTTATGCCAATTTCTAACATCTTCTTATGTTTTTACTTATGTTATCCAAGATTTTGTTGCTTCTTTTGAAGGTTTATAATCCCAATTTAAATTATTCATATTTAAGTAAGAAAAAATATTATTATTTTAGATTATAATAAATATTAAAATTAAATTTTAAAAAAATTTTTTAAGTTTTTTTTTAATTATAACTAAAAAAGTAAAAATTTTTATCCTTTTATATTATTTAAAATGGCAGAACTTTAATAAATTTATAATTCTATAATAAGTGGTTAGGTATAAACATTTGCTGGATTAGCAGATATTGTAACAAGATTAAGTTAATTAGTTCCTGAATTGGATATTAATACAAGTGGAGGAATTAATAATTATTCATAAAAATAACTTGAATAAATAATAAAATAATTTATTATTAGAGT
>Ga0208872_1002556_pt1 | contig 10508 bp, 11 predicted proteins | sample CryBogCBH12Aug08_FD_185508 | JGI IMG/M metagenome (GOLD analysis project Ga0208872, IMG submission 185508) | Freshwater microbial communities from Crystal Bog, Wisconsin, USA - CBH12Aug08 (SPAdes) | ecosystem: Environmental > Aquatic > Freshwater > Lake | place: Crystal Bog, Wisconsin, USA... | reverse complement strand
CTTTCAAATCAAAACCTGCACATAAACGACTTATCGTGTCGTCATTATCGCCCGTATCTGATTATTGTCAACTGCAAAATAAAATTATTTTTTAGATGCCCTCGCCGCCGATGAAACCCGCCGAAACTTCTTTCTTGGAGACAGGCAATCCTTTGGCAACTTCAGCCAGCGTTGTCCGATCCATTAGACTGGCAACATAATTGCGCGCCTCATAAAACACCCGGCGAAACCGGCAGACGGATTCTTGTGAGCAGCGCTGATAGCCAGTGACTGAAACGCAGTCAATTGGCGCAAGGATTCCATCGAAATGCCGCACTATTTGCCCCATCGTAATTTTGTCCGGATTCTTCGCGAGAAAATAACCACCGCGAATGCCCGCCGAGCTGTCCACCCAGCCCTGCGACTTGAGCGCGAGCATGATTTGTTCAAGAAACCGCTTCGGCACATCATTGCGCCGCGCCAGTTCGCGGATCGGAATCGGCTGCCCACCGTAATGGTCAACCAGCGTGAACATCGCCCGCAAGGCGTAATCGGTGCGTTTGGAAACTCGCATTTTAAAAGACGATAATTCCGATTGTTTTTAAGTCAACTCTGGAAGGCTCTTCCTTCGGCGATTAACCGACAATGCGACCGCCTTCGTTGAGGAAGATACCTTTAAAATTCATCTCCAGCGCCTGCGGATTACTCGCTTTGGCCAGCGCTTCCTTTTCAGTCACCCGCCCGGCTTTTACCAGATTGAACAGCGACTGATTGAACGTAAGCATGCCATCATCGCCGCCGGTCTCGATGGCCGCGGTCAATTTTTCCAGCCGATTTTCCTCGAGCATTTTTTTGATGAGCGGCGAGTTGATCATGATTTCCAGCGCCGGGATCATTTTGCCGGTCACGGTCGGCACCATGCGCTGGCAAATCACGCCGCACAAGGTGGCCGCCAACTGACGGCGCACCTGCTCGCGCTCATCGGCTTTGAAAAATTCCAGAATGCGCGTGATGGACTGCGCCGCCGTCGTCGTGTGCAAAGTGGACAAGACGAGATGGCCGGTATCCGCCGCGCTCATGGCCGCGCCAAAGCTGGTGGCATCGCGCATTTCGCCCAGCATGATGACGTCCGGGTCTTGGCGCAAAATGTGTTTCAACGCCTGATGAAAGGAGCCGGTGTCCAGCCCAACTTCGCGCTGCTCGATGACGCACTGGTTGTCCTCAAACACAAATTCAATCGGATCTTCCAGCGTGATAATGTGCTTTTTGAAATTGGCGTTGATGTGCTCGATCATCGCCGCGAGCGTGGTGGATTTGCCGGAACCGGTCGCGCCGGCCACCAGCACGATGCCGCGCGGCGATTCCGCGATGGTCTTGATTTGCTCCAGCAGGCCGAGTTCCTCAAAACTGGCGACGCGATTTTTGACATACCGCATCGCCAGCGCCCACTGACCGCGCTGCTGGAAAAGGTTGGTGCGAAACCGTCCCACCTCCGGAATGTAATAGGAAAAATCTACCTCCCGGTCGTCCTCCAGTTTTTTCTTTAAATGCGCCGGCGTGATGTGGGCCACAACATTGCTCATCCAATCGGCTGTTGGCAGCGGGCATTCGACGGCCACCAGTTCGCGGTTGATGCGGAAAATAACCGGCGTGCCGAGCTTGATGTGGATGTCCGAAGCACCACCGTCCACCGCCAGCTTGAGAATTTGGTTGAAGAGTTCCATACCGGCAGCTTAATCAAATTCCTGGCGCGGCAAAATTTTATTTTCGTGTCTTTCGCGCCGTTCGCGGTTAAAAATTTCCCATGGCAACACACAAAATTGGCATCATCGGTGGCACCGGCCTTTACAACATCGAAGGCTTCACCCGCCAGAAATGGGTGCCGGTCAAAACGCCGTTCGGCCCAACCTCCGACGATTTACTCACTGGCAAACTTGCCGGACGCGACGTGGTTTTCCTGCCGCGCCACGGCCGCGGCCATCGGATTCTGCCAAGCGAGCTGAACCACCGCGCCAACGTCTGGGCCATGAAAAAACTCGGTGTGCAATGGATTATCAGTGTCAGTGCCGTCGGTTCGTTGCAGGAAAAATACCGGCCATGCGATATCGTGGTGATTGACCAGTTTCTGGATCACACCAAACAGTCGCTCAACCACACCTTCTTCGGGCGCGGCATTGTGGCGCACGTCGGATTTGCCGAACCGGTGAGCGGTGAATTGCGGCAAATCCTTGTGCGCACCGCGCGCGTTGCGAATGCCCGCGTGCATGACGGCGGCACTTATGTGAACATGGAAGGTCCAGCGTTCAGCACCCGCGCCGAATCGCTCGCCAACCACCGCGCCGGTTATGACGTCATCGGCATGACGAATCTCGGCGAGGCCAAGTGCGCCCGCGAAGCCGAAATCGCTTACGCCACGCTGGCGATGGCGACGGATTACGATTGCTGGAAAGAAGAGGAACACGTCACGCTGGAAATGATTATCGCCAATCTCCACCGCAACGCCGACACCGCCAAAAAAATCGTCGCCACCGCCGTGGCGCAAATTCCAGCGGAACCCAACTGGCCAGCGCATTCCGCGCTGAAAAACGCTTTTCTGACCGACAAAAAGTTATGGCCGAAGAAAACTGTAACCGACTTGAAGCCGATTTTAGCGAAGTATCTTTAACTGCAATTCAACCACCAAGCCACCAAGGCACGAAGTTGGAAAGTTTTGCGGTCAGTGTTTTCTTGGTGATTTGGGGTCTTGGTGGTTTATCACAATGAACAAGCGCGCCATCATCCAGAAAATCACCGCCAAGCTCGTCGGCGAGTTGGAGGTTTATTTTCGGGCCGCGCAGTTTTCGCGCGCGGAGGCCACGCACGAATCCAACAAGGCCGAAAACAAATACGACACGCGCGGCCTCGAAGCTTCCTACCTCGCGCGCGGCCAGTCCAAGCAGGCGGCAGAACTCGAAGCCGCCATCGCGGAGTTTGAAAAGCTGGGCGTGAAAAAATTCGCCCCCGGCGACGCCATCGCCACCGGCGCACTGGTGGAACTCGAACACGGCGGCGAAAGTTTCTTTTATTTTCTTGGCCCGCGGGCCGGTGGCACGGAAATCATGCACGACAAAAAAGAAATTCTCGTCATCACGCCGCAATCGCCGCTGGGCGAACAGCTCATCGGCAAAAAAACCGGTGACCAGCCGGCGCTTAACTTTGGCGGCGCAAAACCACCGGCAATAATTTTGCGCGTGGAATAAACCGGCCCGCCGGTGGCAACCGGATTACCGCCAACCAAACCAAAACGATGAACCTGTTTCTCCTGCGCCACGGCCTTGCGGTCGAGCGTGATGAGTTTGATCCGGCCAACGACGCCGACCGACCGCTCACGCCGAAAGGCCACCGGCAGTTGCGCCACGTCGCCGCCGCGCTCCGGGCGATGGAGCTGCGGTTCGACGCCATTTGGTCTAGCCCGCTGGTGCGGGCGCGGCAGACGGCGGAAATCGTGGCGGCGGAGTTGAAATTAAAAAAGCGGCTGGCGTTCGCGGCAGAATTGAAACCGGGTGGCTGCCCGGAAAAACTGCTCCATAAAATTTCCCAGCCGCCACCGGCGGTGGAAAATATTCTGTTCGTCGGCCACGAACCGGATTTCAGCGAACTGATTTCCCGACTGGTGGCCGGTGGTTCGGGCGCGAGCTTTGCGCTGAAAAAAGGCGGGCTGGCGAAACTGGCACTGGAAAAATTTCCAGCCAGCAACCGCGCGACGCTCGCATGGTTGCTCACGCCGGCGCAGATGAAGTTGATGCGTTGAAGTCAGCGTGATTTTTCCAATCAGCGGCTCGCGAGGACGCTCACTCCACCGGCTTCACCCGATGCGGAAGGAAATTTTTTGGACGACGGATTTGCCGAAGCTGTTTTGCAGGCGGTCAATGATTTCTTTGCGGCGGTAGCGGACGATTTCGGTCAGCCACACGCTGCTATCCACGTTCACGAAGAGTGTGCCTTTGTGCAAATTCGCCGGCTGCGCGTGAGCGGTGACGACCGGGTCAATCAAGTCGTTCCAGACCTTCACGACTTCCGCGTCGGCGCGGCGCGCATCCAACTTTAAATCCTTCAGCAGCACCGGTAGCACGTCACCGGCGCGGCGCGCCGGTGTGGCGCGCGCCTTTTCCAACGGCGCGTAATCCACCCCGCGCCATTGCGCGAGCACGCGAGTGCGGGCGGAACTTTTGCCCGGCCCACGGGGTGAAAATTTTGCCGGTGACGGTTGCACGGTGAAATGTTCAGCGGAACGGCGGTGGAAAGCAAGCGGACAGAAAACCGCTCAGCTAGCGCATAACCGAGGTAAAGTTGTGCGGCTACTGATGATGGAATTTGAAAAAAAGAATTCCACCGGCAATGGCAGACAGAAGGAGGAAAACCGTTATCACCCCCATTAGAAATCTAATCTGCTTCAGCGCTTTGAGAATGTCCGTCAGCGGGGCCGTTGGTTCGTCAGCGGAATTAAGAACGGTGAATTTTTTTTGGCATTCAAATTTTTCACAGCGCACCACAAAGGACGCCGCATCCGGTCGGACATCCGTCTGCCAACGGCCTTCGCCGCCGCAGTGCGGACAAACGCGTTTTACCGAACGCCGGATTAAGGCAACGGCCTGGGCGTCGGCTTCTTCCTTTTGCCGCTGGGCCGCCCGTTCCGCTTCATCTTTGGCTTTCAACTCCGCGCGTTTTTTTTCGGCCTCCGCTTTTTCCCTGGCATCCCGGCTGGCCAGTTCGGCTTTGGTGGGGTCGGCCGGAATAATCACCTCCGCGCCGCAGTGCGGACACTTGGCGTTGAACTCTGCGGCCAGCGAAGTTTCTTTGAACGTTTTCTGACACTGGGGACAGGTAAAAAAGGTTTTCATGGCTTAGCTCGCAATTGATTTCCCTTTCCGCTCACGGCTCGACTTTGCGCCTTTTGGGTCGGGCTGGCAAGCGCGGCTTTTGCCAAAAACGTCGTATCTTCCACGCCGGCCAGTCGCAGTGCCCATGGCATCCGGTTCGATTGTATGTCAATCCCAGTGGTTAAAGGAGAATCGCCGCAAAAAATCAAGGTTGATTTTCGGAGCCGCCCGGCGGTTTGCGTGAGACCGTTTTAAGTCCCAGCACACTCATGAAAAAACTGGAAAAAATCGTTTGAATGCCGAGGATGAGCAGCGTGGCCGCCGGAATCAGCCGGCGCAGGTTTTCCGCGTAGTCCAAATTACCGTAGCCTGTCTGCCGCCACAACCAGACCGCGTGCAACAAACCGGCCAGGCCTGCCAGCGAAACAATGATTCCGGCGACGATACCCTTCTCCAGTGTGAACACCCGGAAAATGCCCGAGAGCTTGGGATCTTCCGGCAGCAAACCTTCGGCAATCGCAAACACCTTGGTGAAAAACGCAAACGCCACCAGTTGAAAACCGATGACTGCCGCCATCCCAGCCATGAGCAGGGTGCCGACATCCAGAGCCACACCGCCGAGCCGCAGTTGCACGGCCGCCAGCACCATCATCGCGCCGGCTCCGAGCGCCAGCAGCAACAGCCCCGGCATCAGGAAAAGCCAGCGCGGCGAGTAGAGCAGCATGAAGCGCAGATGCCGCCAGCCGTCGCGCCATGGCTTCAAATGCGGCGGACGTGAGCGCCCGTCGGGACGCAGCGTGACGGGCACCTCGGCCATCCGCAAATTTTTCAGCGTGGCTTTGATTACCATCTCGGAGGCCAGTTCCATGCCGGTGGTCTTCAAGTCCATTTTTTCAAAGCCGCTCTTCGTGAAACCGCGCAGGCCGGAATGAAAATCGTGGGCCGGACATTTGAAAAATAAACGACCAATGAAAGATAAAACCGGGTTGCCGATCCACCGGTTTTTCCAAGGCATCGCGCCGGGCTGGATGGTCCCGCCGCCCACCGGCAACCGGCAGCCCATGACCAGCTCGTAGCCTTCCTGAAATTTTTTCACAAACCGGTCAGACTCGCCAAAATCGTAGCTGTCGTCGGCATCGCCCATGATGATCCATTCGCCGCGCGCTGCCGTGATGCCGCCGCGCAGGGCGTTGCCGTAGCCCTTTTTCTCGATGGTGACGACGCGGGCGCCGAGTTTTTCCGCGATGGCCTGCGAGCCATCGGTGCTGCCGTTGTCGGCGACGAGGATTTCACCGGACACGCCGGACCGTTCTAGACCGGTGCGGGCAGATTCAACGCAGCGGGCGATAGTCTCCGCCTCGTTGAGGCACGGCATAAGGATGGTGAGTTTCATCGGATTGGAAAGTTAGGCGGGTTTCGGTTCCAAGACGAGCCGGATTTTTTACTGGAAAGCCACGAGCCGCCACGGTTCCGCGTCCCGGCCGGCATGGTTTTTTAGGGCAAAATTTCCCAGCGTCGCCGCATGGCGTTCGCGGCACCAGGCGTCAATGCCCGGCGGAAAATTCCGTTCGATGTCCGTCACCAACAGCACGGCATAACGGATTCCGCGCGAGCGGATGAACGCCTCGGAGTCATCGGGTTTAATGTTCAATACCTGACGCGATCCAAATGGTCGCCAGAGCGACGTCTCCGGCTGGTCGTCGCCGATAAAACCCACTGGGCTGGCATCCGGCGGCAGAGCCGCGCGCACCACCGCCAACCCGTCGGCACGCGCGGCGTAGGCAGGATACACGGCAAAGGCGCGATGGATGAGAAATATGTGCGAGTGCTCCGCGTCCAGCTGACGCAGAAGCGAATCCGCAGGCCACAAAGGGCGTTGCGGACACAGCACAAGCAGCAAACCCGCCACACCGAAGATGAGATAGGCTGCGTTGCGCCAGCCGCGCCGACGAAAAACTTTGGCGGAAGCCGCCCCCGTCAGCACTGGCAGCGCAAGCAGCGGATAAAACGGCAGGAGATAGCGCGCCGGCCCAGAGTAACCCACCTTCACCATTAAAATAAATACACCCGCCCAAGCGCCCAAGGAAACCAGTGTTCCAAGCTGGAAAAGGCCGCGCGTGAAAAATTCGCGGGCGTGGAATTTTTTTGCGAGCAAAAACAAAAGCAGCAGCGAGAGGCCGCAGCCGAGGCCAGCGGATTCCTCCGTCTGGAGATCGGGAATCTGAAACTTGGCCAGGCCACCCTCAGTATTGGCGCGCATTTCCTCGCCCAGCCGGGCCGGCGTGTGGCGCTGGACAAAATTTTCCCATTGAATCCGAAACGGAAAAACCGGCGGGGCCAGATTCGCAATCGGCTGGTTCAGCGCATTCGCCAGCAGCAGAACTTTGGCATCGCCACCGCCGACTTTGTCAATGGACTTGGCGGTCCAGTCGCCGGCGTAGATAATGTTCGCCAGCGCCGTCGGCAACATGGACGCACCCAAGGCCAACAGCACAACCGCCAACGTCGCCAGCGGCCGACGCCACGACAGTTTCAAGGCGGGCCAGACGGCAATGAGCCACGGCAGTAGCAGAACAAGGTTGAACGCCTTGATGGACACCATCAGCATGGCCGCCAGACTGGAGGTCCAGAGGTCGGAAATTTTCATCGCGCGCCGCGCCCGCAGGGCAAATTCCACTGCGGTCAGGGTCATAAACGCGCCGCACATGTCGTTCACGACCGCGCCAGCCTGAAGCACGTAACCGTAGCCGCTTGGAAATAGCCACATCCAATGCCACGCGGCGCGCGGTCGCACGCCCAACCGCGTGAACAATGCAAAAATCCGGCCAGGCAGCAGCAGGAAACAAATGACGTTGATCAAAAAGATGAACCGATCCGTGCCGGTGAACAGCATAACCGGTGCGGTGAGCCATTCAAAGCCGACGGTGCGGGTGTTGAGCCGGGGAAATTTCGAGTAAATCCAGTGCCACTGCTGATCCGCCAACCAGTGCAACACGCGCGGCGTGCGGTAGGCCAGCGTGTCCCAGTTGTTCGCCGGATGCGTCGCACCGCCAATGAAGGCCATGCTGGCGAGAATCAAAAAAGCCAGCGGAAATCCGCGCCGGAAACGGCGGCGCAGTTTCGGCCAGTGGATTGCGGGCATTAGCGGCACACCGGTGCGGCGGTGCCAAACCAGAAGCCCCGCCAGCCCCAGTGCTAGCGCGACAGCGTAGCCGCCGGCATTAAGCTGATGCAGCCAGGACAAAGTCCAGCCCGCACAGTTGAGCCAAGCGCAAAGCCAAATCCAAATGACGACGAACGGCGGCATGAGCATGAAAAAGTCGGCGAGTGTTTACGCTATACCCCGCAAAAAGGCAATGAAATTGGCCGGCCGCATTTAAGATTTGCGCCCACGCGCAAAATCGTAAATTGTTAATCGCAAATCAAAATTTATTTATGCCATCATTCGACATCGTCTCGCAGGTCAACTCGATGGAAATCGAGAACGCCGTCAACCAAGCCAAAAAAGAGCTGGCCAACCGCTTCGACTTCAAGGGCAGCAAGTGGGAAATCCTTTTGGAAAAGACAGAAATCAAGCTCACCGCCGACAACGAGTTCAAGGTCGCCACGCTGAATGAAATTGTCATCGGCAAGCTCGCCAAACGCGGCATCAGCATGAAAAGCGTGGAGCAGTGCGACCCGGACATTTCGCCGCTCGGCCACGCGCGCCAGAGCATCAAAATCAAAAACGGCATCGAGAGCGCGGTGGCCAAGGAAATCACCGGCTTCATCCGCGACGGCAAGTTCAAGGTAACCACGCAGATTCAAGGCGACGAAGTGCGCGTGAATAGCAAAAGCCGCGATGAATTGCAAACCGTCATCGCCGCCGTGCGCACGCATGAGTTTGCCGTGGCCGTGCAGTTTGTGAATTTCAGAGAATAAGTCGCCTCGGAGAATTTTTCTGTTCCTTTCAAACATGGCTGCTCCAACCTACTTCAAAAGTCTCGATGGCTTTCGCGCACTGGCTGTGTGCATGGTGCTGCTGATTCACTCAAGATGGCTGCCGATCGGTTGGGTCGGCGTTCAGATGTTTTTCGTGTTGTCGGGATTTCTCATCACCAGAATTCTTGTTTCCCAAAAACAGGAACGGTTTTCAAATTATGTCAGCCGGTTTTATTGGAAACGCAGTTTGCGGATTTGGCCGCTTTATTTTCTGTTTTTCGGGTTATGCGCGACGGCCTTTTTTTTGATTCGTGTTCCGGAGACATTCAACACCGCGTGGCTGGCACTGGTCTCCTACACTTACAACTTCGCCTGTATCTCACCCCGCTTCAACGATTCGGATTATTTCGGACACTTTTGGACACTCTGTATTGAAGAGCAGTTTTATCTCGTTTGGCCGTTCGTAGTTTATTTCCTATCCGTTCAAAAACTCCGCCGCTTTGTCATCCTGCTAATAATCATCGGTCCGGCAATCCGCCTATTAACTGGTGCCGCTTTTGCCTTCGTGCTCGTCACGCCACACCAGATTCAAAAAGCTGTGCACAACATGCCGACCTCGCACATTGACGCGTTTGCGTGTGGAGCCTTGCTGGTGGTGCTTTCCGCCGACTGGCGGGATTGGTTGGCTTGCCGTTCGCGGCAGATTTTATTCAACATCGGAGCCGTCACAATACTTTGCGGGCTCGCCAACTCTTGTCTTCTGGCGGTTCGAAGCTTGCCCCCGCATTGGCAAGCTTTAGGTTACGCCGACATGGTGTATCTCTATCAATATGTCTGGGGTTACACCCTACTCAATCTCACCAGTGCCAGCTTGATTTTATGCCTTATCGAGAACCACTTTTTGCCTTCTGTGTTCCAGAATCCGGTGGTGGTTTATCTCGGCACCATCTCCTACGGTATTTATGTCTGGCATCTGCCACTTCTGCATATTTTGTTCAGCCTTTGGCCGGTGGATTTTCATTCCTTGTCGGGGTTTGCTCGATTATTAACTCTATTTGCCCTCACGGTGCTGACGGCATCCGCTTCCTACTATTGCTTCGAGCGTTTCTTTCTGCAAATGAAGCAATTTAAGCCCGGCGAAGCAGCGAGTGCCATTTCAAAAGCCGTCGGCATGATCCGATAACGCGCCCAACCACCGTTGCGGGCCGTTCCGGAGATTTCATTCAGAACCAACATGCTTCGTCTAGGGGGTGTTCCCTCTTTCGTTCGGCTTTGTTTTAGTCACCATTTATATTTTCAAGACCTGCCGGTATTCCGGCACGATGACTTGGGCTTTCGGTTTCAGCGCGCGGAGCGTCTCCGCGTGCGCAAGGCATTGTTCTTCTTCGCCGTGGATACAGAAAATTCTTTTGAGGTTGCCGGTGATTTTTTCGACGTAGCACTTCAATTCATTTTTGTCCGCGTGGCCGGAATAGGTATCGAGCGAAACTACTTTGGCTTTGACCGCGTGCGGTTCGCCAAAAATGTTCACTGGCGATTTGCCGGTGGCCAGCTGGTTGCCGAGTGTGCCTTCCGCGCAGTAGCCGATGAAGAGCAGGAGGTTTTTTGCGTCACCGATGTTGTTTTTCAAATGATGCCGGATGCGTCCAGCCTCGGCCATGCCGGACGCGCTGATGATAATCATCGGTTCGCGGCGGTCGTTGAGTTGTTTGGAGGCCTCGGCGTTGGCGATGTAGGTGAGGTTGCCCA
>Ga0208872_1002552_pt1 | contig 10513 bp, 8 predicted proteins | sample CryBogCBH12Aug08_FD_185508 | JGI IMG/M metagenome (GOLD analysis project Ga0208872, IMG submission 185508) | Freshwater microbial communities from Crystal Bog, Wisconsin, USA - CBH12Aug08 (SPAdes) | ecosystem: Environmental > Aquatic > Freshwater > Lake | place: Crystal Bog, Wisconsin, USA... | reverse complement strand
ACGGCGTCGAGATTAAACACGTCATGGAATTCGACAACGTCGAAACCGTGAAGCGCGCGGTGGAAATTGATGCGGGTATTTCAATCGTGCCCATCGGCACGGTCACGCAGGAAATTGCGAAGAATACACTCGCGGCTGTGCAGATTGAGGATGGTGAATTTTATCGTCCACTCGCCGCGATTTACAAAAAGAACAAAGTGCTCTCGCCGGCGATGAAGCAATTCTTGGGCACCCTCAAGGAAACGATTTAATTTTTTCTGCAAACGCAAAACGGGCGACGCACAAACGTCGCCCGTTTTTTATTCGTAATATTTAGTTAGTATTTCCCGCCGCAAAATCCTCGCGGATTTCCGCCGCTGATAATGCGCGATTATAGATGGCAACGTCACTGATGAGTCCTTTGAAATAGCGTTGGGCACTGCATTCTGGACAGGTCATCCGACCATCTTCCGATCCGATCGCGATAAAACTTTCCGGCAACATCGGCGCAATCTCGCCGAGGCGCGACATGGGATTGCCCCATGGCTGACCGTCAATGAATAGCCGCAATTGCACCCCATCATAAGTGCCTGCGACATGATGCCAGTGTCCAGCTGTTACCGGCGCGCCGCCGCCGTTCATGTCAGAAATATGCGTGAAATTACCGACGCTGGTAATCCGCTGGCGAAAGCTGGCGTTGGGCAATCCGTAACGCAGCCCCGGCTGGCTGGCGGTGAGGCTGATTAAAAAGTTAACGCCCATTTTCCCGCCGTAACCATTGGAGATTTCGACGCCGTAAAAATCGGAAGTAACTAATCCTTGATAACTGTCCATCGCGTTGGCCGCGTCTGCGTTCATCCAAAATTCAATCGTTACCTGACGGGCGGGATTGAGGTCGGACGATTTAGGAATTTTTACAAAGCTGCCGGGCGCACCAAAATTAAACGCCTGTCCCCGCAGTCCGGGTGCAAAATTCGCATCGCCCACCAACACGCCATTGTGGTGACCGACGCTGTCGTCGGCATTGCCGTCGCCGGACCAAAATGCCAACAAGCCTGGGCGCGTCGGCTGCAAATGTCCGGACGGCGTCACTGAAATTCGGCGGATGGAATTTACGGGTAATTCCACTTGGCCAAAACTGGTCTGGACGCGCAGCTCCGTCGCGGTGAGCTGCACCTTGAGCACGTCGCCGTTGGCAGCCGTCACCTTCATCGCGTTGGTGGCAACGCATTCCATCGAACGCAAGTCTGCCACCGCCAGCTTGCAGTCGCCGAACAACGCGGATTGAAATTTGAAATATTTTTCCGCACTGATGCCAACCACGCGTGAGCCATCGCGCAGTTCCGCCGTCAAACGCGGCGGTAAATTCGTATCAGCGGCTAATAACCTCACGCCGCCCAGCGGCGCGAGGAGAATTGAAATGATGGACAGAAAAAGTAAATTTGGTTTCATGCAGTAAATTTAATTGGAATGCCCCGCTACGTAGTCCGCGTGAATTTCTTCCGCTGGCAAAGCGCGGTTGAAAATTGTCACGTCGCGCATTTCCCCGTCGAAGCGGGAGCGGTTCGGGTGGGCAGCCGGATCCGGCACGCCGAGGTAAAGATTGTTGGGCAAATCAAAATTGATGTCGGTCTCGGTGCCATTGTTATCTTCGTCATTCGTAGGTTGCCCATTTACGTAAAATTTTTGCGTTTTTGTCCGGTCGTCCACCGTAACCGCCACTTGAATCCATTCGCCAAGATGGTTGTTAATCCAACGGCCATTGGCACCGACCGTGGAACCGCCGCGCTTACCGCTCACAAACATAATGTCGTTGTCGCCATTGGCATTCAGAGTGATTTCATAGCCGCCATAAGCGCCGCCCGGCTGATTGCCGCCTTTGCTCAACAATACCGGAAATTCACGCGGTAGCGAATTCGGCTTGATCCACATTTCGATGGTAAGCTGGCGCGTTTGCTGCATGGAAACCAAGTCCGCACTGGTAGCTACTTTGACGACGCCCGGTTGGTGCAAGTCCGTCAGCGTGTCCGGATCAGTTCCAATATTATTTTTGCCGTCGCCTGTTCCTGACCAAAAGAAAACCAAGCCAGCGCGCGTCTGCCCCGGCCATCGTCCGGCGGTCACCGTCATGCGCCGGAGTGAACTAAAAGACAAATCTACTTTGCCGAAACTGGTTTTGACCGCGAACGTAGAATCCACAAATGCAACCATCAGCGTATCGCCGTTGACCGTGGACAATTTTACCGAGTTACTCGAAACGCATTCCACCGCGCGAATGTCTTTCACCGCCATTTTAATTTTGCCGAGCAACGCAGATTGAAATTCAAAATTCTTCGCCACGCTGTCGCCGACCACGCGTGAACCGTCGCGCAATTCCACTGTCAGGCGCGGCGGCGGATTCGTGTCGGCAGCGTGGGCAGCAATGGAAATTAAAAAAATAAGAAACAAAAAATGCCGCGCGATTTTTTCCATAAAATTTAGTTGAGCCAGTTAGTTAATCACCGTCGGCTAATTTTTGTTGCCCGCTTCGTATTGAGCTTGGATTTCCGCATCTGAAAGCGCGCGGTTGTAGATTGAAGCTTCGTCCACTAGCCCATCGAAAGGATAGGTAACTCCATTGTTCTCATTCACGTTATATCCTAGCCAAACTGGATGGTTTATCTGCGATATAGAACCACTGGCGGGCTTCGAAATATCCAATGTCCCATCCACATAAAGGAATAGGCTGGCTCCGTCGTAAACGACTGCGACATGATGCCACTGGCCATCGTTAACATTTCGAGTGCCTGTGATGTCTGTGGTCATTCCAGGAGCAGCAAAATAAATCGTCTTGTCATAAGTTGTAGCCATCAATCGCCAGCCTGAGTTGCCCTTGGTGACAATCCCTTCCCAATCCTGATTGGCGGTCAAATGGTTTACCTTAATCCACAGTGCAATCGTGATGCTGTCGGTCAACTTATCCAGTAGAGGCGAGTTCGGAATTGAAACATAGCTGTTCTTATCGTTAAACGAGAATGCCCGCCCCACTTTGCCGTCCGTAAAACCGATGCTGCCAACCAACTCTCCGTTGCAACTACCGATGCTGTCATCCGCATTGCCCTCACCCGACCACAGTGCGACCAAGCCCGCCGGATGCGCGCCATGGCCGCCTGCTGTCACGGAAATTTTTCGCACCGAGTTCACTTGCAAATCCACTTTGCCAAACTGGTTTTGACCGCGAAGCTGGAATCTGCAAACGCAACTGTCAGTGAATCGCCGTTGACCGTGGACAATTTTACCGAGTTGCTCGAAACGCATTCCACCGAGCGTATGTCTTTCACCGCCAGTTTAATTTTGCCGAGCAATGCGGATTGAAACTCGAAGTTCTTCGCTACGCTGTCGCCGACCACGCGCGAACCGTCGCGCAATTCCACCGTGAGGCGCGGCGACGGATTCGTGTCGGCAGCGTGGGCAATGGAAAAGATTGCGGAAAGAAAAATGCAGCCTAAAACGCACGCAACGCGTCGCCCAAAAGTTTTCATGCGCCGAGACTGCGCCCACCGCGTTTCGTCGTCAAGCGAACTTATTTCAGGTTCGCCGGATTCAACGCTTTCAATTCCGGCAGCACAAACAAGCCGTCTTTGCGGATGAGTTTGCCGTCGAACCAGATTTCGCCACCGCCCCATTCCGGGCGCTGAATCAAAACCATGTCCCAGTGAATCGCACTCTTGTTGCCGTTGCCACAATCTTCATACGCCTGACCCGGTGTGAAGTGGAGCGAACCGGCAATTTTTTCATCGAACAAAATATCGCAGAGCGGATTCAAAATATGCGGATTAAAACCAATGGCAAATTCGCCGATGAACCGCGCGCCGACGTCCGTGTCCAAAATTTCATTCAGCCGTTTCGTGTTGTTGGACGTGGCGTTGATCACTTTTCCATTTTTCAATTCCAGCTTCACGTTTTCAAACTTCGTTCCCGAATACAGCGTTGGCGTGTTGAATTGAATCACGCCATTCGCTGAAGTTTTTGTCGGACAGGAAAACACTTCGCCATCGGGAATGTTCCGTGTGCCTTCGCATTTTTTCGCGCCGATGCCCTTGATGCTGAAAGTTAAATCCGTCCCCGGTCCTTTGATGTGAACGAGGTCCGTGCGCTTCATCAATTTTTCCAGCGGAATCATCGCCTTCGCCATCTTCGCATAATTCATCGTGCAGACATCGAAGTATAAATTTTCAAACGCCTCTGTGCTCATGCCTGCTGACTGCGCCATACTGGGCGATGGCCAGCGCAACACGCACCAGCGCGTTTTATTGACGCGATAATCCAGCACCGGCCGAATGATTTTGGAATACATCTGCATCTTGTCGCTCGGCACATCCGCATTTTCCGTGGCGTTCGCGCTGCCGCGCACGGCGACGTAAGCCGCCATTTTTTTCATGCGAAACATTTCGAGGTCGCGCACATCGGCAGCGTGATTTTCATTCGTGCCGAGCAGCAGTTCGCGGCCGACGCGTGTGTGCCGCGTCTCGACAAATGGCGTCGCGCCCGCCGCGCGCACGGCGCGAATCATCTCCACCGTGAACTCGTCCGGCACATCAATCATGTCCAGCAAGATGCGTTCGCCCTTTTTGAGCGCGCAGGAATAATTCACGAGCAGCTTGGCTAATTTGGTGTAACGCGGGTCGGTCATAAAGTTAAAGAAGTATAATAGCATTGGTCGTGTCGGGCAAATCCGCTTTACTCGCTGGCGCGCGCAGTTCATTTTTCCGCGCAATGGTTTTGACCCGCAGAAATCTGGATTGGTGGTGCGAGCGCGGAATTTTATCGCTCGTGCTGGGGATGCTCGTGTTCGCGCCGCTGGCATTTGGCGCGGTGGACACTTGGGCTTGGCTCGTTGTGCAAATTGCGGCGGCGGCGGTTTTTGTTTTGTGGGGCGCGCGGCTGTGGCTGAATCCGCGTGGCAAATTGCTCTGGCCGCCGCTGGCGTGGGTGGTGCTGGCGTTCATGGTTTACGCGGTGGCACGCTATTTCACAGCGGACATCGAATACGTCGCGCGGCTGGAAGTAATCCAAGTTTTGCTGTTCGGTTTTTTATTTTTTGCGGTGGTGAATAATTTGCGCGGGCAGGAAGAAATTTCCCTCGTCAGCGGCACACTCATCGCGGTCGGCACGTTCGCGGCGTGTTACGCGGTGGTGCAACTCACGCGGCATTCCAATGTGGTTTGGAATCAAATTTCTCCCTACATCAACCGCGCTTCCGGCACTTACATTTCGCCGAATAATCTTTCGTGTCTGCTCGCGATGCTGCTGCCGCTGGCATTGGCGTATCTGCTGGTCGGCAAGGTGAACATCGTGACGCGGATTTTGCTGGGTTACGCGGCGGTGGCAATGGCGGCAGGCTTGGCGGTGACGTTTTCGCGCGGCGGCTGGATCGCGGCGGCGGTGGGAATTATTTTGCTGCTGGGAATTTTACTCGGCCACGGCAATCACCGGTTGAAGGCGGCATTGCTATTGACAGTAATACTGTTGGGCGGCGGATTTTTGACGTCGCATTATTTATCCAAAACGGTGGGCTATATGCGCCGCGTTGCCGCACCGGATGAGAATCCTGCCATCGGGATAATTGACACGAGCGCGGATTCGCGGCTGATGCTGTGGCAGTCCGCCGTGCAAATGTGGGCGGACAATCCATGGTGCGGCGTGGGGCCAGGACACTATGATTATCGCTTTCCTGAATACCGCCCAGAATGGGTGCAAGCCCGCCCCGACCGCGTGCATAATGATTACCTAAATTTATTGGCGGATTGGGGCGCAGTGGGCGGTGGCATTGTGTTTGCGGGAATGGGCATTTTTATTTTTTGGCTCAAAAAAACGTGGCCGCATGTTCGCCGCGAGGAAAATGATTTTGGGAGCGGTCAGAGCAATCGGTTCGCATTTTTTATTGGCGCCGTATGCGGGCTGGCTGCGTTGGCCGTGCATTCAGCGATGGATTTTAATCTCCATATTCCCGCCAATGCGTTGGTGGGCGTAGTATTGTTGGCGCTGGTGGCCAGTAACGCGCGTTACGCAACTGAACAATTTTGGCTCCGCCCACGGAAGCCGCTGAAGCTGATTATGTCGACGACATTGGGCGCGTCAGCGATTTTTTTTCTGGCGCAGGCATGGGGCTTGGGCGGCGAGGCGCATTGGCTGGCGCAAGCAGAAGATCAACCGGATTTTTCGGCGGAGCGTGCGGCAGCCTTAAAAAAAGCATTTGCCTGCGAGCCGAAAAATTTCGCGACGGCTTATGCTATTGGTGAATGTTACCGAATTCAAAGTCAAAACGGCGGAAATGATGCCGCTGCGCTTGGGGAAGAAGCCTTGACTTGGTATGCGCTGGCCATTCGCGCGAACCCGCATGATAGCTATGCATATTTGCGCACCGGAATGTGCCTCGACCTGCTGGACAGGACGCAGGAGTCAGAACCAGCCTATCGCGCCGCCGAGGTGCGTGATCCTAATGGTTATTTCACGGTTGCAAATATCGGCTGGCATTATGTGCAAATCGGTGATTACGCCGCCGCCCAAGAAATCTTCAATCGCTCGCTAAAACTGGCTGATAATAATGATATCGCTAGGAATTACTTGGCGATTTGTCAGGCCAAAATGACTGACAAAGCAAGCGGGCAGCCACTGTGGCCTAATCAGTAAGCTAAATGCAAATTGACAATGCTGGTAGCTTGCAGCTATATTTTGGACAGTAAAAAATCCAAAAAAGCTTTATGAAAAAATTTCAAGCTCTATTTGCCATAGCCCTTTGCGGCTTAATTGGAGGTATTGCTGCAAACGCCAACGCCCAAGGTCTTCAGGCGGGCTTTGCTACCGTAGTGCTAGTCAAGGGCATGGTCAGTTACTCGCTTGGGGATGATCAGTGGCATCCACTGGTAGCAGGGAAAATTCTTCCAGTTGGCGCTATCATTCGCACTGGCGAAAATGGGGTAACCGATCTTGTGCTGGGCAAAGATATTCAGTTGCCGAAAAATGCTCAGCAGATTGCAAGTGGGCCGGGGCACCCTACAACCGTTCAAGGCGCTAAGGTGGCTGGCTTGTCCTTTACGCCAGCGCAGGAACAAAATGTTATTCATCTTACACCCGAAACGACCTTGGCGATTGATAAACTTACCGTCATTGATACTGGTGCAGATACGGTTGGTGATACAGAACTTGATTTGCAAAAGGGCGAAATTTTTGCCAGCGTAAAAAAGCTGAATGCAGCTTCCACGTATTACATCAAATTGCCCAACGGGATTGCTGGTGTGCGTGGCACGCAGTTCAGCGTGAGTGTGGACGGCAAGGTTTCCGTTTCGCACAGCACTGGCGGCGGCGTCGTGATCACACTCGCACCGCCCGGTGGAATGCCTAAAACCACGGTGGTCGGAGCCGGTTACAGCTACAATCCAACCACGGGAGAGTTAACGCTCGCGAGCAGTGATGTGATTACCATGATGCAGAATTTGTTCAAGGCATTGCAGACGATTTACTCGCCAGTCAATTTCTTCATCTCTCAAAACAATAATGAGTGCTATGTGTCGCCCACCCACGGCGCACCTCCACCCCACCACCATAAGGGCGGCGGCGGTCAGGGTGGTGGCGGTGGTCAAGGCGGCGGTGAGGTTCCTTGATTGACGGTCTGTTTAATTTTCAACCAGCGCAGCCTTGAGTTGCGCTGGTTTTTTGTTTAATCCACCAGCGTGAAGTTCAAGCGCCCTAAACGCACACCGCTCCTGATCGCTTTAATGGTGCTCGTGCTGGTCTGTGGCGTGCACGCGTTGCGACTGGATTTCCCCGAACGGCTCGAGCGGATGACCTATGACTTGCGCGTCCGTATTGCCAATCATTTCCCCGCACTGGTTGCGACCAATTTTGCTTTTGTTGCGATGGAGGAATCCAGCATTCGCGCCGTCAAGAGCGGTGAACTGGGCTACCGATTTAGCCTGCTCTGGCCCCGCCAGATTTACGGGCGCGTAGCGAATGAACTTGCTGAGCAAGGCGCAGAAGTCGTCGGCTTCGATGTGCTTTTTGGCGAACTGCGCCATGATCAACAGGCACCGGTCTTATTGAATGATGGCACCGGCACCAATACCGTCGACTCCGATGACTTTTTTGCCGCCCAACTGCGCCGCGCCGGCAATGTCATTCTTGCCGCGACCCCAGAGGTTTGCCCGCCGCGTATTTTTACCACCAATGCGCTCGCTCTTGGCGGGATATCCACAGAACGCGATTCCGACGGTGTTCTTCGTCGCGTGCAAGCTTTCAGTGACATCCGTCACTGGCATCCGCTCATCGAAGATTATTGTGAGAACCATGGGATTAGCCCAGGCTCAATCCAGCTGACCAAAGACAAAATTATTTTGCCAAATGCCGATAGCGGCACGACTGAAATTCACTTGGATGAAAACGGCGAAATGCTCTTGCGGAGCAAAAAAATCAAAGTAAAACCCTTCACCACCGAGCGCGTCTGGCAAATGGGCATCGTCCTTGCCGCCCAGCAACTGAAACTCGATCTCGCTCATGCCATCGTTGATTTGCCGGCTGGAAAAATAACTTTGCGCGGACAAAACGGTATGGAGCGAGTCATTCCCGTGGATGCCGACGGTGTTTTTCTCGTGGACTGGCGGCTCACGCCAGACAACCCCCGTTTGCTACGTCAGCCGATTGAAAAATTGCTCTGGCAGAATCGCCACCGGCTGCTGGGTGAAACCAGTGATCTAAACGATGATTTTCACAGTAAAATTGTCATCATCGGTTCCGCTGTGCAGGGCAACGACCTGACCGACCGTGGCGCTACGCCGCTCGAACACGACACGCTGCTCGTCAGCAAACATTGGAACATCGCCAACTCCGTCATCACCGGCCAGTTTCTCCGTCGTGCTGGCACTGGTGAAACCGATGCCATCATCATTTTGCTCGGCCTGCTCACGGCGATTTTGACTTGGGAACTGCGCGCCCTCACCGCCTCCGTCGCCACTTTTTTACTCGTAACCGGCTACACCGCGTTCACTTTTTTAGTCTTCATCAAATACGAATTATGGCTGCCGCTCGTTGCCCCCGTGGTCGGCGCCATTTTAGTTGAACACATCAGCCTCGTGACCTACCGCGTCGTCTTCGAGGAACGCGAACAGCGCCGCGTGAAATCCGTTTTTTCCAAAATCGTTTCGCCCGATGTCGTCAACGAACTGCTCGGCGCGGAAAAACTTTCGCTCGGCGGTGCGCGCCGCGAAATCACGGTTTTCTTTGCCGACGTGCGCGGCTTCACCACTTTCACCGACCAATTGCAGGAGGATATTGCCGAATATGTCCGCACCAACAATGTGGATTTAGCGCTGGCGGAAAAATATTTTGAGGAATCTGCCCGCGAGACTTTGGAAATCGTGAATCTCTATCTCGCCGCCGTCGCCGACGCGGTGAAAGACCATAACGGCACGCTCGATAAATACATTGGCGATTGCGTGATGGCGTTTTGGAATGCACCCACGCCGAACGCGCAGCACGCGGCGGTCGCCGTCAAAGCCGCCATTGCCGCGCAACGCGCCATCCACCAATTAAACGAAACGCGACTCGCGCAAAACGTCGCGCGCGAGGCCGACAACCGCGCGCGCATCGCCGCCGGCCAGCCGCCAAAACCGTTGCACGTTGCGCTCCAACTCGGCACGGGCATCAATACCGGCACGGTCACGGTCGGATTGATGGGGTCAAATCAACACATCCTGAACTACACGGTTTTTGGGCGCGAAGTGAATCTCGCCAGCCGACTCGAAGGTGTTTCCGGTAGCGGGCGAATCATCATCAGCGATACGACTTACAACCACCTTTTGCGCCACGCGCCTGAACTGGCCGCGACCTGTGCTGAATTATTTCCCGTGCAGGTGAAAGGCATCAAGAATGCCGTCCGCATCTACGAAGTGCCGTGGAAATAGCGAAAAAGTTTTTAATTTTAGGTTTTTAGTTTTAAGTTGGCTTGTTGACGCAAAGGTTCGACGCTGGATTAACTCAAAATTTAAAATTCAAAACTAAAAACTGAAATGCGCACCGCGATTTATCCCGGCAGTTTTGATCCGCTGACGAATGGCCATCTGGACGTCATCCAGCGCGCGGCGAAATTATTCGACCGCGTCATCGTGGCCGTCGCGGAAAACGAGAGTAAACATCCGCTGTTCACACTGGCCGAGCGCGTGGCGCTGGCGAAAAAAGCCGTGGCCAAGCTGCCGAATGTGGAGACGGATTCGTTCAGCACCTTGCTGGTGGAATATGTCGCGGCGCAAAAGGCGCAGGCGATTGTGCGCGGACTCCGCGCCGTGTCGGATTTTGAATTTGAGTTTCAGCTCGCGCTGATGAACCGCAAGCTGGATGAAAAAATCGAAACGATTTTCATGATGCCGAAGGACACTTACACGTTTTTGAGTTCCCGCATCGTGAAGGAAATCGCGCGACTGGGCGGCGACGTGCGGCCATTTGTGCCGCCGAATGTCCAAATCGCTCTGAAGAAAAAACTAAAGCCGGTAAAATAGCCACA
>Ga0208872_1002550_pt1 | contig 10515 bp, 11 predicted proteins | sample CryBogCBH12Aug08_FD_185508 | JGI IMG/M metagenome (GOLD analysis project Ga0208872, IMG submission 185508) | Freshwater microbial communities from Crystal Bog, Wisconsin, USA - CBH12Aug08 (SPAdes) | ecosystem: Environmental > Aquatic > Freshwater > Lake | place: Crystal Bog, Wisconsin, USA... | reverse complement strand
GCGGTCGGAGTAAGCGGTGGCGGTGGCCGGGTCGGTTTTGAAAAACAGGCGGCCTTCGTCGAGGATGGCGAAGAAGTGGTCGCCCTGATAGAGGCCGTGGGCGCCGAACATGGCGCGGGCGCGGACATCGCCGAGGGCGCTCAATTGATCGAGCACAAATTCTTTGAAGGAGTCGTCGGGCATCAAGCGGAAGATAACACAAACAATTTTTCGGGCGAGGTTGGTTTGCTTTGCCGCCGCTGGCTTGTATTTAAGCTTTTCTGGCGCAAAAAATTCGTCATACTAATCTCCAACATGTTCCTGGTTCGCGCCATTGCGATAATTCTGTTTTCAGGCGATGTTGCTTCAAAAGGCAAGCGGGCTGGAGCAAGGTTTAATGAAGCCGGCAGCCATTGAGTTATGAAGAGCGATTTCACTTCCAATGCCGCCCAACCTCATCCACCGGTCGAGGTGTGGAAAGAGATTGTGGCGAAATACCAGAAGCCATCCACCGGACGGGCGTTGTGGCAGATCATCAACACCGTCGTCCCGTATGGCATGCTCTGGTATCTGATGTATCTGTGTCTGCCGATTTCGTGGTGGCTCGTCGTGCCGCTGGCGGTGCTGGCCGGCGGATTTCTTGTCCGCGTGTTCATCATCTTTCACGACTGCGGTCACGGCTCGTTCTTCAAATCCAATGTTGCCAACGATGCGGTGGGCGTGCTGGCCGGAGTGCTGACGTTCACGCCTTACTATCATTGGCGCTGGGAACATTCCATCCACCACAGCGCGGCGGGCGATCTGGACCGGCGCGGCACCGGCGATGTGTGGACCATGACCGTGCAGGAATATCTGGAAGCCTCGCGCTGGAAAAGATTTTCCTACCGGCTCGCACGAAATCCGTTTGTGTTGTTTGTCATCGCGCCGCTGTTTTTGTTTGTGGTCATCCAGCGGTTTCCCTCGTTGAAGGCGAATGCCCGCGAACGCCATTCCGTCTATGCGATGGATGTGGCGCTGCTGGCCATGGCTGTCGGGCTGATCTCGATTTTCGGCCTCAAGGATTATCTGATCATCCAGCTCATCATTCTGATGGTTGCGGGTGGCGCGGGCGTGTGGATGTTTTACGTCCAGCACCAGTTTGAAGACGTCTATTGGGAACGCGGCGAGAACTGGAGCTACACGGCGGCGGCGTTGCAAGGCAGTTCCTTCTACAAGCTCCCGCGCATCCTGCAATGGTTTTCCGGCAACATCGGTTTTCACCACATCCACCACTTGAGCCCGCGCATCCCCAATTACAATCTGGAACGCTGCCACCACGCCGACCCGCTGTTTCAACAGGTCAAACCCATCACTTTCTTTACCAGCCTGAAATCCTTCACTTACCGGCTCTTTGATGAGAAGAGCAAAAAACTGGTCGGCTACTGCCACCTGAAGAATTACCGGAAGCAACAGGGCTAGCCGTTTGGTTTTAATGTTTGGGGCGAGCAATCGGATTCAAAGCTCTGAAGACTCTGAATCATTCTCTATTTTTACAAGCTTCTTCATGGCTTCAGGTGAAATGCCGTGCGAAAGCTTGATGTGCAAATATTCCCCCAAGAATTCTTCAATCGTCATCCATTTGTCTCCGACATGGACGCGTTTTGTCCAGGCGCAAATCACCTGCATCTGGTCTTGCAGCCTTTGGACTTCTGCTGTGGATTGCCGTAAATCGGCGAGTGCTTGCTCCAGTTCCTTGCGTGCCAGTTCTTTTTTCTTCAGGTTGTCGCGCAAAGCTTTCACCGCCAGTCCCAGAATAAGCAGCGAGCTGAAGCTGACGAAAATGTTCCAATACAAGTAAGCCTGGTTGCTGTAATAATGTCCGGAGCGGATGTCCGCGTAGCCCCACGTCAGCGCCCCGATAATTGCTGAAATGAAAATTTCGCTCCGCCGCAAATGCCAAGCGCAAATAGAAATGGGGATGAAATAAAAGACGTCAAGATGCAGGTCGTTGTCCGTAAGATAGTCGGCAACACCCACCATCGCCTGTGTGGACAGGCTGACGAGCATCACTTTGAGGCGGTTGAAAAGGCCGGCGCTCTTCATAAGCACCGGAACAGACGCCCAACTGTGGGCTTAAGTTTCAAAAAATGATGAATCGGGCGGGCGGGTGCAAAACTATGCGCCCTTCTGTGCTTCCTTCGCCCAAGTGTCTTTCAAAGTGATGGTGCGGTTGAACACGAGCTTGTCGGGCTTGAAATCAAAATCGAGTGTAAAGTAGGCGAGCCGTTCAAACTGATAACGCTGCTCCGTGCTGGCGTCTTTCAAACTCGGCTCGCACTTGGCAGTGATGACTTCCAGCGAATGTGGGTTGAGATGCTTTTTGAAATCGCCGTCGGCATCCGGTTCCGCCACGGTGAACAGCCGGTCGTAGAGCCGCACTTCGGCATCCACGGCATGCGCGGCGCTGACCCAATGAATTGTCCCTTTGACTTTGCGCGCAGAAGTCGCGCCGCCGCTTTTGCTGTCGAGGTCGGCGGTGCAACGCAGTTCGGTGATGTTGCCGGCGGCGTCTTTCACCACTTCTTCGCACTTGATGATGTAGGCGTATTTCAAACGCACTTCGCCACCCGGTTTGAGGCGGAAAAATTTCGGTGGCGGCACTTCGGCAAAATCGTCACGCTCAATGTAGAGTTCACGGCTGAACGGGATTTTCCGTTTGCCGGCATTTTCATCTTCGGGATTGTTGATGGCGTCGAGTTCCTCGGTCTTGCCTTCAGGAAAATTCGTGATGACAACTTTGATTGGCCGCAGCACGGCAAGGCGGCGGAGGGAACGTTTGTTCAAATCTTCGCGGATGGCGTATTCCAAAACGGAGACGTCCGTGACGCCGTTGTATTTTGTGATGCCGATGTTGTAAGCGAAGTTGCGCAGCGCTTCCGGCGTGACTCCGCGACGGCGGATGCCGCTGATGGTGGGCAGGCGCGGATCGTCCCAGCCAGTAACGAGATTTTCGTCCACGAGCTGCATGAGCTTGCGTTTGCTCATGATGGTGTAACCGAGCGCGAGGCGGGCAAATTCGTATTGATGGGGCAGGGGGCGTGGCAGTTCGAGGCTCTCCAGAATCCAGTCGTAAAGCGGTCGGTGCACCTCGAACTCCAGCGTGCAGATGCTGTGCGTGATGCCTTCGATGTAATCGCTCAAACAATGCGCGAAATCATACATCGGATAGATGCACCATTTCTTGCCGGTCTGGTGATGTTCGACATGTTTGATGCGGTAAAGCAGCGGGTCGCGCAGCCAGATGTTCGGCGCGGACGCGTCAATCTTCGCGCGCAACGTGCGGACGCCGTCGGCAAACTCGCCCGCCTTCATGCGCTGGAACCAATCCAGATTTTCTTCCACGCTGCGATTGCGGAACGGGCTTTCCAGACCGTTGCGGCGGTATTCGTCCGTCTGGTCGGGCGTGAGGTCGCACACGAAGGCCTTGCCCTTTTCAATCAACTCCTCGGCGTATTCGTAAATCTGGTCGAAATAATCGCTGGCGTAAAAAGGTTCAAACGTGCCGCCAGATTTTTCGCGGTCGGCCTTCGTGACGGCGGGCCGGTAAAAATCACGTTTGCCATCTGCCGCCAGAATTTCCGGCGTTCCGTTTTTCGGTTTGAGGCCGAGCTTGTCGTCCGCCCACGCGCTGATGAGCCAGTTCACGTCGGCTTGGATGGACTCGACATATTCGATGTCCTCCTTCGCGGGATTCGTGTCGTCCATGCGGAGGTTGCAGACGCCGCCGAACTCACGCGCGATGCCGAAATTGAGGCAGATGCTCTTGGCGTGGCCGATGTGCAGGTAGCCGTTCGGCTCCGGCGGAAAACGCGTGTGGATGCACGGGTATTTGTTTTCTGCGACGTGCGCGGCCACGATGTCGCGGATGAAATCGGACGGCGTGGACGCGGCGGCTTCTTTGTTTTCCAAACTCATAAAATCGCGCGCAGCTTAACAGGGCGTGGCGCGATTGTCCAAACGAAGCATCATTCCTTGTCCGACACCAGCGGCGAAAACTGCCGCGTCGCCGGGTCGTAGGCGAACAGTTCCGCCGTGGCGATCTTGAAGAACCAGCCGTGCAGCCGCAGCGAACCGTCCATCAGCCGTTCCTGCACGCAGGAGTAGCTGTGAAGATTGTCGAGGCCGAACAAAACATTTTCCTCGGCGGCGGCGGTTTCCTTCGCCGCGCCTTCGGGGAGATGGGCGTAATCTTTTTTGATCGTCTCCAGCACCGGCGCGGCCAACTTGAGCCAGTCGCGCAGATGTGGCGTGTTTGCGCTCACCGGCTTTTTATCCAGCATCGCGGTGATGGCACCGCACTGCGAATGGCCGCAGATCACGATGTCGCTGACACGCAGCGATTCCACGGCGAACTCGATGGCGGCGGCGGTGGAATTGGTGTCGCCGCGCACGTTTGCGGGCGGAACGATGTTGCCGACATTTTTTACGACGAACAAATCGCCTGGTTTGCTTTGTGTGATCAGCTCTGCCAGCACGCGCGAGTCCGAGCAGGTGATGAACAGCGTGTGCGGATTCTGTCCTTCCTGCGACAGCTTGCGGAAAAGCTTCCGGTAATTGCCGAACTCGTCGGTGCGGAACTTGTGGACGCCTTCGATGAGCCGTTGCATGAAAAATTATTGCGCGAGCGTTTTGTTCTTGGCGCGGGATTCTTCCATCAGCTTCACCTTGAACTTTTTCAATTCCGCCTGCAACCGCGCGTCGCCGACCGCCAGGATTTGCGCGGCGAGAATGCCGGCGTTGCGCGCGCCGTTGATGGCGACTGTGGCCACCGGCACGCCCGGCGGCATCTGCACCATCGAGAGCAACGAGTCAAAACCGTCCGTGGATTTGCCGAGAATCGGCACGCCGATGACCGGCATCGTGGTGAACGCCGCCGTGACGCCCGCCAGATGCGCCGCGCCGCCTGCACCGCAAATAAAGGCTTTAATGCCGCGCGCCGGCGCGCCGGAAACGTATTCTTCCAATCCATGCGGGTCGCGGTGCGCGGAAATGACTTTGGCCTCGGACGCGAGGCCGAATTCTTTCAGCGCATCGGCGGCGGCCTTCATCGTCGGCCAGTCCGAATCGCTGCCCATCAAAATACCCACTTGTGGTTTGTCAGAAATTGAACTCATGTCCAAAGTTTAGCGAAAGGCGGTCTAAATGTCATCATTCCAAAATTTTCTATCCAGTAATTTTAGTGTGCTACTGTTTGCCAAAGAAAATGATGGCGTGAATATGCCTGCGACCTGTAACTTTCAAAAATATTTCCCGTCCACTGTTGAACATCCACACATCAAAACCATGAACCGCCGCAAATTCATCCAGTCCGCCGCCATCGTTGCCGCCGCCACGCCATTGCTTTCCAAAATGGCACGCGCGGAAGACGCCGCGCCGGCCAAGCTCAAGGGCAACATCAATCACAGCGCGTGCAAGTGGTGCTACAAAACTGTCCCGCTCGAAGAACTGTGCGCCGCCGGCAAGGCGATGGGACTGGTGGCGCTCGACCTGATTGATCCGAAGGATTTTCCGGTAATCAAGCAGCACGGCCTCACGGTCTCGATGGTGAACTTTCCGACGATTGACGGCTTGGGCGGCATCGGTAAGGCATTCAACCGTGTGGAGCATCACGACAAATTGGTCCAAGCTTACGAACAGCGCATCAAGGAAGCAGCGGACAACGGCTACGAGCGCGTGATTTGTTTTTCTGGCAACCGCGCCGGGCTGGACGATGAAAAAGGCTTGGAGAATTGCGCCATCGGCTTGAAACGTATTTTGCCGCTGGCGGAAAAATTGAAAATTACGCTGTGCATGGAATTGCTCAACAGCAAGCGCAACCACAAGGATTACCAGTGCGACCACGTCGCGTGGGGCGTGGAACTGGTGAAGCGCATCGGCTCGGAGCATTTCAAGCTGCTCTACGACATCTATCACATGCAAATCATGGACGGCGACGTGTGCGACACCATCAAGGAGAATCACCAGTATTTCGGCCACTACCATACCGGCGGCGTGCCGGGTCGCGCGGAAATTGATGAGACGCAGGAGCTGCACTGGCCGTGCATTCTGAAGGCGATTGTGGACACCGGATTCAAGGGCTACGTCGCGCAGGAATTCATTCCCAAGCGCGCCGACAAACTGGCTTCGCTCAAGCAGGCCGTGCAAATCTGCGACGTGTAAAATTTATGGAATCAAAACTTTCCCGCCGGTCTGCCATTTTCAAAGCTGCCACGGCTGTCGCCGCCGTCGCTGTCGCTTCAAAATTTTCTTCCCGCGCTGCGGCGGAAGAAGTCGTCGCTGCCAAACTCAAGGGCAACATCAACCACAGCGTCTGTCGTGGCTGCTTTGGCAAAATTTCGCTGGAGGACGCGTGCATCGCCGGCAAGCAGATGGGACTGGTGGGCATTGATTTGGTTGCGCCGGAAGATTTTCCCACGCTCAAGAAGCACGGGCTGGTGGCTTCGATGGTCACGTTTCCGCTGCTCGACGGCATCGGCGGCATCCCCAAGGCGTTTAATCGTGTCGAGCATCACGACAAGCTGGTGCAGATTTATGAACCGCGCATCAAGGCGACGGCGGACGCGGGATTTCCGAACGTCATTTGTTTTTCCGGCAGCCGCGCCGGATTGGACGATGAAAAAGGTTTGGAGAACTGCGCCATTGGTTTGAAGAGGCTCATGCCACTCGCCGAAAAACTCAAGGTGACGCTTTGCATGGAACTGCTCAACAGCAAGCGCAGCCACAAGGATTACCAATGCGACCACAGTGCGTGGGGCGTGGAGCTCGCCAAGCGCGTCGGTTCAGAGCGTTTCAAATTGCTCTACGATATTTTCCACATGCAGATCATGGAGGGCGACATTTGCGACACGATCAAGGATAACCACCAGTATTTTGCGCACTACCACACCGCCGGTGTGCCGGGTCGCCACGAGATTGATGACACGCAGGAATTGAATTACCCGCGCATCATGAAGGCCATTGTGGAAACGGGATTCAAAGGCTACGTCGCGCAGGAATTTGGCGCAAAATCTCCCGACCGCATTGGCGCGCTTCGCAAGGCCGTGCAGCTTTGCGATGTGTAACCTTTGTAAAAAATTTCCGTCCACTACTGAACACCCATCGAATCACATTTATGAACCGCCGAAAATTCCTCCAATCCACCGCCCTCGCTGCCGCCGCGCCGCTCGTCATCACGAACTTCAATGTCTTTGGCGCGGACGCACCGAGCAACAAATTGAACCTCGCGCTCGTCGGCACTTGGGGACGCGGCGCGGCGCACTTTGATTCCATCGCCACACAGAACGTCGTCGCGCTGTGCGACGTGAACGAGGAGCATCTGGCGTTTGGCTTGAAGCGTTTTCCCGGCGCGAAGACTTATGCGGACTGGCGCAAACTGCTTGATGACCACAAGGTGCTCGGCCTCGACGGCGTTGTCATTTGCACCACGGATCATACTCACTCTTTCATCACCAACTGGGCGATGAACCGCGGGCTGCATGTCTATTGCGAAAAGCCGCTGGCCAACACCGTCGAGGAGGCGCGCACCGTGCGGGCGAATTATCTCAAGAACAAATCCAAACTCGCCACGCAGGTCGGCACGCAGCGTCATGAAATGCAGAATTTTAACCGCTTGCGCGAACTCATCCGCGACGGTGCGATCGGCGAACTCACGGCGGCCTATGCGTGGGGCAACCGCCAGTTGCGCAAGCCTGGCTATCTGCCGGCGGAAGGCACGCCGCCGTCCACGCTGAACTACGATCTCTGGCTTGGGCCTGCGCCGTTTCATCCTTACAACCCGGATTATTTTTCCGGCAAGCCCGGCGCAAATTGTCTGCAATGGAACATGTATTGGGATTTCGGCAACGGCCAGGTCGGCGACATGGGCAGCCACACGATGGATTTGGTCTGGAACGTGATTGACGCCGGTGCGCCCACCAGCGCCGAGGCCACTGGCGAAGCGTTCAATCCCGACGTCAGCCCGGTGACGTTGGAAACGCACTTTGAACATCCGGCGAACAACTGGCGCGGGCCGGTTCGCGTGGGCTGGTATCAGGGCGGCGTGATGCCGCGCTCGCCGAAAGGCTACATTGACCTCAACAAGATTGACCACGGCGCGATGTTCAAGGGCAGCAAAGGCCACATCGTGGCGGACTTTGGGTCGCGCATTATTTTGCCGTTCGGCGACGATGCGGATTTGAGTTACTACAAGCCGCGCGCAAAAAATGAATTGCTGCCCAAGATGGAAGGTTTCCAGAAGGAATGGTTCGCGGCATGCAAAGGCAATTTGAAAACTTCCTGCAACTTCGATTACGCCGGTTTGATGAGCGAGCAAATGCTGCTCGGTCTTGTCGCCTATCGCGCCGGAAAAAAAATCGAATACGACGGCGTCGCCGGGCGCGTGACCAATGCGCCGGAAGCCAACGCCCACTTGAGCCGCAAATATCGCGATGGTTGGACGCTGAACGGATAAAGCGCACGGTTTGTTTTTGGCGATGGCTGGGTGCGGATTTCACGGATTGGAAATTCGTGGAATTCGTGTCATGCTTTCCCCGCTATGACGACGGCCAATAAAATCACGATTCTGCGGATTCTCCTGATTCCGTTTTTCGTCGTCGAAATCATTTACTACGTTCGCACCGGCAACGAAGCCTTTCGGCTCGCCGGAGTGTTGTCGTTCGCTGTCGCGGCGATTCTCGATGGCGTGGACGGCTACGTCGCACGGCATTACAACCAGTGGAGCGAACTCGGCACCGTGCTGGATCCGCTTGCGGACAAATTGCTGCTCGTCTCCGCCATCGTTGTCTTGAGTTTTGATCACGCGCCGTATCTGCGGCAGATTCCGCTCTGGCTTACCGGCATCATTATCGGGCGCGATTTGTTGCTGGGCATTGGCGCGATGATGGTGTGGCTGGTGGTTGGAAAAATCACCGTGCGACCGCATCTGACCGGCAAACTGGCGACGGTCTTCCAAATGCTTGCCGTAAGCTGGATTTTACTGCACTGGGATTTGCATTACGGCTTGCTGGAAACCTGGCTTCTCGGCGCGGGAATTTTTACCGGCGTTTCCGGCCTGTTCTACGTTTGGGATGGAATGAAACAGCTTGGCGCACATCCGTCCAGTTCTCCAATCGCCAAACCCACGGAAAAAAATCCATGAAACCTCAATCCAACCCGCTCAAAAAATCGCGAAACATTTTTCTGCTGTATCTCTGTTTCATCTGTGCAAACCTGTGCCTCACCAACATGGCCAAGGCAATTGAACTCAAACTGAAGGAAGGCGACATCGCCCCGAATTTTTCCGTGGCGACGAGCGGCGGCGGAAAAATTTCACTGGCGGATTACAAGGGGCAGAACGTCATCCTTTATTTTTATCCGCGTGACGACACGCCGGGTTGCACGAAGGAAGCCTGCGCGTTCCGTGATCATTTCGCCGACTTCAAGAAAAAGGGCGCGGTCGTCCTCGGCGTCAGCACCGACCCGGTGAAGTCGCATGACAAGTTTGTGGAAAAGTTCAAGCTGCCGTTAACGCTGTTGGCCGACGAGGACAAGAAAATCGTCGAGGCCTACGGCGTGTGGGGCGAAAAAAGTTTCATGGGCCGCAAATACATGGGCACAAGCCGCGTGACGTTCCTCATCGGGCCGGACGGTAAAATTAAGAAAATCTGGCCGTTGGTGAAGCCGGAGGAACACGCGGCGGAAGTGCTGGCGGCGCTTTGATTTGATTTAGATTAATTCTAAATGGGTTGACACCGGCGGCTTGAATTTCCAAAATCACGGCAGTTCGTTTTAACAACCAAACCAAAACCAAAGAGAATTAAATATGCCTATTCCTGTCGGCTCTAAAGCTCCTGATTTCACGCTCAAATCCAAGACTCCCGCAGATGTGGAAGTCAAGTTGAGCAATAATTTCGGCAAAAAAAACACCGTGCTGCTGTTTTTCCCGCTCGCCTTCACCGGCGTCTGCACGGCGGAAATGTGCAGCATGACCGGCGGCTTGGACGAATATAAGAACCTTGGCGCAGAGGTCATCGCCATCAGTGTGGACAGCCCGTTCGCGCAAGCCGCGTGGGCTGCGAAGGAAAAGATTGGCATCACCATCGCCAGCGACTTGAATAAGACCGTCACCAAGGCCTACGACGTGGTGTTTCCGATGCTCGCCGGCGTGGGCGACACGTCCGCGCGCGCAGCCTTCGTCATTGATAAAAACGGCGTGGTGCAATACAGCGAACAAACCCCCACGCCGAAAGATTTACCGAATTTTGAGGCGGTCAAGGCGACCTTGGCGAAGTTGAAATAAACTTTTATCCCAAAAATCAAAGGCGCGTCATCAGACGCGCCTTTTTTGTTTCAGGGTTTTTAGCCGACGTGAAGCGGATTCTCGACTTCCTGTTCCTCGGCGGCGGATTGTTTCAATTCATCCAGCGCGCGGAAACGACTGGCGGCAAAGCCAGCTTCGACGCCGAGATTGTTGGTGGGATTGTAAATGCCCACGAGCAGCAGCGACTGTTCCAGCACACG
>Ga0208872_1002549_pt1 | contig 10516 bp, 10 predicted proteins | sample CryBogCBH12Aug08_FD_185508 | JGI IMG/M metagenome (GOLD analysis project Ga0208872, IMG submission 185508) | Freshwater microbial communities from Crystal Bog, Wisconsin, USA - CBH12Aug08 (SPAdes) | ecosystem: Environmental > Aquatic > Freshwater > Lake | place: Crystal Bog, Wisconsin, USA... | reverse complement strand
GGAATGTTTGGGTCAGCAACGATTTTCATCTTGGCCCGGTAGTGTAGCAAGTCGGCGCCAAAAGCAAAACAGGGAATCCGTTGCCGGATTCCCTGTTTGTGTGAATTTGTGTTTGGATTACTTGGTGGAGGCTGGTGCCGGTGCGGCTGGTTTTTCTTCCGCTGACTTCACCTTGATTTTTGAGGCGGTAAAAACGCCGGCGTTCTCAGTGTAAGTGACCGTAACTTTTTCGCCAACCTTCAAGCTTGCCAATTTCTCAACAGCTTTGCCGGTCACTGCGAAAGTTTTTTCGGCATCTTTATGTTTGATTGTCAGCGAGGCTTTCGTGGCATCGAGAGCGGTAATGACGCCGGTGGTTTCATGTGATTTTGGGGTGGCGGTTTTGGTGTCTTCAGCAAACGACGGCAAGGCGAAGACTATGGTGGCGGCGATAGCGGCAACGGCAAGTACGATTTTCTTCATGGGATTCCTCGGGTTAAGTTTAAACTAAGTTCTGAACAACGCGGACGATAGAACGAAAATGAGTGGCGATTGTCAATTCAAAACAGCCGCGCCAGCACACCGGAATTGACTTCGGCGACAGTAGTCGGGCCGCACAGAATCTCGACTAATTTGAAAGCGAACTCCATCGCGGCGCCGGGCGATTGGCCGGTGATGATTTTGCCATCCACAACCACACGAGTATTGCTGACTTGACCGGCTTGTGTGGCTAATTCGGTGTGAACGCTGGGATGGCCGGTCACGGTTCGGCCGGTTAAGATACCGGCATCACCGAGAACAGTTGGCGCAGCACAAATAGCCGCGAGTAGACATTGACGGGAATTTAGATTCAGAATAATTTGGCGGAGGCGCGGATCGCGCCGGAGGTTGTCTGTGCCGGGTTGACCACCAGGAAGTACGAGTAAATCAAAATCTTCGGCGCGGATTTCATCGAGCGTGCAGTCCGGTAGGTGTTTGGTTTTTCGGGAAGCTTCAATTGCGCCGGGTTGCGTGCCGGCCACAGTGACGGTGACGCCGGCGCGCCGGAGAATATCAATGATGGTAATCGCTTCAATTTCTTCAAAGCCGGGGGCGAGTGGGACGAGCGCATGTTTCATGGTGCTTCCGGTGGCGTAATTTTGAGGCGGCGGATGATGGCTTGGCCGGTGGTATTGGTGAAGTAGTTCAGTTTGACCGGGTCGCCGACTTTGAGTTTATCAAAAGTTGTTTTGGCACCGTTGGCGATGAGATAGGTGGTGTTGGTCACGGCAAACGGCCGGTTGTTAATGGTGATTTGTTTGGCAACCGGGTCGAGTGCCTCAATTTTGCCACCGGCAAATGGATAATGGTTACCGCTGTCTTGAGATAAAACTGTGCCGCTTAGTATCAACCCGATTGCGAAGGCAAGCAGTCGGATAGGTTTCACACCGTCGCTGGGGTTTGGACCGGCAAGGTGGTTGCGGCCGTGGCGGAGGCGAAAGATTGACGCGCTGCGGCAGATGGCGCCGACACTTGACGGAGGATCGCATTACCGGTGGCGGAATCAATTTCAAAAACTAACACGGCATTGCCAAGCTGGATTTTATCACCGGTAGCAAGGTTGCATTCATAGACGCGCACGCCATTACGATAGGTTCCGTTGGCTGATGTTAAGTCTTTGATGACAAATGTTTTGTTAATATAAATAATGCTGGCATGGCTCCGTGAAATAAAGGTGTCGCGCACGTGAATATCGGATTCTGGAAGGCGCCCAATAATCAGAGGTTTATCACTGATTTCGCAGAGCTTTTGCGTGCCATCAGCGCGTTTATGGATTAATGCAGCCATCTGCAAAATGATAGCGCATTTTAGCGAATCTGTCCATAGTCAATTGTGAGTTCCCGCTTGCGTTTCAGGAGATTTTAGTGAAAATAACGCGATTATGACTGATGTGAATAAAGCCGCTGAGCTATTGGAACAATTTGAGCCGGAGATTTTTTGGCAGCAGCATGGCCGGAAGATTATTTGGGGTGCCATCGCCGTGCTAGCCGTCGGCGTGATTTACGTGCAAATGCAACGGCAGGCTGGCGAACGCGAAAACGAGGCCGCCACGCGTCTCTCGCAAGCTACTGACCCGGGATTGATCGTGCCGCTCGTTAAGGAATTTTCAGGCAAAAATATCGGGGCGCAGGCTTTGCTCCGGTTGGCGGAATTGCATGCTCAAGCCGGTCGGCTACCGGAGGCCTTGGCTGCCTATCAAGAATTTCTGACCACCTATCCACAACATCCGTTAGTCGATTCTGCCCAACTCGGTCAGGCGGCCACGCTGGAAATCGCCGGTAAGCTGGAAGATGCCAAAGCCCGGTATATTCAATTAGCTTCCAAATTTAGCGGTTATACTGCTGTAGCGGCCAAGCTCGGCGCGGCGCGGTGTGCTGAGGTGCTTGGTCAAACAAAAGAAGCCCGGCAGTATTATGAAGAATTGGCACCGGTGATTGCCGGTAGTCCGTGGGCGTTGACCACTGCCATCCGGTTGGACGTTTTGAACCGGACTCCGGAAGCCCCGGTTACAGGACTTTCGCCATTATCGCCTAGTTCTGAAATAGTCAAATAGCTCTAAGTAATTGCAGTTAAGTATAATCTGATTGAAGATTTCAGCTTGACTGTTATCGTTGGTTTCAAGATACTGTTCGGCAGTTCAGAGGAGTAGTGTCGTGATTGGGGTGGGGAGATAGATTTCACCACAGGCACGGCAGAGTAGTCATAAGTAAGTCAACAAACAAACAGGAGGAAACACAGTGAAGAAAGTACTATTAGCAGTTGCTCTCACCGCCTTGTGCGGTTTGACCGCCAGCACCTATGCTGACGTGCAGAACATCCGTATCAGTGGCGATATCCGAGTGATTGGATATTATCTCGCCAATGTTGGTTATTCCAGTTATGCCCAGGCAGAAGGTAACGTGAATCTGTTCGAACAACAGACGCGCGTTAAGGTTGAAGCGGACCTTGAAGATCACGTCTTGGTCGTTGTCACACTCAAAGCCGATGGCCTTTGGGGAGCCAATGCCAGTGAAATGGCGCGCAACAGCGCAAAGACATGGGAAGTCGGTATCGACGAAGCCTATGTTCAACTCCGCGAGCTGTTCTACAGCCCAGCGACGTTGACGCTCGGTCGCCAATACTTGAACTACGGCAGCGGCTTGATTATCAGCAGTTTTGATAAAGCTTATAACTTCGACGCCGCCCGGTTGGTGTTGGATTATCATCCCTTGACCATTGACGTGGTTGCTGCACAGCAAGCTAACTCGCAACCATTTAAGGCGTATAATACCGGCACAGCCGCTGTTCCTCAAACAGATATGCTCTTCGTCAATGCAAAATATGAAGTGAATGGCTCGATGGTAAAAACCGTCGAAGGTTACTTCGGTTGGATGGCGCAGTCGGGTAACGCCGATTCAGCTCCAATGATTGTCGGATTACGTACGGACTTAACTCCTTGCGAAAATCTTACGGCATCTGTGGAAGGCGCATATGAATTCGCCAATGGTGGCGGAAATGAAATCAGTGCCTTTATCGCGAAAGTGAATGCCAAATACACCTTCAAAGGTGTGACTTGGACGCCAGCAGTGAACGCTTCCTACACTTACGCCTCCGGCGGAAGCAGCGCCAATGCTGAAAGTAACTTCCGTCCGTGGTTTAATATGGCTGATGGCTATAACGGCTACGTGTTTGCTCCAGTGCTGGCTAACATCCAGATCATTAATGTTGGTATTTCCGCTCAGCCAGCTAAGAACACCTCCTTGGCTCTGCAAGCGTATTACTACATGAAAGCCGACAAAAATGGTTCAGTATCCAGCGACCCGAACGCCGATATTGGTGGCTTTAACGGTACGGCACTCAGCGTTGGCGGCCGTGATATCGGTAGCGAAGTGGACGCGATTGTCGGCTATGATTATAGCAAAGACGTCCGTTGCCAATTGGTCTACGGAATCGCGATTCCAGGCGATGCCTTTGACGGAATCGCAAACAAGGTCGTCAGTGAAGTTCGTGGCGAAATCAACGTCAAGTTCTAAGCCAGCTTAGAACCAGACTTACCGGAAGGCCCCCGAGCAATCGGGGGCCTTCTTTTTTCTAAAATGTCAGAGGAAATTTTCGATATTGTTAACCCGCATGACCAAGTGATTGGCCAGGCGACACGGAGCGTGGTTCACTCTACCGGGCTTCTGCACCGGGCAGTGCATATTCTCCTATTCAATTGCTGTGGTGAATTGCTTGTTCAAAAACGTGCTGCTACCAAAGACACCTTCCCCGGCTGTTTTGACTCCAGTGCCTCCGGTCACCTCTCTACCGGTGAAGATTATGATACCGCCGCTTATCGAGAAGTGAGTGAGGAATTGGATGTAATCTTACCGGAAGATATTCTCGTAAAGTGTTTTAAAATAAAGGCTTGCAAAGAAACTGGTCAAGAATTTGTTTGGGTTTATACCGCGCAGAGTGATGCGGTAGTCATCCCTAATTTTACGGAAGTAGAATCTGTCGTTGCGATGAGCCGTGCGCAGGTAGAAAACCTATTAAACACTCAACCAGAAACTTGCGCACCGGCGTTCCGTCGAGTTTTTAGAGAATTCTGCGAACGTGGCTTTGCTGATCCAAAAAGAAACGCGCCGGTCTGAATCCAGACCGGCGCGTTCTGCAAAACAACGTCGCGTTATCGCGCTGGGGTGGCCGGCGCGTTTGGCTGAGCTTGGCGTGTAGCGGCAGCTTGTGCATCTTGCGCCTGCTTCACCATGCTGGAGAACACTTGTTGCCAGGTTTCCGGTGGATAGGTAATCCGTGGAATGTCACTCCAGAATCCGTTAAATGCGGGTGTGCCAGGTGTCGGTGGACGATAAATCCAAGTTCCGCCATCCCGTGAATCGAGCAAAAACAACACGGTGCCGGCGGTTCCTTCATTCCCAATCACAATCTGATACCGGCCGTTATCGGTGCGAGTGGCTGGCTGTGCAGCTGGAGCGGCGGCGGGTGCGGTTGCCTGTTGGCAAGAAACACCGGCGAGCGTTACGGCGACAGCGAGACTAAGAACAGTGCATTTTACTCGGTTGTTCATTCGAATCCTTTCATGGATGGTTGCTTCCAAGTTGCTAACCAATAGCAGGACAATTCTCCAGCGTCAAGCGGATGATTTGAACAAAAAGTTCGCGATAAAACCAGTCACTGTGTTATTGAATAACCTATGTACGGTTCCCTGCACGAGTTCGTGGAAAAATTGGACGCGGCTGGCGAATTGAAACGCATTCGCAACGCGGTTGATCCCATTCTCGAAATCACCACCATTGCCGACCAGGAAATGAAATCACCTGACGGCGGCAAAGCACTCCTATTTGAAAATTGCCGTGGCGCGAAGTTCCCACTGCTCATCAATGCCTATGGTTCGCACCGGCGGATGGCGCTGGCGCTTGGCGTGGCGGATGTTGATTCGATTGCGCAAGAACTCCACGGAATTCTTACCGCCAAACCACCGGCGTCTTTCAAAGAAGCGCTGGCGTTATTGGGAACGGCGATGGATTTACGGCACGCAAAACCAAGCTCCGACAAGGTTTGTGCGGCAACGGAAGAATTACCGGGCTTAAGCGCTTTGCCGATTCAGCAATGTTGGCCCAAAGATGCCGGAAGATTTCTTACTTTACCGATGGTGATTACACGCGATCCAGAAACCGGCGCGCGCAATGTCGGGATGTACCGGATGCAAGTGATTGACGAGCGGACGACATTTTTGCATTGGCAACTTCATAAAACCGGGGCGCGGCACTGGCGTCGGTATTGCGAATTGCAAAAACGGATGCCGGTCACCGTGGCATTGGGTGGCGATCCGGTTTTAGCCTTTTGTGCGACAGCACCGGTACCGGATGGAATTGATGAATTCATGTTGGCCGGTTATTTGCGGAAGAAATCTGTAGAATTAGCGAAATGTCAGACGAACGATTTAGAAGTGCCGGCCAATTCGGATTTCGTATTGGAAGGTTACGTGGATCCGCAGGAACCGTTGGCGATGGAAGGACCGTTTGGCGATCACACCGGCTACTACACGCTACCGGAGCCGTACCCGAAATTTCATATTGAACGAATTACAGCGCGCCGCGATGCAATTTATCCGAGTACGATTGTTGGCATTCCGCCAATGGAAGATTTTTATATTGGCAGTGCGAGCGTCCAGATTTTTCTGCCGGTATTCAAAATGACTTTCCCGGAAATTGTCGACATTGCGTTACCGGCGGAAGGTGTCTTTCATAATCTGGTGGTCGTTTCCATTCGGAAGCAATTCCCGTATCACGCGATGAAGGTGATGCACGGGTTATGGGGCATGGGGCAGATGATGTTCACAAAAATGATTGTCGTGGTGGACGAGGATGTGAACGTGCATGACACCCGGGAAGTTTTGTTCCGGTTGTGCGCGAATATTGATCCGCAACGCGATCTCATTTTTAGCAAAGGGCCGGCGGATGTGCTCGACCATGCGACGCCGGTGGTAGGATTTGGAAGCAAGCTCGGCATTGACGCGACCCACAAACTTTCCGGCGAAGCGAATTGCCGGGTTTGGCCGCCGTTAATTAAAATGGATGCCACCGGCGCGAAAGCTGCGGGATGAAGCGCGCTGATTTTGTTCATTTGCATTTGCACACGGAGTACAGCATGCTCGACGGAGCGTGCCGGGTGGACGATGTCATTGAAAAAGCGCACGCCTGCCAGATGCCGGCCATTGCGATTACCGACCACGGCGGAATGTTCGGCGCGGTGGAGTTTTTCAAGGCGGCAACTGAAAAAGGAATCAAGCCCATCATCGGTTGCGAGGTGTACATCGCGCCGGGATCGCGCAAAGAAAAAAAGGCGAACAGCGCGCGCGATGCCGCTTATCATTTAATTCTGCTGGCGAAAGATGAGACCGGTTACAAAAATCTCATCCAGCTGGTGACCGAAGCGCAACTCACCGGTTTCTATTACAAACCCCGAATCGACAAGGAACTGCTCGCCGAACACGCGCAAGGCTTGATTGGTCTGACCGCTTGTTTGAAGGGCGAAGTGCCGTACAAGATTGCCAATGTGGGGCTCGACCAAGCGAAAGCAGCGCTGGACGAGTACCGGCAGATTTTTGCGCCGGGCGATTTTTATCTCGAACTTCAAAATCACGGGCTCGCCGCGCAGCAGCAGGTCAACCGACAGCTGGTGCAGTGGGCGAAGGAATTTAAATTGCCGCTGGTGGCGACGAACGACGTGCATTATGTCGAGCGCCAAGATTGGGAAGCGCACGACTGTTTGATTTGTCTTCAGACGCAAACGCAGGTGAGCGAAGAAAAGCGGATGCGGTATGAGCCGGAACAATTTTACCTCCGAACGCCAGCGGAAATGCACGAATTGTTTGCGGAAGTACCGGAGGCAATTCAGAACACGCTCGAAGTTGCGGAGAAATGCAGTTTCAAATTCGAGTTCGGCAAGTTGCGGTTTCCGGTTTATCACCCACCGGACAATATCCCGCGCGAAAAATATATTCGGCAGTTAGTAGATGCCGGTATTCGCGACCGGTACGGCGATGCGCCGACACCGGAGATTCTCACGCGCGTCGAGCATGAATTGCAGATCATCGCGAAGCAGGGGTTTGTCAGTTACATCCTGATCGTTTGGGATTTTGTTCACTTTGCGAAAAGCCATGGTATTCCAGTTGGACCGGGCCGAGGCAGCGCCGCCGGTAGCTTGGTAGCGTATGCGTTGAAAATTACCGACATTGATCCGCTCCGGTACGGTTTATTCTTCGAGCGATTTTTGAATCCGGAACGTGTGTCGCCGCCGGATATCGACATGGATTTTTGTTACAACCGGCGACCGGAAGTCATTGAGTATGTCCGGCAGAAATACGGTGCCGATCACGTGGCGCAAATCATCACCTTTGGTACGCTCGGCGCGAAGATGGTGGTGCGCGATGTGGGCCGCGTGTTGGGTTTTAAATACGGCGATTGCGACCGGATTGCCAAAATGATTCCGCCGGATTTGAATATGACGCTCGACCGGGCGCTGGAGATGAACCCGGAATTGAAAACCGCGTATCAAACGGAGGAGCCGGTTCAGCGCATTATCAATCTCGGCAAAACGCTGGAAGGAATTGCCCGCAATGCTTCGACTCATGCCGCCGGCGTTGTGATTAGCGATGGGCCGCTGACTAACATTGTCCCGCTGACCACTGGTACAAATCCAACCGATATCGTCACGCAGTATTCGATGAATCCGCTTGGTGATCTCGGCGTGCTGAAGATGGATTTTCTGGGATTGAAGACGTTGACGGTTATCAAAGATTGTCTCGAACTCATTCAGGAGACAACGGGTCAGCAAATCGACATCAACCGGATTCCAGTTGATGATCAAAAAACATTCGACATGCTAATGAAGGCGAACACCATTGGCCTCTTCCAGTTGGAATCTGGTGGAATGCGTGATTTATGCCGGCGCATTGGCATTGATTCGATTGAAGTAATTAACGCTCTCATCGCACTGTACCGACCCGGTCCGATGCAGTTCATCGACGACTATATCGCTCGCAAACATGGCAAGGTGAAAGTGGAATACGACCACCCAGCGTTGGAGCCGATTCTAAAAGAAACCTACGGGATTTTTGTTTACCAAGAACAAGTCATGCAGGCGGCGAATGTCTTGGCTGGTTATACGCTCGGTGGTGCTGATTTATTACGCCGGGCGATGGGCAAGAAAAAGCCGGAAGAAATGGAAAAACAACGCGTCACCTTTGTCAAAGGTTGCGCGGAGACGCACAAAATTTCGAAGGCAAAAGCCGAAAAGATTTTTGACACCCTGGCGAAGTTTGCCGGATATGGTTTCAACAAAGCGCATAGCGCCGCTTATGCCGTAGTCGCTTATCAGACGGCTTATTTGAAGGCGCACTTCCCAGTTGAGTTTATGGCTGCGCTGCTGTCGAACGAACTCGCCAACACCGATAAAATCCAACTCTTCATCAACGAGTGCCGGCACATGAAAATTGCAGTACTGCCGCCGGATGTGAACGAAAGCGGTGTGCGTTTTACGGTGGATCAAGGCCGAATTCGTTTCGGAATGGCGGCAATTAAAAACGTCGGTGAGATTGCCGTCCAAAATATTATCGCGGTCCGGAAAGCGGCCGGTAAATTTCAATCTCTGGCAGATTTTTGTGACCGGATTGATTCACACATCGTGAACCGAAAGGTTGTCGAATGTCTCATCAAGTGTGGCGCATTCGATGTGATTAATCCGTCTCGCGCTCAGGTCTGGGCGGATATGAATTATCAGTTGGATCGAGCCGCAACGGCGCAACGCGATCGCGAGAGCGGCCAGAACGCGCTCTTCGATGTCGCTCCCGTCAATACTCGCAAAATATCGGGGCAGCCACCGGCGGTTGTTTGGGGCCAAAGCGATATGCTTAGTTTCGAGAAAGAATTACTCGGCTTCTATGTGACCGGTCATCCGCTGACGGAATTTGCTGAGATTCTCCGACGGTACGAACTCGCTTCTACGGCGCAGCTTGCTCAATTACCAGAAGGCCAAGCCATCCGTTTGGGCGGCCTCATCAGTAAATTGCAGCCAAAGTTGACGAAGCAAAATAAGCCGATGGCAATTTTATCGATTGAAGATCTCGACGGCACGGTCGAAGTGTTGGTGTTTCCGGAAGCCTACGCCAAATGCAGCAGCATCTTGTTGGCCGATGCAGCAGTTTTTGTTACCGGCACTGTCAGCCTCAAGGAAGACAAACCAAAGATTTACGCCGACCAAGTTATTCCGCTGACCGATGTGCCGAAGCGGTTCACGAAAGCGGTGCATATTCGGCTGGCAACCAATACTGCCAACGAAGAAATCTTAACTCGTATCCAAACCGTTCTCCGTGCACACACCGGTCCGGTACCGGTGATGTTCTGTTTCATTTACCCCGAAGGAAAATTAGTTTTTCTGGAAGCGCACGAGCACTTTTCGGTTACGCCGGAATCAGCACTTGTGGAAGAATTGGAAGCAATTCTCGGCGAAGATTCGGTGTGGTTAAAAGTCGACGCCGAAAAGCTTGCGGCAAAAACCGCTGGTCCGCGGCAAAACTGGAGTAGCGAACGAAAAACCAGTGCGCCGCAGAAAAACATCGTCTGGGACACCGGGCGTCCGGAAAAAGCGTAAGCCGATTTATTTCGGAAGCGTTAGCTTCTGGCCGATTTTGATATCGGTCCCGGTGAGATTATTGGCTTTCTTCAAATCCGCCACGGTGATGCCGTAGGTTTTGGCAATCGAACTGAGGGTTTCCCCTTTGGCGACGATGTGTTCTTTCCCATCGCCGGTTAGCGGTGATTTACCGGCGCCCGAAAGTTCTTTTGCTAACTGGTCAATAATCGCTTGCCGATCTTTTTGTCGGGCGGCATCGACGGCGGCAATCCGGTCTTCCAACATTTTTAACTCGGCCGGTGACGTTCCACCGGCGGTGGCAACTGCCTGACGAAGCTGGGTGAGGTCGGCTTGAATTTTTTCGAGAGTTTTTTGGAGTTGC
>Ga0208872_1002548_pt1 | contig 10516 bp, 6 predicted proteins | sample CryBogCBH12Aug08_FD_185508 | JGI IMG/M metagenome (GOLD analysis project Ga0208872, IMG submission 185508) | Freshwater microbial communities from Crystal Bog, Wisconsin, USA - CBH12Aug08 (SPAdes) | ecosystem: Environmental > Aquatic > Freshwater > Lake | place: Crystal Bog, Wisconsin, USA... | reverse complement strand
AAGCTTTGGCCCGATTTAGATAGCCATAACCAAAGTGCGCTCATGTATTACTTAGAGCGCGATACAGCACGCGAGCAATTACGTAACGCACACTCAGCCATTGCAGATGTGGGTATTTGTGCTGTGCTCCTAGATCACATTTGCCAGCAGCTAGGCGTTAAAACTATTGAAGATTTATATGCCGAATCTGAAAAAGCTAGAACTCCAACCACCATGCCTTTTGGTAAACACAAAGGCATGCTACTGACTGATGTACCTAGTGATTACAAACAGTGGCTCATTACTCAAGGAGATATTGATCCTTATTTGCGCAAAGCTTTAAGTAATACAAAAGAAAAGGCATTAGATCAAAAGCTTAATTAGCGTTTATCAATCCAACCACCCCCTAGAGATTGATAGAGAGCTGCTGTATCACCCAAATAGACAGCATATGCTTGAACAGCATTTATTTGCGCTTGTAAATATTGTTGTTTAGCCCCAAGCAATGCGGGTTCTGAAGCATATCCAGTAGAAAATTGAGTTAGTGTTTTCTCGTAGGCTTTTTGAGTTGCCACTACTCCGTCTTTTGCCAACTGATAGGATTTAGAGTCATTATCAATCGCATATAAGGTGTCAGCTACGTTTTGAAATGCTGTCAAAAGGGTGGCGCGGTACTGTGCCAATGAAGCATCCAACCCTGCCTCTGCAGCACGCTTTTTAGCTAATAAAGTACCACCCGCAAACAGTGGCTGCCCTACTCCACCTGCTATTCCCCAAATATTATTGGCGCCATTAAACATTTCAGAAAAAGCACTTGCTGACCCACCCAATACTCCAGTAATAGAAAACTGTGGGATCATATTCGAAATTGCCACGCCAATTTGGGCATTACTTGCTTTCACAAGCTCTTCAGCAATTTTGACATCAGGACGCTGCTCCACCAAATTGGATGGAAGGCTACTTGGTAATTGATCAGGAATCCGAATTGATTCCAAACTCGGTAGTAATAGCGCTTGATTTGGGAACTGGCCACACAGCACTGCCAATAAATTTAATGTTTGCTCCCGCATCTTTCGTATTGCTGGAAGTTGAGAAGCTGCTTGCGCATAAGCCGCCTCTTGATTTGCTAGATCAACACCACTGATATACCCTAAATCAGCCATCTTACGAGAATGCGCCAACTGTAATTGACTTGCTTCTACTGCTTGTTTAGCCATTTGTACTTGCTCACGCAGAACCGCTTCTTGAACTGCCGTAGCAATTACCGTTGTAATCACTGTTGTTCGTAACGCCTCAAGCTGATACTTTTGCGCATTGGCAATCGCTTTTAATGACTCCACCTGGCGACGATTGCCCCCAAAGATATCAGGCGTAAATCCCACGCTTAACTGTGCAATTTGTAATCCATATACTGAATTATTCCCATTTATGGCAGGCGCTAAAGTTGCGCCCACATTTTGACGGCTAGCAACATATCCAGCGCCAACCTGAGGAAAGAAAAATCCTTGCTGAGCAATCACATTTTGTTGAGCAATTTTCAAATTAGCGATAGCAACATCGATATTGGGATTATTCTTCAAAGCCAATTCAACAAGCTGATTTAAAGTTTCAGAACCATACGCCCGCCACCAATCAGACACAATTACTTTTGGCTCAAAATGTTCAATTTGTTCAGGCTCACGAGTAAAAGCCTTTACCTCAGGCGCATTGGGCTTTACATAGTCGGGCCCGACAGCACAACCCGATATCCAAACCAATAGAGCTAGTGCGAAATAAGAATAAATCTTACGCATTTTCGGTCCCATCTAGATTTTGGGGATTTCTACTCCTACGAGATGCCTTAGGTTTTTCTTTTTTTAATACCTCAAGTCGCAGTGCTGGAACAACTAATAATAAAAATATAGGTCCCAACAGCATTCCACCAACGACTACTGTCGCTAGAGGTCGTTGCACTTGACTGCCAATTCCATGAGATAAAGCGGCTGGTAATAAGCCGATGCAGGCTGATAAAGCCGTCATCAACAAAGGTCTCATCCGGTGCTCGTGCGCCTCAAAAATGGCCTCTTTCATGGACTTGCCAGCCTTCACTAAATCTCGGTAATAACTTTGAATCAAAATACCGTCCATGACTGAAACACCGAGCAAAGAAACAAATCCGATCATCGCTGATACGCTCATTGTCTGACCTGTCACATATAAAGCTAATATGCCACCGACTACCGCAAAAGGCACACCAGCCACAGTCAATAGACAATAGGTCACGTTATTAAATAAAGCGTAGAGTAGCCCGAAGATCAAAGCTAGCGCCAAGGGAATAATGACCATCAAACGAGCCTTAGCTTGCTCTAATTGTTTAAATTCACCCGCATAAGTGATGCGATAGCCGCTTGGCAAATTAATATTATTGGCAATGCGCTCTTGGATTTCTTTTACTGTACTCCCAAGATCTCGATCTCGCGCACTAAATTTAATTGGAATAAAACGCTCGTTACTATCGCGATAGATATAAGTTGCGCCAGTATCTAAAGTAATAGTGGCGATATCTTTTAAAGGAATATAACCAGTGCCGCCATTATTAATAGCATAACCAATACGAATATTTTTAACTTTTTCAATACTATTTCTTTCGCTATCAAGAAAACGTACTGAGAGACCAAACTGTTTTTCACCCTCCAAAACCATCGTCGCAACTGAACCGCCAATAGCGGTTTGAATCGCTGTGTTGACATCACCGGTATTGAGACCATAACGAGCAATCTTGGCTCGATCAATTGAAATATTTAAGTTTGGTTGTCCCATGATATTAAAAATTCCCAAGTCGGCAACCCCTTGCACTTGAGACATTTGTGCCTTCACATCGGAGGCCAACTTTTCGAGCACCTCTAAATCCGGACCGATTATTTTGACTGAGTTTGCACCCTTCACCCCAGAAAGCCCTTCTTGTACGTTATCTTGTATGTACTGAGAAAAATTAAATACCACCCCAGGGAAGGCTTCTTCAAGCTCATGCTCCAAAGTAGTAACTAACTTTTCTTTCGTCATTCCCGAGGGCCACTCATCAAATGGTTTTAAGGGCGCGAACAGTTCAACATTATTAAACCCAGCGGCATCACTACCATCATCAGGTCGACCATGTTGAGAGACAACGGTAACTACTTCGGGGTGGCTCTTAATAATTTGACGCATCTTATTAGCGTAAGGATCGCCAGCATCAAGCGAAATTGTCGGTGGCATTGATGCCCTGATCCAAAGATTGCCCTCTTCTAAGGCTGGTAAAAACTCGCTACCTAGCCTACTAAACATGATCAAGGCAACTAGAATAGAAAAGGCACCCAATATGATTGCCCGATACGGGTTAGCCATCACCCACTTTAATTTAGGAATATAAAAATGATGGATTGCGCGAACAATTTTGGTTTCAGTTTCCTCAATTTTGCGAGGTAATAGAAAGCTCGCCATCACTGGGGTCACTGTAAAGGTAGCAATTAACGCACCCGCTAACGCATAGCCATAGGTTCTAGCCATTGGACCAAAAATCTGACCTTCCACTCCTTGCATCGTAAATAGCGGTAAAAAGGCAGCTATCGTAATTGCAGTAGAAAACAAGACGGATGTTCCTACCTGAATGGCGCTTAGATAAATCATTCGCATGCGATTAGTCCACCCATTAGCCTGATCAGTAATATCAGCATAAGGCCCCAAAGCAAGGTGGCATAGGCTACGCAAACGATCGGCTTTAGACTGCTGAAAATTGCGAAAAATATTCTCAACCAAGATGACCGCCGCATCAATCACAATACCAAAATCTACAGCCCCTAAAGAGAGCAAATTAGCTGACTCGCCAGTAAACACCAACATGATGATGCTAAAAAATAATGCGATTGGAATATTCACGCTCACAATCACAGCACTTCTTAGGTCACCTAGAAAAATCCATTGGATAAAAAATACCAATAGGCAGCCAAATATCAAGTTATGGAGCACTGTATGCGTTGTGACGTTGACCAAAGTAGAACGGTCGTAGTAAGGCACCACCTTGACTCCAGGCGGTAATGTGCCATCACTATTAATCTTTTGAATAGCCTCTTGGACGCGAGCAACTACCTCATTGGTATGCAAGGTTCGATTCATGATGACAATACCCGTCACCACATCATTTACATCATCTTTTCCGGCGTTACCTAGACGGGGAACATATCCCTGTGAGATGGTGGCCACATCTCTGATGTAGATAGGCAAGGAGCCTTGCTGAGTAACCACAATATTGCGAATATCATCAAGGCTACCCACCAAGCCAAGTCCGCGCACATTGACCGATTGATCACCCACACTCACCGAGCGTCCACCAACATTAGTATTGGCGTTACCAACTGCTGTAAAAACCTGCTGCAGAGTCAGTCCGTAGCCTTCCAGTTTTTTGGGGTCCACTTCAACGTGATACTCTTTGGTAGTGCCGCCCCAAGTCACATCCATCACTACTCCTGGCACGGTGAGCATACGCCGCGCTACTACCCAATCTTGAATAGTGCGTAAATCTGTCAGGCTATAGCCAAGCGGTCCAACCACTTGATAGCGATAAATTTCCCCCACCAAACTGGACGCTTGTATTTGCGCCTGCACCCCATTGGGTAAATTTACATTTTGAGCAAGATTGTTTGCTACCTGGGTTAAGGCAAAATAATAGTCAACTCCATATTTGAAAGTAACCCGAACAAAAGACAAGCCAAAAAAGGAGGTAGAGCGGATATTGTCTACCCCAGGGGTGGTTGCCAAACCAATTTCCATTGGTCTGGTGTAATAACGTTCCATTTCTTCGGCAGATAAACCCGTAGATTGGGCAGTAATTTCTAGAATAACAGGGGCAGGATTTGGGTAAGCCTCGACATTGAGCTTTAAAAAAGCAATCACTCCAGTAACCAAAAAGGCGATTAAACCCATGATGACCAATGGTCTTCTGGTGAGCACAAATGCTAGTAAATATTTCAACATAGATTTAAGCCGATAAGATCTTTAGCCACTCGCTAATGCAAGGTGGCAAAAAGATTACTTAAAAATAACGCATTGGATTGAGCCACCAACTCACCTACTTTGAGTCCATCAAGTATTTGCACATATTCTTCTTGCATCAAACCAACCTGGACAGTTCTCTTGTAAAACGCAGAGCTATTTTTTGATGTAATCCAAACGGTAAATGTGCCATCGGGCTCGCGAACCAAAGCTTTTGCTGGTACTGCAACGCCTAATATCGGTTCACGCAGCACTATCGTAAAGTCAGCCAACATTTGGGGTCGTAGCTCATGATTCTCATCTACTACAGCGGCCTTAATCGGGATGCGGTGAGTATTCGGATCTGAGGCATCGCCTACATAAAAAATGGTGCCTGAATAGGTTTTATTAGGAAAAGCCTGGACCCTTACATGAACCAGCTGACCGATATGGTATTGACCGATATCCGATTCAGGAATACTGGCAACCATCCATAAGTGCGTGGTATCCGATACGGTAACTGGCGCAGGTGCATTACCTGGCTGAACCAAAAGACCTGGCGCTGCAGACCTAGCAACTACACGTCCAGTGACGGGGCTCAAAACAGGCATTTCAGTATCAATTTTTCTGCCAGCAAGAATTTGCTTAATTTGTTCGTCGGACAATCCAAACAAAGCCATAGTTTTTAGAGCGGCCTTGTAATTTCCTTCCGCAGTTTGTTGGTCAGAGATATTTTGTTCAAGCTCTTTAAGTGAGATTGACCGAGACTCATACAAAGACTTCGCTCGCCTTAAGGTTTCGTTATTCATTTTTAGCACCCCAGCTGATGCGACAAGGGCAGATGCGGCTTGAGCCATATCAGGGACCAGAACCGTATACACAACTTGACCCGCCTTCACCTCGTCACCTGCAGCTACTAGCACCTTACCAATTCGACCTTGATAGGGTGTAAAGACGGCAACAGAATGATCTTGATCAAAGTCAATATTGCCAATTGCAGCACTGTTTTGAGCAAAATCACGCTCAATAACTGGCCCTGGCGCCACCTGCTTGACTTGCCCAGGAGTAATAATTAATTCATCATTGGGTCCAAGCTTGACCTTTGGAGCGCTTACTGCTTGCCAAAAATCATAACTAGCGATCGTCAACTTGAAAGTTATCCATGCCAATACCAACACTAGCGCCCAACGCTGTTGTCGCTTACTAGCCTTTGCATCAATTGCTAATTTTGCTTTTTCATATTGCTTTTTTAACCATCCTGGCGTGGCTAAAAGCAGAAATACGGACTCTTGATAATAGGGGTTGTATTTAAGATGTTTAAAGTAAAACGACTCCATTGAGGAGCGAAGATGCCGATCATAAATACCAACAAAGCGCTTACCCAATTGGGTTTGCGCGAAACGATCAAGCGTTTTTCTAATTAACGCCAAGCATGTATTCATTATGATTACTCAAACCATTTTTTATTAAAGGTGGACCTACAGTGAAACGGGTTCACGCCATCACCCATTAACCAGGAATCCTGTACTACATTTATCTTTTATTTAGGTTGGTGCATTTTCTGCACCATTGAGGGGTTGGTCAACTGTGATAAATCACAGGGCGGGATTAAAAGTCGATTAATCGACTAGTCGCCGCCTTAACTACCGCATGGGTACGTGTGCTAGCACCCAATTTTTCTTTAGCGTTATCGATATGAAAATCAACCGTTCGCTTACTCAAATTCAAAATCAGGGCGATTTCATCTGAAGTTTTACCTTTTGCCGACCAGGTCAGTACCTCAACCTCTCGCTCAGTCAATTTAACTTCAACATTCTGATATGTGGATTGCCCCAATCGCGCAAGACGGTTATTAATAATCGTTGCCAAAATATCAAAGTCAACTGGTTTGGTGATGTAGTCGTCAGCCCCAAGCTTTCTCCCCATAAGCTCACTCTCACGATCAGTTAAGGCCGTTAAAAAAATAAAGGGGATATGAGCAAGTCTTGGATATGTAGAAATGAGCTGTTCTAACAGCTCATAGCCGCCCATCAACGGCATGCCGATGTCACACAAAATCAAATCGGGTGGGCTATCAAGCAACAATTTTAAGCCCTCCTCTCCATTGGCGGCCAATTGAACCGAAAACCCCCGCTCCAGCAGATCTTCTTTCAGCAAGCTAGCCATTTCAGGCTCATCTTCAATACAGAGAATTTTGCGAAGAGGTGAATCCATTTTGCAGGCTACTCGTCCTTACATTAGTATTGCTAATAACGATATATTAGCTGGAGAAATTGTTTTGGATTTTAAATCGCTTAATTGGAAATCGCTTAAAGCCAAAACTGCATTATTAGCGTTTTTTTTACTAATCACGTTTACCATACTTGGTGGCCTGAGCCTTAGCATGCTCAATAATGTCAATCAAGCCTCTACTCAAATTCGTGAACATTGGCTAGAAAGCACTAGGATCATCGGCGACCTCAATAACTTCACATCCGATTTTCGTGCAATCGAATCGAATAGTTTATTAACTTCTGATCCCATTGTGATTAGTAAAGATCTGAGAGATATTGAGCAGTTAAGCAAATATATCCAGTATTCGCAAGATGAGTACCTTCAACTACAACATGATCCAAAAATACTGGCCATTTATAAACAGTTTGCAAATAACTGGGCCATCTATAAAGTACAGGCAAAACAAGCCATGGAACTCTTAAAAAATGGCAATCAAAAACAAGCTAGAGAGATTTACTTAACTTCATCACAATTAGCCTATAGCGCAGTTAGTGAGACCTTAGCGCGCCTTACAAACGAGACCGTTCTCAAAGCCTCTGAAGCAAGTGATTACGCCGAGAAAACATATGAGCGCTCCCAATCATTGCTAGCATTTGCCTTGACACTTGGATTTACAAGTCTTTGTATTGCTCTTGCCTACATTCGAAAATTTATTGCCTTACCCCTTTTGGATCTTGCTCAAAATATGACTTTATTGGCAAAAAATAATCTGAGTATTGAGATTTCTCAAAGCCATAGGTCTGATGAAATTGGGGAAATGGCAAGAGCAACCTTAGTATTTCAAGAACACGCACGCATCCTTAATGAAAAACAAGAGGGCTTATTAAAGCAAACAATTGCTCTTGAAGAAAAACTTGAGATTGAACGGCAAATGACTGAGCTACAAAGAAACTTTATTTCTATGGTTTCTCATGAATTTAGAACTCCATTGACTGTAATTGATGGACAAGCACAAAGACTTAACAAACTTAAAGAAAAAATTAGTGCAAATGAAATCGAAGAAAGGTCAACAAAAATTCGAGCTGCTGTCACTAGGTTAACTAAAGTTCTCGAAGGAATTTTAGATACTACACGAATTTACAAGAAAGATTCAGGACTTCCCTTTTCTCCTGAATTGGTTAACGTCTATCAAATCATCCAGGAAGCCTGCAATCTGAGTAGCCATAATGAGAATCAAAGCCGCATTCACCTTCATTTGGATAATAAACCTGTAGAGATATTTGGTGATGCTAACCTTCTTTTTATAGCAATCGGCAATATTCTGACCAATGCCTTGAAATACTCATCAAAAGATTCATCAGTAGATGTTACAGCCAACGTTGATAAAGATACTGTTCATATTTCTATTTCGGATAAAGGGCTAGGCATTCCCGAAAAAGACTTACCATTCATTTTCGAAAGGTATCGCAGAGGAACTAACATTAGCACCATAGAAGGCTCTGGTATCGGACTACATTTAGTGAAAACAATCATAGATTTACATGGCGGCAAAGTGACTGTTAGGAGTGAAGAAAATAAAGGGTCGATATTTAATATCTCTATTCCTTTGATTAAAGTTATCGAATAAAAAGGGTCTTTCCTATACTTGCTCAAGCTGACAAGCGTTACTTAAAGTAACGCTTATCCATGCCTAAGCAACCTGTAATTCCTGATGTGCTCGCTTCTTGCTGGGATAGTTATCCGCAGCTTTACTATCCGCTTCAATGAGCTTTCTAGTATTCGTGCCTCGTAATTGCTCAATAGCCTGTATTACCTGTAAATGGCTATAGTGCCGCTCAATCATTAATACGCTAGTGCCCATTTGCTTGGCTAGTGTGTGTATAGGCACCATATCGTGAGTAAGTGCTAACGTGGCATAGGTATGACGTAGGCTATAAAACACCCTCTTTTGATTGGTCTTGGGATCAATCAATAAACCATGGTCAGCCAAGAAGGTATCAAACATATGATTTAAGACATCACTTAAATCTCTACCCTCTTTCGTTCTAAAGATGTAATCATCATTACTAGGCTTAATAAGCTCAGCCAAAGGATCTTTAATAGAGCTCTTCACACCATAGTTTCTAAGTGCAATACGCTCTAAGACCCTAATACTAGGCAAGCGTCCAATAATCTGTCTTTGCCCTGTTTTACCCTTAACTGTCATCTCACAGCTACGGTTAAGACTATGAACTTCAATGACCTCACCCTCTTCATCCAATTGATCAGTGACGGTACTAATAGGGTTCATCATGAAACGGATCTGTTTCCATTTCATATCTAGTAGCTCAATACCTGGTCTAGCTCCTGTATCCACCAGCATCTCTACATAGTCTCTAAGAATTTCACGGCGCTCCCGCACATCCTGAGTTCTACCTGATTCAATATATGGGCCCAGTAGCTTTAGTAGAGCTCTTAGTTCATGAAGCTCAAATGCTGGTCTTCTTTGACTCTCTTTAGTCTTGCCATCTAACTTAGGACGATTACTCTCGGTTAAGTACCCACGAACTATAGCTTCGTCGAATACTCGATTAAATGCTGCATTTTGGGTTTTGCGGTTGCTATTAGATATCGCCAATCCATACCTGGCTTCACGGTCATCGTAGAACTGCTGCAGGGCATCGTAGTCAATATTGGTAATGAGTCTTTGCCCAAGACTGGGTATGAAGTGCTCATTAATGATGCGGATGTAGTCTTTGTAGATTGACTTACCCAAGCCACCCTTCAAGTCTCGCTCCATGCGATCAATAGCCAGCATGGCGATATCTTTAAAGCGTTTGGTTACTACTGGGATACCGGAGCGTTTACGAATCTCTGCCTCCACTAATAGCTCTTTAGCCTTATTAACTGCCAAGTCAAGCTGGGTTTCTTTGGTAGTAGCCCGTATCCACTTGTTATCCACCTTATAGCGACATTGCCATACGGCACTATGCTCACGCTGATAGAGGGTTAGGTTACGGTGTATGAGTTGATGTGTACTTTCTTTTTTAATTGCCATACATATACTTTAGCTTCTGACACTAGGCTAGGACAACCTGATTGGAGAAATTACCGGGGTCAATTTAGCCAAAAGAAAGAGTGGCTAAGAGTGGGGATGAATGGGGAGATATGGAGGGGTGAGCGTTACTTTATGTAACGTTTGTCACCTCAAATACTTTATTGACGATAGACTGCTTTCGACCTTGATTTCAACCCGTCGATGCAACAGTTAGGGCAAAACGTTCTGCCGGTGTTTGATAGTTTAGTGTTTTTCTAGGGCGTTCATTGAGTTGCCTTGCTACTGCATTGAGTTTGGCTT